>Ga0114922_10006244_pt1 | contig 10959 bp, 10 predicted proteins | sample AartaG_FD_100975 | JGI IMG/M metagenome (GOLD analysis project Ga0114922, IMG submission 100975) | Deep subsurface microbial communities from Aarhus Bay to uncover new lineages of life (NeLLi) - Aarhus_00045 metaG | ecosystem: Environmental > Aquatic > Marine > Oceanic > Sediment | place...
AACCAGCTGGCACTGAAGTAAGCTATATCGAGACTTCCTTCCCGGCAAGCAGCTAATTCGCCTTCCTGGGTATACAATTGACCGGCTATAAACAAGTCAGCGCTAATTTTACCATCGGAAAGACTTTCTACTTCCTCTTTAAAAACCTGCATGGCTTTTGTATGAGCATCATCGGGAACGCTAATCGAAGACCAGGTAAGTGTAATGTCGGCAGCAAAAATATTTACGCAGCTAAAAGTTAATAACAAAGTCAAGACAACCAAAATAATCTCGAATTTTCTGAATTTCATTTTAAAATCCTCCTTTATATTTTTTAGGTTAAAATTACTTTCTGTCTCTCGCACTTTCTAATAAAAGTTTCTTAATGCCCGCTTCAACACCTCCTTTATAGCCTATTCGTTGCAAGATTCACTCATCCTAATATAAGAATTTACCAAGGCTATATTATTAAGCAAAAAAGTTATTTTTATATAAATTAATCTTGCCATATAATGTTTCGAAATATAATATTTACAAAATAACTATAATGTTCAGGTAAAGAAAATATAATATGTTTTTCTATTGCTTTTATACAATATAATTTTAAAAAATCCTTTTTTTTAATAAATATTTATAAAATTGTATTAATTTTACTTAATTTTTATCTATTAGTTTGAACTTCTCATTATTTTTTTCCACTTTTGTGAAATATCTTGGCAAGAATATTCTGGAAACATTGCTTCATCAAAATGGAGAAGAAGTCCTCTTTTTCCTCCGCCAGTTGCCTCTTTCATTCTATTGATGTATTCATTTAAAGTTTCTTCATCTTCTTTAGGCCATAAACCAAAATAACATTTTCCATTATTCAAAAACTTTTGCATTGTAGAATCAAATTCATACATTTCAGGATTACCCAAATTAACTGCCCGCACTTTCTCTAATTGTAAATAAGACTCTAACAAGTAATCATGTTTCCCACAATAATGAACAAACCCTCCTCCAAAGGCTTCTAATGCCCTTCTATCGTAAGGAATGACAAATTCATCAATATGCTCAGGAGATAGGAGTGTAGCGCTATCCTCAGAAATTCGAGTACCACCATTTCTCATATAAATTCCTCGAACCAAAGCGTGCCCATGATAACAACTTTCCCCCTCTTCGCCTATAATTTTTTTTAATTCATCAGTAACCTGAATATATAATTCAGTGCAAAGATCTAAAAGATAGTGAATGAAATTGGGGTCATCATAAATTTCATAGAAAATATTATGACCATAAACTGAATGAGCAATTTCAAAAGGACCCAAAGTATCGGGAAGGTATATATGAATCCATTCTGGTAATTCTTCCTTAAAAAATTGAAGATATCCAATGGCTTTTTTCATCATATCGACTTCACTTAAATGTGGAATTTTAAATTTTTTAATCTCATCTTTGGTAAGATGGGAAGTTATCCAGGCAAAAGTATCTTTTGGTAGCTCATATTTTAATCCAAATATAGAAGGTATAAATATTGTTCCAAAATTTGGACGTAGGCATAGTGGAGCATCAAAGGCATTTTCAGCACACTCTTCAATCTCTTCTAAATGAGCAAACAGCATTTTCTCTTTATCATAAAACTGTTCTTCCATATCATAATTCTTTCCGGGAACAGAAGTATTTTGAGGTCTCCAAAAAATTAATGGTAAAATATCTACATCTTTATTTTCAAAAATATTAGCAATTCTATCCTTTCCTTGAGGATTTATTCTTTTTTTCTCTTCAACAATTTTAAGTAACTTTTTTATTTCCCTATTCATTTCTCCGGTCCTTCTAAAATATTTAGATTTAACTATCTTCTTTTACATCAACCAATACTGCCCGTCCATCTAAAGTACCAAAATCCAAACCTAAAACGTATTTATTCATTATATCTCTCCTCCTATTTTCTCCCATATACTGGCCCGAAGTTATTACAGGCTCTAAAGTCAGCAGATTCTAAATCAGAAGTACCGAAAGAAGCCCAGGCTTTAGGTCTGAATATCTTCTCATCAGGGACATTATGCATGGCTATCGGTATCCTGAGCATAGAAGATAGGGTGATGAGGTCTTTTCCGATATGTCCATAACTGATCGCTCCATGGTTAGCTCCCCAGTTGTTCATCACCGAATAGACATCTCTGAAGGCTCCTTTACCGGTTAGGATAGGGGCAAACCAGGTGGTGGGCCAGGTGGGATCAGTGCGTTCATCCAAGATGTGATGGATCTCAGGAGGTAGATCTACGGTATAGCCTTCAGCAATCTGTAATACCGGTCCTAAGCCTTTTACCAGGTTTATCCTTACCATGGTAACCGGCATTAGGCCTTGAGTATAGAAAGTAGAGGAATACCCTCCTCCCCGGAAATATTCTAAATTGGCCGGAGACCATTTAGTATTTTCTAAGCACCTTTTCACTTCTTCTTCGGTTATCTCCCAGAAGGGTTTCATGGTCGATTTTCCCCCTTCCTTCTGTTTTCCGGTAGCATCCAAGGTGGTAGCCCCGGAATTGATCAGATGAAGGATCCCGTCTTTGGCCAATCCGGTCAGCTCTTTTCCGGTCACTCTTTTAACTGCTTCAGGACTCCAGTAAGTCCTGATATCGGAAAATATCTGTGCTCTATCGGTCAAGAGGTGATTAAATAGCATGGAGACCCCGTTTAGACTATCATTCTCGGTAGCAAAGACAAAGGCTTCCTTAATTCCATTCCAATCAAAGGAGGTGTTTAAGATGGTCTCCATAAAGTCTCCGTTGGGGAAATGATCAGTCCATTGTCTCTGGCCCTGAAAACCGGCGACAAGGGCGTTATGTCCTTCGGCCTCCTCGGTAAATCCCAGTTCAGTTAATCTTTTGTTGCCGACCATTAAATCACGGGCTATTAAGGTCATCTTGACTACCATCTCCCACTCGGCATCTTTTTGGGAGCGGGAGTGTTTTAGGTCTTCTCTATTACGGTCTTCTCCTTCTTTACAGTTCTCTTTGACCCAGGATAGGGCTTTTTGGTATTCTTCTTTATCATATATCTCTTCTTCTATCCTTCTTATTATCTCGGTCATATCTACATATTCTGTTCTCATCCCCAGATAATCCGAAAAGAAGGAAGGGGAAATCTGGGAACCGGCAATCCCCATAGAGACACTGCCGATAGAAAGATAGGATTTCCCTCTCATGGTAGCTGCAGTTAGTCCGGCTTTGGTAAATTGCAATAGTTTTTGTTCTACGTCTTCAGGGATACTATTATCATCTTGATCCTGGACATCTTTACCGTAGATACCAAAAGCCGGTAGTCCTGCCTGGTCATGGCCGGCAAGGGCAGCAGATAAATATACTGCTCCCGGTCTTTCAGTTCCGTTAAATCCCCAGATAGCCTTGGGGATGAGAGGGTCCATATCTATGGTCTCCATCCCGTAACACCAACATGGGGTTACGGTAAGAGAAACCCCTACCCCTTCTCTGGTAAATTTATCAGCACATTTTGCTGCTTCTGCGACACCACCGATTGTCGTATCGGCTATAATACATTTTACCGGTAAGCCATTAGAGTGCTTCAGGTTTTTAGATATTAATTGGGCGGCAGCTTGGGCCATTTGCATAGTTTGTCCTTCCAAAGATTCTCTAATCCCTTTTCTGCGTCCATCAATAATTGGACGAATACCTACCTTGGGAAGGCTTCCGCATAATCTATTTTGTAGATTTGACATTATTTGACCTCCTTTAATTTGACTAGACTTAGCCACCTCAAGACAATAAATGTAAGAGAAATAATAGCTTTATAATTCTAATAATAAGGTTCTTCCAGTAATCCTAGTTGGCTTATTTTTTCTTTCATCTCCTCCTGCAGCTCTTTACTAACTGATCTCAACGGTCTCCTAGGTTGACCAAAATTAATTCCTCTCATTTTTATACAGGCATATATGTTAGAAATGGCAGGAGCAATTGATAATATCTCAGTTAATTGTAAAATTTTCTGTTGCAATTTTGCAGCTTTTTCTAATTCACCTTTTTTAAATGATCGATATAATTCCAGATTCAGCTCTGGGAAAGCATTAACAGTACCACTGGTAAAACCGTTTATGCCCATTGCAAAAGCAGGTAAAGCTAATGTTTCATTTCCCATTAATAAATTAAAAGATGAAGGAGCTATACGTAAATAATTATAATGAAGTAATATATTCTCACCAGCATCTTTCATTCCTTGATACCCTAAATCAACTAACCTCTTAAATAAGCGAGGTGATATAACTTTACCTGTCCAAAGATTATTATAGGCATAAACAGGTATTTCGACAGCTTCTTTAATTTCTTTAAAATGTTCATATATAGCTTCTTCATCAGTAGGAATATAAAATGGCGGTATGCTAGCTACCGCATCCACCCTAAGCGATTGAGCATGACGAGCTAAATCCACAGATGTTCGAGTATCAGCAGCACCAATCTGAGCAATAATGGGAACACGTTCCTGATTAACTTTAACAATAAACTCTAGTACTTGTTTTCTTTCTTCCGGTTTCATAAGAGGTCCTAAACTTACTGAACCACATGGAAACATACCATGTATTCCCTTACCAATCATAAATTCAATTATTTCTTCCATAGCAGTATAATCAATATTCCCATCTTGATCAAAAGGAGTTAAGGGAACTGCTATAACACCTTCAATTTTTTTTTGCATTTAGCTTACTCCAATTATTTTTTTGTTTTTAATATATAGTAACAAATTAATATATTTTATTATATTATATTCAACTCTTTCATGACCCTTCTAACTTCTGCAATTTCTTCTTCCGTACCAGGAGTTAATGGTAAACGTGGAATACCTGAATTATATCCTGCCATTTTCATAGCTTCTTTTATAAGAGCACAAGGATTAAAACGACCATTTTGTCCCATTATTCTAAATAAGGGTAAATATTTCTGTTGCATCTTTGCCGCTTCTTGAACATTACCTTCATTAAACATTTCAATCATCTTTCGGAGCTGAATCCCAATAATATGAGATGCACCACTAATAATGCCACCTATCCGCTTTGTACCTCCTTGAGCATAAGCTTCCAAAACCATCGAATCGTCTCCGCAGTAAATGATAAAATCATCAGGAGTAGAATTAATAAAGTCGGTCATCTGTTTTGGATTTAGTTCCGCCTCTTCCTTTACGGCAACAATATTTCCTATTTCTGCAAGTTTGGACAACGTTTCAGGATTTACGTTAACCCCGGCGAATATTGGAATATTGTAAACCATAATATTGATATTCACTGATTCTGCTACTTTCTTAAAATGAAGATAAAGTTGGTCTTGTGTAGGCTTAGTATAGTAAGGTGAAACAACCATCGCTGATTCAAAACCTAACTCTTCAGCCTTTTTTGCCAATGCAATTGTTTCTTTAGTAGAAGTTGCACCAACTCCCGGAATCAAAGGTATTTTATCGCCAACCGCTTCTTTAATCACTTGAAAAAGCTTTACTCTTTCTTCAAAGCTCATGGTAAAAAATTCACCTGTGGTTCCAGTGAGGATAATAGAATCAGCCTGTTGGTCAGCTATAAGCTTTTCAGCAATACTTACTGCTGCTCCATAATCCACACTCTGATCCTCTTTAAATGGAGTTACCATTGGAGTTAATATCTTTCCGTACTTTTCTTTATCAAACATTACAAATCAATCCTCCTAATTTTAGATTATTATTTTCACTATTCTATCTTACTAATTATTTTGTATAACCCATTTCTTCAGAAATACAATTACAATGCTCTTTTACTTTTTTAGCAATAACAGGTATATTATTTTCATTTATTCTAAATGCTGGTCCGGAAATACTCATAGAAGCAATAACCTTTCCGGTATAATCTCGTATTGGTCCTGCTACACACCTGACTCCTTCTTCATGTTCTATATTATCTACTGCATGTCCTTGTTCTCGAATTTTTTTAAATTCATTTTCGAGATCTTTTTTTGTGGTAATAGTATTTTCTGTGAATTTTCCTAAACCTTTTGCCCTTATTATTAAATTAATCTCATCTTCAGAAAGATAAGCCATTATGGCTTTTCCTACTGCAGTACAATGGAGAGGAGTTCTTTTGCCTATTTCGACATGGGAGCACAAACTTTTATCAGACTCTTCCCGTTCTATAGAAACAACTCTTCCCTTATCTAAAACTCCTAAATGTACTGTCTCGTTGAATTCTTTAGACAACTCTTCTATGTAAGGGTGAGCTATTTTTCTTAAATCCATATTTTTAATAACTATACTTCCCAGCTCAAAAAATTTTATACCAAGTTTGTATTTATCCGTCTTAGAATTTTTTATTACAAAACCTTTTTCGGCTAAGGTTGTTAACACATTATGTACATTACTTTTATAAATATTTAAAGCTTTGCTTATTTCAGTTACTCCCCACTCAGGCTTTTCTAAGCTAAATAACTCAAGAACTTGTAAAGCTCGATTTATGGATTGAATTATTTTCCTTTCCATTTTTCATAACCCCTATAACAACTTATTTATTTTATTATTTATTCAATCTTTGACTGTTCTATTAATGGAGATTTATAGAAAGATAATTTTTTTATACTATTTACTAATGAAAAAATTATGGTAAAATAAAGAACGCAGTTAAATATTTTATTGAACGCTGTTCTAAAAATAGAATATAACTATTATTATCCTATGTCAAGAAAAATTTTTAGTTTATAATCGAGGTAAAATTTTATTTACTAAAATAATTTAGATGGAAAAAATAATTATTAGAGTGTGGATAAAAAAATGAATCCGAAATTTAAGGTATTAATAACCGACCCCTATCATCAGAATTTTCGTATAGAAAAAGAAATTCTTGCAGAAATCAATGCAGAGGTGATTATTAGCCATTGTAAGACTGAAGAAGATGTAATTAAAATTTGTTCGAGTATGGATGGTTTATTGGTTTCTTATGTTCCTATCGGTAAAAAAGTAATAAAAAATCTACGCAAGTGTAAAGTAATAGTTAAGTATGCAGTTGGAGCGAATTATATTGATTTAGAAGCAGCAACTCAAAAGGGGATATATGTTGCAAATGTACCTAATTACTGCATAGAGGAAGTATCAACACATACTGTTGCTTTATTATTAAATTTAGTAAGGAATATTTTAGTATATGATAAATCCATCAAAAAAGGGACCTGGGACCCTTTAATCGGTGATCCTATATTCAGGATAAAAAATAAAGTATTGGGAATTATCGGTTTTGGTCATATTGGTAAAAGAGTTGCCGAAAAAATTCGTCCCTTTGGACTAACTATTCTTGTTTACGATCCTATTGTAAATAATGAATTAATATCTAAATATGGGGCAAAAAAAGTAGAGTTAAAAACACTATTACATCAATCAGATTATATTTCCCTACATTGTCCCTTGAATAAATCTACCAAATACTTAATTGACTTTAAGGAAATTAAAATGATGAAAAAAGGGGTTTTTATAATTAATGCTAGTCGGGGAGAAATTATTAATCAGAAAGCATTGTATGATGCTTTGCAAAATGGTAAAATTGCCAGAGCAGCATTAGATGTACTGGAAAAAGATCCACCCTCGCTAACGGATATAATAAATACTGACAATATAATATATACTCCTCATGTAGCCTGGAATTCGGTCGAAGCAGAAACAGAACTAAGAAAATCAGCTGCCCAAGAGGTGAAAAGAGTTTTAGAAGGAGGAAGACCTTTAAACTTAGTTAATAAAGAATTACTGAAATGTTATCAATAAAACCTCCTTTACTACTAAAGAAATAAAAAATTAAAGTAATAGTTGTCTATCCCCGTGCAGCCTTCATAAAAGCTTCAATATTTTCTAAGGGAGTATTTAAGGGAATATCACAGCCCGAACTTAAAATAAAATTATCAGTATCTTTCATATTATCCTTTAAAGATCTTGTAGCTTCTACTACTTCATCAGGAGTAGATTGTAAAAATATTTTGACAGGATCTAAATTACCAATAAGCACAATTTCTTTCGGTATTATTTTCTTTAGTTTTTTAAAATTCATTACGCTATCTAAACTTAAACCCATAGCACCTGAATCCAGCATTAATTTTATAAGATGGCTTGTATTTCCACAAATATGCAATATTAATGGTCTATTATTTAGCTTAGAAACTAATTTTTTAAAAGGACTGAGAGAAAATTCTTTATACTTCTTTGATGAAAGTATAACTGCTAATGGTTCCAAGACCGCTATCGTATCTGCTCCAGCATCAAAAAGAGCATTAGCATATTCACTAATTACTTCTATAGAGAAATTTACAAACTCAGATACAAGATCAGGATTTAACATTACCTTTGTAGCTATATCATGAGCTCCCATAAGTTCACCAGCCATGGTAAAAGGCCCAATTACATAACCACCCTTTATTATAGAATACTTTCTCGCTATTCTTTCCATAACTTCTATAAAAACTTTCATTCTTCCGGTAATTCCATGCCAATTATCTCTAATAATTTTTAAGTCCTCCCCGTTCTTAACCGGATGTTTCGTCACTAAAGGGTGAGCATTTTCAGGAAATTCCAAATTTAAACCCAGGGCTTCTACTTCTACGCTAAGGTCCATTATAGAAAAAATACCATCAGGACAAAATTTCTCTATCAACATAGAAAGGGTTTTATATTGTACTTTGGAATCAGTAAGATTCTCTTTTAAGGTGGTCTTTGAAAGAGTAGTTCCTGGTGCCCCGAGTAAAGGAATTACCAGATTTTTTTCTCTAATTACTTTATTAATATTCATAAATATAATAATACTCCCTGAAAATAAATCACAATACTTAGTTAAGAAAAACCTTAGCTTTGTCTACAGCAGAAGAAGCATCAGGAGAGTATCCATCTGCTCCTATTTGATCAGCATAATTTTGAGTAACTGGTGCTCCCCCTACCATTATTTTTACCTTATCCCGTAACCCTTCAGCATCAAGAGCTTTTATTACTTCTACCATATTAACCATTGTAGTAGTTAAAAGAGCAGACATCCCTATTATATTAGGTCTATGTTCTTTTACGGCTTCCACAAATTTATCTGTAGAAATATCGGTCCCTAAATCTATAACTTCAAAACCTGCACCCTCTAACATCATTTCTACTAAATTTTTTCCTATATCATGTAAATCTCCCTGTACTGTACCCATTACTACTTTACCTATATTTTTTACTCCACTTTCAATCAATTTTGGCTTTAAAACGTCCATTCCCGCATGCATTGCTCGAGCAGCAATTAAGACTTCGGGAACATATACTTCATTTTTTTTAAATTGTTTTCCAATAATAGACATTCCGTGTATCAAGCCTTCCTCTAAAATATTTTTAGGAGTTACTCCTTCGTTTAAAGCTTGTTTAACAAGCTCACTTACTTTTTCTGCCTTTCCTCTTTGTAAAGCTTTTGAAATATCATTTAAATCTATCATGATTATTCCTCCTTTTTATATTTTTTACTTATACGTACTCTTCGTATTTTCATTCTATACTTTTGCATAAATTTACTTATGATTGGTTTAATGATTTATCCCCTAGCAACGTTGACCATTGCGCTAACGTTTTCTAAAGATGTACCGGGAGAAAGACCTCCTCCGGAACACAGTATATACCCACCGCACCGTGACATCTTATCAATATTTTCTTTACATGCCTTCACTACGTCATTAGGTTTTCCCTCAAGCAGGATGCGTAACGAATGTACATTACCCATGAGTGTAATTTTTTCACCAATCGTTGACTTTGCTATTTCAGGAGCTACCTCACCAAAATGCCAAATATCTGCTCCCAGTTTGGGAATTTCAGAAAGAATATGCGTAATATTATCTTCATTATGATAAAGTCCAATGACCTGAGAAAATTCATGAAATATTTGCGAGATATAAGGTATGGCAAATAGTTTATTGTGCTCGGCTGAAATCATACCGGGTACATGTTCAATAACACTGATTATTTTTAATTCACCGGCTATTTTCTCTAATTCTTTTATATAGCAAATAATACCATCGGTGATTAATTCCAGAAAAATGTGGACCAAATCCGGTTTAGTATATAAAGCGAGGAAAAAATTAGAATGACCTAATATGGCTGTAGCTATTTCCAACGGACCGGTCACCTGGACACATCCATCGAGATATTCAATTTTCTTCACATATTTCTTATCAAGCTTTTTCAGCATATAGCCATATTCTTTTAATGCTACAGGCATAAGCCCATCTTCATTGGGATTAATAGGTTTTAATTTTTTAATCTCCTCAATATCTTTCATAAAATTTTTTGCATGGGGAGGATTAAATTCATCCCATACTATTGGGCAACCAAAAGCAGAAGCTTCCAAAACCACACCAAAGTCAGGCCAGACACCTGGCAGAATTAAACAATCTCCAAAATAATCTAAAGGAAACAATTGAGAAAAAAGTTTAATATCCGTATTTTTATAGTAATTCAGTAGGTTTTTCGCTCCGGGTGCACGTACAAGATTGCATCTTGTATTCCAAATGCCAACCGGTACTTTATCCGGTTTTACGTGTTCCAATGCTTTTAGAAAATCATTATAAACATTACTTTTTGTCATGAAAAAATATTCCTTCCCCCTATAAAATCATCAAATTAAATTACCAAAACTCCTATTACTTTTGATACTTGTTTCTACTATTTTCAAATTTTTTTTATTTTACAAAATAATTTTTCCAAAAACCATATATATTATCATACTATTAGGTAATATCTTGCTTTTAATTAACAATTTTTATATACTTTAATTATTTAAAATTAAAAACAGTAACAAATGAAGAAAAATTCAATTTATAATAAACTAATATTTATCGAGAGGTTCTGAAGGGGATAAAAAAGTTCATTTTATCTGTTATTACGGAGCGGTAATTGATTTATCTTTTCATTCTTTTTCTATAATCAAAAGGTGAAATGGCTTCTGATTTTTTAAAAACTTTACAAAAATAACTTTGATCTGAA
>Ga0114922_10006245_pt1 | contig 10958 bp, 9 predicted proteins | sample AartaG_FD_100975 | JGI IMG/M metagenome (GOLD analysis project Ga0114922, IMG submission 100975) | Deep subsurface microbial communities from Aarhus Bay to uncover new lineages of life (NeLLi) - Aarhus_00045 metaG | ecosystem: Environmental > Aquatic > Marine > Oceanic > Sediment | place: Aarhus...
AGAGTTGAATGGGCACTTAAAGCTGTTAATTTAACAGAATATGGTAAAAATTCTCCATATGATTTATCTTGGGGTCAAAAAAAACGAGCTGCTTTAGCAGGATTACTAGTAATGAAACCTAAACTGTTAATATTAGACGAACCCTTCGCAAACCTTGATTTTAAATCAATATATAACCACTTACAAATTTTTAAAACTCTTAAAAAAGAGCAAAAAATGACAATATTATTTACTACTCACAATCTATTTTTTATAGAAAATTGGGCTGAAGAAATGCTTGTATTGAATGATGGTAAGGCAATATTCGAAGGCATTCCTAAAGAGGGGTTAAATAATCCTCAAATCAAGCAATTATTAGGTTCGTATACTGACCTTTTAACTCTTATTGACAAAAAGTAATTTAGTTTACTAATAAAATAGAATAAATTTTTTAGCTTGGTTTTAATATTACTATTTGGGAAAATGATGACGGAATATTAGCATATTCGAGGACGCTTATGATATCCCGTGATTAAGCGTGCAAACTTATGCTTACATCCTGAGTTATTAATCAATAAATTAACTGCATCAAAAATGGGCTCTTAATCTAGCTAAGGTATGACCTTGCGATGAGATTGGAGTCAGACCCAGCATGCAGACATGATTATGTTTCCCAAAAAGGCATAGAAATTACTGCCTAGCACGAGAGAACTTATTTGATTTATGGTATTACCATTATATGATAAATTTGAGTTAGCGCATAGGCAACAATATATGCTGATTTATTACGTTAATAGCCTTTCAAGTGGAACAGAAAATCTTCTATAAAAGGCTAATTGTGTCTGAACTAAAAAGTTCTTTTAGTTCTTTATTCATTTCTCCCTTTTCTTCTTGAAGATATCTATCCAACACAGAAGAAATCCTTTGAGAGTACTTTTTCATTAAAGCTCTAACGAGTCCTATTTGGATGTTTTTATCCGTGGCTATACATAGCACTCCCTTTCCAACCTTTAAGGAAAAGATCATCCCTTTAAAATATTCGGTAATTTGGAGATGGATATTCCCATAACCAAGTATGTAACCTTGTTCTTCTCCTGCCGTGAAAACAGCACCTCCAATCGCTCCAATTTTCTCCACGGAGAGGTCATCTTCATTCTTCAAAATGAATTTCGATTCGCTCATAATAGTTATTCCCGTATCATCAATGATTATTGCATATTTTAAGCCAGGAGTGCTGTTAATAATTTCCTTTAAGAGCTGTTTCAAGATACGCTCGTCCTGAGAATAACTCAATTAATACCACCTTTTTTTTTCAAGTATTTAGAGAATATGTTCAGCGCGTCTTACTATGTTAAAAAGAATTTATTTAAAGTAAACTGTAGTTCTCCATTTACTTAATATAAAAATAAAATTATATCTATAAAAACTTAATTCACATGAAATAATTTCACGTTCCACAACGGATTAAAACAGTTCTTGCGATCTTATTATAGTTTTTAGGGGTTTTACTCCGCTTTTATTATGTTTTGATTTTTCTAATAAAATGAATAGTTTAAACCTTTTCGCTTTATCAATATCGAACTTCAGCTGAATTAAATTTGGATCATTGATTAAATCTTTGTTTTCCTTATTTTTAGAAACTGCCCATAAAGCTAATTTATTCTCATGAATCCAAAGACGTTTTGAGATGTCAGAACCTATTGGAAAGCCATTTTTATCCGTTATAACCCCTGCAACAAAATTCGGGAAGTTTTCCTTAATCTGGTTTAAGAAATAATTGACTTCAATTTGATTTATAAGCCTGTTATTTTCTTGTTTCATTCTCTCATACCAATAAAAATCAATTGATCTATAAAATAGAATTAAGCAAAAAGTCTTTAAATGGTATAATATCGCGATATTATTTAGACAAAAATAGGAGATTAAAAACGTCAGTAATTTTTTTTTTTGAGAAATTGATATTTTATCAGGGGTAATCACTTTTTTCGGATTCCCAGATTTAGGTTTTCTATCAATTCTTGGAAGCGGTTACGCACCGTTACCTCTGTAACTTGAGAAACTTTGGCAATTATCCTTTGGGTTCTCCTTTCTTGAGCTAAAATACTTGCGGCGTATATTGCTGCGGCGCATACCCCGGTTGGGCCTCTTCCTGAAGTCAAACCCCTTAATTCAGCCATTTTAATAATTTTCTTAGCCTTTTTATGACAATCGGTCGAGAGTTCTAATTCAGATACAAACCGAGTAAGAAAATCTAAGGGTTTTGTAGGGTTTAAATGTAATTCTAATTCTTTTGAAATAAATCTATAGGAGCGTCCTATTTCTTTTTTGTTAACTCTAGCTATTTCTGCTATTTCATTTAAAGTACGGGGGACTTTATACATCCTACACGCGGCGTAAAGACTTGCAGCGGCGACACCCTCAATGCTCCTCCCTCTAATTAAATGCGCTTCAACAGCATCTCTATAGATTTTAGCGGAACACTCGCGAAGGTTTTTCTGAAGATCGAGATTTGATGCCATTCGATCTAATTCACTTAACGCAAAGGTTAGGTTTCTTTCGGTGGCATCTGAGACCCTAATCCTACTTTGCCACTTCCTAAGCCGATATATTTGACCTCTACTTTTCGCAGAAATCTCTTTACCAAAGATATCTTTGTTCTTCCAATCTATCATTGTGCTGAGTCCCTTGTCATGGATCATGTAGGTCATAGGGGCTCCAGTTCTTGTTCTTTTCTTTTTTTGATCGGAATCAAAAGCACGCCATTCTGGGCCTTGGTCTATGTGTTTCTCGCTATGAACTAGCCCACATTTTTCGCAAACCAAAAGACCTCTATTTTCATCAAATAGAATATTTTCGCCACATTCACCACAAATTTCATGGTTTTGTTCTGCATCATTTTTCACGAAAGCACTACTCTGATTCCAACTTGATATAATCTACACCTTTTTTAAGATTGTTTTTTAAAGAAAGGTTCTTTACATTCTAACGCATTTTAGCGTATAGGTGATCATTTGGATTAAAAGTTTTATTAGAAATAATTTTCATCGAGATGAATGGTAAAGTTTCTGGTCCAAAGATTTCTATGATGACACCAATTTCTTCAAATTGCTCTGTAAAAACTGGTCTATTAGTAATCTTTTCAAAATTTTTGTCCCAATTTTTTTTCGCTCTAAAAATATGATGTTTTTTAGATTCCCCGAGATAAGACAGATTTAATTTTATATATTTTTGCAAACAACGACCCTAACTAATATTTAAAACTTAGAATTCTTAATGTAAAATGTATATTTAAATGTACCTTTTTTTTAAAAAGAGACGAGAGAAACGAATATTTTGTTATTAGTGAACAATATTCTTCAAGAATTCAAAATTTCATAATCGTCATTAAGTTAATAATTAAATAAAATTTTTTTGCAATTGATATTTTAACAAGCAATCACATGAAGAATTTGAATCGTTTATTACCAGTGAGTTAATATTTTGAGTTAAAACAAATTCTTTGAGAGTTGTTATCATAAATTCGTTGCAATCTCTTTTTAGACAATTGTGAATGCCTCTTTTAGTGCCAGCTCCCGAAGGGGAAGATATTATCCTCACGGATTTTAGTATGTCGTTATTTTTACATGTTTTAAGCAAACATTTAAACAGAGAATAAAACCAAGGAGGTCGATATCTATTTTGATAAAACAAGTATTCAACAAGGGAATTTTTCTGAATATTTAGAGGATTTATCGAAATAGTATTAACTTTTAATTCTGCTAATTTTTTGATTGAACTAGCACAATCTTCTATTGCAGTTTGCTCATTTAGAAACGGTGGTTTAAATAATAAATAAGCTCTTATACCTACTTCGTTCTTTTTGCATAAATGAATTGCATTCAGAAAATCTTCAAATTTCAGCCCTTTATTAATATAATCGTTTCTAATATGGTCGTTTACGGTTTCCAGGCCAATAGCAACTTCAACATATATGTTCTTTAAAATATTCTTCATTCTGTTAAGCTTCTCATTAGTGATATAATCGACTCGAGATTCTATAACAACTTCTTTAATTTTAGGGACATCAGCTATTTTCTTAAATATATGTTCTCGAACATCATCAGATACTTCGTCATCGTCGAAAAAACTTCCAGAGTTATAGATTTTTAAGATAAAATCGTCCTTATCTGAAGAAATTTCATTTATTTTTTCTTCAAGAGCATAGTCAAATTGATTAATTATATGAATTTGATCTATTTTTTCAATGGTAGAATCTTGAATATAACCACACATTGAGCACCCCCCATAATCTCCCAAAGCCCAACTACAACCTTTTGTTCTTAATATTACTGCGAATTCCTTCCCCGCTTTGTTAAGCAATCGATCTTCTTTTATCCAGAAAGATACTGGTTTATCTAAATTTATTTTTTTTAATTTATTTTTTCTCTTAATTGATTTAATCCTAAAATCTTTGATTTTTTCAACGAGTAAAGTATTTTCGTTAAGCTTTTTCGTAGACATTTACTATTTTACCTGTTTTTGAATTTTTAATATAGTTTGAACCGACTATCAAGCTTCCTATTCCTATGATTTTTTCTTGATTTTTATCATAAATCAGAGCTAAGTCTTTTGGAACGAGATTTGAACTAAATTTAATAATTCCTGGACGAAATAAAGTATTACCATTAATCTTTTGGCCATCAAATGTTATAAAATTCGCTTCCTCTTTTAGTGGTAGTAGCCTATTCGCGCCGTTAAGACTTAATTCAATTTGACCTGTGTTAAAGTTGAATTTTCCTAGTTTTTCACGCGTTTTTAGGTCGTTTATTTCGATCTGATTACTCTTTTTGTTTCGCCACGTTTTAATCCCATTTAAAAATATTTTTTCTCCTACTCTTTGACCAAATTGATAATCAATAATTTTAACAAATTTACGTGTCCAAGTTTTTAATAAATTTTTATTTTCAGGAATGACATTATCTAATTCTAAAGAAGCTTTAAGAGATTTAATGTTGCTTTCCAAAGACATTAAAGATTCCTTGGTTGTAAGATTGCCTTCAGGTCTTGTAAAGTAAAAATTGTTAGCCAATTTTAAGCGAGCCTTTTCTATTATTTTTAAATAACCTTGATCTTTTAAATGGCATAATATAGGAATTCTATCGTCAAATTTCTTCAATAAAGAAATTAGCATATTTGACGCTATTTCTATTTCTTTGTTGTCCCAATCTCCTGTAACCGAAATGTCGTAGGAGTTTGCTGGGTATAGGTCCTCTAATTGTCTTGGAATAGCACCTAACGGCGATGTTAATATAATTTCTTGGAAATCAGGAAAATCAGGAAATTTTCTAAAAATTTCTTGAAACTTTCTATGAGATTTCGACTCAGAGTAAGGTTTTTTTGCTGAACAAGGAATTAAAATGATCAATTTGGTCCAAGCTTCTGGTGTAAAATTTTTAACTAATCTCTCCCGAAATTCCTGAAAATCTGGTCTGTTATATGAAGATGGACCAAAACATTTAATAGACTTACTTACTTGAGTTATTGGAGTTTCTAATCTCAAATTATCAAAATACTGTGTGTCGAGCAATTTTAAGGTGGAAATGATATTCATATCATCAAAAGAAGATTTTTCGATAAAGCCCCTAAAATCTTCCATCCTTAGATACAATTTGATTTTATTCATATAAGTGTACGCTGATATGATATTATGAAGAGTTAGTTGTTCTATTTTTTCAGAAGAATATTTGCTACTCAGATTATGTTTTAAATATCTCTTACAAATAGTACATGAACACGGAAGATATCTGATCTTATGAAATGGGAGTAAATGTTCTATGGTATCATAGAGATTTTCAGAAGATAAATACATTAGGTAAGAACAATCAATTAAATCGATCCCTAAATATATCAAAATCGGATAAAATTTCGGAATAATCCTGCCTGATACCATTAATACTAAATTATTATCAAGCTCTTTTTTAATTTTGAATATAACTTTCAAAATATTCCTAAAATTACTAAAGTTGTCAAACAAATCAACTAAATTTAATATTCTCACATTTTTATTGTTTCTAATTAGAGGAATGTACAGATCAAATAGCTCGTAATAACCGTACATCTTAATAGATAATCCAAAATCTAGATTGGTGTATCGTAGTAAGACCTGATTTGACTCTTCTAGATATCTACTAATTTCCGCTTCAGCAAATTCTTTATTGATGGCAGTTGTCGGAATATTGAACGGAATAGAAGGAATGATGTTATCTTCTGCAAAAATTTTAATATTAGAAGCTAATTTTTCTTTAAAAGTTTCCATTGAACCGTTATGAGTATAAATAAAGCCAGTTTCTTTAAATTTTTCCCGTAAAAATCCGATTTTTAAGTAGAAATCTTTTAAAATTAAAAATAATTCGTGATCTTCGAACTCCTCAAGAAAGCTGACATTATTCATCAAACTCTTTTTCATCGGAACAATAATATTTGGCGTTGAAATGAAACTTTTAGTTTCTTTTGAACATACTATTCTTCCTACTCTTGAGAAACCTACATTTTTTGTAAGTAATTCAAAAAAATAATTCATACTTTTCAATTAGAGATATTATTCATATGTAATTAAATTAATTCATTTCAATATTATAGCACGTTTCTAGTACTGAAATGGGTTAAGATTAAGAAATTAGATACTCTAGGATTCGAGTTTATAATCTCCATGTTTATACATTTCAAATAACATTTTAGCTTCATGGATTGCATCATCTACTGCTCGATGTTTCTCTATATAACTAGTATTAGGGAAAATTATATCCCATGCTTCTTGCATCTTTGGATTTTTGTAACCTCCTTTAGCATACATAATTTTACAAACTTCTTTGGCTGCTGCCATAATATCAGGGATGTCTTTCCTTATTTTAAACCTTCTCGATTCCATATACCCAAAATCAAAGGCTGTATTATATGCTGTGAGTGAATATTGATCTAAAATTTCTTGGATCTCTTTTTTAACATGATCTAGCTTAGGTGCGTTAACGATGTCTTCGAATTTCAAATCAGAATTATTGAAAATCCAGGCATTTTTAGCATCCTCACCAAAAAGAACTTCTCTTACCAAGGAATCAAATAATACTCGAGTTATTCCTGTTTCCAAATCGAGTTCAACAATTCCGATCTCTATTATACACCCATCTGTTTTGATTCTAGTTGTTTCTATATCTATTATTGCAACTTTCTTCTGATTTGGATTTTTAACAAAATCATTAATATCTCGGAAAATAAAGAATCCCTCCTGAGGATGTGTTTTTCTTTAGTCTATATTCTTGATATTATTATTCTATAAAAAAATGTAATTGAAATGAAATATAAATTATTAGAGAGTGGTTAATAATTATTCTTATTCTATTGATTAAAACACGAAATTAGTATAAGTGATAAGTTCGTCTAATACAAATGTAGTCAAAGTATCTTCAATTTCGTTAGATTGGTAGAGATTTCTAATAAAATCTGCATAATCCTCAACCTTTTCAACGCGAACTATTGCAAATAAACCAAGTTGTTCTCCTATTCTAAATAAATCTGTGATATTTTTGTTCTTGACTAATTTGAAAGCAAGGTCATTGTATTTTGAAGGATCTTTGGGTTTAATTCTGAGGTAATATTTTCCTTCAAAACCGACCATTTTCGGTGAAAATTCAACAGTATAATTAAGAATAATTCCTTGAAGCTCAAGTCGTTTGATTCTATTATGTATGGTTGATTGAGATATAGATGAGTGAGGTTTTAAAGCCTTTAAATACTTATCATTCAGTAAATCCTTAATTTCATATGTCGAGATTGGTCTTAGCCCCTGATCCTCTTGCAAGATTTTTAGTATGAGGTGATCAGTCTCATCAATATTAAAATTTTGGTTAACCTTATCCTTTTCTAAAGGTATACCAGCTTTTAAGATTTCTTCAAGGACATTATCATATAACTTTTGAGGTTTCAAGCTACTCTCAATATCAGTTATGACTGTTTTTCCCGTTGAAAAAATTAATACTGTAGACGGTGGATCCCTAATCTTAACAACCAAACCGGGAAACTCTTGGGGATTATATTCAATATTAGAAGAATTTTGAGCAATTTGTTTTAAATCGAGTTTATGTCCAAGATCAAAAGATATATCTAAGTTCTTCAAACTTATTCCGTTTGTTTTGAATACTTTAATGGTTTCGATTATTTGGTATTTTTTAAAATAAGATTTAGCCATTATATCATCAACCTTGTTCAAAATCTCATAGTATTCCTCAGATGATTTAAAGATAAATAATGCAAATAAAGAAAAATCTCCAATTACCCCGTCTAGCATTTTTAGTTGAGAAATTTTTAAGAGTTCTTTGACCAATTTAGGTTCTTTTGGATTCGTTTTTATCTCGATCATTATAAATTTCAGATTATTGGGGCGAATGTTAGGATTAATATTTATTGTAAAATTAGTAATTATTTTTTGACTCCTCAGATTATCAAGTTTATTCTGGTACGTTTGTCTGGAGAGGCCTAACGCTCGAGAACTTTTCGATATGACAAACTTGGTTTTTCCTGTTAGATTTTTAATTAAGCTCTGAGCTTCTACTAAATTTTTACTATTTTGCATAAAATAACAATTTTGCACTTTTTTGCGATATTATTAATCAAATGTAAAAAATAATATATAAACATTTGCCCTTAACCAAAAATAACTTTATTAATTAATTAAACTTAAAATCATTATAAACAATGAAGTGAAATTTTATGGTAAATTATAAAGTTGCAGATGAAACACTAGCAGAAAAAGGCAAAGAAGCGTTATACATTGCTGAATCTAAAATGCCTGTTACTGCTAAAACAATACGAGAACGATTCTCTAAGGAAAAACCGTTAAAAGGCATAACTATCGCGGGATGTTTACATATAACCAAAGAGACTGCTAATCTTGCTCGAACCTTAAAGGCAGGAGGCGCAGAGGTGTATTTATGTGGTAGTAATCCTCTTTCCACTCAAGATGACGTCGCCGCAGCGTTAGTAAAAGAAGATATAAATGTGTTTGCCTGGCATGGAAATACAGATGAAGAATTTTACTGGTGCATTCGTGAATGTTTGAAAGCAAAACCTAACATTTTAATTGATGATGGTGCGGATATGATCGTAACTGCTCATAAAGAATTTCCCGAATTAATTACAGAGGGGATAATTATTGGGTGTCAAGAGGAAACCACAACAGGCGTCAAAAGATTTAGGGCTATGGATAACGCAGGTGATTTGAAAGTTCCTCTCTTTCCAGTTAATGATGCGCGATGCAAAAACCAATTTGATAACGAATTAGGCACAGGACAAGGGATTGTAGCAGCAATATATGGAATGCATGTACTATTTGCTGGAAAAGCCGTAGTTATCGCTGGATATGGACATTGCTCTTCTGGCATGGCCTTAAGAGCCCGGGGATTGGGTGCTGATGTAATAGTTACTGAGGTTGATCCTATAAAGGCACTTCAAGCAAGATTCGCTGGTTTTCAAGTGATGCCACTTGAAAAAGCACTTCCAATGGCTGACATAATTCTAACCGCAACGGGATGTAAGCATGTGATACAACCTACTAAGGAGATGTTTAATAAATTGAAGGAAGGTGTTATTCTTGGGAATTTGGGGCATTTCGATATTGAAATTCCCACTAAGGAATTGTATGAATATGCTAAGGAGATAAAACCAATTAGAAGCGACGTAGAAGAACTCGTCTTCCCTGATGGTAAAAGAGTATATCTACTTGCCAAAGGAAGACTCGCTAATTTAGTGCTCTCAGAAGGTCACCCTGCTGAAGTAATGGATATGTCATTTGGTCTTCAATCCTTAATGTCTGAATATATTGTCAACAATAAAGAGTCACTAAAACCTGGAATGGTTGATGTGCCTATAGATATTGATGATAGAGTTGGTTTCTTAAAACTTAAATCCATGGGTATAGAAATCGATCATCTCACTGAGGAACAATATAACTATATTCACGGTTATGATGAAGGAACTTAAATATTCCAATTATTTTTTTCTATTTTTAACTAATTAATTATTCCCGGAAAGTAAATTCAGAGTCTGATTTTAATGAAAATTTATGGGAATTAACTAAGGAAATCATATATATTAGAGTATTAAATACATATAAAAAAGAGAGACATTATTCGGGTATTTTTCAATTAAGATCCCCTCCTTGCTTTAAAGTTAGAATGGTTGACAAGAAAGTATAATCTATATGTTCTTAAATAGAATAAAGCTAAATAAATTGGATGAGTAAAGAATGAACTTCATTAATCCTCTTTCATACAGAGTGAATCAGTCCTATCAAAAGTTTGTTATTAAATCGAATTTTTAGCAAAAAAATAGATTTACTTCTCTGTATTTGAGTAAGAATGCATCGCATTTAAACTTTTCTATTAATTGGTTAAGGAACTATGCACATTCAAGAAACGAAAGCAAAAATCTAAATATTAATGATGTATTTATAGTTGTTGATTTCCAAATTTGTATAATTTCGTTTATTTTAGTTGAATTAGGAAGAAATCCAATTTTTAATTTAATTTGACGTGATAATAATGATAAAAGATTTTAAAGGAAAAATTGTTGTAATCACAGGAGGAGCAAGTGGTATTGGGCGTGGCCTTGCTTTTGGCTTTGCAAAAAGAGGAATGAAAATCGTTTTAGCAGACATCGATAAAGAGAATCTAGTTAAGGTTGCAAAAGAACTCGAAGAATTTGATACTGAGGTAATGACTCAAATAACGGATGTGAGTGACCCTGAACAAGTATCTCACTTAGCAGAGGTCTCTTATGAACGCTTTGGGGCAGTAAATATACTATGTAACAATGCGGGGGTTGGGGGAGGTGGACCTTTACGTTTACTAACCAATGAGAACTGGAATTGGATTCTTGGAGTTAATCTATTTGGTGTTATTTATGGAATTAGATATTTTTTAGATCGCATGATAAAAAGTAGAGTCCCA
>Ga0114922_10006246_pt1 | contig 10957 bp, 9 predicted proteins | sample AartaG_FD_100975 | JGI IMG/M metagenome (GOLD analysis project Ga0114922, IMG submission 100975) | Deep subsurface microbial communities from Aarhus Bay to uncover new lineages of life (NeLLi) - Aarhus_00045 metaG | ecosystem: Environmental > Aquatic > Marine > Oceanic > Sediment | place: Aarhus...
GTTGGTATCTCTTTTGATGCCAACCCTTTATGAGTATGCCGGCGGCTTCAATGCGATAAACTCCAGCCTCGTTAGAGGTAGTTGTGGCTTCCATTTTAACCAACTTTTTTGGATGAGAGCCAATTTTTTGTAAAAAAAAGGGTTTGACAGTCGTGTCTAAATTGTATTCAATATACAGTATTCAATTTTGGAGATGGTGTCAATGGAACGGCTCGAACATCAAAATATTAGCGGCAAAGCTTATCAAGTGCTGCTGGAAATGATTGTTAGCAGAAAGCTTAAGCCCGGTGAACGGTTGGTTGAGGAACAACTGGCAAAAAACTTAGGTGTCAGCAGAACACCTTTGAGGGAGGCGATCAACCGTCTGTCAAAGGATGGCCTTGTCCTTTTGCAGGCTAGAAAGGGGGCTTCCGTTAGGGAGTTTGAGATTGACGATGTGGTAGAAGTATATGACATCCGAATGGCATTAGAGGGTCTTGCCGCCAATCTGGCAGCTTCAAATATCGATCTGAAAAAATTAAAGAAGTTGGAGCGTCTTTTTGAGAGTTCGGAAGCAAAGGATTTATTAAAGGCTGATGCCCAGCTTCATGATTTAATAATCTCTTCCTGTGGAAACAACAGGCTCATTATCGCACTGAATGATCTGAAGAACTTCATTGAGATGTTCAGGATTGCCGGATACACATTTACAATGCGTTCAATCGTTGCGACCTCAGATCACCTGAAAATTCTGGAGGCTCTTAAAAACCGAGACGGCCAACAGACGGAAAAGCTAATGCGAAAACATATCGAAAAGACCAAGGAAGGCATCCTTGAGAGTTTTATGGAAAAGAAGGCGATTTAATTATGACTTGCGATTTACATAACAAGACGGCCATTGTTACCGGGGCGGGGCAAGGGCTTGGAAAGGCGATTGCATTCACGCTTGCCGGAGCGGGCGCGAAGATCGTACTAGTTGACATCAATCCGGAAAAATTGAAAAGCGTGTCCTCAGAATTGGATAAGCTTGGATGTGACTGTTTGTCTCTTAAAATTGATGTTTCAAGCAATGAACAATTGGAGACCCTTGTTCGGGAAACGATTAAGCAGTTCGGGGGAATTGATATTCTTGTCAATAACGCCGGGATTTGCCCGCGAACGGCTCTGATGGATATCGGCGAACAGGAATGGGACAATGTGTTGGCGATTAATCTGAAAAGTGTCTTTTTGCTTTCCCGGCTGGTTCTTCAAGAGATGAAAGCAAAACAGTCCGGCCGGATCATTAATATGGCATCCGGAGCCGGTAAAGTGGGCGGTGTTCAGGTTGGCGCACATTATTCCGCTTCGAAAGCCGGCATCATTTGCCTGACGAAGACGTTAGCCCTTGAGGGGGCCGGCTATGGTGTAAATGTGAACGCCATCTGTCCGGGCGTCATTGAGACAGAGATGACAACGGCGATTTCAAGCGACCGGATAGAAACCTATAAAAGAATGATACCGCTTGGCAGGTTAGGAACTCCTCAGGATGTTGCGAATGCGGTCTTGTTTTTGTCCTCTGATTTGTCCATCTATATCACAGGCGAGATATTGGATGTTAACGGCGGTTTTATAATGGATTAGTTTTTTAAGAAAGGGCGTAACAATGATAAACGTTATTCATTACCGGCGCCAGATTTGATATTGATGGCGGCGTAACCCTTGGCTATTAGAATGGAGTTTGATTAGAGTGTGTATTTATGTTTGGGTTTTTTAACAAGATATTACGAATCGATTTATCTTCTCAGGATTTTTACTACGAAGCAATTTCTGATGATACTCTTACATCCACCCTTGGCGGCAAAGGTCTTGGCACCTATCTTCTTATGCGGGAAAATCCTGTCGGAGTTGAGCCTTTAAGCCCGGAAAATGTTTTCATTATTACGCCTGGCCCTGTGACCGGAACCAAGCTGTGGAGCCAGTCGCGTTTTGCGGTATTTTCCAAAAGCCCCGCAACGGAAGGTTATTTCGAGTCCTATTGCGGAGGCAAATTGGCTCCCAAAATCAAAGGCTGTGGCGTAGATGCTATTCTTATAAAAGGTAAATGCGACGAACTGTCTTATTTGGCAATTGATGAAAATGGCGTATCTTTCAATAGTGCTTCTGAAATAAAGGGCAAAGAGGCTTTTGAATCAGAGGACTATATCTTAGCTCGTTTACCTGAAGGCGCAGGAGCAATGGTAATCGGGCCTGCCGGTGAAAATCTCGTTGCATTTGCATGTATCAAAGCCGATAAATGGCGTAGCCTTGGCAGGGGTGGTATGGGTGCTGTAATGGGTTCTAAAAATCTTAAGGGAATTGCCTTTGCAGGAAAATCCAAGTGCCAGATCGCTGATGAGAATTTTTTAAAGCAAGTTATAAAAGGCATAGCAAAAAAGGGTATGGCATCCCTTGGTACAAAGGCTTATCAAAAATACGGCACCATTATGAATATAGCCAATACCAATGCCGTAAAATGCTTTCCTACACGATATTGGAGCGGCGGTTATTTCGAGAAGTGGGAAACGATAAGTGCCGATTATATGCTCGAGAATTTTGAAGTTAAAAATAACGGCTGTCCCAATTGTTTCCTTCAATGCACAAAACATGCCACAGTAAAAAATGGCAGACATAAAGGTCTCGAAGTAGAGGGGCCTGAGTTTGAAACCGTTTACGCAATCGGAGGCTTAAATGCTATAGAAGGTCTTGAAGAAGTTGCATGGCTAAATGTCATTTGTGACAAACTCGGCATTGATACCATGAGCGCAGGCAATATATCGGCCTTTGCAACTGAAGCCTACAAACGTGGCAAGATAGATTTCCAGATTGATTACAATCAACCAGACCGTATAGCTGAGCTTTTCAGGCTTATAGCTTATAATGAGGGGGTTGGTCAGATTTTAGGCAGAGGCATTAAAGAAGCTTCTGAAGAGCTTGGTCTTGAAGATATTGCAATCCATGTAAAAGGCCTTGAGCCCGCAGGTTTCGACCCCAGGGTATGTAAGGGAATGGGACTATCCTATGCTACTGCTTCCAGAGGCGCCTGTCATCTGAGGGGTACTTTTTACAAGCCGGAACTGTCAGGTGAAATAGCTCCAGGGCAAATAAAGGGTAAAGCAAAACTGTTAATTGATTATGAAGATCGTTCTGTTCTATTTGATTGTCTTGTTCTGTGTAAGTTTTTTAGGGATTTGATCCTCTGGGATGAACTTAAAGACATTATAAAAGCTACGACAGGGCTCGATTACAGCAAAGAACAGCTTGAAGTGCTGGCCAATGATATTACACAGCTTAGCAGGGCATATAATATGCGTGAGGGGCTGGATAGCGCCACAGATACCCTGCCAAAGCGATTTTTAAAAGAAGTCAATAAAGAAGGAGCAAAGCTTACCGAAAATGAGCTTGCTGTGATGTTAAATGAATACAATGCCATACGGAAATCAAGGAAATAAAGAGATATCATGAGAACGATTCAACTGGATACCGCGTTTGATTTAGTCAAGATATTTGCAGAAGAGGGTGATTATAAGCAGTTCTCGCCAGAGAAATTAGCCAATATGGCGTTTGAGTTATTTCTCATCAGAGAATTTGAAGAAACCTTATTGAAACTATCCGCGGAGGGTTGCGTTCACGGGCCTGTTCATACCAGCATCGGTCATGAGGCTTGTGCGGTGGGAGCCATGTCCGCATTGAAGGTTTCTGATAAAATCTCCTCCACTCACAGGGCGCATCATCATTATCTTTCAAAGGCAGTGGGATATTATAGTGAAGGCGGTTTCAATGCACTCCAGGATGAGATTGGTAATCCCCTCCAGACCGAGATAACCGGCCTGATGGGTGAAATCATGGGACTTTCCATTGGCTGCTGTGGCGGCCGCGGCGGTTCCATGCACCTTCGCAATGAAAAGATTGGCATCATTGGAACCAATGCGATTGTCGCAGGCGGGGTGCCCCTGGCAACGGGATCGGCATTTGCTGCCAAGCATGAGGGAAATAATGGTGTTATAATCTGTTTTCTTGGTGATGGAGCGGTTAATCAGGGAGCTTTTCATGAGGCCTTAAATCTGGCGGGGATATGGAAACTTCCGATCGTGTATTTTATTGAGAACAATCTTTATGCGGTTGCTACTTCGATACGAAATTCAACCGCAACCAGTGATTTGGCGGTTAAGGCGGTTGCCTATGGCATTAACGGGATTATAGTTGACGGTATGGACCCCGTTGCCGTTCATTTGGGATTGCAGAAGGCCGCCCAGATGGCTCGCGATGGCAATGGAGCAACGCTGATGGAAGCTAAGTGCTATCGATATAATCATCATGCCGGACCGATCCCCGGCAGCAATTTTGGCTATCGCGACAAAGACGAAGAAGCGAACTGGCAGTGCCTTGACCCCATTGCGATGTTCCCTTTGAAGTTGACCGAGCTTGAGATTGTTTCCAAGTCTCAATTGGGACAATTAAAACAAAAAGCTGTTGATGCGGTTAAGACGGCGTTCGATTATTGTACAACCCAGGATGGTGATAAATTGCTGGTTCGGGAAAATCTCTGGCCGGATATTACAACGATTGAAGTGGGTGTGCGAGGCGACGGAACGGAATTTGACGGTGTCACATTCGAGGAAAAAGAAGATTTTACAAAATATGAACAAAAAACCTACGTCGATGCCATTGCTTCGGTCACGGGCCGTTGGTTGGAAAAAGATGACCGCGTTTTTATCGTCGGCGAAGAAATTGCCAATTTTGGTGGTGGGCCTTATGGAGCAACTAAAGGATTACCCGCAAAATATCCCGACAGGGTATTGAATACACCCATTTCAGAAGCGGGTTTTGTGGGTATGGCCGGCGGTGCGGCGATGGCGGGCATGCGGCCGATTGCGGAGATCATGTTTCCGGACTTTGCGCTTGTTGCCGCCGATCAGCTTTTTAATCAGATTGGCAAACTGCGTCACATGTATGGCAATTCGACGGATATGCCCGTTGTACTCAGGACGAGAATTGCCATTGGCTGCGGCTATGGGGGTCAGCATTCAATGGATCCGGTCGGCATCTTTTCATTATTCAGTGGCTGGACGATTGTTGCGCCTTCCAATGCCTGTGATTACATCGGACTCTTTAATTCGGCGATGACCAGTACAAATCCCGTTTTGATGATTGAACATCACGAACTCTATCCCGTCAAATCCGATGTTCCGAAAGATAATCTGGAATATTTTATCCCGTTTGGAAAAGCAAAGGTTATCAGGAAGGGAACTGATGTCACGGTTCTCAGTTATTCTAAAATGATAACGGATTGTCAAAACGCCGCGGAAAATCTGGAAAAACAGGGAGTCAGTGTCGAGTTGATTGATTTGCGTACGGTCAGCCCTCCGGATATCGATTATGAAACCATTGGCCACTCGTTTGAAAAAACCCAAATTCTGGTGATTGTCGAGCAGGCCTCGCGAGGGCTTTCGATTGGCTCTAAAATAGCGGAGCATTGCCAATCTGTATTTTTTGATTATCTGGATGGGCCTATCACAACGATTTCAGGGCGTGACATTCCGAACCCTGTTTCAAAGAACCTGGAGCAGGCGGTAGTGCCTTCATTGGAAGAGATTCAACAAACCATATTAAAAGCTGCCAAAAGACAGCTATAAGGAAGACATCTATGATGATGGAAATGAAGAAAACAAGCTGGCAGGAGCGTTATCATGCCTCGGAGATCTATATTTCAGGCAAATATAATCTCACATAATCCCTTACTAGAAAATAATTTAGGTGTTATGTTCTCTGTAAAGCTTGTTTCAAAAATATTTTTTCGGGAAAATCTTGAAATAATTGAACGTTAAAAACCGTTAACAGTTAAGATATAATATTTGAAAAGAAGCTCAGCGACATAGGTGGGCTGATTTATGTAATGTTATATGGGAAACCCCAGGTTTTATTGGAGACATATTATGGAATTGCGAAGAATGATGAAAAGTTATCTGCTACTATTAATCCTTGGGCTTGGTATATCTGCGACTGTTTTCAGTACTGCTCAAGCGGCGGACTGGCCGCAGTTTCTGGGACCGGATCGTAGCGCTATATCAACGGAGACGGGCCTGGCGCGATCCTGGCCCACCGAAGGGCCGAAGGTTCTCTGGAAAAAAGACTTAGGAGCCGGCTATGGGATGGCAGCCATCAAAGACGGGAAGGCTTATATCCTCGACCGCCCCGATTCCAAGACTGACGCTCTGCTCTGTCTCGATTTGGAAACGGGCGACGAGGATTGGAACTATTCTTATGAAACGACGGACAAAAGCCTTTCCCATCCGGGTTCACGGGCCGTACCGACGCTGGACGACAAGCATATTTATATTGTAAGCGCCCACGGAATGATGCACTGTCTGAGCATCGAAACCCACGGGGTGGTCTGGAAAAAGGACCTTTTCGAGACCTTCAACGCCAAACTTCCCAAATGGGGGCTCGTTCAGTCGCCCTTGCTTTATAAAGATATGGTGATCGTCGCGCCTCAGGGGGAGGACGCTGCCGTGGTCGCTCTGCAACGCGACACGGGCGCTCTTGTATGGAAGTCGCCGGCCATTGCCGGTGAATCGACCTACGCCACGCCGGGTCTCGCCACCATTTGCGGAGTTGACCAAATCCTCTTTAACATTGGCTCCGGTAGAGGAACTAAGGACGGCAAGGTCGTCGGTTTCTCGGCCAAAGACGGGAGCCTGCTCTGGACCTATGGCGGATGGCATTGTAACATTCCGATTCCCTTTCCGGCCTTTGTTGGGAACGATCTCGTTTTCGCCTTCGGAGGTTATGGCTCGGGTGCGGTCATGCTCAAGATTAACAAAAAGGGCGACAAATTCGAGGCCGAAGAGGTCTTTCGTTATGACCAGTGGCGGGGCCAAATCCACCAGCCTATTCTTCACGCGGGTCATCTTTACAGCGACAACAACGGAAAATCCCATCGACCTGGTCTCCTCTGCATGGCGCTTGACGGCACGGTCAAGTGGCACTCGAGCGATATCGAGAATTCGCCCAACTTCGATCGGGGCGGCACCCTAATGGCTGACGGGCTTCTGTATACCGTCGATAAGGACGGTTATCTGCGGATGTGCGAGGTCAACACCAAGGAGTACAAGGAACTCGGAAGCGTGCAACTGCTCGGCGGCAGGGAAATCTGGGCGCCGCTTGCGCTGTCGGACGGTAAGCTTCTCATTCGCGATCAGGAGAAAATGCTCTGTCTCGACGTTAGAGCTCAGTAACTCCCAACGCAACAACAAAATGAACGATGCCGATTTCCGGGTGGAGCCACCCGGAAACTCCTGAATTTGAGTGGCATAGTCAATATTGCCCTATGATCGAACGAGATCCCGGAGTCGATAATCATCAGGTTCAACCTTGATTCCAGACTTTGAAATCCAACGGGGCCACCGCTTAAGGAGTGGTTATTTTTGCGATGCCCTCTTTTCGGCCCATGAGGGTAGCGTCTAAGGGTTCAATTCCTAGTTCCAAGGCAGGACTTCCAGGTTTAAATCCAAAATTTCCAGCCGCCGGATCTATAAATAATGGATCCCCGAATCGACTGTTTTTCTCTTTATCTATGGCTCTCATGGTTTGCAGATGAGCGGAAACCCAATTCGCTATGGTAGCACTCCAATAGATATTGGAGTCTATCTCTGTAGAGGCTATCGTGGGCCTCCTACCGCCACGGGCGGTTTCGCCAACTGCCTTTCCACCGTCAGGATTTGATATCAGGATATTACTTCTTATAATGGAGCCCGTAACAGGATACCATTCCAGACTGATGTAGCCCTTGCTGGTTTTTGTTTGCTGTTCTACAACAAAATTGTTAGTGACATCATTGATGCCTTTAATGGCAATGCACGCGGCTCTACCGCCATTGTTGTACAAGATGTTTCCATGAATAAGGGTTCCATGCTGATCATCATCACAGCGAATGACAGCAGGTAATTCCTTTGACAGGTTATCATGTATATAGTTGTATCTTATAATGTTTCCTGTACCCGCGCCTGATATATAAATCCCATTGCCGTCTGACAACAGCTGAACGCAATGGGTAATTTCATTGTATTCCACCACATTATGGCGGGAATGAAGATACTGTTCTCTTGTAATCCAACCTTCGTAATTGGCTGAATTATTTGTTCCAGACGCAATTTCTGAAGACCGAATCGTTCTGCCCCCTTCACCATTCAATGACCCACCAGGTTTAGTTCTGTTGGTTATCATAATGGAACTATACCCGGAGTGATGGAGGTAGTTGTTCTTTACCAGATTGTGACCGCTTTGCCAGGCCCAGAACCCCGGAGAGTGCCAGGAAATTTCGGAAAAATGGTGCATCAGATTATTGGTGATTTCATTATGTTTGTTGACGTCCTTTGTACCGATGCCATATCCGGCAAGCAGGACTCCTGCTTCTCCCAGATATTCAAATTCACTATCATGGATACGGTTGCGCTGAGCGTGGAGATCCATCCTCACCCCGGTGCCACCGGAATGAATAAAGCGGCATTGTTCTACTAAACAGTTTTCCGCTCCTCTGAACCTCAACAATGCCGTTGGGGCGTCGAACATATCCCAGTCATGCTGCAAACCCCATCCCTGCCGCTGTTCGTATAGCTCCCAATCTCTGCGATCGGCATGGCTGAAGGTAAGTCCTTTAAAGGCGATTCCCCTTACCGGGATATCGGTGGGACCATCATAATTAATTTGACCTTCCACTCGAATCAACTCACTGAGAGTGGGCAGCAGAATTCCCTGAGGGGCGCCATTGGCAGCAGGGTCCCTTGGCCACAAATAAATTTTCCGGGTTACTGTATTAACTACCCATTCCCCGGGTTCATCCAGTTCATCCAGCACATTTTCCACCCATGCCTGCTCCCTGTTTCTATAGTTGGATAAAGCATAAGTCCCCTCAACAGAGGTTGTGGCTGTATTCGTATTGGTATTCACCGATGCAAGGGGCAGCATGTTTATGACCCATGCCCGGGAAGGTCGGATGTGAACTTGTACATCCCCAATATTGCTCCAGTTTTTTAAACTTCCTGCCGGAAAAGTAAATTGAGTTGTTGTTCCACCAGCCCCAACATTAAACCCCACTTTTGCTCTGGCACGAGTTAAGCGGCCTTCTCCATTGTACATCGTATAAAATCTTTCCATACCTGCGGGCATATCCACTTCCCAGACATTATCCACTGAACCGGCTGGAAGCCCTGCAGGAGCGGAAGTTACCTTCTGCCATCCTGTAATAGGTTTGCCTCCGCTGATAACGGGATTTTCTCCCGGGTAGGCCGCAAAGGTCAAATAAGGTGCCGGCAAACCCGTTCCCGCCCCGGGCTCTGACAATGCGGACGGCAATGCGGAGGGATCTCCGTCAGCTAATCCTAATACCAGCGTGGAATCTAATGGGTGCCGACCTTCCCTCAAAAATATTGTTGCCGGTCCTGCTCCTCCTGTGCTGCGCCAAGTGCGCACTGCCTTAACAGCATCCTGAAGAGTTTGAAAGGGATCTGCCAAAGTTCCGGTCGCCTGATCATTTCCCTGAGGTGAAACATAATACTCTGCTGAAAATGTTGCTGCAGGGATTAACCCGAAGATAACCAGCGTCGTTGTTACGATTTTTTTAAACATCTGTATACTCCTAAAATATCAACTGAGATTTCCCACATAAACGTTCACAAAACATAAATTATTCCTTACAATGGTTCATTTGATCATGATATCCCAGTGTTTCGAATGCCGGGAGGTGCCGTCGGGGCCTTCGATTTCCAGCCATGCGACATAATACACGCCCGGTTCTTTGTAGGCATGGATGGGATACTGTTCGTTCGAGGTTTCGCCGTCTCCGAAATGCCATGTCCAGTGGGTGACATCGCCGATGGATTCATCTTTGAAATAGACCAGACGCCTATCCATGTCAATAACCTTGAATGACCATCTTGCTTCGAGCTTCGGCAGAAATCGTTTCTCAATGGGCATAAGCTTGAACGCGCAGAGATAATCGCCGATATGTACCATTCTGACATCATGTGTCAGATTGATGTGACCGTCGCGCTTGCCGCCGTCAAACTCGAGAATTGACCATGAAAGTCCGATGAGGGTGTTCTCGACAAGTTTCGAAACGACAGCGCGTTCGGATCCGTCATAAGGCGCGTAATCAAACGGCGTGATCCAGCATTCGAGAATGAGTTTGCCGCTTTCGCCGTGCTTGAAATTATAGTCATACGCGTAATTCGCCCAGGGGAACCTGCATACCCAGGGCTGTGCTCCCCATAACAGGCACCATTGATTGTTGACCGGAGGAGTGAAAATGTGATAGTTCTGGGCGTGGTATCCGCTGAACGAAAAATGATTGTTCACATGGTCGTCTCGCAATTGCGGATTGGTTATGAAGGGGCCGCCGGAGAGGTCGGCATCCACGGCGATCTCGAAGATATCGTTATTGTATCCACCCCTCATATCGTTTTTGTATCCACCCGTCAGTTCGTCGAAGCGCTCGAAATCCCAGAAGTCGTCATAGGCCTCATAGAGAAAATACAGTCGGTTCAATCCCTTGACCCAGCCGACCTTCACGGTGCATCTGAAGTCGTTCGGGTCGATATCAGTGCCGTGGCCATCCTCGGTATCGCTCAAAAGGTCAGAGCCGTAGGTATATTCTTCGCCGACAATATCCCAGTCATCGGTTTTGCCGTTTATGCTGGGAATCATGTTACGGGGGAACTGGAAAATTTTGAAATCCATTTCCGGCCGCTGCAGCGCGTTAACGTTCGATGACGCCGCGATACAGATCAATACGATAATCCAAAACAATCTCTTCATCCGGTACATACTCCTTTTGAATAATGTATGTTAGGGCCTGTAAAGAAATAACCTGTGCAACACGGTCTCTCATTGAGGGCTGATCATGTAATTCCATTCGCCGTGGAAATCATCACGCGTGATCCTGATGCTGGCCATTTGCTCGTCA
>Ga0114922_10006248_pt1 | contig 10955 bp, 14 predicted proteins | sample AartaG_FD_100975 | JGI IMG/M metagenome (GOLD analysis project Ga0114922, IMG submission 100975) | Deep subsurface microbial communities from Aarhus Bay to uncover new lineages of life (NeLLi) - Aarhus_00045 metaG | ecosystem: Environmental > Aquatic > Marine > Oceanic > Sediment | place...
CAATGTCGCCAGTAAAGCCATTCCTTTCTGAGAAACAATACTTTTTCTAAAGAAATATAAAAATCTATTAATTTTTTTCATTAATCACCACTCCCTTCCAACAGACTATCAAAAAAATTAATTATAGAACAAATAACCATATTTAGAAATTTCTAAAATCAACTGATGTAGAAAGAGAAATATCGGCTGAATTATCATGGTCTACATCAATCTGTAATAAAATATTTACCCTGGAACTTTTATGATCAAATTCCAATTTCAGTACATTATCAATTAGTATGTTTGTGCCTCCTCCTCCAGATGTAATAACACGGTTAACCGGGTCGTGCACAGTCCCCGACCAGGAGTAAGATACATCATAACCGGAACCGACTCCGTTTAATTCAGGAATGGTAACTTCAATATTATGCAAATTGCTAGTTTTAACACTTTCACTAAGCCTAAGTTCCTTTACCATTCTATCCATGGCTTGTCGGGCATTTCGCTGAGCTTTCAGCTGAGATTGTGCGGTAATCCATGAGCGTATACCGCCGGAAAAGATAGTTACTAATCCCAGAGTAATAAGACTGAGTATAATCACTACTACCATAAGTTCGATGATAGTAAGTCCATTTTGATGTTTTTTTAATTTTAATAATTTCATTTTAATCCTTTTTTACATATTAGATTAAGAATTGTTCAATAAAGTTAGACTATTTGATCAGGGCTTAGGAATTCTAACTGATAATCTTCGAAATTAGTAAAGAATTTAATGCTAATATTCTTTTGCATAATATCAGTATTAAACAATAATCTTACACTAGATATTCCTTCAACTAAATAATTATATGTACCGAAATCACTCTGAAGAATTTCTACAACACTTAACTTTCCATCCCATGTTCCATCAATCGTGGTATCTCCATCGCTATTATTTATTCTCAATCCACTTAATCTTTCATTGTTATTCGGAGTCCAAGAAACTTCTATTTTATCAATTTCAATATTTCCTCCTAATATTTCGATATCGAAATATATTATATTCTCATCAATAATTTTCCACCACCAAAAATAATGGTAACCATACTGTATATTTGGATTCTCTGCAGGTCTAATAATTACTGGAGCCACTGTAATATTGACTGGATCCCCGCTTAATCCACCTCCACTGGCCGTAATTGTAATTACCCCTTCATAAGTATTATCACAGGTAAATGTAGTTATTTTTAAAGATTCGCCCGCTTCGAAATATATATCCTTAGAATTACCGGCTTCCCCTATGTTTCCAGCCGATTGATCTGCTGATAAAGTAATTGTAGTGTTCTCTAAAAAGCCAGAGCGATTTCCCCACGAATCTTCAGTTATTACAGTAATAATCGCACTATCTATACCGTTATTCAAAATAATATCAGGAATTGCATCAAGTCTAATTTTAGTCGGCGGTCCGGCGGCAACGGCAATGATTTCGTTATCCGGGGTAAGAGGGGTATATCCTGACCCGCCCGTGGTGTCTTCCGCTTTTATTTCAACTGTACCTGGAGTGTCAGATGAATTAAAAGTAGTAGAAAGTTCACTTTCTCCATTAAAACTTAATATGGTGGTATCCAAAGTACCGCTATCCTCTCCTGATAAAATGTATAAAGTAACAGTTCCCACAAAACCGGAAGTCGGTATATCTGTTGCATTTTTTATAGTTACAGTAATAGTGGATGAAGTAGGTCCATCTCCATAATCTGCAATAAAGATATTTTTTGGGTCTGCCTCGATATCGATTTGGGTTGGCGGACCGCTGGAAACATAAATGGTTTCAGTATCCGGTGTCAACGGAGTACTTGATGTTATATCGGTTACTTCAATGAAAGCCTCACCGGCTTCGGTAGATGAAGTAAATAAAGTTGTTTTTACATTTTCATCAACAAAATTGATAGTAATTATATCTCCTGCTGATGGATTCCCCAAATCACCGGTACCTTCACCGGAAGTAATAGATAATTGTACAGTACCAGTCCAGCTATCAGCAAGATAACCATTTTCGTCCTCAATCCTGACGTTAAGTGTTGAGGTTTCCCCATTAATTAAGACTGATGTCGGGTCAACCACCAGATTTATTTTAGCCGGAGCTCCTCCGGTTATAGTAATAGTATCTGAGTCAGAAATTAATCCTGTTGATTCAGCCTTTACATCCACCTCTCCAGCATCAGTTGCGGTAAAGGTGGTAAATAAATAACTTTCTCCATTAAAGGTAAGAGGATTATCAGTTAAAGTTCCTAAAACTGGTGTGTCAGGAATAAATAATAAATCAACCTGCCCATTATAAGAAATGGGATAATTATCCTGGTCCAGGATGGTTACTTTAATTTGTGTGGTTTCTCCTATATCAATAGAAGCAGGGTTAACACTAACCAGGATAGCAGTAGCCACATCACCACTGGGAGAGGCAGTAGCCATAGCTTGTAGACTTTCTATGCTAATTTGTCTTTGCCCTCCATATCTTTTTTGCCAGCTGATTGTAGCAATTATTTTCTTTAGGGTAGTAGTTTCCTCTTCAACAATAACTATGGCATTAAATTCCTTTCCTGAGACAACAATCGGGTTATCAGGATCGGGATAAGTACCTACATCAAGTGTTTTACCTTTTATCTCTTCTAATTTTTCCTGGGCAATATTGGTTGCAATTGTCCGCATCTTTGCATCACTCATTCCCAAGAAGCCAGCTTTGTAGGATTGAAATATTCCTATTGAAACAATACTTATAATAGCCACAGCGACCATCATTTCAATTAATGAAAATCCTCTTTTCGATAATTTTATTTTTAACATTTGAATCACCACCGATTAAAATAAAGTATATAGTATTGAGTATCGAGTATATAGTATTTAAAATCATTATATAGTATTCAGTAATATATAGTAAATTCTTAAGACTAAGAATACTTTGAAACTTCTCTTATTATTTATATTCCCTATTTTTTAGCTTCTTAGCCAATAAATACAGTAAAACCAGTATATAATATCGATTAAAAACAGTATCAAGTATCGAGCATATATTATGTAGTCTGAGCAAATAATTAATAAAAGTAAAATACATTTATATAACAATATAAAGCTTTACAATTTTTTTATTAATTTTATTTTCATTCGAAAAATATATTTTTTAATTGAAAAGTTAATTTAAATAACTTCTCTTATTGTTTATATTCCCGAGCTACTCAATACGCGATACTCAATACTCGATACAAGCGAAGTTTACCAATTCTCGGGAGGTTCTGGGCTGACTCTTACCCGGGCAGTTACCGGAGTCATAATTACGTAAAGAACCTTCCCTCTTTTATTTTTTAAAGTAACTGTTCCTCCCATACTGGGGACGCCGTTCGGATAGAAATATAAATTGTTATCTATAAAATTAGAATTAAATAAATCAATATCCTTTAATATTATATCATCAATTAGTTCTGTTTGCTTGTAAATCCTATATTTGTCTAACGATGGCAAAAATTGTAATTTATAATATACACCTTCGTAAAATGCCCTTGATTGAGTATTTTTTAATTCTGAACTTAAAAGTGCTGCTGCTATATTTAATTTATTCCATTGTATTAAATAATCTAATCCGTTTACACCAAGACCAAGCAGTAAAGCGATTATTCCTACTACGACCATTAGTTCAATAAGAGTGTAACCTTTGTTACGATTAGTGCTACGTTTCATATTATGTTTAATAATATTCCTTGTTTGAAAAGTTTTTTGTAGGAGCCGGATTTATCCGATCCATCCTTATTGCGGGTTCGATGAATCGAACCCCTACATTATTAATTACTCCCTATTTAATTTTAAAATCCTATGTACCAGGAAATAATTTTTTCACCCCATAAAAGGGTAATAAAAGAACCTAAAACAATGAATGGTCCAAAAGGCACCACATCTTCTCTACTTTTAGTCTTCGACAAAATTAAGATGATTCCTGCCAATGCACCTAAAAAAAATCCTAAAAATAGAGAAATTATTATATATCTCCAGCCCAGGAAGGCGCCAATCATCGCCGCAAGTTTTACATCTCCTCCTCCCATCGCTTCCTTCTTAAAAATTATCGAGCCGGCCATACCAATGATTAATATTATTCCTCCGCCAATAAGTATACCTAAAGCCGAGTTTGCGTAGGATATGTAAGGGACAAAAAAACTTATAATAAATCCTATTGCTATTCCCGGTAAGGAAATTACGTCTGGCACAATCTGTTCGTTTAAATCGATAAAAGCAATAATTATAAGAGCTGATGACAAAATTATATAAATTAATGTTTGAACACTTAAGCCATAGGTCAGGTAAATTATTAAATATATTAATCCAGTAAAAAGTTCAACTATAGGATACTGGATAGAGATCTTACTTCCACAATGACGGCATCTGCCTTTAAGCAGGATATAACTTATTAGAGGTATATTATCTACTGGTTTGATTGGACTGCTGCATTTAGGACAATGAGATGCCGGAAATATTATTGATTCGTTTCTGGGAATTCTATAAATACAAACATTGTTAAAACTTCCTATTATCAGACCTAATATGAATATAAAAACAATCTCTATCCCATAGTACATTTAATCTCCTATTCTTATTTCTTAATCACAATATTTAAATTTAAATTAAGCATATTGCCATCAGGACCAATGCCATCAAGAGTAAAAGTATTTACCCCATCAAAGCCGACCACTACATCGCCAGGCCTGCTCCAACCATTTTTAGTTTGAGCTGCCCTGGTGATAGGATTTTGTACACTTAAAGTTTTAAATAAATTATCTATATCATTCCAGATAATAACAGGATGTTTCTCCAATAATTCTAATTTTATTTCATTTTCTACTGATTCCACGTTTGATTTTATAATTCTTATTTCATTCTGTTCCACATACCAATTATAAAGACGGGGACCATAAATAACTGCTGCTCCAATAATAACAATCCAGATTACTACTGTTATTAAAACTACACCACGTCTATTGAACAACATTTCTATTCACATCCTTTAATTCATTGGTAATTTTTCCGCTTTTGACTTTTCTTCACTTCTTTTTATCTTTTTTAATTTTTCTTTAATCGCTTCAGATACAAAGTGATTCATTAAGATTCCATGAGATTTACAATATTCTCTTAATTCTATAATAACTGACTCGGGTATTCTTGAACCTATTAATTTCTTTCTCATAATGTTAACCTCTGTTAGCTAATGATAACACAAGTTATCATCTTTGTCAAAAAATTCCGATAAAAAGGTTAGTGTTATTCCCATGAAAATGGGAATCCATCCTTTTCCTTTCATTCCTGTCCCCACTTTCGCGAGGATAAACTTTTGTGGGATTTTAATTAGATACTCACCGATATGTACGTGTTGTTCTACCCTTCGGGCTAATAAAATTAGAAATATTTCTTTAGATAATCATTTTAATAATTTGATAGTAAAAAAGCCCCCTTAAAAATTTATAGCTACTTTTAAGAGGGCATTTTTACTCTTGTACTAAAATTAAAATTTATTTCTGTGCAACATAAACTTCTCCAAGAGCTAGATTATCATTGTCTAATGGAACAATGTAAAATTTGTTTGCTGTGTCAGTACTACCAACTATAACTGCACCTTCATAAGAGGCTCCGAGTGCTTCTGCGGTAGCTATAAATTCAGCAGTAGTTGCTTCATCAGCATCAACGCTTTTAACTACAAAATCGGTACCAGCAGTCAAATGAGGATTTTTCATACCTGCCGGCCTGTCATCATTATCACCATCTCCACCATCTAAATCAGCACCGTCTGCAGTACCGATCTCATTAACCGCAAGAAGAGCAGAAGCATAAGAAAAATCCGCTAGATTTCCTTGAATTATAGTATGAACTGTTGCAGCATTTGCTTTTACAATTGCATTTTTAGCTCTAATCTGCTGTAATAGGAAAAGCCTTAATCCTAATAAAGCAAGTATAGCGATAATAGCTACCACGACCATTAATTCGACCAGGGTAAAACCTTTCTTACTTTTTCTAAAACTATACATTTTAAATTTCCTCCTTTCTTTTAAATTAGTCGACCAGTCTTCCGATCTACCGGTCTTGTTCAGTTGAACAGTCTACTGTTTAATTCATTGTCATTGCAAGTTTACGCTGAGATTGCTTTGTCACTATGTTCCTCGCAATGACGTGTGGGTCTTTTAAGTAAACTCTTTATCTATTTTTTCGTTCTATTGTTTCTTAATTAATCACCTCCTGGTTTAGTTTTTATTTTCCTTATCTATATTTTGTTTTTTTCATTCAATTAGCATGATAGGAATTTAGTTTAAAAAAAATAAAAGCTGGTAGTTTGGCGGTCATGGTAATCTTGGCTACCAAATTACTTTAGACCCATAACTTTGCGTCCTATCCTTTCGGATAGTTTGCCTTTTTCAACTTTTGCAAAAGCTACTTATTCTCTTCTATCTATATTATTCCCAAATTTAGAAGGTTTTAGACAAGATTGTAAAAAAAATTGTAAATTTTTTTCATTGGCCGATTGCCCGCTTCATCAATTTACCAATTTAAAAGACAGTATACAGTATATAAATACAGTGATAAGTAATGAGTAATAAGTGATAAGCGTATAGCAAAATAAAAAAATAAATACAATTCATTCAGATTAATAAATATAGTAATCCACCAATTTACCAATTAAGACAGTATATAGTATCGAATATCGCTTTAAGAAAAAGAAAGAAAATGTGGGGGAAAAAGAAGGGAGGAAAGTTGGAATTCATTTTATTTTCTAATATTGGTAATTTTATAGACATCTTTTCGATTACCCATAGCAATTATTCTTATTTCTTTACCAACAATTCTATAAATAATTCGCCAATCCCTTACTCGTAGTTTTCTGTAACCCTTTAAACTTCCACGAAGATAAAATCCATACTTTACAGGATTAACCATTAAACGATTTCTAATGGCATTTTCTATTCTTACGGCAATATTAGAACTCAATCTTGGAATATCTTCATTTTTTACTTTAGGATGATATCTAATTTTCACTTTTGCTCTTTATTCCAAACTTCTTCGTGGGTTAAGCCATTTTCCCAATTAAATTTGTCTTCCCTCTCAGATACAATTCTATTGAAGTATCTATCCTCAAAGATTTCTAATCCTTCACAGATCAAATCCCTACATAGACTGGAAATTGAAATTCCTTTTTCTTTTGCCATTTGTTTTATTAAGTCCCTGACGGGAGGTTCTAATAATACAAGTGTTCTTTGAGTGCTCATATTTACCACCTATTTATTAGATTACTACGCTGCTTATGGTAGCAATGATATTTTATTTGTTTATATGGTATCATATATGATACATTACTGTCAAAGATTATAAAACAGTATCGAGTATTTATTATACAATATCGGGTAAAGAAAGAAAAAGAAAAGAAAGATGCAAGATAGTATCGGGCTAAGAAAGAGAAGGAAAAATAGTAGTGTAGAAAAAAAAGAGCGAGGGATGGATTCCCATTTCCATGGGAATGACAAAATAAGGAGCGGGGATAACCCCAGTAAAGTAAGGCTTCACTGGGCAAGCATAAAAGATCACGGGAATTACAGAATAGTAGGCAAGGATAACAAAAAAAATAGGTAATGACTACAGTAAAAAATTATGCATACATAAGTTTTCCTTTAGGCTCAGGTATTTCTCTCCTTAATTCTTTAGCTGTCTCTATCCATTCAGAGATAATTAGCTGAATATTTTTTAAAGCCTCTTCATAAGTTTCGCCATCACTCATACATCCTGTTAATTCAGGAACTTCGGCTATATAAACTTGGTCTTTTTCGCTCCACCATACAATTACTTCGTATTTATACATTTTTTTCCTCCTTATGGAGTTCATATTTTATAATTATATTTCTTACTTGTCTAACCTGATAGGCTTTGGCTTTTCCATTTTTTTTTAAATCAGAAAATTTTATGTTTTTATCTGAAAGGGCTGATAAAACATTTTATAAAATACTCTTCATTCTTCACCGTTTTCTATAATGATTTTAAAGGTTATACGGTTTCGTAGACGTATATTTGGAAGTCTTCGCTATTGAATTTTTGTAATTTAACACTGTTTACCGCGGGATTAACCACAAAAACTCTATGATTATTGTCTTTAGGGTCAATAGGGTAGACAAAGAATCCTTTTCTTTCCGGGTCATAGCTATGAGTGGTACCATAGAAATTTTCTCCATCTTTGAAAATTATTACTATTTTCCGCTGGCTGGGGATTCCTTGAGGTGCATCTTCAAATGTCCTTACTTTTTTATAATCTTTGTTTCCTATATAATCTTTTACAAAAAACACTGCTTTAAGGGAATCTACTTCTATTTCTAATACATCTTTATCGTATTCTTCAAGAGGATGCAGATGAAAGATTTCTTTGTTTGGTCCAAAGTCAGTTGACCAACCTTTTACGATTTTTCCATCCTTGTATTTTACTACAATTTTGTTTAATGTCATTTGCATGCTCCTTTTTTAATTTTAGATTTCAATTTTCATCAGGCGGATGCTCTCTATTGCTTTATGAATTACAAAGATTCTTTCACTATTATCTTTTGGGTCAATGGGATATACAAAAAATCCTATTTTATGTTTGCCATAAGTATGGCTTGTGCCATACAAATGTTCACCATCTAAAAAATTTATAAGTAGTTTACGCTGGCTGGGAGTTATTTTAAGGTCAACATTAAAAGTTCTGACTTTTTTATAATCTTTATTCCCGGTGAAATCCTTTACAAAAAACACTGCTTTAAGAGAAGAAAATTCTATTTCAATTCTTTCTTCTTTGCTATATTCAAAAAGAGGAAATAGTAAAAATGATTCCCGCTCAGGCTTAAATTCCTCAACCCATCCTTTTATGATATCACCATTTTGGTATTTTACTACTACCTTTTTTTTGAGCATTGTATTTAGCTCCTTACGGGTTCTACGAATCGAACATTTTAGTAGACAGGCGGGCCCGCCCTCGTGAAAACAGGGAGCGCCTGTCCCACAGTTTTATTTGTAATACGAGATTGCTTCGTCGCTTCGCTTCTCGCAATGACAATTTTTACTTTTAGATTTCGATTTTCATCAGGCTAACATTCACTACTGCTGAGTGAACTACAAATATTCTTTCACTGTTATCTTTTGGGTCAATGGGATACATAAAGAACCCTATCTTGTATCTGCCATAGCTGTGACTGGTTCCATATAAATGCTCGCCATTTTTAAAATTTGCAATTAACTTACGTTGACTGGGAGTTATTTTAGAGTCAACGTTAAAAGTTCTGACTTTTTTATAATCCTTATTTCCTATAAAATCTTTTACAAAAAATACTGCTTTGAGAGAAGAAAATTTAATTTCAATTCTTTCTTCTTCACTATATTCTATAAGAGGATATAAAATAAAAAAATCTCGGTCGGGTCGAAATTCCTCAACCCAGCCTTTTAAAATTTCTCCATTTTGATATTTTACTACAGCCTTTCTTTTGAGAATTTTTTGTTTACTCCTTTGGCATTATTTTTTCTGGATTCCCGCTTTCGCGGGAATGACAGAAGAAATATGCGGGCTTAATGAATCGAACTTCTACGTTGTGTCTCTTTCGAGTTCTTCTTTTAATGTTTTTAAAGCTTCATTTTTTATTCGAGAAACCTGCCTTTGAGAAATAGCTAATTTTTTAGCTGTTTTAGCTTGAGTTAAATCTTTGATAAAAATATAGTTAACAACTTTACGCTGTAAATCTTGCAGTTTGTTTAAAGCAAGTTCTAAAGCAATTAAATCTTCTATAGGCAATCTAAAACTTTTGTAGTGGTCATTTTTTATCTTTGCTAATACAGGATATTCATTGTAATCATAATTACGATTTTCCTGGTCGATAGAAACCACATGAACTACATCTCTGGCCTTTAATACCTCTTTAATTCCTTCTTCGGTAAGGTTAAATTCTTTTGCAATTTTTTTAAGGGAAGGTATCTGTTTAGTTTCTTCTTTATATTTTACTATAAATTCATTTATTTTTCTATTAAGTTCAGTTATCCAATGAGGAATTCTTATAGGTTGATGTTTGTCTCTGATATAGTGTCTGATTTCTCCTGAAATAAACCAGGAGGCATATGTTTCAAATTTCACTTTTCTTTGTTGATTGTAAAGATTTATAGCATTAATTAGGCCAATATATCCTAATTGTTCTAAATCTTCTAATGGTTCACCAGAGTTTTTAAATTTATAGGCGATATTTTTTACTAAAGATCTGAATTTTAAAATCTGTTCGTCAGTAACTTCTTTATGCATCTCCATTCCCACAATAATACTCCTTCCCCCTTCAATCTCTTTCGATATCTTCTTTTAATTCTTTGAGGGCAGAATCTTTTATCCGAGAAACCTGCCTTTGAGATATACCCAGTTTACGAGCTGTTTTGGTTTGAGTTAAATCTTTTTCAAAAATATAATATATAACTTTTCTCTGTAATTTTTTTAATTTACTAAAAGCAGTTTTTAAAGTAACAATATCTTCCATTGGTAGTTTAAATGTTTCATAATTTTTACTTCTTATTTTTTCTATATTAGGATAACTATCAGAACTATATTTTCTTTGTTCCTGGTCAAGGGAAACTATTTGAACTGCATCCCGAGCTTTTAAGACTTCTTTTATCCCCTCTTCGGTGAGGTTAAATTTTTCAGATATTTCAGAAAGTGAAGGAAATTTATTATTTTCTTTTTTATAGGAAATTATAAATTCGTCTATTTTTTTGTTTAATTTCATCATCCAGCTGGGAATTTTTATTAGCTGGTGCTTGTCTCTTATATGGTGACGGATTTCACCGGAGATAAGCCAGGTAGCGTAGGTAATAAATTTTATACCCCGGTTTTGATTGTATAGGTTTATAGCATTGATTAGTCCAATGTAACCGACTTGTTCTAAGTCTTCCAAGGGTTCTCCGGAATTTTTAAATTTATAAGC
>Ga0114922_10006249_pt1 | contig 10955 bp, 8 predicted proteins | sample AartaG_FD_100975 | JGI IMG/M metagenome (GOLD analysis project Ga0114922, IMG submission 100975) | Deep subsurface microbial communities from Aarhus Bay to uncover new lineages of life (NeLLi) - Aarhus_00045 metaG | ecosystem: Environmental > Aquatic > Marine > Oceanic > Sediment | place: Aarhus...
AAATCAGAGAATGACCTGAATTTGACACGTTATCGATGTTTTCAAACACTGCATCGATTTCTAAATCTGTAACATCTTTATTTTTCTTTTTAATAAATTCTTTAATAGCTTGTTTTTCTTTTCCGAGAATATTCTTCTTTTTCTTGATCATAAAATCAAAAATTTTGGTATTTACTTCGTTATTCAAGGGAATTTTATTTGTCCAAATTGTTTTGAGTTCATTGACGCGATTTTGTCCAAGAAAAGTAACAGTATATGACTTTATGTCCCAATCATCCATAATAATCTCACTTTTATAAGGTGCAATTGAATTATGTATAAATAATTTATAGCTCACATAGTATTTAAAAGTCAAATTTTTTTAATATTTTCATTTTTCTTTTTAAATTTTATAGCTAATCGTATAAAATACAACATAATTGCTGTAATAAAACAATATACACAAAAAAGATATATTGTTACTCCTGATAACCCCGATATATCTAAGAATGGATTTAAATTCAATGGAAAAAATGGTTGAATATCGGTATAAAGCGGGGCATCTAGAAAAATGTGTGAATATACTCCTACAATTGAAGCTGCTAAAATATTCGAAAAAGATGAAGTCTGTTCAATTTTAAAAAAATCCGTGATTGGGTTCAAAATTGGTCTAATTTTAAGCATTATAAACGATAGGGGTAAGATAACAATTGTTCCTCCTAAAAACGAGTGAAAAAACCCGTGTAAAGGATAATTCAAATCAAGAAGTAGAACAACTAAAGGCTCAATATCCAATATTACGCTTGCAACCAGTAAAGTAGGGAAATCTATATAATAAATAAGTATAATACCGATTACCAATGCAGGTCCTAAATGGAATGGTGTAAATGGCATTATTACTAGTTAATCAATTCACACATATTAATACATTAGCTGAAAATTGAAAATAAAAAGAAAAAAAAAGTATTTTAGTTATTCTTGATCCTCTGCAAAAGATTTATTTCTCTCAATAAAACCTTCAGGATAAATATTGGTTATATCTCGTGGAGTTGTATCATACCCGTTCTTCTCCATTAAAGAATATAATTTTTCCGTATTAAAATCCATTGAAAACTCCATAACTTCACCCGCTAATAGAATGTATGAGAACGCAGTCAAGAATGGAATTCCAATGAAAAAGACACCGACAATTAAGAACATCATAATCACACCAGAAATGTTATCTTGATCAGTGAAAAATCCCGAGAAATCTACAGTTGCTAAGAATCCAATTAGAGTTATAATTGCAGAAGCTCCAGCTATACCTTTTACTATTGATTGTGCCCATATACTAATTGGTTCGATATCGCCAGGTTGTCGATATTTTTTCGATTGTCGAAAATAAACAACTCCCGCATCATCCAAGAGAAAATTGCCGGATATAAAGAATGAAAATACGAGAAATGTTAAGATCATAGGAAAAATACAACAGAGCATATAACCATTCATGAAATTGAAAAATTCTGTCGATCCAAAAACCTTAAATTTCTTAGGATAACCGAGAATTGGGGTTAGTACTCCATAAGCGTAAAATCCAATTGCTATAGAAAGCATTAATGGTAGTATTACTCTTTTTAGCTGCATTATTGTGCCTATCTCCTTCCGCTCCTTCATGTCAACTATTAATATATCGGATTTATAGCTCTTTGATATTTTGAAAAACAGGGAGCGTAGTTTGACAAAAGTATAGGCAAATCTAGGAGCAAATCGATTGTATAGGGCCGCAGTTAACGGTAACGCACCATACCAAGTTATTAGAACTGTAAGGAAGCTGACAATAATGCTTGTCATGTTTTGATTCGGTATCAAGGTGCTGTTAAAGATATTAAGAGTTATCAAAAACATTAGGAATGTTAATGAAATCAGTGTTATTGTGAGTACATTCACCGCAACCGTGAGTTTGTGTTCCTTGATACTTTTTCTGCTATAACTCAACTTCCGACTTTTTAGTATCACCAGTAATATTCCAATAGATAATATTGATACTAGAATAATAAAAAGAGGAAATCCCAAGGGAAATAGTGGAGATTGCCACATAGCTTGAGGTTTTGAAGAAGCTAGAACAGCGACTATTTCGTCAGATGAAAAAAGAAAATCACCTTTCCCATCTCCATTTATATCTTGAAAAGATATGAGTTCTTGTGCACCTTGGTCAATATTTATGACAGCTAAAGCTTCATCAGTTATTATATTAAATATATTAAAACGACGTACTTCGGAAGATGAATACCAAGGTAAAATTCTCTCATAAAGTATAATCTCGTCAATAGAATCTCCATCCATGTCTTCCCCTAATGTATATATTTTCATTAATTCATCACTATCACCTTCAGTTCGATCATAATAAGCTCTGAAGGGAGTATCAGAGGTACCTGTAACCGTGTAAATTAAAACTTGAGCTGCTCGCCAGTCGTTCCCGAAATAGTCTGAAGATATTATTATTAATGCCTCTAAATCGCTTGCCACAGAATTGATAGTATCGATTCGGTAATTATGGTATTCTAATTCTCGAGGAAGATTGAATGTTCTAATAACACTTCCATCGTTTCCACTTATTATTGTGACATTTCCATCGTTTGTTGTTGTAATTATCTCCGGGATGGTATCACCGTTCAAATCTTCTATAATTGTGTATTCAACTGTATTTTCCATCAAAGTTTCATTATAGATTGGATCTAAGAAATTTGAGGCGCTCGTATTTAAAAGCATGATCGTATTCTTATCTAAAAAGAGTATATGATCTTGAGACTCATATGGGAACAGTTGCAACTCGGGTAGCCCCGACTCTCTCCAAATCCATCCGAAATCTATATAAAACGAACTGAATTTCGTTCCATTTACAAAATAACTAGATATATTATAGTAGTATTCACCATCTTCATTCGTTTTATTCACACATTCAAATAGAACTAAATCCGGTTTGTTGTCGTTAAGTCCGTCTAAATAAACTAGATCATGCACGAATGTATTTGTGAAACTTCTATAGTCACCAGTAAGTATTGGTATATCAGTTCCGTTATTACCGTAAATCAACACATTTGAAAATTCATCAAAAAATATTTCTGGTTGGAGTTCTTCGTTATAGGGATCAGAGTTGTTGACCCAATTGAGGCCCACAGAAGCTATATTTGCAAAGTAATCCTTATAACCATCCTCATTAACGTCCATAACTTCAAAAACTCTTTTTACGGGATTTTCACAATCTTTATTCCAGATTTCTTCCCCAGTTAACCCATCAATCGCAAATATCTTCCCGTAATTAGGTACATCATCGGGATCATCAGCTTTCCTTTCATCTTGCCTTAATACATCGCTATAAGCTATTACATCCATAAACCCATCCTTTTCTTCGTTAAGGTCACCGCCTTCAAAAGCCGATATTTCCATTGAATTTTCTTCTCTAACTTCTTCCCATAACCAACCTGGTTGGAGTTCCATTTGAGTAATGAAAACTAACCCTAAACTACCAAAGACTATAAGAGATGCTGCTAGCAAAATGTAATTTACCGGGTGTGTCCTTGCTTTTTTACTTTTTTGTTCATTCATGATTTAATCAGAGTAAATTAAATTTAATTACTAATATTTTAAATTGTAGAATTATAAATCTTAAGTAAAACTTAGCCAGAATTGTTACAATTCAAAGATTAATCATTTCGCGATAAAAAAAATAAACTGAATTTGATTAATGGTTATTAGTCAAGATTAAAAAAGAAAAAGAATTTTATTAATTGGAGTGCTTCAGAGTTATACTTTTACTTGAAAACTCTCAGTAAGTCGTAAAGTAAATAATTCTAAAGTGCTCCGCCTTATCTATACTAGTGACCTTTAGTTATTTGGTTCATCAGTAATATCTATGGGTGTTGCTGGTTTTTTGCCGATAGAAACTCTTAAAAGACCGTTAGTCATTCGAGAAGATATCTTATTTTCGTCAGCATCTGCAGGAAGTGGAACATCCATGTTTACTTCTACAAATGTATAGCCCTTAAACATGAATGGAAATCCTTTTCGTTCAGGTTCTTGGTTTGCTTTTTCATGTTCTGGAACTTTTGGTTTAGATGCTTTAATATTAAGATGTTTACTAACGAGAGACACAGTTACATCATCCTTAGTACGACCAGGTAATGGGACTGTTATTAAATAATCTTCACCTAAATCTTCTATGTTGTGGTGGATATAATTACCCATGAAATTTCCCATAAATTGATGAGCCATTCGTCTCATTTTTGCCATATCTTTTGGATTAAATGGCATGCAACCACGCATATTCCCGGGTCCCCAGTTTTTATTATAGTTTCTTGGTCTATGATGTTTTTCATCACACATTACTTTTTACCTCTTTTCTTTAATTTTTTATTTGTATTGGTGAAAATTAAGGTTTTTTGAAAACGTTGTAGTCATCATCATCAACAATTTCTATTTTTTTCGTATTTTCTTTTCGCTTGGTTTTCAAATCGTTTAACAATCCTTCAAAATGAGATATTCGTTTATCAATGTGTTCCATTCTTTTAGATACTCTGCTTTTAGAAATATTTAGCTCCCCTAGTATTCCTTTTACTCTTTCAATGTTCGCGATAGAATAATCATCCGCATCTACAGTCCTATGGGAATGCTCTTTGTGATATGGAAAACACGACATCATGTTGGCTATGCTATCTTCGTTTGGAATCCAAGTCTGAACAATAGTTCTGAGATATTCTCCTAATGTGTTTATACTCGGCTCTAAATTGCTCTTGAGTACTTCTTTTAATTTTATTTGCCCTGGTTCTGTTATTCGATATAATTTGATACTTCGATTGTTTTTGATTACATCTTCCATTTCAATAAAACCTTTCTTAGCTAATCTTGTTAGTAAAGGATAAATTGTGCCAGGGGAAGCATGCCAAAGTTTGTTAAATTTTTTGTTGATGATTCTTGCGAGAACGTATCCAGAGATACCATCGTAGTTTTCTATTATAGAAAGTACTAAGATATCCAAACCTGAAAAGATCCCGCCTTCATGACCGCTAAATCGTTTACCAAAAAACATTTTTAATTTTCACCAATTTGATGTTCGATATGGAATATATCTTAAATCGAACATTAATATAATTATAGAAGAACACCTATTTAAATGTATTCGATTTCAGATATATTGGAAAACGAATAATATTCACAATTAATATCAAGTTAAAAATTTGAAATTTAAAAAAAAGAGATTTTTTAATATTTATAATTTCTTCTTCCATTTCCTCATCACTAGTACGGTCATAAGAACTGTTAGAGGTAAAAACACAACTAAGGTATATCCTGGAATTCCATCGCTCGGCGGTTGATAATGTGAAAACATGTTTGTAGCTGTTAGCGTAAGATTGTAATCATCTAAGAAATTTGGAAAAGTGCCATTAATAAGAAGTCCTGTGGTCTTTTCATACCAAGCTATTCTTGAAGGATTAATTAATTCTTGTAATACCCAGACATTTAAAGAACCAAAACCCTTTTGTTTTAAAGTATAAAATTTGTGTTGTTCATAACATAGTAGTTTATATTAATAAGTTTAGGCTTAAAATGGCCCCTATACTGACATCTAAGTCCAAAGATATGAAATCCCGATTCTTTCAATTAATCGATTATAAAACATAATAATAATAATTTTAAGAGAAACATCAGAATTGCATTCAGAGATAGTCAATTTCTGTCTCCTTATAATAAATGAAGAATAAAATATTGGTATATACAAGATGTTATCAGATGTAATTTCAGTAGATAAAGATAAAGCCTTTCTATTTTGTAACGAAGCTATTGTACGAGGTGCTTTAGAATCAGATGTTAAAGTGGTTGCTTTTTATCCGGGATCACCTGTATCCGAGATTTTAGATACATTTTATCAAATTTCAGATAAGTTTAATATTAAAATGGAGATTGCTACTAACGAGAAGGTAGCACTCGAAATTGTTGCGGGCGCATCTATGGGCGGGCAACGGTCCCTAATTGCAATGAAAAGCGTAGGATTAAATGTGGCTTCTGACACATTTTTCAGCTTAGGATATACGGGAGTAAATAAAGGATGTGTTCTTGTATTCGCAGACGATCCTTTCTGTCATTCATCACAAAGCGAAGAAGATGGGAGATTTTTTGCGTATAATTCTTATATCCCCATGCTGGAACCAACAGATCCAGTAGAAGCAAAAAGCATGGTTAAAGCAGCATTTGAAATCTCCGAGAAGCATCAAACTTTAGTTCTAGTAAGGACCACGACTCGTATCAACCATCAATCTACGGTGGTTCCTCTAGATCAGCTAAATAGAACTGAATTTGAACGGGGTAGTTTTCGAGCAGCTAATAGGAAATACGCTACTGTTGGATCCAAGGCTCGTGAGCTTAAGCTAAAAATGCTGGAAAGAAGAGAGCAAATTAGAGCAGATTTTGAACAATCTAATTTCAATTCAATAACAGATGGATCCTCAAATATCGGTGTAGTCGTATCGGGAGTTTCTTACAATTATGTTTTGGAAGCGTGTAAAAAACTTGAAATCAACCCACCAATATTAAAATTGGGAACCACATATCCCCTTCCTAAAAATATGATTTCCTCGTTTATTAAACCTCTAAAAAGCGTTATAATTGTCGAAGAGCTCTCACCTTATCTCGAAACGCAAATAAAGGTGTTAGCGAAAGATCACAATCTCAATTTAGACGTAATCGGTAAAGACTCTGGTCATTTTAGTGAAGCGTTTGAATACAACATTCCAATAGTATTTAATGTTTTTAAAGAAATTTATAAAATTGATACTTCAATTGAATACAAAACTGCATTGACTAAAGCTGATGAACTGAAATCGATATTACCTGCCAGAATTCCAGTCTTTTGCCCTGGATGTCCTCATCGTGCAACATTCTGGGCTCTTCAAAAAGCAGTTACAGGAAAATCTAATGACATTGCTTTTATTAACGATATAGGGTGTTATTCCATGCTTCTTCTAAACCAAGAAATTTATCCAAAACTTAACGGGGACGACTTACTACTATCCATGGGGGCAACTCTTGGCGCTGGAAGTGGTATATCATTAGCAGCCAAAGAGAAAGTAATTTCTGTGATCGGGGATAGTACTTTTTTCCACGCAGGGCTACCGGGAATGATTAATATTTGTCACCATAACGAAAATGTGGTAGTTATCATTTTGGATAATTCTGTAACTGCTATGACTGGACAACAAACAAATCCAGGGACAGGTTTTGGACACCCTAATGATCCAAAGAATAAGATACAAATTGAAGATGTATTGAAGGGTATAGGCTTTAAGAATGTAGTCATTAACGATTGTTTTGACGCAAAAAACTGTATTCCCTCATTTAAACAGGCTTTGGAGGAACCTGGACCTGTTGTAATTATCTCAAGAGGTCCATGCGCTCTATGGAACGATAGAAATAAAAGAAGAAGAGGAGAAAAAATACAACCCTTCTATGTTGATCAAGAAATTTGCCGGAAATGTCATACATGCATGAGAGATTTTTATTGCCCTGCTATAAGCATGAACTTACATGAAACAGATTATTCCGACGATAAGGGAAAAATGTGGAGAGGTTTCTCTTCACAAATCTCTCCTGAATTGTGTGATGGTTGTGGAGTTTGCTCAATTATTTGTCCCTACACGAATCATGAAGCGAAATCTGAAAAAGATGTAATTAAGATATATAACAAGAAGAGGGAGATAAGAAATGACTTATAACTTAATGACCTGTGGTGTAGGTGGTCAAGGATTAATGTTAGTATCGAACGTGATAGGAATTGCTTGTGCAGAATTTGGATTGAATATTCGAACAGCGGAGACTCATGGTCTTGCGCAAAGGTCTGGTTCAATTTATACTCATATTCGTATTGGAAAAGAAGTATATTCCCCCCTAATTCCCTACGGAGAGGCTGATGCTCTGCTCGGAATGGAAGCGATTGAAACATTGCGATACATAGAATTTCTTAAACCAAATGGTGTTATTGTAGTGAACGATTATATGTGGTATCCTGTTCAAAGCACATTTAATCGAGTAAAGGATACAGAGAATGTTTATTTATCCATGGAAACTATTTTAACACAATTAGAAAAACTCACAAAAAACATAAATATTGTGAATGCTACGGAAATCGCAAAGCAAGTAGGTAATCCCCTTACTTCAAATATGGCCCTTTTAGGTGCTTTGGCGAAATCTGAAGGATTTCCATTAAGCTTAAAACAACTTCAAGAAATTATTCCGAAAGTTGTTCCAAAGAAAGCAATCGAAGTCAATTTAAAAGCCCTCTTATTAGGATATGAAGTCCAAAAATAATCTTTATTTTTAATGATTTACCAATTTAGGAGAAAATGAAACCTTATTTAATTAGAGAGCCTAAAACTGAAGAAATATACGAAGCGCTAATTGTATTATATCGATCCTTTGGTAGGTTAATTCCTACTGATGTGAACGATCAAGTAAAATTGTTAGATAATCTAATTAGCTTAAATATAGCTAAATTTCTTATTGCAGTAAAAGATAAAAAGATTTTTGGGTTAGGGGGTATTTTTTTCTTTCAAGATGTATGTAGTATAGGATACATGGGAGTATTACCCGAGATACGACGCAAAGGAGTGGGATCAGAGATTTTTAGTCAACTGATAAACATGGGAAAAGTTGCAGGATGTAAAACTTTTTTACTATATGCATCGAAGCTAGGGAAAACAATATATCATAAATTTGGCTTTCGAAGTAATTATAATACTACTGTCTATGATTTACCTTACAGTTTACAAGAAACACAAAAAGTAAATGCAACTTTAAAAATTGTTAAGAAAATTCCGGATTGGGCTGCTAAAATTGACAGGGCTGCAATGGGATTTGACAGGCGAGATTTTTTAAACATAAAATTGAATCATGGCTCGAAATTAATTATTGCAGATCGGGAGGGTTACGCTTTAATCTCAGGATTAAGGTTAGGGCCAATTATTGCTAAAAACATACATACCGCAGTGGATCTCATTAGAATGGGTGCCTCACTTGGAGCAAATCATATAATATTAGCAAAACATTCGAAATTCTCACATAACCTTTTTGATTTAATTACACTAATTGAAAGGGGAGATGAAGCAAATCTAAAAATGATTTATGGGAAAAAAGTTTTGCAAAAGTTAGAATATTTTTATGCTCTTGGTACATACGCAAAAGGTTAGCATAGTACTCTTAGATAACGATTTCTATAATCCTTTAATCTTTTTAAATACATCATTCCAGTCATAAACTCTATAAACATTATTTTCACAAATTGATTCTTGATTCCAGGGTTGATCAAACAAGAACAGTGTTCTATTTCCCAGATTTTTAATAGATTCCACCAAGTTAGGGTTATCGTCAACGTAAACATCATAATTTTGTTTTAATTTAATATCATAAGGTTTATGATGCAATAAAATCAATTCCATATACTGAATGCCTTCTATAATCTTATGAAAATCTAATGTTTCAACGATTGAAGATCGATATTCAGGCAATCGTGCAGAAACAATATCAATATCATATAATTCATTTAAAGTTTTCATAATTTCTGGCGCATTTTCATCTATAAATGGGACTTTCATAGAGTCAGCATATATTTCGTAGAATATATTGAAAGCAGTCTCTTCAGTTATGTCCCAATCCTTAAAGAAATCCCAGGATGTAATGTCTTTTTTTTGATAATTCGTACCATATCTTTCGTTATAAATTTCACAGTATCTTATGATAATGTCAAGTAACACACCATCAATGTCGATTGCAATTTTCATTATAATTCATTTGGCGATAATATTATAAATATTTTTAGATGGGAGTTATTCCAATCTGAACTTTTTTTAAAATTAGTTTTTTTTTATGTCTGGTAATATATTATTTTTCAATTCCAACGCAATTTTCTCTTATTACGTTCAATTTATCTAGTGAAGCATGAACCAATCAGTTGATTATCTATAAATAATGAAAATTTTATAGATTTCTTGCGTTAAATTTATATAGCCACATTAATATTAATTATTTAAGCATGGGAAAATAATCCCACAAACTAATAAGATTATAGGTGATGATTTAAAGTATATATACGACAAGTAATAAAAAAACAGCCAAATCCTCTTCTATTAATAAAAAATTAAAAGAAATACCAATCTCCCATCTTTTTTTCTTTTCTATTACTTATTTTTTTAGTAAAGCTAAATTAATTTTTATGTTTACTATCATTTAGGTGTTGATTTTTGGAACCTATTAAAGGAATATTATCAGACATAGATGGGACTCTCTATTTTGAAGGCAAACCAATTCTGGGTGCGATTGAGACTATCGATAAGCTACGTGAAAAGGAAATAAAATTGTTATTTTTTACGAATACAGATAGCAAAACGCCTAGACATATTTATAAGATACTGGAAGAGTATGGTTTTAAGTTAAATAAAGGAGAAATTTTTACTCCGCTCATCGCTTTAAGGGAATTCTTTTCAGACAAATTAGAAAGTAAGGTATTTCTAGTTGCGACCGAAGAAGTACAAAACGAGTTTAAAGATTTTCATCAAATAAAAGGAAATGAAGTGCCTGATTATGTTATTATTAGCGATTTTCACGACAATTGGGACGTTAACAGACTCAACGACGCATTTAAATATGTAATAAAAGATAATGCAAAACTGCTCGGTACACAAGGTAATAAGTATTATCTTGATAGGAACGGAGAACCCGTCATTGATACTGGATCATTTGTCCATATGATTGCTACGGCTGCAAATGTTGCCCCTACAATATTTGGTAAGCCATCTAAGGAATACTTTCTCCAAGCATTAAAAAGGCTTGATATACCCGCAAGTGAAACCATTGTAATCGGTGATGATATTGAAACCGATATTCAAGGCGCTCATAACGCTAATATGCGGGGAATACTAGTGAAAACAGGAAAAGGTTTATCTTATAATTCT
>Ga0114922_10006250_pt1 | contig 10954 bp, 10 predicted proteins | sample AartaG_FD_100975 | JGI IMG/M metagenome (GOLD analysis project Ga0114922, IMG submission 100975) | Deep subsurface microbial communities from Aarhus Bay to uncover new lineages of life (NeLLi) - Aarhus_00045 metaG | ecosystem: Environmental > Aquatic > Marine > Oceanic > Sediment | place...
TGGCCAAGCCCATGCTCGTGACTTTACCATTTGTACTGCTTCTTTTGGATTATTGGCCACTAAGACGCCTGCAGCTAAATAGCGTAGGCAGTCTTCGAGAAAGTGCATTGCCTCTGGTAGTTGAGAAGGTGCCGCTTTTTGTATTGACTGTGATTTCTTGCGTGGTGACATACATCGTTCAACAAACCGGTGGGGCGGTATCGTCAATCCCAGTAATATTCCGAATTCCTAATATATTCGCTTCATACGTAAGGTACATAGAAAAAATGATCTGGCCAAGCCACTTGGCAATATTCTACCCCTATACAACCCATGCCATACTACTTGGACAAACTATAGTCGGGGCCTTAGTCTTGTTCGTCATTTCCATTCACGTAATTCGCTCAGCTAAAACCTACAAATACCTACCGGTGGGTTGGCTGTGGTATCTCGGAACGCTGGTGCCCATCATCGGAATTGTGCAGGTCGGGGGCCAGGCAAGGGCAGACAGGTACACCTATGTGCCCTTGATTGGGCTCTTCATAATGATTGCATGGGGGGTTGCTGATTATGCTAAAAGCAGAAATCTCAGCAAAAAGGCCCTTTGGATACCTGCCTTGGCAGTACTGGCGGCTCTGACATTCTGCTCATGGAAGCAAATCGGTTATTGGCAAAATAGTACTAAACTATATGAACACACAGTTGCTGTAACCAAGCGAAACCATATAGCACATCTGCTTCTGGCAAAAATCTTCGATGCAAATAACGAAACTGATAAGGCTATAAACAACTACGAGCAGGCCCTTAAGTTCCTCCCCCAAGCCGACCAACGCTACACCGAGACCTGCCATCGTTTGGCCCAGCTCCTGATTGATAAAGGACAGATGGACGAGGCAATAACGCATTGCAGGGAAATCCTCTTTGTAGAGCCTGATGATACCATAGCCCATACTAACCTGGGCATCGCTCTCGCAGCCAAAGGCGAGCTTAATGAAGCAATCGCACATTACAAAAAAACATTGGAAAATGAACCCAATTCCGTAAACGCAATCATTAACCTCGGCGTCGCTCTTGGAGCTCAGAATAAACTTGATGAGTCCATCAGCTACTTCCAAAAAGTTCTTGATATCGAGCCAAATAGCGCGCCAGCACACTATAACCTCGGCTTCGCCCTCAAACTACAGGGCAACCTCGACGAAGCTATCGCGCATCTACAGGAGTCGATGAGCATCGACCCTAACGATGGCCGGGCAGAGACGATGTTAAAAACCTTGATGCAAGAACAAAACTCCGAAACACCGGATGAAGAAAATTAAAATCTGCTGCAAACTTTAATCAGCACCCTCACCAAAATATGGCTTTAATCACAGCAATAATTAAAACTGTTGACCTGGTCATAGATGATTAAAAGCAAATTCTTTATATAGAGACAAGACCAAATGCAAGTAGATGACATTTACAAAAATATGTCGCCTGAGGAGATCCCCTGGAATTTGGAAACCCCACCACAGCTTCTGGTTGAATTGGTCGACAGCGGGAAAGTAAAGCCCTCCAAAGCAATTGATTTGGGTTGTGGCACAGGTAATTACGCCATTTATCTTGCATGCAGAGGATTCGACGCTACGGGAATTGATTATTCGCCGACAGCTATAAAAATAGCCAAGCAAAACGCCGAGAGAAAAGGTGCAAAATGTAACTTCTTCGTGGCCAATGTTATTACCGAACTGAACAAAATCAATCAAACCTGGGACTTCGCTTACGATTGGGGCCTGTTGCATCATATATTCCCAGAGCAAAGGCAAAAATACCTTGAAAATGTCCATCGAATACTTAACCCGAAAGGTAAATACCTATCTGTATGTTTTAGCGAAAAGGATGCCGGTTTCACAGGCTCCGGGAAATACAGGAAAACAAAGTTGGGAACTATTTTATATTTCTCTTCTGAACATGAATTGAGGGAATTATTTGAGACGTACTTTGTGATAATCGACTTGCGGACAGTTCAAATCAGCGGTAAATTTGAACCTCATATTTTCAACTACTTCTTTATGGAAAGAAAATGAAATTGAGCCTCATCAGAGCAAAAAAATGCCGAGGACTTGACAAAAGATGGCATAATAAAAGCTAAGCAGGAACAAAAGAGGACAAAAGAGCTCTCAGACAGTTATGGGTTTAATCACAATAATAATTATAGCTGTAGGACTGGCGATGGATGCCTTCGCAGTTTCTATTGTCAGCGGCTCAGCATACAAACAGTTAAAGATAAAACACATCTTTCGTATTGCTGTCTTTTTCGGTGCCTTCCAGGCGATTATGCCGTTATTCGGCTCTCTGGCAGGAATGAGTGTAAAACAATATCTGGCAAATTATGACCATTGGATAGCCTTTGGGCTCTTAAGTGCAGTCGGCATCAAAATGATTTACGAATCATTCAAAATCGCCCCAGCTAAGCAAAACTTTAATCCGTCGAATATTTTTATTTTATTAATTCTCTCTGTTGCTACCAGTCTTGATGCCCTGGCTGTCGGCATAACGCTCTCGTTTCTGCAAGTCTCAATCGCAATGGCTGTCGTAATCATTGGCTTGGTAACATTCGTGCTCTCGTATCTTGGCGTCCTTATCGGCAAAAAAGTCGGGCACTTTTTCGAAAGCAAAATCGAGGTCGGCGGCGGCCTGCTCCTTATCGCACTCGGCGTAAAAATCCTGCTCGAGCATCTGCTCTTCTAAGCAACCTCCCAAAACTCTCTGCTATATCTCACCAAAGCCTTGAACCTTGCCACCCCAGACAACCAAACCAATCCCCCGGCACAGGTGTCTCAAAAGCATCTTGTCAACAGGCCTTGTATCTGTTATAGATGTTATTGTAGTGCGTATTCGAACAGTTTACGATCGTAGTTGAGTCGAAATCAGCACCCTGACAGCCTATCCCAAACGGTATGACCTGGGAAAATAGCTATGGCTAAAGCCCAGAAAATAAAAGATTGGCAACAGCTGCCCGACGAAGAAATCCTCCAACTCAGGATTCGAGACCTAAACCTGCAGTTACAGGGCTCCGCCCTCGAACCATTTATACAAAGGCTCTACCAAGAACTCGATGACAGGGGCATACCCTTTCATCCGCCATGCTATCTCGCCGATGAATGGCTCTGTCCTGACAAATTACCAATTATTGGCATCCCCTTCTGCCTCGCACATCCGCGTCTCAAGAACATCGAGCAGAAAATGATGTTGGATGTTGAAGGAGGAACCGAAAAATCGTGTATGAAACTCCTACGTCACGAATGCGGACACGCCTTGAACTACGCATACAAGCTCTTCAGAAAAACCCGATGGCGACAGCTCTTTGGCCCTTTCTCTGCAAGGTACGCGGATTCTTATTACTTTCTGCCATACTCCAGACGCTATGTCACACACTTAGATGGCAATTATGCCCAGGCTCATCCGGATGAAGACTTTGCCGAAACGTTCGCCATTTGGCTTACACCAGACAGCCGATGGGAACAAAAGTACCGCGGTTGGCCGGTTATCAAAAAACTCCGCTATGTTGACCAGCTAATGAGCAAAATCAAGAACCAGGAACCCGTCATTACAGCTAGGCAAAAGCCTCCCTGGTCAGCCTCGCGAATGACTTCAACTCTCGCTGCGCATTACCAGCGTAAACGAAGAGCACTCGGAACTGAATTCCAGGGTTTCTATGATGACAGTCTAAAAAACCTCTTCACGACAAGGCATAGTGATTCACCACTTAAAGCCTCAAAGCTCCTGCGCCGACACCGCCGACAGATTATCGACAATCTCACAAGGTGGACCGGACACCGAAAGTTCGACATCCATCAGCTGGTCAATAAATTCATTCAACGATGTGATGTACTTGACTTATACGCCAGAACCACCGAAACGGAAAATGTCATAGGCGTAACCACCCTGCTCACAGCCATCGCAAGTAATACGCTCAGGATTACAAAGGATAAACGTTAATGAGCCGACGATTGAATATCACAGTCCTCGTCGATACGACAACCATTCCTCCTAACGACCCTGATTTCAAGGAAACACCCAAAGCACCTACCACCGAACACCACGTCATCGCTGCATTGAGAACTTTACAGCACAATGTATCAATCCTTGGTGCAAAAGACATCGGAACAATCGTCAGCTCGCTAAAAGAACAGAAGCCCGATATCGTTTTCAACCTGACCGAGCAATTCGCTGGAGACCGGCAGATGGACAAAAACATCACCGCTCTTTTTGAATTAACAGATGTTCCTTTTACTGGTTCTGGTCCCACAGGTCTGATGCTCTGTCGCGACAAGCGCCTCTGCAAACAACTGCTATCCCTGCACAAAATTCGTGTCCCGGGCTTTATCTACCTGCCTCCTGACCGGGCAGTCGTTATCCCAAAAAAACTTCGCTTTCCTCTTGTCGTCAAACCTGCTTTCGAAGATAGCTCCGAAGGCATCTCTAACGCCTCACTTGTTGCAAATGAAACCGCCCTCAGAGAGCGAGCAAAATTTGTCCACGAACGATGGCAGCAACCTGCCATCGCTGAAGAATTTATCGAAGGGAGAGAATTTTACGTCAGCATCCTCGGCAACAAAAAACTGACCGTATTTCCAATCCGAGAATGTCTGTTCGACACTAACGCAGGGGCAGGACCTCAACTTGCCACCTACCGTGTAAAGTGGAATGAAGAATTCCGCAAGAAATGGAATATCGAATTCGGATTCGCCAAGCTTGACCCACCAATAGTTAACAACATCGAGCGAACGTGCAAAAGGGTATATCGCGTCTTGCAAATTCGGGACTATGGCCGAATAGACCTCAGACTTACACCTGAAAATAAGCTTATAATTCTTGAAGCCAATCCTAACCCGGATATTGCCTACGGAGAAGATGTGGCCGAATCCGCTGAAAAAGCTGGTATCAACTATGAAAAACTTATCGACCGTATCCTAAATATCGCTTTGCGCCGATATGAATAAAACTTAAAATCGATAATTCAATTGCCTCGACCGGTTGAGCTGCCGAAAGTAAAAGGATGATTTCTTATGAACTCGAAAGTATATCTGATTAAAGCTTCAGTCAGTGATGGCCAGCAGATACTCTCCGACAAAGCCGTCAAATTATTCAACGCAGCAGAATTTGAAAAATGCTTTGCCGAAAATGACTTCACCGCTATCAAAATCCACGTCGGTGAAGCTGGCAACACCACATACATAAAGGCACCTTGTATTAAAGGCCTTATAAACAAGCTCCTCGAACTAAAAACTAAACCGTTTCTAACCGACACCAATGCTTTATATTCAGGCAAAAGGCACAACGCCATCGACCACCATATCACCGCCAACCAGCATGGCTTTTCCATAGATGTCCTCGGCATACCATTCATCGTCCCGGATGGAATTTATGGAACCGCTGAGGCAGCGGTACAGGTCAATGGCCAGATTAACAAAGAAGTTTTCATCGCCTATGATATCGCAAGATGCCAGTCAATCCTTTCAATAGCTCACTTTACCGGCCATATAGCCACCTGCGCTGCAGCCACTTTAAAAACGCTCGGCATGGGCTGCGCAAGTCAGAGGGGAAAAATGCTCCAGCACGCTGCTCTCACCCTCAGTATCAGCGACGATTGCAAACGCTGTGGCGAATGTGCCAAACACTGCCCCGCTGATGCTATCACCCTCGATGATATCAAAGCACACATCAACCAGGATAAATGCATCAGCTGTGCAGAATGTCTGGCCGCCTGCAGATTTGCTGCCGTCCAATACAACTGGGGAGAGGAAGATGAAACCCTCCAAAAAAGTATGGCAGAATACGCCCTCGGTGTACTCAAAACAAAACAGGGCAAAGCCGCTTTTTTTAATTACATTATTTCTGTTACCAAAGATTGCGATTGCTTCGACACCCCGGATATGCCAAAAATTGTCGATGATATCGGCATAGTCGCCTCGACCGACCCGGTAGCTATTGATAAGGCCTCGCTCAATTTGGTCGAAAACAAAGCCGGTAAAAAACTGCCACAGCTTCTCGAAAACAAAAAGCTAAACCCACACCACCAGCTCGAACACGCCGAGCGCATAGGCCTCGGCACCACCAATTACGAGCTTATAGAGCTCGATTAGAAACAATAAATTTCGTTAAATATTTATCTAACTTTCGCTTGCATTTACTGAAAATATCTGTACAATTTGTCCTATGTCATTAGGCCAGATAATAAGAAAAAAACGTGAGCAGCTAAATCTAACCCTCGACGAAGTCAGCAGAAGTATCGGCTTCTCCAAACCATATCTATCCACCATTGAAACCGGCAAGGTCAAAAACCCCCCCAGCGACAAGCTGCTCACAAAGCTTGAAAAGGCACTCAAGTTTGAGCCCGGCCTGCTCCTGCACATCGCTCATATGGAGCAGATTCCTCCAGACATCCGCCAGAAATACGAATCCGCTGAGGCCGAAAAGCAAAAATTGCGCCAGTTTATAAAAAACCTCATTCACAAAAAAACCGGTAAAGCCAAGCTCAACAAACTCCTCGCCAAAAGCAAGCTGGATACCGAAAGCGACAGTCCTCCCTTATCGCCCGGAAGGCTTGTGCCCGTTATAAACAAAGTCGCCGCCGGCTATCCCGCCGATTTCAACGACCTCGACTATCCCGTGGGCATAGCCGACGATTACGTCCGATGTCCCGACCTCCATGACCCTAACGCATTCGCCGTCCGTGTCGTCGGTGATTCTATGCAGCCAAAGTTCCTGCAGGGCGATATCGTCGTCTTCTCACCCGCTGCCGAGGTCCACAATGGAGATGACTGTTTCATTCGCCTTGCTATTCCTCACGAGACAGCTTTTAAGAGGGTCTTCTTCGAACCGAAAAACCAGGTTCGGCTCCAGCCGAGAAACGAAAAATACTCCCCCATAATCATTGACGGCAAACGTATCAACGGCATATACCGTGCCATCATAAAATACGAAAAACTGTAGTAAATAACAACCTGCCTATCATTGTAATCAGCTAATCTTCTGACCGGCAACAGCTAAAACCAACGCAAAGACCTTTGATGCCCCGGCCTCCTTCAATGTCTTTGCACACTCGTTTAACGTTGCACCGGTCGTTTTTATATCATCTACAAGACAAATATTCCGGCCGGCTAACTTGTGTCCCCTGCGAACCCCAAATGCGCCCTTAACATTCCTCGCTCGTGCAGCGAAACTGGCCATCATAGGCTGCGATTTCGTCCTCCGTATCCTGACAAGCTCATTATTAATCTTCGCCGACGGATGCTCCAATCTCTTGGCGACAATAAGCGACTGGTTATAACCGCGCGCTAATCGCCTCGACCAGTGAAGTGGAACGGGAACTAACAATTCTATTTCGTTTATAAAGCCGCTCCCCTCAAGTGCAGAATTCGCCAAAAAACTAAGAACACCATCCAGTTCCGTCCTGCCTTTCTTAAAGGAAAGTATCATTCCTTGCAGAGCCTCTTTGTAAACGCCTCCCCGCGCTATCTCGTCAAAATAAATCCCCTTGCCCTGGCAATCCGGACATGCCCCCTCAACAAGTGCAAATCTGCTGACATCCCTGCCGCAGCGCCGGCAGTAATCACCCCCGGTGCAGAAAAGAAGCTGCCCCCAGCAATTCCTGCATAAACTATTGTCACTCTCACAAATACTTTCGCCGCAGCTGCTGCACACAGCAGGCCAGAAAAGCTGGTTCAAACTCTGTAGACCGAAAGTGACGGTTCGCTTTAGTTTTGCTGAATCCATGCTGCCAATTATACTACAGTTTTTAATGGATACAAATATCCATGTTGAGACAGTCTCAGGTAGCTTCAGAAGTTTTTCCGGCAAGATGGTATTTACGAGTATCCAAAAACCAGTAACCGTTTCTGTTGATCGTTCTGCCTTCGATTATTTCTATTCTTTTATTAAAAATAGGCCCATCGATTACCAATGTGTGGTACTCGCCATTTTCCCCACAAATATCAGCGTCTTTATCCTTAAGATACGCCATAAAATCCCTATCCACACATCGTCCAATCCACTCCCGGCCAATGGACTCAGCCTGGGCGCCTACTATGACCGCTTTGAAACCTGCATTGATAAATTCAGTTAAAATATCTTCGGTGCTTTTGCCCCAAAGTGGCTCAATCGCTTCAATTCCCATCTCGCTGCAGACTCTTTCAGCCCATTCCCTTGCTCCGTCTAAATAGATATCTCCAAAAACCATTGCCTTTATACCGTTACCTACTAAACTTCTCACTGCATTTTTAAATTCTTCTTCATATCTGTCATCTGTGGTTTCTTTTTGCAAAAGCTCTATGTCGATTGCCTCAGCTTGTAACTGAATTATTTTAGCCTCTGAGCCGTGAAACCGGACTCTTTTGTATTCATCTGAAATGAAGTTGACGATATAAGAAATATCATATCCTCCGAGCATTGCCTTATAACAGGCGAAACAGCTGTCTTTGCCCCCGCTCCATGAGAGTATTACGTTTCTCTTCATGACAGTTCCTTTTTATTTCAAATCAAACGGCGTGTTATCAAGCGGCTCAAACCAACCTAAATTCATGCGGTCGAAATCCTCATTATATGCGCTCGTACCCTTGTACTCGGCCTTCTCACGCCAACTGCAGTGTCCATCAGACCAGCCAATATTTACACACCCCCTGTGCCGAAAATGTATGCTCGCAAGCGGGTGAACATTTATCACTTGACCATCATATACCCAAAAATACGGCTCAGCGAATGAATACTCTATCAGCTTCCCACCCTGATTAAAAGCCGTGTCCGCAAACATCACTGTCTCATACGGTTTAGTGATTGCAGAGATACGCGTTGTTTCGCTGTAGCTCTCCTTAAAACCCAGCCCGCTTCGCCAAAGACAACTGCCGAGATATGTCATATTATAACCGTAACCACCACAGCCTTTTTCAAAGCTGTCCTTCCATTTTTTACCCCTCGTAAATCTGACCTTACCAGGGCATTCCTTGACCTTGCCCCCAGCTAAATAACCAGCTAATGGACCTCTCCCGGGGTCAAACACCTCGTCTTTGTTGTCTCTTACTCCATGCCAGCGATGGTACCCACCCGCGCCGCTCCATATATCGCTCGCCGCCGGTACACAAAAACCATCGTGCTCATTACTATAGCCCATATTCGCCAAAACAAGCTGACGAAGATTCGACCGGCAAACCGCACTTTGCGCCTCAGACCTCGCCGTAACCAATACAGGTATCGATATCGCCATAAGTAAGCCAATCGTGGAAATCACTACCAATAGTTCAACTAAAGTAAATGCTTTTCGTCTTGCACTAATCATAAGCTCACTGTAAATATATTTTCAACCTCGCCAGCTTTCTTTACTAAGCCACTGCTTGGTAAACTCACAAAGGTCATCCTCATCAATCACTAAGTCCCTCGGCTCCGCCAAATCACACCTGTCAATCCAATCACCCTCTCCGAAATGACTCCGCCAAGCCAAACTAACCAGCGCAAAATCAAACATGTTAACTACACCATCTAAATTGATATCTGCAGAATATTTTTGCTCCCGGAGTACACCAACCGCCTCTAAATCAATACCCCCTGAACCCCATGTCACCCACGCATCATATACCGGATGGTTAGCATCAAAGTTCCCCCAATCAGGCCAGCTGTTCGGGTCAATATGCTTTACAGCCTCATCATTGAAATCACCGCTGCCGGGTATATCTACTATTCGAACATATTGTACATCGTTGATATCGACGACACCCGAGACAACACATGGATCACCAGCTATGTCGTTCAAATCAAAAGGTGTGCCGGTACACACACCTCCGGCATTAGGATGCTTACCGACAAACCTTAAAACATTGCTAATCTCAAGCGTCCCATACGAACCAACAGCTCCTGCTGTTAATGATACTGCCGGAAATCTCGCAAAATTATTGCCGTCCGAAGACACTTCCACATATCCTAATTCCGCAAACATCTCACCTGTAACCGAGCCGCCGGAAGTGTCATAATCGGAAATAAAACCGTTCTCAAAAATAACAAAATCATAACCGTTGACATCACGAATCGTCTCACTAAATGTTAAAGTTATCTGGCCCGGCTCGCAGCCGTCATTTATGCCATTAGCCTCCAAATCACCCAGGCTGACAATGTCAGTATGAACTCCCGTAGCCGCCCCCAAGGCCTTGTTTGCATCCGCCCATTGACTGTCCACCCCTGAGGTAGGACTATAGCTGACTACTCCCGTTGCCCAGCCCCGAAATATCGGATTCACTACCGCATCTGCGTCACACGGGTCAGCGTGACGCCAATCGTCTCCGATATAACCATTCACTCCCGCTTCTGTATAAGGCCCGGCCTTGGCGATGGCCGCTAAGTAAAGACAAGCAACGAAAAAAGATGTTAGTGTTTTTCTGCTAAACATCATTTTCCTCTCCATATTATGGGTGGGGCTTCCGCCATAGCCCCACCCATTTGTTGAGCTGGCATATCTATACCAAAACAGTAAAGACTATTTATGCCCAGCATTTTCTCGGCAGAGTTAAGCCCGCCCAGCGCCACCGGACGAACACAGACCATGGCCTTATATTAGGCGCTCTTGCAAGCGGTGAAGACAGCCACCTATTCATTCCTGCCTTTGCCTTTCTTCGAGATAATAACGATGCAATCAGCTCCTTCTATGGGTGTCTCATCGTATAACGCACCTGTAAGGATTAAGACCCATTCCTCACCATCAGTGACTTCACCAAGCGCCTTTACAATCTCCTCATTTTCAAACTTGAGAGTAAGGTCAAGATAACCATCACCACCTTCTGTAGTGCACTCACACTCATATTGCCTATCCGACACCGGAGCAGCTGCATCTTCGTAGCTGCTGCGGATTGGAGCAACGCCGGCTAACCTAATAGAAGCCATATCAATGGTGTTCACGTCAAAGTCTTCTGACCCCAAGATGACCACAGGCAGCACACCCTTGTTCTTGACA
>Ga0114922_10006251_pt1 | contig 10954 bp, 6 predicted proteins | sample AartaG_FD_100975 | JGI IMG/M metagenome (GOLD analysis project Ga0114922, IMG submission 100975) | Deep subsurface microbial communities from Aarhus Bay to uncover new lineages of life (NeLLi) - Aarhus_00045 metaG | ecosystem: Environmental > Aquatic > Marine > Oceanic > Sediment | place: Aarhus...
AAGGGCTGTGTCGGCCTGCATCGGCGATTCTGGCCTTTGAATCGCCTGCTTCGGCCTCCTTGCCCTCGGCGTTCTCGCTCGACCTCGGGCCGACGGAGCGGGTTCTGCAATAGCGCCTAAGGCAGGCGGCGGTCAGGCCAGCTTCGCCGCCAGTTCGGCCACGCGTTCACCGAGGGCGCGGGCGCTCTGCTCGGCCCGCTCATCCGGCTTCGCTATGGCCACGGCGCCGTAATGGCCGCCGCTCGGGGCGCCCTGGACCACCATGCCGTGCACGAGCATGGCCTGCACGATGCTGAGGATGGTGGTCTCGTTGCCGCCGCCGATCACGCCGGAGGACGTGAAAGCGCCGCCAACCTTGCCTTTGAGCCGGCCGTGGAACTTGACCGAATCGTCGAACAGCTTCTTCAGCGCCGCGCTCATGAGCCCGTAGTAAGTGGGGCTGCCGGCGATGATGCCGTCGTACTGGAGAAGCTCGTCCACTGCGGTGTCCGCCACGGACTTGAGGTCCACGTCGGCACCGGCGCCCCTGGCTCCCTCGGCGGCCAGTTCGGCCATTCGCTCCGTGTTGCCCGTCTCCGAATGGTATACGACGAGGATCCTGGCCATCTGCGCTCGCTCCTGTCCGACCCGAAGCTTGCGGATGCGGCGCAGCTCAGTGCGCCACTTCCTGGAACCGTGACTCGCGGATCACCATGACGACGATCTCGCCCGGGTACTGGAGCTCTTCTTCGATCTCTCTGGCGATGTCGTGCGAGAGCCTGGACGCGGACTGGTCGGTGACTTTGTTCGAGTCCACCAGCACGCGGACTTCGCGCCCGGCCTGAATGGCAAATGCCCGGGAAACGCCGCTGTGCTGCGTGGCCAGGTTCTCCAGCCGCTCCAGCCGTTTGATGTAACGTTCCAGCGTCTCCCTGCGGGCGCCCGGCCTGCTGGCGCTGATGGTGTCCGCGGCTATGATGAGCCCGGCGTAGAGAGAATCCGGAGCCACTTCCTCGTGGTGGGCAGCGATGGCGTTGACCACGCTGGCCGACTCGCCGCGGCGCCTGGCTTCTTCGGCCCCGAGGCTGGCGTGGGAGCCCTCGTGGTGCTGATCGAGCGCCTTCCCGATGTCGTGCAGGAGTCCGCAGCGACGCGCAAGGCGGTGGTCCAGGCCCAGCTCGGACGCCATCAGGCCCGCCAGTTCGCAGACCTGCACCGAGTGCTCGAGCACATTCTGCCCGAAACTGGTGCGGAACTTCAGCCGGCCCAGCAGCCGCTTGATCGGGTCCGGCACATCGCTCAAGTCGAGTTCGTAGCAGACTTCCTCGCCCGTCTCGTTGATGATGCGCTCAACGTCGGCCGTGGCTTGCTTGATGGATTCCTCGATCCGGCCCGGATGGATGCGGCCATCGGCCACCAGGCGCTGCATGGCCAGCCGCGCCGCCTCCCTGCGGACGCTGTCGAAGCTGCTCAGGACGACCACGCCGGGGGTATCGTCCACGATGACGTCGACCCCGATGGCCTTCTCAAAGCAGCGGATATTGCGCCCCTCGCGGCCGATGATGCGGCCTTTGACGTCATCGTTGGGCAGCTCCACGGTGCAGACCGTCACTTCGCTGGTGGTTTCGGCCGCGCACCGGCCGATCGCGTCGACCAGCACCCTGTTCGCCTCGCGTTCGGCGAGTTTCTGGGCACGCTTGACGCGCCGGTTGATCATCTCGGTGCATTCGTTCTCCACCTCTTCCCGCAGGCTGTCGGCCAGCATCTGCTTGGCCTCCTCGCGGGACAGGCCGCTGATGCGGTGGAGCTCCTGGCGGGCCTTCCGTTCGAGCTCTTTCAGACGGTCTTCGAGCTCGGTCAGTTCGTTCCGCTTGGCGGCGACGTTCTTCTCGGCCGTTTCGAGGAACTTCTCCTTCTTATTGAGCAGTTCCTCTTTCTCGTCCAGGCTGTCCTCGCGCTTATCGAGCCGTCGCTCAGTCTGTCGCAGCTCATTGCGAATCTGGCGCACTTCGGACTCGAACTCCTCGCGCCGCTGGATGATCTCCTGCTTGGCCTGAAGCTCGGCTTCGCGCCGGTGCTGCTCGGCGTCGTGGCGCGCCTCCTTCAGGATGCGCTCCTTGGTCTGCAGCGCCCCTCGCTCGGCCAGCTTGTCCACCATCAGGCGGATGAAATAGCCGCCGGCGACGGCCGCCGCCACGAAGCCGGCGGCAATGTAGTTGGTGATGGCAAACACGTTTCTCCTCCCGCCCCTTGTCTCGGAGCAGGCAGCCTTTTGCCGTCCGGCAGAGGCGGGGGAAGACGGATCAGGCAGCGGAGGGCGCGACCGCTCGGATGAACACTCCTATTCCCGTCCGGTCGCCGACGCAAAGACTGTCAGCTCACATAGAGCCGGTCACCGGGCGTCCGCGCAGCGAAAGCGGCGCGGGCCTCCCGGGGGTGCGCAGCAGAGCAAACGGCCCGGCCCGGCACAGCCTGGTCGGGCGTATGCAGTGGCCACAAAACGCCTTACGGCAAACATTCGGGCTGTCCTCTGCTGGCAGGTTACTATGCCATGGTCACGATGCGAAATGGAGGCCACTTATCCGCTGGCCAATGGCGAAGTTCGGAACGGACATTCAAATGGCTCTTATGAGTCTGCGCCTTGCCCCTCACGACCGGATCTGCGAGTCATTGCCGACCAAAACGGCCGTCGCCCGCCGACCCCGCGTCAACCGGAGAAGGCAAAAGCTGCTTCTTTTATCCGTTGCGCACGGCCGCCCCGCGTTCACACAGCGGAGCATCTTCCCAGGCGTGGCATTGGACCGAAACGCGCGGAGGCGGCCCAGCAAACGGATTGTGGTGGACGGTTTCGACCCCGTAGCTATGGTCCACGCCCCTGAAACACTCCGCACTTAGATGCAAGCTGATTATCAACGAAAGCGAGGCGCATGTCAAGGGCTGCGCCGACTGCAGATCGCTGGCCGGTGCGCTCAGGACGCGTGGTGAGGGAATCAAGGGAGGGCGAATCGGCGGGGGCCAGAAGGAGGAGGCAAAAAAGAAGCCCGGCGACGACCTACTTTCTCAGCCCGCTCGGGGCCAATATCATCGGCGCGGAAGACTTAACGACCGTGTTCGGGATGGGAACGGGTGTTTCCCTTCCGCCATGATCACCGGGCAACATGCGCTTTAGGCCCTGCACGCGGCGCCGACGGCTGACGGGGATCTCGAACCCCGATCTTCCCGGCCAGTTATCCCCTGGTCGGGACGTTTTCCATAAACTACAACCGCCGGCCCCGGAGAAGCCGCTCGACCGCGGCCGATGGGCCGGGGGAAACGGACCGTATCCTTGAATTCTCGGGCCCCCGCGCGCTCTTCTTCCGAGAGGGAGGATGTGAAGCTTCTCCGGAATGACGGCGCGGGGCTCCGCGCACACAGCAGCAAAGCAAAGGAATAGGAGAGCGCCAGCGACGGTGCCGGTCGACTTGATGCCGTCAGCGGTCGGTTTGTGTCAGCCGTTCGGCGGATTAGTACCGGTCAGCTAAGTGCCTTTATGTATACGCACTTACACCTCCGGCCTATCAACCTCTTAGTCTTAGAGGTGCCTTATTCCCTCGAAGGGGACCGGATAGCTCATCTTGGAGACGGCTTCCCGCTTAGATGCTTTCAGCGGTTATCCTTTACGAACATAGCTACCCAGCGGTGCCCAGAGCAGGACAACTGGCTCACCATAGGTTCGCTCTTCCCAATCCTCTCGTACTAGGGAAAACCCTCCTCAGCTATCCAACACCCACGGCAGATAGGGACCGACCTGGCTCACGCCGGTCTAAACCCAGCTCGCGTACCGCTTTAATCCGTGAACTCCGGAACCCTTGGGACCTTCTACAGCCCCAGGATGCGATGAGCCGACATCGAGGTGCCAAACCTCCCCGTCGCTAGGAGCGCTTGGGGGAGATGAGCCTGTTATCCCCGGGGTACCTTTTATCCGTTGATCAACGGCCCTTCCACACAGAACCGCTGGGTCACTAAGCCCTGCTTTCACATCTGCTCGACCTATAAGTCTCGCAGTTAAGCTCCCTTATGCCTTTATACTCAACGTGCGATTGCCGACCGCACTGAGGGAGCCTTTGGACTCCTCCGTTACCTTTGGGGAGGAGACCGCCCCAGTCAAACTGCCCACAAAGCACTGTCCTCTGCCCGGTTTCACGGGTCAGAGTTAGAGCCCTAACTGAACAAGGGTGGTATTCCACTGATGGCTCCCCCTCTCCTGGCGGAGAGGTTTCACAGCCTCCCACCTATTCTACACATGCACAGCCAAAACTCAATGCCATGCTGCAGTAAAGGTCCACGGGGTCTTTCCGTCCCGCCGCGGGTACGTGGCGTCTGCACCACGAGCACAATTTCGCCGAGTCCGCCGTTGAGACAGCGCCCAGGTCGTTACGCGATTCATGCACGTCACCAGTTAGGTGACAAGGAACTTCGCTACCTTAGGACTCTCATAGTTAGAGCCGCCATTCACCGTAGCTTAGGTCGGGAGCTTCTCCGTCGCTTGAGCTCAGGATAACCCCCTTCCGTAACTTTACGGCATCGAGCACGCGTCAGTCTGTATACTTAGGCTTGCGCCTTTGCACAGACCTGTGTTTTTAGTAAACAGTCGCCCGGGCCTTTTCTCTGCGACCTCCTGCACGGCCCTTTGAAGAACTATGCAGAAGGCGGTCCTTATCCCGAAGTTACGGACCAATTTTGCCGAGTTCCTTAACGGCGGTTCTCTCGAGCGCCTGAGGATTCTCTCCTCACCCACCTGTGTCGGTTTTGGTACGGGCGCAAATGGCCCCTGTCTGGCGTTTTTCTTGGCGATCGGCTCGGCCACATCCGGGCTAAAAGCCCTTCTGACCATGTCTACTTGATCGTGCAGCTCTGCCGGACCGCGTCAACCAGACAGCTTTCACGGCCACCAGCGGTGCAGGAATATTAACCTGCTGTCCATCGGCTACGCCTTTCGACCTCACCTTAGGTCCCGACTAACCCTGGGAGGATTTACCTTGCCCAGGAAACCTTGGGTTTTCGGCGAGGGAGATTCTCACTCCCTTTATCGCTACTCATGCCGGCATTCTCACCTGTATGCGGTCCAGCGCTCCTTACGGTACGCCTTCAGCCCTGCATACAGCGCTCTCCTACCGCGCCGTCCAGCCTGAGCTGGACGACACCCGTAGCTTCGGCAGCGCGCTTGAGCCCCGTTCATTTTCGGCGCAGAAAGGCTCGACCAGTAAGGGGTTAACCACTTTTTAAATGATGGCTCCTTCTAAGCCAACATCCTGGCTGTCTTAGCCTTTCCACCTCCTTAGATGCACTTAGCGCGCTTTAGGGGCCTTAGCTGACGGTCTGGGCTGTTTCCCTTTCGACCACGGAGCTTATCCCCCGCAGTCTGACTCCTCTGCTTACGTGCGGCGGTATTCGGAGTTTGATTCGAATGGGTAGCCTGGTGGGCCCCCGAATCGATTCAGTGCTCTACCCCCGCCGCCGACAACAGAAGGCTAGCCCTAAAGCTATTTCGGAGAGAACGAGATATCCCCGGGTTTGTTTAGACTTTCACTCCTATCCACAGCTCATCGCCCAGTTTTGCCTCACTGGTGCGTTCGGACCTCCACGACCTGTTAGAGTCGCTTCATCCTGGCCATGGATAGATCACCCGGCTTCGCGTCTAAGCCACGCCACTGGATCGCGCGTTTAACACTCGGTTTCCCTACGGCTCCGTGCCTGAAGCACTTAACCTAACGCGACGCAGCTTAACTCACCGGCTCATTCTCCAAAAGGCACGCCGTCACACGGGAAGCCGCATTCGCCGCTTCCACAGTGCTCCGACTGCTTGTAAGTACAGGGTTTCAGGTCTATTTCACTTCCCTCGCAGGGATTCTTTTCATCTATCGCTCACGCTACTTGTGCGCTATCGGTCGCCGACTAGTACTTAGCCTTGGGAGGTGGTCCTCCCGGATTCACGCCGGGTTCCACGTGTCCGACGCTACTCGGGGCGTCATCTGCCTGCCCTTCGTCCTTTCCGCTACAGGGCTATCACCTTCTATGGCCGGGCTTTCCAGTCCCGTTCGCGTAGGAGTCCAGGCAGGTTGATCGATGGCCCCGCAACCCCGCCCGAACCAAAGGTCCGGACGGTTTGGGCTGTTCCCCGTTCGTTCGCCACTACTGAGGGAGTCGCGGTTGCTTTCTTTTCCTCGGGCTACTGAGATGTTTCACTTCGCCCGGTTCGCTTCCGCGCCCTATCACCCACCTTGCGGCAGGTCTTCAGGCGCGGATGACTCCGCTTCCGCGGAGCCGGGTTGCCCCATTCGGAGATCCCGGGATCTAGGCCTGCTAGACGGCTCCCCCGGGCTTATCGCAGCCTTCCACGTCCTTCATCGCCTGTCGGCGCCAAGACATCCACCCTGCACTCTTGTTAGCTTGACACTCGACCGCCTCTTTAAGACGGCTGTCTCGTCGTGGCAGTCGCCACTGACGCTACTCCTATTCACTTGTCAAAGAGCAGCACAACTCAGATCCCCAAACCCCCGACGCAACAGCATTCTCACCGACGCGTCGGGAGCCGGTCGACTCTCGTCTTTTCCGCATCCCTGGTGGAGATGACCGGGCTCGAACCGGCAACCTCTGGCTTGCAAAGCCAGCGCTCTCCCAGTTGAGCTACATCCCCAGCAGCGTACCTGCCAAGGCCAGATGGCGGTTCGCGTCCGGCTGGTGGGCCTAAGTGGACTCGAACCACTGACCTCGCCCTTATCAGGGGCGCGCTCTAGCCTGCTGAGCTATAGGCCCCCATGTATCAAGTAGGAGACGGAAGCAATCGGTTCTCCGCCCGGAAGCCCGGGCCGGCTCGCTGACGTCCATTCGAGGCCGGCAAGGCCAGGTTGAGATTTGTCTTTCTCTGGGGACGCCCGGGTCCCTTGCTGCGGGTCCCTTTAATGGGGGCGACCCCCGGACTCGAAAGTCCTTAGAAAGGAGGTGATCCAGCCGCAGGTTCTCCTACGGCTACCTTGTTACGACTTAGTCCCAGTTGCCAGGTTCACGGTGGACGCGGCCCTCCCGCCCGAAGGCGGGTTAGACCCACGGCTTTGCGTGCCCCCAGCTCCTATGACTTGACGGGCGGTGTGTACAACCCTCGGGCACATATTCACCGCGGCGTGGCTGATCCGCGATTACTAGCGATTCCGCGTTCACGGGGGCGAATTGCAGCCCCCGATCCCAACTGGGACCGGCTTTTAGAGCTTCGCTCCACCTTGCGGTTTCGCTTCCCTTTGTACCGGCCATTGTAGCATGCGTCCCGCCCAGGGCATAAGGGCCATGATGACTTGACGTCGTCCCCACCTTCCTCCGGTTTGATGCCGGCAGTCTCCCCAGAGTCCTCGGCATTACCCGTTAGCAACAAGGGACAGGGGTTTCGCTCGTTAGGGGACTTAACCCAACATCTCACGACACGAGCTGACGACAGCCATGCAACACCTGTGCAGGCTCCCTGGCTTACCCAGGGTCCTCGCCCTTTCAGGTTCGTACCACCTGCATGTCAAGCCCTGGTAAGGTTCCTCGCGTTGCCTCGAATTAAGGCGCGTGCTCCACCGCTTGTGCGAAGGCCCGTCAATTACTTTGAGTTTTAGCCTTGCGGCCGTACTACCCAGGCGGGGCACTTAACGCGTTAGCTCCGGCAGTGAGGTCACCCCCACTACCAAGTGCCCATCGTTTACGGCTAGGACTACCGGGGTATCTAATCCCGTTCGCTCCCCTAGCTTTCGCACCTCAGCGTCAGCAACGGCCCAGAGAGTCGCCTTCGCCACCGGCGTTCCTCCTGATATCTACGCATATCACCGCTCCACCAGGAGTTCCACTCTCCCCTACCGTGCTCGAGTCGGGCAGTATCGAATGACTCTGTCCGGTTAAGCCGAACGCTTCCACACCCGACTTACCCAACCGCCTACGTGCCCTTTACGCCCAGTGATTCCGAACAACGCTTGCCATCTCCGTATTACCGCGGCTGCTGGCACGGAGTTAGCCATGGCTTCCTCTGGGGCCTTTGTCAACCGCCGGATCTCTCCGGACGGGTTTCTTAACCCCTGACAGGAGTTTACAACCCGAAGGCCTTCTTCCCCCACGCAGCGTCGCTGCATCAGGCTTGCGCCCATTGTGCAATATTCCCCGCGGCTGCGCCCCGTAGGGCTCTGGGCAGTGTCTCAGTCCCAGTGTGGCCGGTCACGCTCTCACGCCGGCTACCCATCGACGCCTTGGTGGGCCGTTACCCCACCAACTAGCTAATAGGACGCGGGCACCTCCTGGGGCAGAGCCGGAGACGAATCTCCAGCACCATTTCAACGCGGCGGCTACCTGCTTACGAGTAAGAAGGTGCCACCGCCTCGGCATGCGGCATTAGCGGCACTTTCGCTGAAGGCCGCACAAGGCGGCCGCCGTTATTCCGCTCCCCAGGGTAGTTTACCCACGCGTTACTCACCCTTTTGCCGCTTTACTCTCCCGCCGAAGCGGGATTTCTCGCTCGACTTGCCTGCGTAAGGCACGCTGCCAGCGTTCGTTCTGAGCCAGTATCATACCCTTCAAAAGAGGTATTTGCTCATCTCCCGACGCGCACTCGCAAGCACGGCGCACCGGGATCAACCTGGCTGCATGGCCTCGTTCGGAATCAGCGGTCTGGCCGCAGACTTCCTGCGGGTTCCCTACCGCCTCCGTCTCCTATCTGTCAAAGAGCACACTACTCCACACTACTAGATATTATACCCCGTCCGGCGCAGATGTCAACCGATGATCAGCGGGCGAAAAACGCGCCCAAGCCGGACGCAGAGGCAGGTGCCCGCACCCGCAGACGTGCGGGCACAGGTCCAAAAGGGCTAGTATACGGCATCCGGCGGTGCCTGTCAACTACGCCGCGCTTTTTCTTTCCATGCCCCGCAAAAAGGCCGCCGGAACACGTCCGAGAGCCGCCCCCGGCCCCTCCCCCACCAGTCGGAACAACGGACCTGTGGCACGGACTCACACGGCCGCGGTACGGTCCACGGATCGCCCACGGATACGGCCCAGCGCCCTCAGGCCGCAGATTCTCACTGCCACCGTACGGCGCCCAGGAATTGGCACTGGTCCAGGCCCCGCTGTGGGCGCGAACGGGCCTGCCCTGAGCCTGTCGAACGGGTCCGTCTCCGGCATGGCGGGACGCTCTCCCCTCGGCTCGAGGTGGCTCGCCAGCACCCACTGGACCCTGTCGGCAAGGGCCTGCCCTGAGCCGGTCGAACAAGCCTGGGCCGCCTCGGCGACCTCCGTCAGGCGGCTTGCGACCTCCGGCTGGTCGCCGTAGAGCTTCAGGCTCTGAGCGAAGAGCTGCACCGCCCGCTCGTAGTCGCCCTCGCGGAAGGCCACCTCGGCGAGGCCGTTGTAGCCCCAGAGCTCGTGCGGGAAGAGGCGCAGGTAGAGCGTGAACCGGCTCCTGGCCTTGTCGAGCCGGCCGTTCTCCAGGTAGGCCCGCGCCAGGTTAGCCAGGAGGTCTTTGTCCTGGATGAGCTGGCTCCGCGTGTCAGGCACTTGCTCCGAGCCTGTCGAAGCGGCCTGCCCTGAGCCTGTCGAAGGAGCTTGCCCTGAGCCTGTCGAAGGAGCTTGCCCTGAGCTTGCCGAAGGAGCTTGCCCTTAACTTTTCGAAGGGGCGGGCGGATTCTCCGACCTCAGTTCCAGGCGGAGGGGGTGGAGCTCCTCGGCCTTCTCGGCCGCCTGGAGCGCCTCGGGCCAGCGCTCGGCCTCGACCAGGGCGGCGAGGAGGTTCTTCCAGCCGGGCAGGTAGTCGTCCTTCTGGGAGACGGCCATGCGGAAGTGCCTAATGGCCTTGTCGTACTCGCCCCTGGCGGCGTAGCTCACGCCGGTGTTGTTGGCCATCGCCTCCTGGGTCGGGTTGAGCACCAGTGGCCGGCCAGGGGAGGCGGAATCCGCCGGCTGCTGGTTCGGTTCAGACGTGGCAATCCGCCGGGTCAGCCAGACGTACCAGCCGTACATGCCTCCTCCGATCATCGTGGCGAGCAAGGCAGCGATGACGAGGAGACGAAGGCGGTACCTGCCTACAGGCTGCATATCTCCCCTAAGCCATACAGGGCACGCCGCCGTCCAACTACGCCCCATCGACACGGATGCGCACGGATTGCCACTGATTCAAGACACCGAAAGCCAGGATCTTATGCACCGCCGACTTTCTGTTGTCCAGGGCCTCCTCGTCTCGTCGTCTTCGATCCGTCGTTATCCGCGTCCATCCGTGTCCAATGCGTCGTTTCGCCGTAGCCGCTCAAGTTCTGTCCCTGGTCGTCCAGGTGCGTCAGGTACGCATCGCTGTCGTAGGTGCGCTTCTCCAGCAGCCACCCCTTGTAGGTATCGGCCACGCGGTCGTTGGCCCCGTCGTCACTCCAGTGCTCTCAACTTCCCCAACCTCCGAAGCTCATGCTCGGCAAAGCCCCTCATCTCGGGATCGTCGGACTGAGCCACTTGCTTTAGGCCCTGGAAAGCCGCCTCGACCGCCGCCGCGCTGCGGGCGTGGTCCCCAAGCGCCTCGTACAGTTCCCGGGCAAGCAGCAGGGAGCTGTAGTGGCCGATGCTGCTTCCGGCAGGTTGCCATCTGCCCACGCCGAAATCATACAGTCTGTCTGCACACTGTCGCAGGCCTTGAGTAGCCTGCACCTCCAGCGGCGGTTCCCTGCCAGACTTGTGTATCGCGCCGAACGCTTGGCCCAGAATGAACCAAGTCCATGGATCGTCAGGAGCCAGCTCGGCGGCCCTCAACGCCGCCGCCAATGCTGGAACGTTCCGCCCGTCACGGGCATAGACTGTGGCCAAGTCGACCCAGACCTCGGCATTGTCTGGATCCGAGGCAGCGTGCATCTCTACATCTCGGATCATCCTATCTTTCCCTCTCTGCCATGTGAGCCACTCCTTGGCGCCATGCATCACACTACATGGCCCGCCGAGG
>Ga0114922_10006252_pt1 | contig 10954 bp, 10 predicted proteins | sample AartaG_FD_100975 | JGI IMG/M metagenome (GOLD analysis project Ga0114922, IMG submission 100975) | Deep subsurface microbial communities from Aarhus Bay to uncover new lineages of life (NeLLi) - Aarhus_00045 metaG | ecosystem: Environmental > Aquatic > Marine > Oceanic > Sediment | place...
ATAGCCATGTAATTCTCCGCTTTGCAGCCTGGATGAATTGAATTGGATGAACAAATAATATAGCCGCCTCCCGGTGCTACCTTTCCAATCGTTTCTCTGACAGCCTCTTCTACCTCCTCCTCCGTACCAAAGGGAAGCAAATCGCGACAATCAATGTTGCCTAGCACGCAAGCCTTTCCAGTCAGACGTTCTTTGACCTCAGCGATGTCCATACATTGAGGCTGGACCGGATGGAACCCATCAAAACCCACCTCTACGAAATCATCCAAAAGCAGCCATGCATTCCCATCGGTGTGCTTTACGATCTTCAACTGCTTCCGGTGTGCATAATCCACGATCTCTCTATGATAAGGCTTAACGTATTCCCGATGATCTTTAGGGGATATGAAAGTAGTTCTTTCGCCCGCCAGATCCCCATTCAGTATGAGGATATCAACTCCTATCCTGGCAGCCACATCAACGACGGCCATGGTGAAATCGGTGGCGATACGCGCCAGGCCGTGAACCAGTCCCGGATTCAGCTTGTAGTCCAGCAACAGGTTCTCCATGCCTCCCCGTAGGAGCCAACTTTCCTTAAATGGATCATTGAGACACATAATATGGGCTCTATCCTTCCCCACATTGTCAATTATGTACTGCATTCTCACGAAATCATCGGGCTTGAGCTTGGATACCATATCGTATCCCTTAATATCTGACGATTCCTTAATCGGTCCTTCTATGACTACGGGGTCGCCATATTCGCTGAGGTAATAGACTCGGCCATACTTGTCCCGGGCACGGTTATCGCCAATACGCTCTAAGCCCGTCGAAAACTGATAGCTCGTAGCATCTAGCCCCAGTTCTTTGACCAAAAAACAGTGCAGGTCCAAGATTTCGGGACTTGTCTCGGAATACAGCACCCCCTCCCCAGTTCTTGGTTGTGGGACGTTACTAGCCCCAAGGATTCTCCCCAGGTCGATCATAATTGATTCATCTATCCGAGCCTCAAAGATGGGCACCTTATCGGGTTGCGCATTCCTGAGAGCAGCTAGAATCCTCTGTTTGGAATTCATGTTTCCTCCTTACCTTACCTGGTTGACCTCCGCTTGCTTGGCGAAAAGAGACAACCGTACCCATGTAGACTACGGTGACCTCAGATGAAACCTGGAGAGATTATTGCTCTCCGGGCACTTAGCCAGCACTGCTACCTAGCTTTCGACAAAGTCGAAGGGCTTGGCAGCCGTTGTGTGGCCCACCGAGGCCATTTTAAACCTGTCGAAGGATGGCCTTCTGCCGCAAGCGGCGCCCTTCGACATACTGGCATTGCTTTGATGAGCTAAGCGAGGCAATAGCATCAATGAGTAAGGATCTTGCTCAGGAATTGGCGGGTGCGTTCGTGCTTTGGATTGTCAAAGAACTCGTCGCAGGTTCCTTCTTCGATGATACGACCGTCAGACATCAGACAAATGCGGTCAGCAGCGGCTCTCGCAAAGCCCATCTCATGCGTCACGACGATCATTGTCATTCCGCGCTCGGATAGATCGATCATCACCTCGAGTACCTCGCCGATCATCTCGGGGTCAAGCGCGGAAGTCGGCTCATCGAACAACATTACTCTTGGATCCATAGCCAGAGCGCGAGCGATCGCCACCCTCTGCTGCTGCCCCCCCGATAGCCGTCCCGGATACCAGTCCTCCTTATCAGGGAGGCCGACCCGGGCCAGCAATCGACGAGCGGTCTCTTGCGCTTCCTCTTTGCCTATCCCAAGCACGTTAATCGGCGCGGCGGTGATGTTCTCAAGAGCGCTGAGGTGCGGGAATAGGTTGAACTGTTGGAAGACCATGCCGATCTCACGACGTTGCTTGGCTATCTTTGATCCGCTCAACTCAACCAGACGCCCGTCCACTTCCTTGTACCCCACAGGATGCCCGCACACTTCGATCCGACCCTCGTCGATCTTCTCAAGGTGATTCAAGCACCGCAGAAACGTGCTTTTGCCATGGCCACTCGGCCCGCAAATGACGATCACCTCGCTCTCGTGAACGCTTAGACTGACGCCCCGCAGAACGTGAAGGTCACCAAAGTACTTATGAACATTCTCTGCCTTGACAATTGGTTGATCACCAGAGCCAACAAATGTATCATCCATTAGGGGATGCCCCCCTTTCGTGTAGCCTGCTTCCAAAGCGTGTTCATCCTCAGTTCTTAAGGCTTAGTACAGCATCCACTACAACCAAACGGCGAAACCAACTCAGTGGCCGTACACCGTTGAGGAATTCGAGACAAAACTAGGACCAATGAACGAAAGGCAGCACTTAGCCTCTACGATTGCCTTGCCGACCACGACTCTATGCGGTCGCGCCACTGATCGACCCGCCGTAGCCACGTCCCAACCTGGCCTCTATGCGATTCTGTACCCTGCTCCACACGGTTGTCATGAGCAAGTAGTAAAGCGCACATACTGTGAAGATCTCGAGCACGGCGAACCTTTCCTCCATAAGCATCCGAGACCGACGGAGCAACTCTTCCATCGAGATGACAGAAAGGAGCGAAGTTGTCTTGAGCAGGTCGTTCACGCGGTTGCCGAGGGGCGGGATGATGACCCGCGCCGCTTGCGGTAGTATCACTACCCGCATCATTGTCCAGTAGTTCATTCCGAGCGCACGAGCGGCAAAGTACTGTCCTTCCCCGACTGCTATGATGCCGCCCCGAATAACTTCGCAAAGATACGCTCCTTGGTGTAGACCCAGCCCAATAAGCGCCGACTGGAGGACGCTCAGCCTGATGCCTATCTGCGGCAAGCCCGTGTAGATGATGATCAACTGCACGAGCAAAGGGGTTCCACGCCAGAGCAAGAGATAAAGCCTGGGTGGCCGGTTGAGGATCCATCTATCCGACATCTGCATCAGCGCGACGATGAGACCGAGAGTGAGGCCAATGCTCATAGCCGCAACGCTAGTCCAAATCGTGGTAAATACACCTCCCAGGATGTACCGATTACCGAGATAATGAAAGAATGCATCCCACCGCCAAAATGGCATCAATCTCCTCCCTTCCCTTCTGACGAAAAGAAACTTGGGGAGGGGAGTATGTCTTCCCCTCCCCCTGCTGTCTCACGGACGATCGTTGATCAGTATACTTCGATTGTGCCCGTGAATTCCTCCCATAACTCAATCTTGCCGCCTCCCCACTTCTCCATTATTTCATCGTAGGTGCCATCCGCCCTCATCTCGTTCAGCGTGTCAGCGACGGCCTGGGCAAGATCGGTCTCCTTAAAGGCAAGAACTGAAGCAAAGCCTGGCCAATCGAACCCAACCCAGTCAAAGTCGCCCTTATCCGCAAGGTACTTGGCGCTGGCACTGACGGTCCAGACAGCCTGAACCTGGCCCGCCTTCAGGACCTGCTGGGCCTCGGCATACGTCTCGAAGGTGCGGATATCTATGGGCTCCAAGCCTTGCTCCTCCAGTTTCTCGCTTACCCCACGGAGCTCAGTTTCTTCGTAACCGGGAGACTCGACCCCAATGACTTTGCCCGCGAAGTCTTCGAGTGTCAAGATGTTGTCCGGGTTTCCTAGCGGTACGTTGAGGGCAAGGGCTTGGACCTCGTAGGCCACCAGTTCCATGATTTCCGCCCGTTCCTCTCTAAAACCCATGCCCGAGTTTATACAATCCCAACGCCCACCTTGGAGACCAGGAATTACCGCGTCCCACTGGATATTGATCCAGTCCGGCTCGAGGCATAGCCGCCTACAGATCTCGTTGCCCAAATCGACCCGCATGCCCTGCACGTTCCCCTCATCATCAATGAACTGATACGGAGGAATCGTCGCGTTGACCGCAATGATCATGGTGCCCGCACGTATTAGTGGCGGAGAACCTACCTGCGGCTCACACTTGACGGGCGTGGGTGGGGGAGTGGCGGTGACCACCCTCTCCTCCACCACGATTTCCGGCGTGCCCTCAACGATCTTCGTCACCTCTACCGTCACTACTACCTCTTCTGGTTCCACTTCTGGTGTCGGAGCCGCACAAGCTGTCAGCAGCGTGCTTCCAATCACCAGCACAACTATCGCGATAGACCACTTCTTGCTACGCATTTGTCTCCTCCTATTTACTGGAATCTGACTACTTCGACCGAGCTTTGAACAGACCAAACCTACCTTCGTGCCTCGTTCTCCCTGATGCATCACCTCCCTTTATCTGACCTGATAGGCTTCTCCTAAAACTTCCGAGCAGCAGAGGCGCTAAAACAGACTCTAACTCCAAACTGTCCGGCGCGACAGCCGGGACCTCGTAGCAGTGCAACAGATCAGCGGTGCACGCCTGCTACACCAGATGCCCGGCGGCAATTGCCCCACGGTATCCTTTCACTAGACTGGATCGGACCTATTGGTGACCACAAGGATGTGCTCACAGCTTGACCCCTACCTATCGGAGCAGGTACTCAGGTACCCTACTACGACGGCTAGAGACTGTGCAGGCCTCCTCTGACCTATTCAGCTCGACACTCGTCGAGTGTGTCGGACTTTCTAAACTCAAGCTCTTAACAGTGCCCTAAAGTTTCTGACCAACGCTAGAGGAAAGAGAAGATTGTTCCCACTCCCTCTGCCTTAGCGCGCCTATATACTTCCCAGGCTATTGACAGATCAACGGAGGCCAGACCCACGAGATTGGCCGCAATCATTTCGTCCGAGCTTTCACGGCCAGGAACCTTCCCAGCGACGATTTCAGGCAATTCGCCGTGAATATCATCCCTCGCGATCTTCCCCTCCTCAATCAGTTTGCTAAAGTCGCCCTGATGTTTGTTTTGCTCCCAGTTGTCCACCACCAACTTGTCGGCGTCGAGAATGGCCTGCGGATCGAATTCCGGAAACGAGCCAATGGATGCTATGAGAACGTCGTCGCGCAGCCAAGCACGATCGACGAAGGGTTCAGTGGCTGTCGTTGCCGTGATCACCACGTGGGCCCCATCCACCGACTCTCGAACGTTGTCAAACACCTCAATGGACTTCCCCGGATGCGCGTCCCGCGCTTCGGCCGCGACCTTCTCAGACTTCTGCCTGTTCAGGTCCACAACCCGCAGTTCCTGGACTGAAATATCCCCCAGCTCGTCAAGAGCAAGCCAACAGCGTACACTTGCCCTGCCTTGCAGGCCAGCCCCAATCACAGTCACAACCAGGTCGTCACTCTTGGCCAAGAACTTGCCGCTGAGTGCTGTCTCGGAACCCGTCTTTATGGTCGTAAGCCAGGTAGAGCCCATAATGGAGTAGATTTCGCCCGTTATGGGGCTACTGAGTATCGCCACCTGCATCATATAGGGCAAATTGCCTGTCTTGTTGTTTTCGCCATAACCACCACCCCATTTTGTGCCCGCGAGGCCGAGATATTCCAGATAAGCAGGCATCGCGCTCAAGTAGGAATCAAGCCCGCGGCCGCGTAAACTCAGAAGCAACTCTGGCGGCAATAGAACATTGCCATTGCCCTGCTCCCGCAGCAACTCCTCCGCAATGCGGACGGCGGTTTTCCAGTCCATGAGGCTTTGAACTTGTTCTTCCGTGAGCAAAATCGTCTGGGTTTTCATCGCAAGCGTGCTTCCTCCTCCTTACGCTCCCTGGCTGGCTCCAGGTTGCTCACTGTGCAGTCTTGCGCGTCCTGGCCTTTATCGTACCGTCGGGCTCGACGATCAAGTAGTCTCCTTCCTGTATCGCATCAAAGTCTTCCCGCGACAGGACGACGATTGGTACAGTCTTGTGGTACAGCTCATCGGCAAGAATGGCCCCCAGGGCCAAGATGGGATCTACTTTGAGATTAATAATCGCCGCCGGGGCTGTCCCAGCCCTAATGCTCTCCATTAGGGCAGCGCTACCAGTGCTTGACCCTTTACCTTGGGGAAAAACGAAGACTTTTCCCGCAACGATTGCACCGGAGCGCTCATGACGTCTGTCAATAATCTCACCCGTCTGGGGATTGAAACCACCCCAAAAACTGATCGGCTGCTCGGAGACAATAGCCACCCCTTCCGCCGAACCAGCAACCACCAAGTCCCCCATCACGATCCTTTCCACAGCCTTTCCTCCCGACATACAAACCCCTCCACAGCCGACCGTATACAGTCCCGCATACTGCCAAAAGCAACCTGCACACCAAGTTTTCCCGGCGCATAATAGGCGTGCTTTCCTGAATTGGTCATTATGAACTCGGCATCCCGGGAAATAATCGGTGAATTGAAGGTACAGGTATCGAGGACGATTTCGATCCCAAAGTCTACTATGGTCTCCAGAAAATCGCTTCTCCGCAGCAGGGCATATGAAGCCTGACTGGTGAGAACGACCGCCCTGACACCCGAATCCAACGAACGAATCCCCTCCCATCGTATGACTTGGGCAAGCTGCCGGAACTCGGCATACGAAAAATGAGGGCAACCCAGCACAATCGCATCCAGCCTGGCCCCCTCGTCGGCGGTGGACAGATCTGACCAGGCCGCCATCAGATCAGACAAGTGCACGTCCACGACTGACTGTGGAGCATCCCCTTTGAAAGCCTCCTCTACCGTGCTGGCCTCTGGGGTTACCCCAACTGCGTGAAAAAGCGCCACTGCGCCAGAAGAGGCAGCAGCAGCCCCCAAAGCTTTCAGTTGATCAGTTGTGACCTTCGCAGGCAATCCCTCGATGACAGGAATTCTGTCCTGGACCAAGTATCCAAGCAAATGACCCAGTACCGGGTAAAAAACATCTTCCTCCAGTATGCCAGGCTCGATATCTACCAACCGCAAGAGAACCTGTCCTTTCCGATTATGCTTTACATGGAGTCCACACTTAGGCACCCTTCCTGTTATGGCACAGCAAATGTCTAGATAGTCTCCATAGCGGTTGGTCCTTGCCCCAAGAACAGAATTGGCATAGACAATGGCAGCAGATCCGGCCCAAGCAATCTGCTGACCGAACCTGGGTGTTAAATAGCCTTGGTACGGTGCGCAAGTCCACGTTGGGATGCATCCCATGTTGGTGTACGCCTTGGCTAGCCTAGTGACCCCACTTGCGAATTCCTCAGGTACACCTAGCTGTCTCCAGTTCTGAAGATCGAGGGGAACCATGTTCAAGGTCGTAGGGACGGAGACCTTTGCTCCGAGTGCTCCCAAGGTCTCGACAAACTCTATACCAGACTCGGTCAGCAAACCACAAGCATCAACGTGTGCCTGACTCACATCCATCATCTCTGCAGCACCGTAAACCTCGGCCATACGCACCAAGACAGACATCGCCAGCTTGGCTGCCTCCCCATGTTGGCCTTTTAGCATCTGCTGGTCTTTGTCACTCAGCTTCATTGACCTGCCTATTCTCCTGGCCCCTTTCTCTCCGCCCGCTTTTTCGACACCCTCAGACATGGAGCAGTCGCTCCCACAGATCGACTTTCTTGTGCCCTGAGGCAGCGATGATCTCAAAGGCATCCCTTTGGGGGTGAATCAAAGCAATGCTACAGGTCGAAACACGTGACATATCCATAATTCTGATCTCCTTGTATATATAGATTCGGGGCAGTGCCTTGGCCTCGCTAGCGACGGCCGCGAGGCAGGCCCATCCAAACTTGCCAATTTGCGCCTACTGATGTATAATTGAATCCTAGGGGTGTAGACTTGAGGGTCTGCGCCTCTTTCTTTTGAAACTGCCCAGACCCTCAGGCCCAGAGGGAGCGACGTTCCTTCTCCTTGGAGGAAAGCCCCGCACGAAAGAGTGTCGCCCCGCTTCGGCGAGAGGCCCCGAATGAGCAGGTGGTAGCCCGGCTACGTCTTACCCACAAGGATGGGGGCTCGCTGAGATCCTGGGCCCTGGTTTCCCCCCATGCACATTACCAACTCACAAGGAGGTGGTCCCATGTACTATGTCGGTATTGACGTCTCTAAGCGACATCACGATGCCACGGTGATCGACGTTAACGGCCAAGTGGTAATGGCTGCCTTTCGCTTCCTCAACACTCGCCAGGGAGTCACCACTTTACTGACCCGACTCCAGGCTCTGGATGGCCAGCGGGATAGTTTACTGGTAGCGTGCTCCTTCCTCCTTGTGCTCCCTGGCTGATTCCAGGTTGCTCACTGTATGGTCTTGCGCGTCCTGGCCTTTATCGTACCGTCGGACTCGACGACCAAGTAGTCTCCTTCCTGTATCGCATCAAAGTCTTCCTGCGACAGAACGACGATTGGTACAGTCTTATGATACAGCTCATCGGCAACAATGGCACCCAAAGCCAAGATAGGATCTACTTTGAGGTTAATGATCGCCGCTGGGGCTGTCCCAGCCCTGATGCTCTCCATCAAGGTGGCGCTTGCAGTGCTCGACCCTTTGCCTTGGGGAAAAACGAAAACCTTTCCTGTGACGGTGGCGCCCGAGCGCTCATGGCGTCGGTCGGTGATCTCACCTGTATGAGGGTTGACACCCCCCCAAAAACTGATAGGCTGCTCGGAGACGATGGCCGTCCCTTCCGCCGAACCAGCAACTACCGGCTTGCCGATCAAGGTTTTTTCCACGATGTCTCCTCCTGGCATACAAACCCCTCTATAGCCGACCGTATACAGTCACGCAGACTGCCAAAAGCAACCCGCACACCGAGCTCTCCTGGGGCATAATAGGCCCACTTCCCCGAATTGGTCATCATGACCTTGGCATCCGAGGAGATGATTGGTGAATTCATGACACAAGTGTCAAGGACGATCTCAACTCCAAAGTCTGCTATCGTATTCACGAAATCACTTCTTTGCAGCAAGGCGTAGGCAACCTGGTTGGTGACAACGATCAGCCTGACGACCGGACGCGATGGATGAAGCTCCTCGGATTGTATCACCTGTGCCAGCCGTTGAAACTGGGCATAGGAGAAGTGTGGGCAGCCTAGCACGACCGCATCCAGCTTTGCCCCCTCTTCTGCCGTGGACAGATCGGACCTGGCTCTGGCCAAATCGGCAAAGCGCACGTCCACGACGTCCTCCGGAGCATCCCCCTGGAAAGCCTCCTCCAGAGTATTGGCCTCCGGGGTCACTCCAATCGCGTGAAAGAGCCCCACAGCGCCAGAAGAAGCAGCGGCTGCACCCAGGGCTTTCAATTGGTCACTCGTTGCACCTGCAGGCAACCCCTCGATGACGGGAATCCTATCCTGCGCTACATTCCCAACCAGGTGACCCAGCACTGGATAGAAGACATCTGCCTCTAAAATGGCAGGCTCGATATCCACCAGCCGGAGGAGAAGTTGTCCTTTACGATTCTGCTTGAGATGGAGTCCAGACCTGGGTACCCTGCCCGCTATGGCAGCACAGATATCCATAAAGTCCGCGTACCGGTTGGTCCTTGCCCCGAGGACAGAATTGGCATAGACAATGGCGTTGGATTCGGCCCAGGCAATCTGCTGGCCAAACCTGGGTGTCAAGTAGCCTTGATACGGCGCGCAAGTCCACGTTGGGATACATTCCATATCGGTATACGCCTTGGCCAGCCTGATGGCTTTGCTGGCGAATTCCTCAGGTACACCTAACTGTCTCCAGTTCTGAAGGTCGAGGGGCACCATGTTCAGTGTCGTGGGAACAGAGACTCTTCCCCCGAGACCTGCCAAGGTCTCGGCAAACTCTAAACCAGAGTCGGTCAGCAGGCCACAAGCATCAATGTGGGCCTGACTCACATCCATCATCTCTGCGGCACCATAGACCTTGGCCATGCGTACCAGGATGGACATCGCCAGTCGGGCCGCTTTCCCGTATTGGCCCTCCAGCATCTGCTGGTCTCTGTCACTCAGCTTCAATGTAGACCTCCCGCTGCTGATCGACCTTTTCCCATACTTCCTGCTCACTGTGAATCATACCGTGCTACCTCCGCCTAGCCTCCAATTATTTTACCAATTCTTGGATACGAAGCGAAGACTGCTCCAAATGATCTCTCATCAACTCGACTACTTGCTCCGGATCGCGTTGTTGCATAGCTCGAAGAATGGCGCGGTGCTCTTTGAAGGACTCAATCATATGATGTCCAGGTTGGAGGTGGGCGAAACGCCGAACCATGCTGACACGATTAGTGAGGCTCTCTAAGATTTCTTTCAGCAGCCTATTCTCGACGAAGTTGGCGATTGTCTCGTGAAAACAAACGTCGCTTTCGAAGTGTTTAGCACTATCTCCAGCGTCAAACTGCGCCTGCGTCTCAGTCAGGGACCTGTCCAGTTCATCGAGCACTGAGTCAGGGATCAAGGGGGTAACCTGCCGCACAACCTCCATTTCGAGCAGCTTTCGCACCTCATAGACTTCACGGATGTCTTGTCGCGAAACCTCTGTGATGAATGCGCCGTAGTGGGGACGAACCTTGACGAACCCTTCGGATTCCAGTCTCTTCAACGCCTCGCGAACTGGCGTACGACTGACCCCCAACTCTTCCGCTATGAGGTCTTGATCGAGTTTCTCACCAGGCCCGAAATAGCCATTGAGAATCGCTGCTCGAAGGCTTGCAGTCACCCAGTCCGCTAGCACTCTCACTTCTTGGTTTACCTGGGGAAGTGGTACTTTCACGCCTTTTCTCCCTTGGTGAGATAGCATGCCAAGAAAGGGCTTGCTTTTAATATAAACACATTATACTGTATAAAGTATCATTTGTCAAGTATCCGTAATAAAGTATCATTTGACTGAACGATACCGCTTTACTCAGATTATCATTTGACTTGACACGGAATGCCAGACCCTGGCTGTGATTTCGTTCGCAGTTGCGACCTGTACGCAGCCACAGCCTGTGGCCTGGGCTTCATTGGTCCTCATCTCCGGCATCTTCCCCGCCAGCCAGATTCCCTCGCGTTCACTGATTGCCCGGTGTCGAAACCACCCCTGATCATCGCCAGGAGTTCTGGAGCAGTGGCAAAGAACACCGCTTGACAATAGCGCATTTTGTGGTATATAAGAGCACTATGATGAAGGCACGAGTGTGGCATCTGATATCAGAAACAGAGTCGGCGGC
>Ga0114922_10006253_pt1 | contig 10951 bp, 10 predicted proteins | sample AartaG_FD_100975 | JGI IMG/M metagenome (GOLD analysis project Ga0114922, IMG submission 100975) | Deep subsurface microbial communities from Aarhus Bay to uncover new lineages of life (NeLLi) - Aarhus_00045 metaG | ecosystem: Environmental > Aquatic > Marine > Oceanic > Sediment | place...
AATTGGGAAGAGGCCGTCAAAGATACTCATCCTTTTATTGAAAAAGCCTCGGATATTAAACTTCTAACCAAGGAAAACATCATAGATACTCTAAAAAGACGGAAGCTGTAATCTGAAGTTGTGACCAAACTGTGACCATAATTTGTGCCTTTTACACACGGTAGAAGTCACAGGATCAAATCCTGTATCGCCCACCAGCTATTTTATTGCAAATAAAGTAACAAACAAACCCACCTACGCAGTGATGTAAAATTAAAATCCTTGGCCTCGCTTCAAATAATAACTCTAAAGAAAGAAACCTCCTCATCAATCGTTATTTGAAGTTCGAAAAGAGAGGACATGTATAGAAACGCCAATTACTATTAAAATCAAAATGACTCTAAGTAGAAAAATGTTCACTACAAAGAAAATCGAAAATCCTATTATAATCCACAAAAGTGAAAGGGATAAAACCTTTACTTTTAAGGGAATTATTTTTTTCTCTCGATAGTTTTCAATATAATTTCCCAACCACTTGTTGTTTATGAGCCAGATGTAAAATCTTTCTGAACTTCTGGCATAGCATGCCGCAGCTAGTAAAAGAAAAGGCGTAGTAGGTAAAAGAGGTATAAATATGCCAAGAATTCCAAGTGCCGCAGAGAAGTGTCCTACAAGAATCAATGCCAACTTGCCCAATCTCTTTGTTATTTTTCTTTTATTCAAAATAATCGTGCCTTTCCGTGATTTTGACCCATCACTATAATGATCGGTAAAAGATAACTAATACATTTAAAAATCATTTACAAAATCATAAACAGACTATACACTAATTAAAATGAGAAGTTGAGAATATTTGTGGAAAACCAAAAAAGGTCGAGTTTGAAATAATATCATGGCTGCCATTAAATGAATTGACAGAACAGTTGTTGATATAGTAACAAAACCAAAGCAATATTGATCTGGAGGGCTATATTCCGAAGAGAACTGTTGTGTTAATGCCAGGAGATGGCATTGGGAAAACTGTACGGCCTGAGGCGGTCAGAGAATAGAGCCATAAAAGACAGCCAAGACCAATATAAAACTACAATAAATTTGTCTGAGGTGACAATGAGCACCAATCAGTTTGTAACAGCTATCTGTATGTCGTCAAATGATTCGGACACACCCTTAAGCGACGATATTGCTTCTTCATATTACCTTTAATTTAGATTTCCCATCAAGTCATTTATTAAAAACGATCGATATATTTTCCTCCTTTGATACATGGCCTCTGTTTTTGTCCGTTGTCTTTGTTCCAGGATCTCCTTGTCTTTTCCATAGAAGCGGTCACTGGGAGTGACATTGTCGATTGCTTCATGATAGCGCTGGGTGTTGTAGTAATCGACCCATTCCCGGATCCTCTCTTCGAGTTCTGAAGGAGAGTAATAATGATCCAGAAGGATGAGGTTTTTCATTGACCTGTGATAGCGTTCAATTTTCCTAGTCAAGCTTCATAAGAGCATAAACAGCTTTATCCATTTCTTCTCTGGTGTTGTAGATATGCGGACACATCCTGATACCGGCTAAGTCGCCCCCAAACACAGCACAACCGATGTTGTGGTCATGATATAGAGTATCCAAAGCCTTGCTCAAATCTATCCCAGGGGGAGTGAATACTGCCACTCCCAAGCTAAGTTCCGGATCAAGCGGAGTGTAGAATTTAACCCTGGGGATTCTTTTTTTAAGCTCACGCTTAAAAGCACTGGACAGGGTGCGGATTCTGGCTTCGATGCGTGCCTTTCCAATTGTATTATGAAACTCGACCGTCTTGCTCATGGCGGCAATCCTGGAGTTATCTCTCTGACCGAGGGTTTCGAATTTTTGTGCGCCTTTTTTTATCGCGCCCGGATAGCCGACACCGACAATCGTCGGCCACAATCCTTCAATTCTTTCCTTGCGGACATACAGAATCCCAACCTCTTTAGGACCGATAAACCACTTGTGAGAGCTGCCGGTATAAAAATCACAGCCGATATCATGGAGGTTAACAACCTGGGACCCAAATGTCTGGGCACCATCAATATGGGTGATAACACCGCGCTCGTGCGCAATCCTGCAGATCTCTTTGGCGGGAAGGGCAATCCCGGAGAGATTAGAAACATGGGAAAAACACATGAGTCTGGTGCGTTTGGTTATAGCCGCTTGGAAGGGTTTGATCAGATCGGCCACACTTTCAAATATTTCAGGAACTTTTACCCGTTTTACTGCAAATCCATATCTTTCGGCACGGACGTCCCAAGCGATATTAGCAGTGGGGTGGTTTTCATCCCAGATGACAACCTCATCTCCGGCTTTGAAGGTCAGGCCGTTGATTATCATGTTATTGCCTTCGCTGGTATTACGGGTGATAGCAATTTCTTCAGGACTTGCTCCCAGATAATCAGCCAGGGCTGTGCGTGTTTTTTCGCGAAGATCACTGAATTTTTTTCGGTTTATGGAGGAGGGATCTGAATCTATATCCCGCGTGAGTCTGAACACCATCTGCTGCACCGGATAGGGAGATGGACATAGATTAGCCGCATTCAGCATGATCAGCCCCTCACAGATGGAAAAATTCTCTTTGACCAACATCCAGAATTTTTCATCGCCGGTATCAGCAAAGGAAAGCCCCCCAGCCGTTTCCCGCATAGAATCAAAAGAAAGCTTTCTCTCTGCAAGGACAGCAGAAGGCAGCACCGCGGCAGCGGCAGCACCACCCAGCATCTGTTTTAAAAAACTTCGGCGAGGTAAATCTTTCACATCCTCGGGAAAATTTAAAATCATCCGGTTTTGACTCGTTTTTTTATTCATATTTCTACCCTAAAAATATATTGTGAATAATCCAGGATATTTAATCTATCGTTCAGTTATGATAAATGTATTGTTTCAATCAGAAAATTTCAAGGAAAAAATGAATTATCAGATCCAAATATATTTTTTGTTTTTCATATTGTTCCGTTTCAGCTAAATTCGGACCACTCATGATATTTCTTAAGCGATGGTTTGCGTATAATAAAACCACGCAAGGAGATATGCATGAATACAAAGAAGAAACCAGGGCCTGAATCGATTGTTTGGGAGATAAAAAGAAAAATCCGCCGCAAGTATTCAACCGAAGAGAAGATCCGTATCGTTTTGGAAGGCCTAAGGGGTGAGCAGAGCATTACAGATCTAAGTCGCAGAGAAGGGATCCATCCAGGTATTTACTAAAAATGGAGCAAGGCTTTTCTTGAGGCCGGCAAACAGCGCTTATCAGGCGATACAGTCCGGGAAGCCGGCTCTGAGGAAGTGGGAAGCGAGGCTTTTAGCATCCCTTAACCATCCTAATATCGCCACGATTCATGGTCTCGAGAAGTCTGATGATCAGCAGTTTCTGGCAATGGAATTGGTCGAGGGTGAAACATTGCGGGATCGCCTAACATTTGAAATCAGCGGATTTGCCGGAGGCAAATTCCGCTGGATTGATTTGTTATGTGACTTTTTAATTACAGTTTCCTTGCAACAATGGCAATATCAGGTGTTTCTGGTGTAAAGATTTTGCCAGCAACATCCGAATACATTTTATCAATCTTAAAACCAGCATCTACAAATTCCTTTTTAAGTGTATCTTTACTGAAATACTGTAACCAGTTATAAACAACACGCTTTTGTGATTCTTCAATTATAGTATATTTATCAAGTGTTACTTTTTCTTGTTCATATTTAAAAGTATTCATAAAAGCATAATAATCATTAGAAGACCAAAAACCATTTAATTGATTGAGTTCGTAGGTTGCAGTTTCTTCTTTTTGGTTAAAAATATTCAAGGAATGCACATCTAGTAAAACAGATCCGTTTGGCTTTAATAGTGAATAGAATTTCAATAACATAGTATTTCGTTGTTTTGGACTTAAAGCGCAAAAATCACAAAAAATCATTGTTATAAGATCAAATCTTTCTTTAGTGTCAAATTCAAGATAGTTTTGTTGGAAATAATTAATGTTTAATCCTTTTTGATCAGCAATATTTCTTGCGTAATTAATAGACCTTTTTGAGAAGTCTATCCCAGTAACATTGGCATTATTTTCTGCGAGAGAAGTTGTATATAGTCCTGGCCCACAACCAAAATCTGCAATACTTTTATTCTCGTCTATTTCAAAATGAGACACTATCCATTTTACAGAACTGGCAATAAAATCCTTGTTTCGTGATGAAAGGTCAACAGATTCATTTAGATGATATTCTAGCATTTTCATTGATGTATGTTCATTAGTCCAGAGTTCATCTGCTGTATAGAATTGAAAAGGTGTTGGTCGTGAATTTATTTCTTTTAGTTCTTTAAACATTATATTTTCCCTTAATATTTTTTACATAACAATTACTATACTGCATGCCATATTTTGAGAAAAATACCGAAACAATACCGTCTAAATGTAATAAATACCCTTAAAATATGTTTAAAATGCAGCAATACCTTATCAATATCCTTGTTATATAGCAAGCCGTATACCGGTTGTTTTATCCCGCGAAGAAGTCCAAAGAATATTTTCTTGCCTTTCTAAGAATCTATCAGTAGATCCGGATAGTAAAATAATCAAAAGATATCACATTCAACCCAGCACTTTGCAGCGTGCGATTAAAGCGGCAGTTGTAAAGGGAGGAATCCATAAAAATGCCAGCTGCCATACATTAAGGCATAGTTTTGCAACCCATTTACTTGAAGCAGGATATAATATCAGGACAATTCAAGAATTGTTATGTCACAAAAATGTAAATACTACCATGATCTACACTCATGTAATCAGGAAAAAATATGCAGATGTTTCGAGTCCGCTTGATAAACTTTAATCACATTACAGGTCAAAAAGCCAAATTCTCCGGAGCCGCCAACAAGCTCCCCCCTGATTGGCCAGGGGGGCTCTGGGGGATAGGGGAGGTTGTTATCATCCTCCCCCTATCCTTATAATTCTTGTTATCAGTTTTTATTTTTCTCGGGCAGGAAATTCTCCAAAAGCCAGTATTGGTTTATCCCTTTCATAATCTTGCTATACACAATTTTTTTTCCATCCGGAGAGACATCCGGATTATAAGCTTCTATATTTAATTTTTGGAGTTCTCCTCCCTGGGAGGAAACAGAGTAGCAAACCCACTTTTTTCCTTCTCTTCTGCTAAAAATGATATTCTTTCCATCCGGAGACCAGCTGACACCCCAGACTACTGAACCGCTTTTCTCCGTGATAGCCTGAGGTTCTCCGCCTTTGCTGTCGACAATCCAAATCCGTCCATCGAAACCGGCAGAGGCAGAGGCGATTTTTTTCCCATCCGGAGACCAACGTGGATGCGAAAAGCCCAATTCCTCTTCATCACTCTTAGATATTCTTACGGGTTCACTTCCTTCAGCAGACATGGTGTAAATATTTAAATACATCCTGTCCGAGTCTTCTATGAAGTTTTGCGCTTCCGTTCTCGAATAATCGAAAGCAATCCGTTTTCCGTCTGGAGACCAGTCCATATTGCCAATATATCCCTCATAGTCGAAGGGAATTTTTAGGGGCGCACCGCTCTGGATATCAACAGACCACATACTCCGATTAACGGTCAAACCACTCTCATCTGCATTGATGACTACACAGGATACACTCCGGCCGCTTGGATGCCAGGCTAAGTTCGCGATGCTATAGACATCGGGGCGATCACTGAGAGAAGCTGAGATGTTCTTCGGTTCGCCTCCTTTAACAGGCACAATCCATATATCCTGCCTTCCGCCACGGTCTGAGGTATAGGCGATATATCTGTTATCCGGAGACCACTTCGTTCCCATTTCCCGACACTCCATATTAGTCAGCTGAATTTCTTCGCCTCCGTCTCTGTTTGACACAAAAACATTTGATACAGACTTGCCGTAGGCAATACCGATACGGCTATCTATGGTCCAGCTGAACATCGATGAACCCGCGGTTGACAAAAAGGGAATCTGGAAAGGCTCTCCATCCCTTTTTCCATCTGGGCTTATCCCGATGATCCAAGGTTCACTTTTTCCATTCCTGTCTGACATAAAAATCAGCCAGCGGCCGTCATATGACCATGAATAAGCTTTATCGCTTGCAGGATGATCAGTGATTTGAACAGAGTCCCCGCCTTTGTTAGGCATAATATAAATGTCGCCTGAATTAGTGTAGGCGAGGTATTCTTCATTAGGGGACAATATCAAGCGCGCATAAGTTTTTTCCTGTTCAGGACTCGAATATATAAAAACATCTCTCCACTCCCCCCCGGAGATGGGAATGGCCACAAGTCCCCTTTTAAAAATCAGACAATTGATATATTGACTGTCGGGAGACCAGCTCGACGGCCAGAATACACCATATTCCTCTGCAAAATTTTTATCATTTTTGATCAGCATCTTGGGGTTCCCCCCTTGGGCTGAGACAACATACAAATTGTTCGAGTCATCCAAATGGGCAATGTATCGGCTATCCGGAGACCAGAACAACCAGTAATCGAATTCAGGAGTCTGGAATAGTTGAGTTTCTTTGCCGCTGGTGATATCGCTAACCCATATGTCTCCCATCACCCCCACGTAGGCCAGTTTTTTTCCATCAGGAGATATAAAGGAAATCCCGGCGTTATTTTTCGGATTGATCGGAATCTCGGTCATCTTTATTCCTTTATCTTCTTTTTCGACTATGGCTCTGGCTTTTTGGAGAATGGACAATTTCTCTTTGGCCGCCCTGACAATCTCTGTTTGATCAGGATAATTATCGACCACTTTCTGGAAGGCATTCTCAGCCTCCTTCAAGCCCAATTTCTCGTAGCAAATCCCAATGCGGAACTGCGCCTGGGCTGCCAGGGGACGATTGTCTGGATACTTGGCGAGCAGCTTCTTGTATGTCTCGATTGCTGCCTCGTAGTCTCCCCCCACCTCTTCTTGATGAAGCGCGGCGCCAAGCATAACATCTGCGGACTGGGAGCTCTGTGCCGCCAAATAAATCGGCGCCAGGACCAAAGCCATCGCCAAAATAATCACTAAATAAAAACTTGTTTTTTTCATTTTGCACCTCCCGATCTCGAAGACATAATAAGGAATAATCGCTTCCTTTGCTCCAAGCTCGGGTCAAGCTTTATTCAAGTTTCGGTCAAGTCAGCCTCTACCCATCGAAGCGGTAGCCGATACCCCGCACCCCGATCATAAAGCGGGGATCCCCAGGATCCTCTTCCAGCTTGTTGCGGAGGTTGTTGACATGCGTGTAAATCACCCGGTCCGTCAGGACAGCATCGCGACCCCAGGCCTCCTGCAACAGCTCATCGATCGTCATGACCTGCCCTCGGTGTTCCAGAAAGACCCGTAACAGCTTGAACTCCATAGCGGTCAGGTCGATCTTTTCGCCCCGCCGCAAGACCTCAAACCGGTCGAAATCAACGGTAATGTCGGCGAAACGGTAGATTCCCCCGGTTTTGGCAGGTTCCCGACCGCGGCGCAGCACAGCCTTGATACGGGCAAGGAGTTCCCGCCGGCTGAATGGTTTAGTGATGTAATCGTCTGCACCCAACTCCAGTCCCACGACTTTGTCCACCTCCTGTCCTTTTGCCGTGAGCATTATGATCGGAGTGCGGTTTCCCTTCAAACGCGCCTCACGGCAGACATCGAAGCCGTCCATACCCGGCAGCATCACATCGAGCAGGATGAGGTCGAATCCTCCCTCAAGGATTCGCCGCAGCGCCACCGTACCGTTATCGACAACCTCTACAGTAAAGCCCTCCAATTCCAGGTCGTCCCGAAGGCCGGTCGCGATCGTCGGCTCGTCCTCCACAACAAGGATATGATTTTTCATCTCAACCTCCTCTTGTAATCTGGACAAATGGAAGCCGGATGCAAAACGTGCTGCCCTCACCTTCCCTGCTTTCACATTCAACCTTGCCGCCGTGGGCCATTACAATGTGCCAGACAAGACTGAGCCCGAGCCCGGCCCCCTTGATTCGCTTTGAGATCTCGCCATCGGCTCGATAGAACCGATCGAATATATGCTTCCGGTCACGCTCGGAAATACCGACTCCCCTATCCCGGATAGCGATCCTGACTTCGCCGCCTGCAGCTTCTGCATCGAGCCAGACCTTCTTCTCGCCGGGGGAATACTTCACCGCATTGTCAAGCAGGTTGTGCACCGCGGATCCCAGCGCCTCGCTGTCAGCAGAGATCGGGGGAAGCCCTTCGGGAATATCCGTTTCGACTGCTACTTTATCAGATGTGATTTCCATCCTAAAATCGGCAACCAACCTTTGTAGCCATCGGGAGGTGTTCAGCGGTTCAAACCGGTATTCCTTCCGGTCTTCTTCCATACAGGAAAAATCGAGGATGTTCTCCACAAGACGGGTCAGCCTGTTGCTCTCCTGAACGATCATCTTGAAATAATGGTGCTGCTTCTTCCTGTCGATTGCACGCCCATCAAGCAGCATCTCTCCCAACTGCCGGATTCCCGTCAATGGAGAGCGGAATTCGTGTGAGACCGTAGAGACGAAGTCCGCTCGCATTCTGGCGATCTCGAGTTCCCGTCTCACGATACGAGCTGTGATATAGCCTCCAAAGACCAGAAGCACCCCTACAAAAACCAAAATCGCCACGGAAAGATTTTGCCTCTGCCTTATATCCGCATAAATCGATGCCGGATTACTTGGCCAGACTTGAATAAGCCAAGGTACTTCTACGATCCTGACGTCTTGCATCATGGCGAAAGGGGGCGTTTCCGGGGGAGGTGATCCGAAAAGAGCATGAGCATCAGCTGAGTAAAGAGCAGCCTCAATATCCTCTCCTTGAGCTGACATAACCCGGGGCCACCAATGCAATCCTAGGAAGTTTTCGGAGAGGACAACCGCTGTGAACGGATTAGAATGCCAGAAAGCGAGGTGTGTTTCGGTTTCTCCGGTAAGAACCCTCCTGGATTCGTTCAGAATATCCTCGGCCGCGCGGGTAAGTGCGAGCTTACGTTTTTCCATCATTTGGAGCTGGTTAAATTCACCAGCCTCAGCTTGGCTTTCTCGGAACCAGGAACGGCAGCAATCAGAATAGTATAAGTAACGCGGCCTATTGAGCAGCCACTTTCCTCCCGCTAGATCGCCATACAAAGCAAGGGACATGGCTCCCAGCTCAGCCACGTCGCCGCGCTCGGCGGTTAGGGAACAGAGTTCGGTCCGGGCGATGAGGTCCGACGGCACACCCCCGAGCCAAATCGTGTCCAGACTTTGGAGGTCCCGGTAAGCACGAGCAGCTTCATCAAGCCTGTCGGCCTTACGGAGAGTCCGGGCCAAGCGCTGCAGCAACATTGGGCGCTGCTCGGTGTCGGCCGAATCCAAAAGGCTCCGGTAGGCAAGAATGGCGCTCTGATAATCCTTCCGCTCAATTTCCAGCGACTCAGCCTCGGCAAAACTGGTAGAAAGTCGACTTGCCAGGGTTCGGGGTGCTGGTCCATTCGCCAGCACATACAGCAAAGCACTGGCAGGAAAAGTCTCGAGGCCTTCTTCGGACTTGGACAAAAGCACGCCGCCGCCAGGCTGTTCAAGGGCCTGTCGGATGATCTCAGGAAAAGAATCCGCATCCATCGTTCCCTCCCTGGCGGCCAGCCGAACAGTCTCTTCCCACTGACTGAACTCTGAATCCAGGTCGCGGCCGATCTCTTTTGCAATTCTTTCCAGGCGTTCGCGCGTGCGCTGACTGACGAGCTGCCCCTCCTGCCGCAAAACCCGCAGCGCAAAAACACCAAGAAACGTGCCCGGAAGCAGAATGAAGACCAAAAAGACTCCTACGAGTCTCTGACTGGGACTAAAAAGAAAACGCAGCCAGACCGGACGACGAACCAAAAAATTTCGCATTCAGTCTCCCATCGACTAGAGTAGCATCTTATCAGAGGAGATTCTACCCACTCTAGGTCAAGATTTGGTCAAGAATTGGTCAACGTCTTCAAAGAACATATCACACATAAAATGGAAAGGTCAATTGTAAGGGATAAGTACAGATTGAATTTTTTTTATCCGAATAGTAAGACTATTTAGGAATATTTTCCATAATAGTTAGATTATCAAGTTGTTTGGAGATCTTATTAAGACGTTTTTTTACGGAAGGATAACTAATTCCAAAAAGTTTCTCCATATCAATTATGGATCCGTGAGATTTTAAAAATGCAATTATAAAGATCTGGTCATCATTACTTAATCCTGAAAGAGGCGGCAGTTCGAACTCACCTTAAACCGTAATATTCCTTTGTTTGAGCCTGATTTTTTCAATTAAAAAATCTTCATTGTTTGTAAACTTAATTAATTCAAACCAGTCTTGAGACATTATTAACTCCTTTAATGATTTCCATTTGGCATAATAATTAAAAAATTTAATATTATCAAGGAATATATTAATATTATTCATAATTAATACGTTATAAATTAATTATTTTAATAATAAATCCTTATAAAATTAAATAATTTCATTGGTTGGGATAATGGGCTCAAGAGTGGATAAGCTTAAATTCTTATTTATGAAATTCTTGTTCAACTCTTTCTGCCAGGAAAATTTTCATTAAGGATTGGTAAGGGACATCTGAACTGAATCTAAAATCATTTCCTCTTATTTGAGTGGTTCACTGTTGATTGACCATAATAGTTGGGTATGATATACATATTAAGGGTAGAAGCCGTATATAAAATTGGCATAAAGTAAAAAAGAACTGACAATGAGTGAATTTAAAAGGAGGATAGGAATTTCCTTTTTTTGTTCACGACAATGTTCTCTCATTTTCATCCAATATCTGCCCTCTAAGCAACTACAATAACAATAATACCTAGGAAAAACATAGAGTTCAACAAGAAATCCGCAGGCAAGGAAGAATCTTTCAGAATTCGACTATAAAAAGCATAAACTGAATAGAGTTCACCCTTGTCCTTGATCCAGGACTTTAGAGTTTCATAGATATTCTGATCTTTCCTCGGCTGC
>Ga0114922_10006254_pt1 | contig 10951 bp, 9 predicted proteins | sample AartaG_FD_100975 | JGI IMG/M metagenome (GOLD analysis project Ga0114922, IMG submission 100975) | Deep subsurface microbial communities from Aarhus Bay to uncover new lineages of life (NeLLi) - Aarhus_00045 metaG | ecosystem: Environmental > Aquatic > Marine > Oceanic > Sediment | place: Aarhus...
AAGGCGCCCGATGCGCAGGAGGCAACGCAGGTCATTCTCGAAGCTATGCGGAGCGGAAGGCCCGTTGTCAGCGAGTTTTACAAGCGGGGTGGCGAGGAGCAGATCGCGGAGATCTTCGCGCGCTGCTCGGCGGCCAACGTGTCGGATGCAATGCACCGCAAGGGCTGGCTGCCGGGCATCCGGCCGCTGGCGCCAGGGATGCGCGTAGTAGGCCCGGCGCTGACCGTCTGGACGTACCCTGGTGACTGGGCGAAGCCCGTCGAGGCGATTGACCAGGCCCAGGAGGGCGCAGTGATAGTGGTGGATGTGAGGGGAGAGGGCCCTGCCATCTGGGGCGAGGAGGCCAGCAAGAGCTGCCTGTCGCGCGGCGTTGCGGGCATTGTCATCAACGGGGCGGCCCGTGATGCACGCGAGATAAAGGAGCTTGGCTTCCCGGCCTTTTGCGCGCTGACGGCACCGGCTGCGGGCGAGCCGAAGGGGATGGGGATGATCGGGGTGCCGCTCAAGATCGGGGAGATGGCGGTGCGCACCGGCGACTGGATCATAGCGGATGATGACGGGGTAGTCGTCGTGCCCAGGGAGCAGGTGGTGGAGATCGCCAACCGCGCGATGTCGGTGGTGGAGCGCGAAGCTCGTGAGAAGGCGGAGATCGAAGCCGGCAGCACGCTGGGACAGGTCACAGAACTCGGTCGCTGGGAGCAGGAAGGTGGCCCGGCCCTGAAGGGCTTCAAGCCGCATGGTGGTGAGGGGGGAGAGGAAGAGGAGGACGAAGAGGAGTGAGCGCGGACGGGGTTGAGGTCCTGGTGGTCGGCCCCGGGGCGATGGGCTGCCTGCACGCGGCGTGGCTGGCGAAGGGTGGCCTCAGCGTCGGACTGCTCGACCATCGGCCTGAGCGGGCGGCGCAGATTGATCGCGAAGGTGTGACCGTCGAGCGCGCGAGCGAGACCGTGGTCGTTCCCGTGCCGTGCAGGGCTTTCGCCTCAGGCTTCCGCTCCGTCCGGCTGGCGATCATCTTCGTCAAGGCGTACCACACGGAGGCCGCGGTCGAGGGCCTCCTGGGTGCGCTCGATGACAGCGCCAGTGTCTTGACCTTGCAGAACGGCCTGGGGAACTACGAGCGGATCGCCCGGTCTGTGCCCGCCGAGCAAGTCCTGGCGGGCGCAACCTCCAGCGGGGCGACCTTGCTCGGCGTGGGAAAGGTGCGCGAGGCCGGGAGAGGAACCATCCGGCTCGGCTCGCCCTTCGGCCGGCACCAGCGCGCGCAGCAGGCGGCGAAGACGCTATCGGGCGCGGGGCTGGCGTGCGAGGTCAGTGCGTCCGTGGACGAGGTGCTCTGGGAGAAGGCCGTCATCAATGCGGCGATCAACCCGCTGACGGCGCTGGAAGACGTGCGCAACGGGGAGCTGCTGGAGAGGGATGACCTGCGGGAGCCCCTGAGGGCGATCACTGAGGAGGCGGCGGGTGTTGCGGCCGCGATCGGCATCGAACTCCCCGAGGACATGGTGGCGGTCGTCGAGGGGGTCTGTCGGCAGACGGCGGAGAACCGGTCCTCGATGCTCCAGGACGTGGCCGCCGGGCGGCGGACCGAGATAGAACACATCTGCGGCGAGATCGCACGGCGGGCCGAGGAGGCGGGGATGAGCGCGCCGTGGTGCAGAGCCCTGACCCGCATGGTCGCGCAGCGCAGCCAGCCAGAGCGGCTGCACCGGGAGATGGACAGACTGCTGGGCCTGCCGACTGAGGCAGAAAGCGAGGAGAGCACGGAGCAGTGATCATCATCGGCGAGCTGATAAACGGCACGCGCAAAAGCATCAAAGCGGCGATCGAAAGCCGTGACGCGGAGTTCATCGCCAACCTGGCGCAACGCCAGGTGGAGGCGGGGGCCGACTACATTGACTGCAACCCGGGGACGGTGGGCGAGCGGGAGGTCGAGGACCTCAAGTGGCTGGTGGCGACCGTGCAGGAGGCCGTGGATGCCCCGCTGTCGCTGGATACGCCCAACGCGGATGCCCTGGCCTCCGCGCTCGACGTGTACGGCCAGCAGCAGCCGCCCATCATCAATTCAATAACGCTGGAGACGGAGCGCCTGGAGGCGCTGCTCCCGATCGTGAGCGGCGGTCAGGTGCGCGTGATCGCCCTTGCGCTGGACGATGCCGGTATGCCCAGCGCACCGGGGCAGCGCGAGGACATCGCGCTGCGGCTGGTGCAGGCGCTGGCGGAGGAGGGCATCGCCGACGAGGACATCTTCGTGGACCCGGTGATCCCGCCGCTGAGCACGGACCCGAGCTGCGGCGCGTGCATCCTGGGCGCCATCGCTGGCATCCGCGAGGGCGCGCCGGATTGTCACATCACCTGCGGGCTGAGCAACATCTCCTACGGCCTGCCGAACCGCGGGCTGCTGAACCGGACCTTCCTCGTCCAGGCCGTGGCGCACGGGCTCGACTCGGCCATCCTCGACCCGCTTGACCGGGAGCTTATGCAGACGGTGTACGCGGCGGAGGCCCTCGCGGGCCGGGACGAGTGGTGCGCCGGTTACATCGCGGCTCACCGCGAGGGCAAGCTGGACTGAGCGGCCGGGTGGTTCGTCGGGCGTCGGGGTCAATCGAGGGGTTCGAGCGCGGCGTCGTCGAAGAGCCCGTGGCCGACGGTGGCGCTGGAGGCGTACACGAGCACGGTGGCCGCCTCGGCGCCGGCAGGCGCCACGTTCTCGACTGTGATCTGCGCCCAGTCGTCGGCTTCAGTCAGCGACCTGGCGAAGTCGGCTACGCGCCGGGGGCCCTGCCAGAACTCCAGGTAGACGGCGAAGCCACCTGCCTCAAGCTCCAGGATCTTGACCCACGCGGAGGCCCGGTAGGTGACGCCGGGCTCTATCTTCACCGGCTGGCTGCGGAGGCCGTAGCTCACCTTCGGGTCGTCGTCGAGGATGGCCACGCAGGCAACGCCGGTGCGGGCGTCAGCGAGGGAGTACGCGGCGGCGCTGGGTGTGTGCCAGGCGGTCCAGCCGACGGGCAGGCCGGTGTCCTCGGCCACCTCCTCGAAGCTGGGCTGAACCAGGGCCTCCTCGGGCGGCTGCCCGGCTGCCATGAGTGCGGTGAGAGCGCAGAGAGACGCCGTGCTGAACGCAGACATAGGAACACTGCCCCAAGCGGCGGATAGTGGAAACGTGCAGAGGAGAGGTTCGCCGCAACTGCCCTATTGACCTACGAGGCTGAGACCAAGGAAAGCGCACCGAAGTTCGCTGCAAGAAAGCCGGAGCCCCAGATCAACACGTAGAGGCCGTTGGCAGTCCAGGCGAGGCGTGGCACGAAGCGGGGCAGGGCGCGGTGATAGGCGGCCAGGAGGGCTGCTGCGGCCGCGGCGATCGCGAGCTTGATACAGATGGCGCCCACCAGGCCCAGGTAATCGAGGGCGACGCGCATCATCGGGTTCGCCTCGCGCATCAGCCCCACGTGCAGAAGGAAAGCAGAGACGATAGCATCGGTGAGAGATAGCGCGATGAATACGGCCAACGGCGTCAGCAGAGACGAGCGCAAGCGCTGTTTCCGGTCGGCGTTGTCTGCGAGCGTCGGGTCGAGAGCGGCATCCTCGATTGTCATCGCTGCGGTGACCTCTGCGTGGGACGTTGTCCGTGCCTCTCACCTGCCACGGTGACAGTATACCACGCGGAGGGCAACGTGACCTTACGGGCCGGTAACGAGAAGGTCAAAGCTGCTCGGTCCAGCAACAGGTGAGGCAAATGCTTGCGGCGCGTTTTCACGGTGACAGGCGCGTTACCATCGAGCAGTTCCCCGATCCGGAGATTCAGAAGCCCGACGAGTGCCTGGTGCGGGTGATGGCCTGCGGCATCTGCGGCTCGGATAAGAGACTGTTCCTGGGCGACGAGCCGACAGAAGAGATCATGGGCCACGAGATGGCCGGCGAGATCATCGCGGTCGGTGACGGAGTCTCGCGCTTGAGAGTCGGCGACCGCGTAGTAGTCTTCAATCTGATTACCTGCGGGCAGTGCGCGTACTGCGCCCAGGGGCGCTTTACCTACTGCACCGACAAGCAGGGCTCCGTGAACGGGGGCTACGGGGAACTGCTGGTCGCGCCTGAGCGGAATCTGTGGCCGCTGCCCGACGACATCTCCTACGAGCGCGGATGCCTGTTCAGCGATGTCCTGGGCACGCCGCACAAGGCGCTCCGGCTGGCCGGCGTGGGCGAAGGCGACACGGTGGTCGTCTTCGGCTGCGGCCCCATAGGGCTGGCTGTCGCGCAGATAGCCGTCGCCAGGGGCGCTCGGGTTATGTCCGTGGATATGATTGACTATCGCCTGGAGGCGGCGGCGCGGATGGGCGCCGAGGTGACCGTCAACGCCGAGCGCGAGGACCCGACTGAGCGCGCCTTCGCCTGGACCAAGCTGGGCGCGGACTTCGCCTTTGACTGCACCGGCGATCCGTCCGCCCTGCTGTCCGCGCTGGAGACCGTGCGCCCCGGCGGCAGGACGACGCTCGTGGGCGCGAACCAGGGCATGCAGTTCAATCCCTGGCAGTGTCTGAGCAGCCGCGATGTGATGCTGGGCGGAACGTGGTATCTGCACCTCGAGGACTACTACGAATGCCTCCGACTGTATCGGACGACCGCGGTGGACCCGCTCCGCATCCTTACACATCAGGTTCCGCTCGAGGACATTGCGCGCGGCTTTGAGCTGTTCTGCGACCACAAGGATGGCTGCCTGAAGGTCGTCGTGCTCGTAGGCTTGAGGTGAGTGCGCTTGGTTCGCCCCTGGGTTGGCGGGCTGGGGATACTGCTTTGCGCGCTGGCGTGGCTGGGCGTGCTGGCGTGGCGGGCCGAGTTCAATCCCGCTGGCGTGTATGAGGGCCTGGCGCGAGCGGCGGCCGCCGCGCGCCTGGAGGGGATCGCGATAGCGTTGCACCTTGAGGCCGCGGACAGTTGCCGCGGCCAGGTGCATAAGTTGCGCGCACAGGGCACGTCGAGGGCCGAGCTGAAAGAGGCCCGCTGTGCGCTCGCCGACCAGCTCAAAGCGGCCGGCCTCATCCTGTGGCGTGAGGGCGAGGTGGGAGCCGCCTCGGGCTGCCTGGACGCGGCCGCCAAGGCGGCCCCGGAACGCCTCGACCTCAAGTGCCTGCTGATGCACGCGCGCGTAGAGACCGGGCAGGAGCCTGATCTGCGCCTGGCGCTGCTGCGGCTTGCCTACCGACACGACGCGGCATGTGCCCTCTACCTGCTGGGGCGCATGTTCCTCGAAGATGACAGGCCCGACGAGGCGACCGCCTATCTCGAGCGAGCAGCGGAGAAAGACCCGAGGCAGTCGCGCGCATCTTTGCTGCTGGCGGAGATGCAGTTGAGGCAGAACGACCGTGCAGGAGCGCTGGCGAGCGCGTCACAAGCCTACGACAACGCGCGAAGCCTGCGGGAGAGGCTGGCGGCGGCGGCGCTGATCGAGCGCGCCGGCGGCCGGGTGCCGCCGCGGGCCGCCCTGATAGCGGAAGCCTGCTGGCAGCGCTACCGCTACCTCGCGCTCACGCTGGCGGCGCTGGCGATCTTCCTGTTCCATCCCGCTATCGGCAGCCTCGCAGGAAGACGCAGAGGGAAGCCTTAGCCGAGCGCGGCGCGAAGGGCCTCGTGCAGCTTCTCGGCGACGCGGGGGACGGCGTACTGCTGCAGTATGACCTCTCGCCCTTGCTCGGCCTTGCGTGCGGCATCCTCGGTGTCGGACAGCAGATGTCGAAGCGCTTCGGCCAGCGCCTCGGTGTCTCCCTCAGCGAAGACGAGGCCCCCGCCGGTTTCCTCGATCAGCCTGGGTATGTGGCCCGAGTCCGAGCCGATCACCGGCACGCCGCAGGCCAGGGCCTCGATGAGCACGCGGCCAAACTGCTCCTTCCAGCGGGGCGTGGTGCGCGAGGGAAGCACAAGCACGTCGAGCGCGTTGATGTACCTGGGAGCGGAGAGGTGCGGGACGCTGCCCACCAGCGCCACATGCCGGTCGGCCTGCGCTTTGCCCCGGGCCTGGAGCTGCTCGCGGAGCGGGCCATCGCCGACGAAGACGAGGCTGAAGTCCAGGCCGCCCGCGTCCCACAACAGCTCTGCTGCCCGCATCAGGTCCATGACGCCCTTCGCCTCGGACAGGCGTCCGACGAAGCCCACTGCTCTGCCCTCAACTCTCATCTCCTGGCGTAGTTCGGGCTGAGGGTCGGGCCGGAACAGGTCCGTGTCAACGGGATAAGGCACGATGGCGACGCGGCCAGTGAAGTGCTTGAGTTCAAGCACCTGAGCACATTCCTCAGTGATGGGTGTGGCGAGAGACGCTGCGTCGAGCACTCGGCGGTCGACCGCAGAAAAGGGCCATGGATGGGACTTGACCAGGTTCTGGTTTGGGCAGACGGCCAACGGCACCCTCAGTCGCCGGCTTGCGCGCAGCGCCTGCCAAGCCGGGAGGCCGTAAGGTTCCTCGTCGAGATAGAGCAGGTCGGGCGCGAACTCGGCGAGCGCCGCCGCGAGGCCGCGATACAGATGCAGGCTTATCTGTCCGGCTCCCCACACTGGGAGGGCCTGAGACAGAAACTGCCCGCCCTCCAGCGGCTTGAAGTGCACCAGGCGACCCGTGGACGCACGCCACGCCTTCGGAGCCACCAGAAGCACTTCGGCATGCGGGCGCTTCGCCAGTTCGGCGTAGAGCCGCTGGTTGACGTCAACTGCGCACGCATGGCTGACAACAGCGACTTTCATCCTGGGCCCTCCGCAGCCTCCTCTTCCGCCCCCACGGCGCGCAGGAATACCCGCTCTATCTCCCTCGCCTGCCGGTCCCAGGAGAACTGCAACGAGCGTTGGTGCACCTCTTGACTCATCTTCTCCCGCAGAGCCGGGTCAGAGGCGAGCCGGTCCAGCTTCTCTGCTATGTCCGCGGGATCGCGCTGTACGAAGAAGCCGCTCACCCCGTCCGCGAGCAGAAGGTCCGCACCGCCCACACGCGTGCATACGAGCGGCAGTCCGCAGGCCGCAGCCTCGGGGAGCACCAGAGGCAGGCCCTCGGCCCTGCTCGGGAAGACAAAGCAATCCCCGGCGGCGTAATACGCTTCAGGACGATCGGTGGGTCGTACGAAGGTGACACGGTCGCCGATCCCGCGCGCATCGGCGTATTGTTGGAAGAAGGGCACATCGCCGCTGCCCACGATCAGCGCCTTGGCGGGCTGACGCATCAGGGAGAGCGCATCCAGCACAAAGAGCACGCCCTTGTCGAACCAGCGGCCGCCGAGGAAGAGCGGGACGAAATCCTCTTCGCGGAGGCCGAGTTCCGCACGCACGCGCTCCCGATGTTTGTCCCGGACCTTGAGATTGAAGACCTCGCGGTTGACGCCGTTGTTGGCCACCAGCACCTCCTCGGGCTTCAGAGCGTACTCGGTGACGTAATACTCGGCCAGCACCTTGGAAACCGCAATCAGCCGTCCTCGGCAACGCAGCGACGCTCGCCGCTCCAGAGCGATGACGATCGCCTCGCGCAGCGCGATCCACACACGCCCTAGCAGTCCCGGCGGCCGGTAGCGCCACTCGACCTCCCGTCGCACCCGCTGCCGCTCGCGTTGGCACGTGTGCGCCAGAGCGAAGTTCTGAACCAGTGTGTTGCCGCCCTGGGACAGCACCACGTCGTAGTTGCGCGGGCGGATCGCGACCGAGGAGGCGAGCACGAACCAGAGAGCGCGCATGCCCACGCTGCCCGGGATGCCACGCACGCGGTGGACCTCGATCCCCTCCAGAGGGATGTCCGCCACGCTGTAGCAGTACAGGTGGACCTCGTGGCTCTTGCTCAGGCGAGGGGCGAGTTCGGCGATGACGCGCTCCTGGCCGCCGCGCCTGTTGACCTCTTCGATGGCAATGGCGATCCTCAGCCGCTGCCGTTCGTGACTACCACGGTCCTTCATCGTGCGACGCTCCGGTCTGAGCCGGCCGCTGTCTCCGACGCGAGCCGCGCCTCTTCCTCGGCCGCTGCGATCTGAGGTAGACGCAACGCAACGCCCAGGAATATCCAGAAGAAGATACCCTCGGGCCAGGTGTACAGCGACGGGCCCGTGAGGAGCCTTGTGACCACGCCGAGGCACGCGGACATCAGCCCGATCGCCAGCCAACGATCTCGAGGGTCTTTCAGTTGTCGGTACGCGGAAAAGGCCCCGGAGCCCGCCGCGTACAACATCCACATATAGATCAGGAAGCCGGGCACACCCAGCTCCATCATAGCGCGCGCGAAGTCGTTCTCCACTCCTGGCAGATCCTCCACCGTCCTCTGCGCCACGCCCGCTTGCCGGATGAGCCGGCCGGCGCCGGTAGTGGTGTACAGGCCTGCCCCCAGGAAGTGAGTCTGCGAGAACTCGAGCGCGTTCTGAACGTGGTGGAAGATACGGTATCGCACGTACTCGCGCTCGGTGACGATGGTTGCCAGGCGCGTAATGACGCGCTGCTGCGTGATCCCGCTGATCTGTGTGCCCACAACGGCGAAGAGGATGGCCATTACCACGGCAATGCGCACGCCCCGCGTTAGCAGCAGTAGCAGGAGCAAGCCCACGGCCGTGCCTCCGACGGCCGTTCGCCCGCCGGTGATCAACATCGCCGCGGTGAAGATGCCGATGCCGACGATGGTCAGCAATTGGTGGGGCCTTCGGCGGTAGAAGTACCCTATGGCGCCCGCGCCCAGCAGGATCGCGCACGACATCCCGGCTGCCAGGTTGTGAGGCTGCACCATGGTGGAGGCCGGCCGCATCTCGGACTGATACTCCTTGGTCATGTAGCCGAACCGTGCGTAGTGCCTGAAGCCGGGGCCGAGCCTGTACAGATGCTCGTAGCCCACGTTGTACTGCACGATGGCGTACACGCCGATGGGGATGAGCAGCACAAGTATGAACAGCGTCAGGCGCTCAACCTGCTTGCGCGTGTGCAGGTAGTCGTGAGTGAGCACGAAAAGCGGTATCCAGATCAGCCACGACCGAAGAGCCGCCAGGGCCATGATCTGGTTGCGCACCTGCACGTTGAACATCTCTGTTACGCACCAGGCCGCGAAGACCAGCGCCGCAGTGACGACCCGATGGCGCATAGATTCGCGGCGCTGACCCAGCACACTGAGCCAGCCCCACCGCAGCAGGCATATCGCGAGGAAGTAGTCCTTGAGGAGTTGTGTGTGCCAGCCGGGGCTGATGCCCTTGAGCAGCCCGTCAGTGCAGGCGACGAGAATGATGACCAGGATGCCGACCTCGATGGAGGCGATAGCCCCGATGGTCGCCGCGGCCGCAGCGGCGGCAATGAGCGCAGTGGCAGGGTTCTGCGTCACCGCAAGGGCGGCCACCCCCGCGCCCGTCGCCAACCCTACGGCCAACAGGACCGCGGCTATGATGGTATTCTGTCCACGTAGGGCGGGCTTCCAGCCCGCCACAAGCAGCCGCATCAGCTATTCCCTCGCCTGTTATCGCCGTCGCAACGCTGCTGGATCACGACCGCACCGCGCACCTCTGAGGAGAGTTGGCGGGCCTGGCCGCCTACGGGGGAGAGCGAGCAGGTTCAGGCCATGGGGCGTGCCGGCGTCCTGCTATTGTCCCCCCCCTTGGCGGGCTGGAAGTCCCCCTTACGCGGAGGGGGCTTGTGGCGTTCCCTCTCCGAGCACGAAAGCATGCGCCAGGGCGAGCGCGGCCAGAAGAAGACGATGATGGCCAACGCCCAGAAGCCCAGGGCAATCACAGTTGACATCGCCGGTGAGACCGACAGACCTGCCTCTTGCGCTCGGCTGAGCAGGTAGTTGCCCAGGCCCCATCGGTCCACAAGGCCAAAGTTCCACGCGCTGTCCAGACGCTGGGTGAACATTCCAGCCAGGTAACTGGGCGCGAAAGACAGCCCGAAGAGCAGCCAGCGCACAACGTCGGGAAGCAGCACCCAGACCGGGGCGATCAGGAGCATACAGAACGGCAGCATCCATAGCACATAGCGCGGGCCCACCGCGCCCCTGAAGCCCGCGTGCGGCATTATCATGAGCAGCGCCAGGCCGACGGCCACGAAGGTCGTGGCCCCGATACCAATAGCGCGTGCCCGCGACCCTCGGCGCCACAGGCACCACAGGCCCCACGGGGCGAGTATCAGTGCCGGGGTAAACCTGAGCAAGCTCTCAGGGCTTGACCATAGAGCCGTGCTGATGTTGCCAGGCCTCAGCCCCAGAGAGCGACGCTCGTCATTAACCGCGAAGATCGTCCCGTTGACCTCGACGCGCTCCAGACCCTCCGCGGAGTGACCCCACCGGCCCTCGATCCCGGGAATGGGAGTCAGCTTCCGGCTGTAAGCAGGGCGCAGCGGTCCGCCGTAGCAGCGGTCGTGATACCACAAGCCAGCCCCGCCGAAGAGCGCCAGCCCCAGGAGCAAGAGCGTCAGCTCTCCCCGCCGTGCCCGGCACATGAACCACACGACGACAATGAGCCCGGGGACCACGAACTCGTACCGTATCATTGCCGCGAGAGCTAACCCCGCACCCAGGCCGGCGGCGGCCCACCTCGCCCCGTTTTCCGGCGCGTGCTCGCGCCGACAGACCACCCACCAGATGGGCAGCAGGAGCAGGCAGGTGCCCATCGTCCGGGGCCCCGAACCGGCTCCATAGGCCCACCAGAGAGTGCCCAACGGCAGCAGCAACGCCAGACACGGCGGTTGAGCCTCGTGGCCGATGGCCTCGGCCATCAGATCGTAGACCAACACCGGGACCAACGCCGCGGCGGGCAAGGCGACGAGCACCTGGAACAGCACCAGGAGTACAGTGCACCGCGTGACGTAAGGGACATCGAGTCTGTGGCGCTCCCCCCCGTGCACCCGGGCGGCGTGGGGCTGAAGCCATCGGCTGACGATACTGACCGCGGGCCGAAGCACCCAGTAGATCGGCACCGCCACCATGGACTGGCCCGGAGGCATTCCTGAGTAGAAGTGCCCGTCG
>Ga0114922_10006255_pt1 | contig 10950 bp, 9 predicted proteins | sample AartaG_FD_100975 | JGI IMG/M metagenome (GOLD analysis project Ga0114922, IMG submission 100975) | Deep subsurface microbial communities from Aarhus Bay to uncover new lineages of life (NeLLi) - Aarhus_00045 metaG | ecosystem: Environmental > Aquatic > Marine > Oceanic > Sediment | place: Aarhus...
AATGGGCCCCTGACCAAAAGGGAGTTGCAAAAAGCGAATACCACGTAATTGAAGTTAACCCTCGTGTCAGCCGCAGTTCAGCTTTAGCCAGCAAGGCCACTGGCTATCCCATTGCTCGAGTGGCCGCCAAAATAGCCATGGGTAAGAGGCTTGATGAAATTCCCAACAAGGTTACGGGCAGAACGTTGGCCTCTTTCGAGCCGGCCCTTGATTACTGCGTGGTCAAGATTCCAAGGTGGCCCTTTGATAAATTTGCTTCAGGTGATCGGGGAACTGGCAGCCAGATGAAAGCCACTGGTGAAGTGATGGCCATTGACAGGTGTTTTGAAGCCGCTCTACAAAAGGCAGTGCGCTCCCTGGAATTTGGCAAACGCACCCTTCTCTGGGAAGACCCCGGTTGGAGTAAGGGGGAAGGGCTTCATTCCTACCCGCTCCACCCAAATGACTTAAGAATATGGGCTATCATGGCGGCACTGCGAAGGGAAGCCACGCCTGAAGAGCTTTCTCAGCTCACTGGAATAGAGCCCTGGTTTATTTATAAGTTCCGGAATATTGTGGACATGGAGAGGCGGCTTCTTTCCGAACCGTTGAAACCGGAGCTTTTGTGGGAGGCGAAGAGGGTGGGCTTTTCAGACGAGCAAGTGGGCACTTTAGCCGATAGGTTACCGGAGCAGGTAAGACAGACTCGCCAGGAATGGCATATTCGACCGGTGTATAAGATGGTGGATACCTGCGCTGCCGAATTCGATGCTGAGACTCCTTATTTCTACAGCACTTATGAGAAGGAGAATGAAGCCGCGCCTTTGAAAGAGAAGAAAGCCGTTGTTATCGGCAGCGGGCCTATACGCATCGGGCAGGGAATTGAGTTTGACTATTGCTGCGTCCATTCAGCCTGGGCACTTCAGGAAGCAGGTATAAAGAGCATCCTGGTCAATTCTAATCCCGAAACAGTTTCCACCGATTTTGATACCAGTGATCGCCTCTATTTCGAAGCCTTAGATGAGGAAAGTATCCGGGATATTCTTGAGAATGAGAGCAATAACGGTTCTGCTCCAGCGTCTATCGTCCAGCTTGGCGGACAAACACCCATTAATTTGGTTGGGCTCTTAGCTCGCAACAATATGCCAATACTTGGCTCGGGGGCTGAAACAATAGATATAGCTGAAGACCGTCATCGCTTTGAAGATTTCCTGGACAGGTTGGGTATTCCTCAGCCCCCGGGCGCGGGAGTGATATCCGTAGAAGAGGCACTAAATGTAGCCAAGGTCTTGGGCTATCCTGTGTTGGTGCGTCCTAGCTATGTCCTGGGCGGTAGAGCTATGGAAATCGTGTATAATGAAACTGAGCTAATTCGCTACCTGACACTGGCTCTGGAGATGGATAGCCAGCATCCTGTGCTTATTGATAAATATTTCCAGGGTAAAGAAGTCGAGGTAGATGCCATTTGCGACGGGGAAAGGGTTCTTATTCCCGGCGTGATGGAGCATATTGAAAGAGCCGGCGTACATAGTGGCGATGCTTTGGCTATCTACCCGGGAGTCAATCTAACTGAAGATGAAGTAAATACCATGGTGGATTACACCACCAGAATCGGGCCGGCTCTCGGGATTAAAGGGTTGATGAATGTCCAGATGGTGATCATGTTAGAAAATGGCCAGTCGTTGGTATATGTTTTTGAGGTAAATCCTCGCGCCAGCCGAACTGTGCCCTTTATCTCCAAAGTAACCGGCGTGCCCATGGTGAGAATCGCCACTAAGGTAATGGCAGGGATTAGCCTCAAGGAGCAAGGCTATGAAGGTGGGTTATGGAAGAGACAAAAGTTGGTAGGTATAAAGGCTCCTGTTTTCTCCATGTCCAAACTGATCGGAGTGGATAGCTACCTTGGTCCTGAGATGAAATCCACAGGGGAGGTTATGGGGATTGATTACAGCTTTGAGGCGGCCTTGGTTAAGGCACTATTAGCCGCCGGATTGATGCTGCCTCAAAAAGGCAGTCTGCTGCTTAGTATTGCAGATAGGGATAAAGCTGAATCCCTGCCTTTAATTAAGAAATTACATTCCTTTCACTATGGGCTCTATGCCACGGAGGGAACTGCAGTTATGATTGAGTCTATGGGGCTGCCGGTAAAAATGGTGACCAAGAAGCTAAGCGAAGGGCATCCTAACGTTATTGATGTCATTCAAGATAATTCCGTGAGCGGAGTAATCAACACCATAACCGGAGGGCGCGTTCCATTGAAAGATGGATTGGATATCAGACGTGCTGCCGCAGAAAAAAGGATACCATGCTTTACCTCATTGGATACCGCTCGGGTGGCTATAGAGGCGTTAGCAGGTAGCAGCCAAATCTTTAATGTTCAACCACTCGGGGAGTATCTGAAGAGCAGAAAATGACGGGCAGAGTATAGGATAAATCCTGAGCATGAAACAAGCCTTGTGCACCATAACTTCTAATGTGGAGATCATGCCCGGCATATGCCTCATGTGGATTGAGGCACCAGAAATAGCTTGTTCAGTTCAGCCGGGGCAATTCGTCACAGTGCGGTGTGGAGATTTTACCTTACGTCGCCCTTTCAGCGTTCATCAGGTTTCATTCCCATCCTTTCCCTCGAAGGGAGAGGATTCGCGTGGTGGGGAGATTGCCCTTCTATTTAAGGTAGCTGGCAAAGGCACCCTTTGGCTCTCACAGCGACGGACAGGTGACAGAATAGACATTCTTGGCCCTCTAGGTAAGGGGTTTAGTATTGAACCAGGAGCAAAGAACTTGCTGCTGATGGCGGGAGGCATTGGCATCGCTCCGCTTGTTTTCTTGATGCAGAACGCTTCGTCACAGCACCAGGTAACCTTAATTCACGGGGCGAGCACTGCTGCTCAGCTCTATCCTTTCCCCCCAGCTACGGGTAAGAAGCGAAGCAAACTCGCGTCTTTACCAAGCGGGGTTCAATTTATTCCCGTCACTGAGGATGGCAGCATGGGTAAAAAGGGCATGGCTACGGATATTTTGTCTGATTCCTTGGACTGGGCTGACCAGGTGTATGCCTGTGGCCCGGTAGATATGTACAAGGCAATCTCGCCGACAGCCAAAAAATGTCAGGTTTCCCTTGAACTGAGGATGGGGTGTGGTTTTGGAGCTTGCTATGGCTGCACTATAAATACCAGGAAAGGCTTAAAGCAGGTATGCCGTGATGGGCCGGTATTCGAGTTAGAAGATATCATATGGCAGGAGGTAAAGATATGACCGTAGTCACTAAGGACATCGCCTTTCAATCAAAAGGGAATTGCGACATTATCGATATAACCTCTCAGGTGGCAAAGAATGTAGAGGAATCTGAAGTTAATACCGGGATAGTCACTTTGTTTATATCTGGTTCAACAGCGGGTGTGACCACCATAGAGTATGAGCCAAATCTGCTTTCCGATTTTAAGAATATGTGGGATAGGGTGATGCCCCGGAATATTCCTTATGAGCATGATAAAACTTGGGGAGATGGGAATGGCCATTCCCATGTGCGTGCTTCCACGCTTGGAGCTTCACTAACAATACCTTTTGTAAATAAGAGATTAACTCTGGGCACCTGGCAGCAGATAGTTTTCGTAGATTTTGATAATCGTCCAAGGTCCAGAAAGATTGCTATTCAGATATTAGGTGAATAGGCAGAATTACAGGGTATTCCGGCGAAAAAGAGGTCAGAATAGTGGGGGATAAGAGATTGTTAACTGTAGCTGAGGCGCAACGGATTGCTGAAAAGTTTTTGCTTGCCAAATACCTTCAGTCCAAGGCTAAATTCAGCGTCAGCCAGCTCATTACTAAAGATGCTTGCCAAATATACGAGATGCAGGGGAAAATCGCCATGAAGTCCTGGGGTGTACTCGACCGATTTTTGCTTGACAAAGCTTCAAATACGTATGACTTCAAGATAGAAGTTGATGCTCAACACGGGCGTGTTATCAACTATGAGCTTACTTAGTTGGGTACTGAGCCAGAGCTAATTATTTGCCAATGAACTGGTATAGTTCCACACTTCATCAGAATTTTAGCTCTTCTCTCTGGGAGAAAAGTTACCACAGGTGAAAGGCCATCCAAAAAATTTGCTGCTCTCGTGCTATGATTTATAGGACGTTTTGAGGAAGAAAGATTAGAAAGTCATGATTGCATTCGAGGCAAGATGCAGCACTACCGCTATGGGGATAATGCCCCATAGGGATATTGAGCGGGGGCTGGAGCTTGCTTTGAGCCTGGATATCCCGTTCTGGCCCCAGCTTCCCAAAGTGAGCTTGCATGAGGATATGTATGTTCAAGCGTCGCAGAATTTTCCCGGTATAGCTATCGACTTTGACAGGGAGAGGCTTGTCTTTAACACGGCACGATTTGAGCAAGAACTCGATGAGTATTTCGGGAAAATGGACCTCCCCGAGACCTTTGCCCTCACCGCGGAGTATTCCAGGGTATTCCACAAGTTTCTCTCCAAGGAGCTTCAAGGTTATAAAGCTATTAGGGGACAGGTCACCGGTCCAGTGAGCTTTGGCTTGAAAGTATTGGATGAAGAGCTTAAGCCGATCATCTATAACGAAGAAGCGAGGGCTATTTTATTTGATTTCATTCAGAGAAAAGTCAACATCCAGTATCAAGAACTCAGGAAGAAAAATCCTAATGCCTTCGTCTGGGTGGATGAGCCGGGGCTGGGCTACGTATTCAGCGGTTTTTCCGGGTACAACGAGCAACATGCTAGAGAAGATTATCATAAGTTCGTTGAGGGCTTGGAAGGCCCCAGAGGGCTGCATCTCTGTGCTGAGGTGAATTTGCCCTATCTGCTGGAGTTAGGAGTAGAAATCCTGTCCTTCGATGCCTATCAAATTGGGTTTATGCCCAAGGAGTATGCTGGTAGCGTGGCTGAATTTATCGAGAGTGGGGGGATTATCTCCTGGGGTATTATCCCTACCGAATCCACAGCTCTGGCGACACAGACACCAGAAACACTGGCTGCGCTTCTCTCAGATTACTGGGAGGTAATCTCGCAAAATACAGGTCTATCTTTGAATCAGATTGCAGAGCAGGCATTGGTGGCACCAGCCAGATGCTGCCTTAGCGATTTAGGTCAGGTTGACACAGGCGGTAAAACAGCAAGCGAATGCCGGGTCTCCAGCGTTGAGGAAGGGCTTGTTGAGAAAGCATTTGCCTTCTTGCCAGAGCTCTCGCAGATACTGAGAGCTAAGTATGGTGTATAAAGAATAGGATTTAGTTCTTGTTCAGGGCTTTGTCCTGATGTCTCAACTCGAAGGGTTTATGCCTAATTCTCTTCGAGGCGCTATAATTATGACAGGAGAGCGACATGAAAGTATTAGGCATCATGGGTAGCCCCAGAAGACAAAGCAATACCGATATTCTTCTCGATAAGGCACTGGAAGGCGCTAAGGAGGCAGGAGCCGAGGTCGAAAAGGTGCTGGTCTCAAAACTCAAAATCTCACCATGCCTGGAAATATATGCCTGTCGCAAGGATGGCAACTGTTCGATTAAGGATGATATGCAATTGCTCTATAAAAAGCTCCTAGAAGCGGATCACATTGTTTTTGCGTCACCGATATTTTTCTATGGTATTACCAGCCAGGCGAAAGCGCTGGTAGACAGATGCCAAGCACTCTGGGTAAGAAAACATATGCTGGGAATGGGGGCGGATAACAGAATGCGCAGAGGGGCGTTTATTTCGGTTGGTGCTACTCGAGGTGAAAGGCTCTTTGATGGCGCAGTGCTCACGGTGAAGTACTTCTTTGATGCTGTAGGCGTGAAATATTCTGGTGATTTGTTAGTCAGGGGGATTGATGACAAAGCTCAAATTGAGGAGCATCCTACGGCTCTGCAAGATGCGTTTCGCCTTGGCCAAGAGCTTGTTCGGGGGAGATAGAGACTGCAGTTGTAGCGACGGAGCATGAAGGCAGTAATAGCTGACAATCTAACCAAGATGTTTGGTCATCTTGTTGCTGTAGACCATATTTCCTTTGAAATCGAAGAGGGGGAGATTTTTGGCTTCCTTGGTGCCAATGGTGCAGGAAAAACAAGCACTATCATGATGCTGGCTACGGCACGAAACCCTAGCTCTGGCGCAGCCACGGTATGCGGGTACGATGTCATCAAAGAGCGGGCCAAAGTCAGGGAATGTATCGGCATCGTCTTTGAAGAACTAAGCCTGGATATTTATCTGACAGGCAGGGAAAACCTGGACTTTCATGCCAGAATATATCACCTGCCCAGAAAACTTAGAAACGAGAGAATATCTCAGGCTTTGGATTTGGTGAAGCTAGAAGATAAACAAGATATACTGGTAAAATTTTACTCTGGTGGCATGCAGCGGCGGCTGGAGATAGCCAGAGGGATGCTAAATCGTCCCAAGGTCCTATTTCTGGATGAGCCCACTCTGGGCCTGGATGTGCAAACGAGAAGGTTATTGTGGGACTATGCCAAGGGCTTGAATAGAGAATCAGGTACCACGATATTGCTGAACACTCACTATATTGAGGAAGCGGATCATCTCTGCGATAGAATAGCTATTTTGGAGCAAGGAAAGATCGTGGTAACGGGTACTCCCAAAGTTTTAAAGGATTCTGCGGGCGATAGCGTGCTTTCTATTAAGCTTTCTCAAGAGGCCCTAACCGATGAGTTTGCGAGTTTGCTAAATGGAATGAGTTGGGTCAAGAAGATTGGCAGGCATGATGATCAGTTGGAGATAAGCATAGGAAATGAAGGAATGAAGATGCCTGAGGTAGTGAGATTTGCACGAAACCGTGGATTTGCTATTTCCTCAATTAGCGAACGTAAGCCCAGTCTGGAGGACGTTTTTCTACGCTACGCTGGAAAGAAGTTGCAGAATGAAGAGCATGAATAGGGTTATAGAGATTGAACGCCTGACGAAGGAATTCGATGGGCTGATAGCTGTGGACCAGGCTAGCCTGAATGTTGGGGAGGGAGAGATATTTGGCCTGCTCGGCCCGAACGGAGCTGGCAAGACAACAGCCATCAAGATGCTATGCACCATACTGAATCCTACGTCGGGTTCAGCCAAGGTTTGCGGCTATGATATCGAACATCAAAGAGGTAAGGTCCGAGAATGCATCGGGATCGTATTTCAAGATCCAACCATCGACGTATTCCTCACTGGCAAGGAAAATCTGGATTTCCATGCCCGATTGCATCATATGGATAGGAAAACCAGGGAGAAAAGGATTGCTGAGGTGCTGAGCTTGCTGGATTTGAAGGGAAGGGAAAATATCAAGATTGACTATTGCTCCGGCGGTATCCAGCGCAGGTTCGAGGTTGCCCGAGGATTCTTGAACCATCCCCAAGTCCTATTTTTAGATGAGCCCACTCTAGGTTTGGACGTGCAAACAAGAAGGAATCTATGGGATTACATCAAGGTGTTGAATAAAGAAGAAGGCACAACCATAATTCTAACTACCCACTATATAGAAGAAGCGGATTATCTCTGCCACCGAGTAGCTATTATGGATCAGGGCAAGATAGTGGCGGTGGGTGCGCCGGAAGAGCTGAAAAGGGTAGTGGGTCTAAATTTGATTTCACTGCAAATAGCGCAGGATAGGAGTGACGGTCTGGTCAGTTTGTTGAAGGAGCTTGATTGGGTAAAGAAGGTTGAAGAACATAATGGTGCTGTAGAACTAAGTATTGATGGCGCTGAAGAGAAAGTGCCCGAGCTTATTGATTTTGCCGATGCCCATGAGTTTGTCATATCATCCATCGAGTTGCGCAAACCGAGTTTGGAGGATGCCTTTTTGTACTATACTGGAAAGACCATAAGGGAGGGAGGGGGAAGTTTGAAAGAACTGTGGAAAGCAATGATGACAAGAAGCAGGGGTAGAAGATAACGTGCAGATACCTGAGTCCCGCAGAGTCATAGACCCGTTGCCGATTTACACCATGTGGCTGCGGGAGATGAAGAGGCTTTTGAGAATAAAGGCAAGGATTATCGGCTCATTATTAATGCCTTTCCTTTTTCTTGTTTTTCTGGGCTTGCCAATGAGCTTCATGCCTGTCAGGGAAATACCAGGGATACCGGCTGGCGTAGACTTTCTTGCTTTTCTGGCTCCGGGGATAGTGGGCATGACCTTGCTCTTCTCCGGAACTATGGCGGGGGCATCTGTTATCTGGGATAAGGAATTTGGCTTTCTCAAGGAAGTGCTGGTAGCTCCAGTTAACCGGTTCTCCGTCATACTGGGTAGAAGTCTTGGTGGCATAACCGCAGCGACAATTCAGGCCCTGATTATAGTGGGAGTAGCCGTGGCTATGGGAGTCAAATTGTCTAGCGTATCAGGCTTCTTTTTGGCGATAGTAGTGATGATTCTTACCTGCGCTACTTTTACTGGATTTGGCCTAATTCTTGCCGCCAAATTGACTGACACCGAAAGTTTTATGGTTATCATCCCCTTAATAACATTTCCTATATTTTTTCTGTCGGGCGCCTTTTTCCCTCTGGCAGCCATGCCAGCTTGGGTGAGATACGTAATGTATATTAACCCTCTCACCTATGGGGTGGATGCGTTGAGGGGTACCCTTATCGGCGTTGCCGCCTTTCCACTTTGGCTGGATTTCGTGGTTCTTCTTATCTTGTCGATGGCCTTAGCAACATTAGGTGCTTACTTCTTTTCCAGGATGGAGGCCGATTAAGGATGGAGAAGAAATGGTTGACTTGGAAAGCGTACCTTGTTTTCATTAAGGACTGTATTCTATGAGCAAAATGGTAATTCGCAGTCAGTTTGTTCAAGGGTCGGCGTTATTTTTTCAAATTGCTGCCAAACTTAACAAATTCTTAATAATTTCATGTTACAGTATTTCGCCAGAGGCACGTTATGTCTCGCTAACAGCTGTGACGGTAAAAAATGGGTTAATGCAATGAAGTTGCGGTTTGATTTCTTCGTGCTTTTTGTGTTGTCCATACTGCTTGCGAGATTAGGAGCCTACTTTTTTTTAGAGTGGAGGCTGACTAAGGGAAGAACTGGGGAGCTTGTCTTGTATAACATTGGGAGTCTAAACCAAGCTTCTCAGCTCTGCGTTGTATGTTAGAATCGTTATGTTATAATACTCAACTTGTTTAAAAATAAAGAAGGAGTAAATGAAAATGAAGAAATGGCTAGCGCTAATAATAACAATCTGCTTAGTTGTTATAGTATTAACCGGTTGTGCCAATCCCCAAGCTACAGCGACAGAAAGCGCTGTGGTTACTCGTGGGGACTTGGTAATAAGCGTCCCCGTCAGTGGCAATTTGGAAATGCCTCGCAAGACGGATTTATCCTTTGGCACTACGGGTATGGTGGAAGAGGTGCTGGTTGAAGAAGGGGATAAGGTGGTAAAAGGCCAAAAATTAGCCAGGCAGGATGCGCGTTCTTTGGAATTAACTGTGGCGATGGCGCAGGCTGACTATGAAATGGCCGAGGTCAACTTGATGGGGACAATCTATCCGCACTATACCAAGATCTGGGGCATTGATTTAGCTGGGGTATGGTTAGCGCTGGATGAAGCTCATGACAATTTAGAACAGGCTCAGAAGCTTTTAGATGAAGGGAGAATCGACGAGGCATACGTCTTGCTCAGCTTAATTCAGGGAAACATAGACAAGGCTGAAAGCAAGTCGCAATCAAGGCCATGGTCGGTACCCCCGTCGATTAGATTGCTGGAGCTACGGTTGGATGTGGCCAGAGCGAATTTGGATGCGGCAAAGCTTAGCTTGGAGAAGGCGACAATAGTGGCGCCTTTCGACGCCGTAATAGCTGACATCACCATAGCTGAAGGAAAAGAAGTCTCAGCAATGACAATAGCTGATCCAGCAATATCCTTGGTTGACACCAGTGAAATAGAGATGACCGGCGTCATCGATGAGATAGACATCGCCATGGTGAAGCTGGGGCAGGAGGCGGATGTCATTTTGGATGCCTTGCCTGACAAGGAACTAAAGGGCAAGGTGACTTTCATCTCTCAGATAGGCACAGTTGTGGCAGGGGTGGTAGGCTATGATACCACCGTAACTTTGGAAAACCCCGACGAAGAGCTCAGAGACGGCATGAGTGCCACTGCCGAAATCATCCTTGACCGTCGTGAGGGTGTATTACTGATACCAAATCGGGCTATTCGGGGTAGTATTGAGAACCCAACAGTTGAAGTTGCTAAGGTTGAGCAAATTTGGAGTGATGAAGACGTTGAGTCACGAGAGGTTACATTAGGTTTATCTGATGGAATAACTACGGAAGTCTTGTCCGGATTGAAGGAGGGGGAAAGGGTAGTAATAGCTTCTGCGAAGAGAATTGCTCCTGAGGGGGGATTTTAAGTGATTGAAATCGAAAATATAACCAAGGTGTATAAAGCTGGCCAGACGGAGGTTCTCGCCCTGCGAGGAATGAGCTGTTATATTGAGTCAGGGGAGATGGTATCAATTATGGGACCATCGGGCTCAGGTAAATCCACCTTGATGAATATCATTGGCTGTCTTGATAAGCCTACTTCTGGGCAATACCGCCTGGATGGGACCGAGGTAGGTGAGCTTAGCGATGATCAATTAGCTGAGATAAGAAACAGAAAGATAGGCTTTGTCTTCCAAAGCTTTAACCTGTTGCCCAGGACCACAGCTTCGGCTAATGTGGAACTGCCACTTATTTACAACGGAAGTCGTAATCGGCGAGAGAGAGCTTTAGAGGTCTTGGAGTCGGTAGGATTAGCTCGTCGAGCTAGTCACAGGCCAAGCGAGTTAGCTGGAGGCGAGCAACAGAGGGTGGCTATCGCTCGAGCATTGGTAAATAATCCCGCTATCATTCTAGCTGATGAACCCACAGGCAATCTTGATACCCAAACCAGCGAGGGAATCATGCTTCTTTTCAAGCAGTTGAATGAGCAAGGGATGACTATCGTTTTGGTTACTCATGAGCCAGATATTGCCGCTTATACACGACGCACCAT
>Ga0114922_10006256_pt1 | contig 10949 bp, 9 predicted proteins | sample AartaG_FD_100975 | JGI IMG/M metagenome (GOLD analysis project Ga0114922, IMG submission 100975) | Deep subsurface microbial communities from Aarhus Bay to uncover new lineages of life (NeLLi) - Aarhus_00045 metaG | ecosystem: Environmental > Aquatic > Marine > Oceanic > Sediment | place: Aarhus...
CGCGGCCCTATACGGCATGGGAAAGCCGGAGCGCCGTGCGCGGGCCCTCGAGCTTCTTAACGAATTCGGCCTCGCCGACGCGGCAAACCGCAAGTTCGGCGGCTACTCCAGAGGCATGAAGCGTAAACTCGCCATCGCCGCAGGAATAATCCACAAACCTCAAATCCTTTTCCTCGACGAGCCCACCACCGGCATCGACGTGGCCGGCGCCAGGCAGATACGCCGCCTAATCGCCGACATGCACCGTGCGGGTACAACCATCTTCCTCACCACCCACTACATCGAGGAGGCTGAGCGGCTCTGCGACATAATCGCATTTATAGTGTCCGGGCGAATCGTTCGTCTGGATACGGTGGCCGGGCTCCTGCAGCCCGTGCGCGAGCAACACACCTTGTCTCTTTCTCTCTCGACGGCTCGGCGGTCCCTGGCGGAAGAGCTCTCTTCGGCGTTTCCCAACCTCCTTTTCGAATCCGCCTCCGACAAGCAAATACGCATCCATTCTCCAGAGCCGGTCAGTGTCGGCCCGTTGGTGCGTTTCCTGGAGGATCTCGGCGTCGATGTGGTCGAGGCTCGAAGGATGCAGCCCTCGCTGGAGGACGTCTTCGTCCGAATCACGGGTATCGAGGCAAAGGCCATGCGAAAGGAGAAGGAGAAGCGGGGAGGTGCCGCATGAAAAGATGGATAGCTTTCTGGAACATCCTGGTCAAGGATATGCGGGCCTACTACCTCAAGCCGCCCAATATCAGTTGGGGATTGATCTTCCCGTTCGCGTGGACCAGCATGTTCTTCATCAAAACCGGTAGCGGCCCGGAGAACATTCTGACACTGCTTCCCGGCGTTGTGGCCGTTTCCATCCTGTTTGGCACCACGTCGATGCTGGCGGTGACGGTGACCTTCGAGAAGAGAAACCGTTCGTTCGAACGCCTCCTGCTCGCTCCAATCCCCCTCGAACTTCTGATGCTAGCCAAAACCGCCGGAGCCATCCTTTTCGGTGTAGCCAACGCATTCGTACCCGTTGTGTTGGCGGCCTTCCTCGTCGATTTATCCCCGTTAGCGTGGGGAGCATTTTTCTCCGCTGTCGTGATGATCGCCGTGGCTTCGGCCTTTCTGGGCCTCTTCATCGCCGTCGCGGTCAGCGAGGTGTTCGAGGCCCAGACCTTCTCCAACTTCTTCCGCTTTCCGATGATTTTCCTCTGCGGCCTCTTCTTCCCCATCGAGAAGCTGCCCCTATTCCTCCAGCCCCTATCCTACGCCCTGCCGCTGACATACGGCGCAGATATCCTCCACGGGTCCGTCCACGGCGGATACACCATGAACTACGCACTTGATCTGGCCGCGCTGGCAGCGTTCTGCGTCGGCCTGTTTGCTCTTTGCCTGCGCAACATCAGGCGCAATTGGATTCTCTGATCCATCTCAGTGTCTGAGCTTATCCCCTTCCACAACAATTGCTCCAGGTAACCGGATCGTTCCAGGACCAGCGAGATGAATACCCCCGTTGCAACGGTGTCAGTCCGCTCAGAACCGGTTCGCTTTCGCCCTTGCGTAATTTGACTTGGGAATCATGGAGAGATACAACGAACAGCGTTGGCAATTTATTATTTTTCCTACAGAAAAGAGGAAGACAATGGACAGAGATCCCAGAGTTTCGAACAGGGTAAGCAATATAGGCAAATCCGCAATCCACGAGATGACGCGGCTGTCGAAGCAGGTCGAGGATGTGGCATTTCTCTCGTGGGCAAAGCCGACGTCCGACACCCCGGAACACATTAAAGAAGGGGCGATAGCGGCGATACGCGACGGGCTGGTAGGCGGTTACTCCGAGAATCTCGGCCTGGTGAATCTGCGGGAGGAGATCGTCAGGAAGCTCGAAAGAGATAACAACATGGAAGCCACACCGGCCGAGATAATGGTGACGGTGGGGGCCATCGAGGGCTTGGCCGCCGCCGTGATGGCTATTATCGATCCCGGCGACGAGGTCATCCTGCCCACTCCGACCTACTCCACCCACATCCGCCAGGTTGTGATGGCTTCGGGAAAACCGGTGCTGGTTCCTCTGATCGAAGAGAATGACTTCGCCCTGGACATCGACGGCATCAGGAAAGCAATTACGCCGAGAACGCGGGCGATCATCTACTGCTCGCCGAGCAATCCAACCGGGACGGCTTTCTCCGAGGAACAGCTTCGTCAGCTGGCCGAGTGCGCCCTGGAGAACAACCTGATGATCATCACCGACGAGGCCTACGAGTATTTCGTCTTCGACAACCACAAGCACTTCAGCATCGCTTCGATCCCGGAGATGAAAAAGAACGTGGTCAGCTGTTACACATTCACGAAGTCGTACGCGATGACCGGCTGGCGGATCGGCTACCTGCACGCGGACGAAGAGATGATTCCGCAGATCAACAAGGCGCACATTCCCTTCGCCATCTGCGCGCCCGTTGTCTCCCAGTACGCAGCCCTGGCCGCACTGCAGGGCCCGCAGAATTGCGTCCGGGAGTTCCGGGAACACTACCTGGCCACGCGCAACCTGATGTGCGATCGACTCGATCGACTCGGCTCGGTTTTCGACTACCGCAGGCCGTCCGGTTCCTATCTGATGTTCCCTGGAATTCTATTGGACGAGGGCAAGGATTCGACAGCCTTTTGCGTCAAGCTTCTCAAAGAGGCGCGGGTATCGACGACACCCGGCATCGCCTTCGGGCCGACGGGCCAGGGACACCTGAGGCTGTCGTTCTGCGTTCCCGAAGAGACCATCAACAAAGCCTTCGACCGGATGGAAAGCTACTTCGCCTGATCCTGATCCCTATTCTTTGGGGCAGTTGGTATCACCGGTTAACCGGTGTAAATGTCAGTAGTATTTCCGAGGTATCATGGATCCGCTTGCCATGCTTGTCTCTCAGTCGCCCGCTATCAACTCCCGAACGGTTTTCACGGCCTCTTCCGGCTCGGATGACCTGATGCCGACCATCTTTATCTTGATACTCTTTCTATCGAGCTCGCTTCGCAGGGCCTCGATAAAGACGCCCTCCCCCTCGACTTCCCTGTTGTCTTTCGACGTGGTCTCCACTCCGCAGCTCGGCGAGCGGTTGATCCCCACAATCCCCCGTATCTCAAATCCGTACCTCAGGTATTCCGAGATCTGGAAAACCACGTCATCGACCAAGCGCTTGAGTTTTTCGGTGGCGGAATCGCTTCCCATCATCCCCCGGATGCGCGTATTCTCCTCCACAACCGGACTGGCGCTTCCGTAAACATTCCCTCTATCAAGGCCCAGGCAGATCAACTCCGGGCAGGGCAACTGCACGATCCCCACATCAGACGCGCACAACAACTCCAGGATTTCCCTTATAGATCCAGGATAATCCGCCGTCCCGTCCGAAATCGAATTCTGATTCAGGATACAGTGCGCGACGAATACGACCGTCTTACTCCTCGCATCGGTAAACATCTTTTATCACTCCGTCGAAGAGCTGTTTTAGCCGGTTAATGTAACAGGAGACTGTCGGGCCTGTAAACTTCACTTCCTCCCTAAGGTCTTCAACTAGCTCGTCTCCTGCCGGAGCAGGCGCCGCTGGAAGTCGATCCATAAAGCCTTGCGCACCCGCAGCAAGATCGATCCTAAATTGAAGCGCTGAGTTTCTGGAAGATTGATTCTGAAAGGTATTGCACTGCAGGCGATTCTAGTCGCGGGAATCGTCTCCAACGCCCAGCCCCCCCTTCATGTCGCCTACGATTCGGCGGATATCTTCAACGCCAGAAGAAAGATGTAACGGGGGATTGACGAGCCCCCGCCGAGGTCGGTGTAATTATTTCCTCCTCTATCGATGTTTCTGACTTCTCGAATTCTGTTATGGCATCTCCTTCTCTAACGCTAAACTTCAGTTTCATAGAATCCTAACAAGTTTGTTGCATGACGGACTGTAACTATTGCAAGGCTTCTAAGCAACAAATATTGAATAATAAATTAATCTGTGGAATTTCAAGGGATTACGGACTTCGCCGGAATGACCATTCGGCCGATGAGTAGTGGAGAAAAGTTCTCAAATCCGTGGAATATTGCTAACACGCGATGAACGCCCCATATTCACTAACAAACAAATCGGTGAAGCGATTGACTTAGAGCGGCCGGCACCGTAAGATGATCTATACAATAAATTATACACCCTTTGGCTGGATTACGCAGCGAGCGTTTTAATTTTGTTAATTGCTGACGAAAGGAAAAACAAATGCGCAGCAATCTGTCCAAAGTTCTTTCATGTCTGGTTATTCTTTGTTTATTAACAACAACCTCATGCGCCGGCTGGCGCCAACTGGAGCCCCCTTACGATGTGAAGACGGGGGATAAGATTAAATTGAAAGACAGTGCCGGCAAAGTCCGGGAATTCAAGGTTACCGAGCTAAGTGCAGATGAAATCATTGGTCAAAGCGATCGTGTTCAACGAGACGAAATCACCGTGTTGTGGATCAGGAAATTCAGTAAGAAAAATACCGCTATAGCTGCTGCTGCAACGTTCTTGACATTTTTGCTTTATTTTGGTCTTGGTTTGGCGGGCATAATATAGCTACTAAAGCAAGATAAACTTCTCGCCCGACCTGCTTTTTCAGTTGACTTGCCAGGGCGGAGCCTCGAGTTCGTCGAGGGGCGGAGACTGGTGCCGGAGAATCGGCAAAGCCTCTCCCGCGAGCACATCGCGCCGCAGGCGTGACTCCTTTCATACTCGCGGATAGTTATACGCTTGCCGCGGCACAGGCTGGAGGGTTGTAGGCCTGGTACGCTTTAGCGTGCTCAAGTCCTACCTGAGGAGCCAACTTATTTACTAATAAAACAACACATAGTCTCAACAGCAGCCTTACTGCTTTATCCACGCGGGCCCGGCCGATATCGAGTTCTGATTCAAGATGCAGTGCGCAACAAATACGACCGTCTTACTCCTCGCATCAGTAAACAACTTCTATTCCTCCCTCGAGGATTGGTTTTTCTCTTTTAAAGTAACAAAAAACTGAAGTATCTACATCGAACGACCAATCCCGTATATGCGCCCCGGTGGTAGTATCTTTTATAAGCGTCTCCAACTGCTCAGGGAGAAACTCAAGAGATTCATTAGGTTGGTCTCTAATCTTTGCTCATCTGAATGAGTTCCGTGAACTGCTCGAGAATTTCATGAGTAATGTGCTTGGGATTCGCTTCATGTCTCTTCCGTGCTATGTCGAGGGCGGTTTCAGCCGGGATGCCGCCAGAGCGGTGCAATTCGATAAGTAATTCCAGACCCCACATAGTGGGTACATTCTCTTTTTCGCAAAGCGTCCGCAGAGGCTTGTCATTGGTCACGCACGTCAGACCATGTCGTTTCGCCATTAGCAAGCAAAGATTGTCAGGCTTTGATGTTCGTCTATTTTTTTGGCTGGCGGCGTCAAGGTCTTCAATTTCCGGCTCGACGATAATCAGCCCGAGCTTAACAAGCTCTTTTTCACTTTCAATATCTTTGACCTCGTCTATTACCGGGCCGTTGACATGCAGCGGTCCTACATGCTTCACAACGAGTTCGAGAACCGAGCGGTCCGCTTTGATGAAGTCGATCAGGACGCAGGCGTCCATGATCATCAACTTTCGCGCCGGGGGGCGATACGTCACAGAACCGCCTCCCAGTCCTGCAGGAGGTCTTGCATCTCCTCGATGCCGACGCCGAGCATCTCCGCGCCCCGGCTGAGAGATATTTCATCCTTTTCGACGGCAGCTCTGATCAGGCGGCTGAAACGGTCTTCGTAGAAATCAAAGCGTTGCATTCCATACGGTTCAGCGGGATCGATGCCCATCGGCTCCTCCTTGAAGGAGAGCTTCCTATTGAAGCGTTGCTGGTATGCAATGTTGAATTTCGGCCAAATGGACTTGTCCGCTACCCCGTGATCCTGAAGGCGCGCAAGGACGGTTTTGTAACTCACCCTGAAGATGCGTTTGACCTTGAAGACCCTGTCGACCCAGTGCAGTCCGGCCGCCTCGTCCCATTCCTTGCGGAATCCATCGTCGGGCATGAGGAAGCGCCCGGCGAAAAGGTCGGCCTGGTGTTCCTCTTCCTTGTCTTCATCGGTTTGGGTGACATCGAAAGCAACGGGATGCAGCATGAGGTGGCCGAGCTCATGCGCCGCGCTGAAAATGCGCCTCTCCACGGGAATCCTTTCCCATACGTTCACGACCACGGCGGGGCCACCATCCTCTTCTCCCACTGACAAGCCGAAGAAGCCGTTGGATGACAACGGGATGGAAAGCACCTTCACGCCCGCGGATTCGAGAAGCCCGCAAATGTCATGAATGGGCTCGCTGCGTTTCATCCCGAGTTTTTTTCGACAGACGTCGGCAGCCTCGACAATCTGTTCTCTGGAGCATTTCGACCTGATCCGCTTAAGTTCGAATGGAGTCTGCTCTGCTAGAATTTCCTCCATGTAGTTGAAGTCATCCAGCCAGCTTGACACCTTTGCCAGGATGTTCTCACGGTTCCGCATCCTTCTTGCGGAGCGGAAACGGACCGCATGCAACTCCCTAACGGGTACGAAGAGATCTAGCAGCTTCACGTCAAGAGCATTGGCGATCGCCTGAACGGTTTTCACTCGCGGTTCACTCTTGGCGAGCTCCAAGTTCTTCACTGCAGGTAAGGAAAGACCAGCGGTGGCAGCCAATGCTTTCTGGCTGAATCGTTTCGCAACTCTCATACGCCGAACATTACGCGCGAGTACTTGCAGGTTCATGGCAGGCTTTCCTCCTCTTCCTTAAATATATACCATTTAACATTATTATGTCAATTAGTATTTTATTAGCTCGGATTGCCGGCCGACGCTTCTTACACTCAATGGTACTACGCGGTGGATTGCCGAAGGATTTGTCCACCGTTATTTGAATCCACTTTTCGATTTTGCTGGTTGCTTTAGCAGAATTGCTGAAAACTGCGTCACTGCGGATCGTTGATCATCTTCACCCAGGTGACTTTCGAGCCGCCGGTTTCGAACCAGCCGACTCCCTCCGAAACCATGTCGAATTTGAGCCAGTAGGTGCCGGGCTGCTCGATCGCGGGGATGCCGAATTCGAAGGTCGAGGTCTCGCTGGGCGCGAGGTTGTTGGGGGGAGGGGTGCGGGCATAGTCGATATTGGTAAGGTTGCGCTGCTCGTCGTGTAACTGCACGCCGAGGCGGACGAAGCGCCGCGGCCCCCATGTCGTCGCCAGCCACTCCACGCCGCCGGTGTTCCTGATCGTCACGCCGACGACGGTATACACGCCCGCCTTCGCCTGAATCACTTTCTCGCGCACGCGAATGCTCGCCAGGTTGCGCCTGGTGCGGATGGCGTTGCCGGTCTGAGTCACGTTCCAGATCTCCCGCTCGATCTCCTTCCACCGGCGCGTCCCCTCCTGGTAGCGGGGCGACGCCAGGTCGTCCGGGTGATCGGTGATCTCCCACGACAGCCGGTCGACGCCGATCTCCTCCGCCATCCGGCGGGCGCGGTTCATCTGCCGCCGCGAGTCGTTGTGCCTGAAAAGGATGCAGCGCCAGTTGATGAACGGCACCTCCCGCCCCACCCGCTTCTTCTCCGCGACGGCGATCCGCATCAGCTCGACTACTTTCTCGAAATCGCCGCCGCAACGGTAGACCTCGTAGGTCGCCTGGTCGGTGCCGTCGACGCTGAAGGTCAGCTCATCCAGGCCGGCTTCTGTGATCCGCCGGATCTTCTCCTCGTTCAGCAGCAGGCCGTTGGTGCTGACGTAGACGACGATGTGCGGGAACTCCCGCTTGACGTGCTCGATCATCTCGACGCACTGCGGGTGCGCGAACGGCTCGCCGTAGTTGAACAGGTCGAGGCGGTAGAGCTCCGGGCCGACCTCGGCCAGCATGCGTTTGAATTCCTCGAGGGGGAAACGCTTGCGCGAACGCGTCGCGACGATGCCCGAACTCTTGTTGCAAACCGCGCGGTGGCAGTCGAGGTTGCAGACGATTGTCGGCTCGATGTAGATGCGCGGCAGGCGCTCCAGGACTTCAGGCCGCTGCGGCAGCGGCGTTCCCTCGTCGACCGGGCACTTGAGGCCGCAGTCGAGACAGAAGGTCGCATAGCCCTCGTTAAGCCCGTGGCGGATCGCCCTGGCCGTCTCGTTGTTCCAGATCTCCTTCAGCGGAGCCTCATCGATGTGCCCGACCGGGCGCTCCCCGTTGGGGTCGGCGCAGCCGCAGACCACCTTGCCGTCGCAATTGATCACGAGGCATTCGAAGATCCAGTCGCACGTGAAACGCTGTCTTTCCGCCATCCGCTCTCCCCTCCCCGGTCCTCGCCCTCGATATTAGGCGGGGCAGCGGAGGCGGTCAATCTTGGCGAATACTTACAAGCCGACTTTGCCCATCCGTGATAACAAAAAAAGCCTGCTTCGATTCCGCCAATCAACGGCGCACATCGAGTCGCCCCTTTGGTTGGAATTGGGAAGACCTGTCATACAGACCGGCAACGTCAATTCGTTGTCACCGGATCTTCATATTCCGTATCAACACACAACAGCAGCGAAAGAGGGCACAACAGCCCCCTTCCGCCCGCTGAACGCGAGAATTCATATACGACTTCAACTATGCCGTGGCCTTGACGCGCTCCTCCTGCGACATCGCCGCCAGGCGCTTGACCTCATCGAGGCCAAGCCCCAGACCCTTTGCCACGCGCTCGCCGTACTCGGCATTGGCCTTGTAGAACAACGCAGTCTGGCGCAGCTGAATGCGCTTCTGCGCGCCCTTGAGGTGAGCCGCGATGTTGCCCACCAGGTGCTCGCGATCCTCGTCGGACATCACCTTTCTGTAAAGATCGCCGGCCTGCACGAAATCGTCGTCGGTCAGTTCGTAGGCGTGCCGGTCCGCCATTCCAGAGACGTCGATGGGAGGACCGCCGGCGTCGGGATCGGGGACCGGGCCGCCGAAGCTGTTGGGCCAGTAGTTCGGCCCGCCCCCGGCGTTGGCGTCAACCCGCATTGCACCGTCCCGCTGGTAGTTGTCCTCTTTCGTCGCACGCGGCGCGTTGACCGGCAGCAGGTGGTAGTTCGGCCCCAGGCGGTGGCGATGGGTGTCGTGGTAGCTGAACAGGCGGCCCTGCAGCATCTTGTCGGGTGACGTCCCAATGCCGGGGACGAAATTGCCCGGCGAGAAGGCTGCCTGCTCGACGTCGGCGAAGTAGTTCTCCGGGTTGCGGTCGAGCACCATGCGGCCGACCGGCTGCAAAGGAGCGTCGGCGTGGCGCCAGACCTTCGTGATGTCGAAGGAGTCGAACCTGTATTTCTCGACCTGCTCGGGAGTCATAATCTGGGCATAGACTTTCCACGCGGGAGGCTCCCCGTTCGCGATGCTGTGGTAGAGGTCGCGAGTGGCGTGATCGGGGTCCTGCCCCGCCATGCGGACCGCCTCCTCGCGCGTCAGGTTCTTGGCGCCCTGCTCAGTCTTGAAGTGGATCTTCACCCACCAGTACTCGCCGTCCTCGTTGTACCACATGAAGGTGTGGCCGCTGTAGCCGTTCATATAGCGATAGCTCTTGGGCGTCCCGCGGTCGGAGAAGAGCACTGTAACCTGGTGGATCGACTCGGGTGTCAGCGAGAGGAAATCCCAGAACATGTCAGGATCCTTGAGGTTGCTGGCCGGGTGGCGCTTCTGCGTGTGGATGAAGTCGGGGAATTTGAGCGGATCGCGGATGAAGAACACCGGCGTGTTGTTGCCGACGAGATCGTAATTCCCTTCCTCAGTGTAGAACTTCACCGCGAAGCCGCGGGGATCGCGCTCGGCGTCGGCCGAGCCTTTCTCGCCGCCAACGGTGGAGAAGCGCGCGAAAACCTCCGTGCGTTTGCCAACTTCGGAGAGGAATTTAGCACGCGTGTATTTGGTGACGTCGTGCGTTACCTCGAAGTAGCCGTAGGCCCCCGCGCCCTTGGCGTGGACCACGCGCTCGGGGATCCGCTCGCGGTCGAAGTGAGCCAGCTTCTCAACCAGGTGGACGTCCTGAATCAGCGCCGGTCCCTTCTTTCCGGCCGTCATCGTATTCAGGTCGTCGCTGACCGGCATGCCGAAGCTGGTGGTCAATGGTTTCTTTTCCTTGGCCATTTGTCCTCCTCCTATAGTATCCAGGTTGTGGGCCACAGATTCGTGCCCTACTCTTTCGCCTCCTTGATTAAACACTTCGCGCAGACGCCTCTCAGCTCGACGTGATTCCTCTCCACGCGGCCGAAGTCCCGCACCTCCTCGGGAACCGACAACTCATCGAACTCACGGCTGTGGAAATCAAGCGTTTTGCCGCATCGAGTGCAAACGAAGTGGTGGTGATCATTCATGTTGGCGTCGAATCGTATCCGCTCGTGATTAGTCCCCAGAGCAGTGATCAACCCGAGATCCTGAAACAGCCGCAGCGTCCTGTAGACGGTGTCCAGCGAGATCGAGGGAATGCGTCTGGCCACCCGGCGGAAGACGGTCTGTGCATCGGGGTGCTCACCTGTGCGCGCCACCTCCCTGAAGATCTCCATGCGCTGATGGGTACGCTTCACCCCCGCGCGCCTGAGCACCTCCTCGAAGCGGCTCATTCTTAGACGAATCTCTTCCCGATCGACACCCATACCGCCCAAATTCCAAATAATAATGAGTTGTAACTAGTAAGCTATAGCAAATCAGTGGGAAGTTAAGCATCCGGCTTTGAGAACAGATGAGAGGTAATACCGGGGGAAACGGCTTTCCGGGCGGTCGGAAATCCTCAATGCAGCGATAATTTGTAAGCTCTATTCCAGATATCAGAGCTGCGCTGAAGGAATCTATTCGTATTCAGGTTGTGAGTAATTATTCAAGGGGTACTACATTCCAGAAGACAGGAGTTGATCATGAAATTCGTATTCTCGGCGGCGCTTGCTCTCGCACTTTTTTCCAGCGGCTTAGTGAACGAAAGTATCGAAGCCACCTCA
>Ga0114922_10006257_pt1 | contig 10947 bp, 9 predicted proteins | sample AartaG_FD_100975 | JGI IMG/M metagenome (GOLD analysis project Ga0114922, IMG submission 100975) | Deep subsurface microbial communities from Aarhus Bay to uncover new lineages of life (NeLLi) - Aarhus_00045 metaG | ecosystem: Environmental > Aquatic > Marine > Oceanic > Sediment | place: Aarhus...
TCCTGACTTCTCCCAAGCAGCATCCTTCGGTCGAATGGTTGAAATCCGCACGAACGTCGCGCGCCAGGAGCCTGATAAAAAGATGGATTCGTGAGACACGCCAGGATGAAGCAAGAAGCCTGGGGTACGAGATGATCGTCGCAGAACTTAAGCGGTTGAAACTGCATTACGATGAAAGTGAGCTCCAAGAGGTTGCCACAAGTTTCGGATACGCGGCTCTTCCTGATTTTTTCGCTGAGGTGGGTTCCGGCGAGATAACCCTGGGACAGGTTATGAAGAGGCTTGTCCCCAGGATTGCGCCCGACAAAGAAACCCTGATCGGCAGAATAATACAAAAAGTCAGCAGGAGCAGCCACGGCGTCAAGGTGAGTGGTTTGGATAATCTCGTCGTATCCATTGCAGACTGCTGCAATCCCTTGCCGGGTGACCCGATAATCGGCTTCCAGATTCCCGGTGAAGGCGTTCGCATTCATCGAACTGACTGCGATCAGGTTGCCGAACTCCTTGACAATGAACGCAAAGTGGTTGCGGTCACATGGGACGTCGAACGTGAAGTACGTTTTAAGGTGCATATTCGGATGATCGCCGATGATAGACCCAACCTTTTGCGTGATGTAACCCAAACTCTTTCATCCCTCAAGATAAACATTATTTACATCAGGATGCGCATGGAGGATAAGTTGGCGGTTGGTGATCTGACGGTTGAAGTCAGGAATCTCCCCCACTTGACCAGAATTATCGGCAAGATAAATCAGATCCGCGGCATCCTGAAAGCCGAACGAAAGGATATCGAAGCCGAGAGCCAACTTACTGAAAGTGCGGATGTTGATTGATAAATCCAGTGCAAACCCGGGCACAATACTCGGGATTGATTACGGCTTGAAGAGAGTGGGTCTGGCTGTCAGCGATGAAAATGGACGATTGGCAGTGGGCGCCGGATGGCTGGAAGGCTTATCCGGCAGGTCGCTGGCGCGGCGCATCAAGGCTGAAGCCGATAAGCGCAATGCAAAGCTGGTCGTTATCGGTCAACCGCCGGAGGGCGTCAGAGATTCAGACAGGGTTGCTGCTGGAGCTGATGAACTCGCCGCTGCCCTTGAAAAAATGGGGCTTGAAACCAAACGGCACGATGAAAGTTATACAACATCGACGGTTCTGGCGGAAAGGAAAAAATATGGGGGAAAATCTTCCAAACCCAGAGGATGGATCGACGAGGCTGCAGCGATATTGATTTTGCAGAGCTATATTGATATGTTGAAATCAACATCCGTAACGGTATAACTAAGTCAGGACAAAGGAGCTTCGGATAAGGGTAATGGCATCCAAGAAGAAGATCAGGGTTGGAGTAATTGGAGCCGGCGGAATATCTCAGGTGGCGCACATACCGAACTTATTAGCTGAACCGGCGGCAAAGCTGGTCGCTTTGTGTGATTCCGATCCCGGACGTGCCGCGATACTTGCAGATCGGTTTGAAATCCCAAACTGGTATGATCTGCCTGAGAAGATGTTTCACAACGAAAGCATGGATTGCGTGATAATCGCCACTCCGACCATCAGCCACCTGCCGCTCTGTCAATTAGCACTTGAGAGTGGCATTGATGTAATGGTCGAGAAGCCGTTTGCACGCAACGCTGACGAAGCGCGCAGGATTGTCGAGATAGCCAGGCACACAGGTCAGATTCTGATGGTCGGCATGAATCATCGATTCCGTGAAGATACCGATCATCTGAAGCGACTACTCGATACCGGCGAACTTGGAGAAATCATGACAGTACGCGCCGGATGGCTGAAGAGAATCGGCGTCTGGGGAAGACCCTACTGGTTCACAGACCCGAATCTTTCCGGTGGCGGGGTTATGATCGATCTGGGCATTCAGATGATCGATCTGATTTGTTACATTCTGGGATTCCCGACCGTAGTTCAGGCTGTCGGTAGCGTCAGTCATAAAATGCTCGAACTTGAAGTCGAGGACAGCGCAACAGCCTTTATCCGCTTTGCCAACGAAGTGACATTTACGCTTGAAGTCAGCTGGGCTAACTGTGAACGGGGTGACGTTGCCTACACTTTCATATCCGGTTCCCAGGGCGGCGCAAGCCTTGATCCTCTGCATCTGACGCGTCGGCAGGGCAACCGGGTCATAGAAATATCCCCCCCGGGTCTCGGTGACTCGGTCGAGCTCTACCATCGCTCATTCAAGCTTGAGATCGCTCATTTCATCGACTGCGTCCGGCGTAATGCCAAGCCGCTTTCGAGTGGACCGGAGGCGCTCGCTGCACTCGAGGTTGTGGAACAATTGTATCAATCATCGGGTCAGTAATCAGATTTCTTCCACCCAAACCACGGTTATTGGCGGCTTTGTCCGGTCTGCTCTTAGCGGCTGCCTGCCCGCCTTACGAGCTGTTCATACTTGCCTGGGTGGGGCTGATCCCGTTTTTTATCGCTCTCGAACACTCAAAAGGCAACGGTTTTATCGAAGGATTTACAGCCGGCGTGGTCTTCAACACCGGTGTCCTTTACTGGCTGGCATTCAATAACGGCACGCATCTCATTGTCGCCGCGATTACCCTGATTCTCGCCGTTGCAGTATTGGCACCTGTTTGGGGTGCGGTAGCCTGGTTGTTCCTGAAGATCCGCGCCAGGTTCGGTTTTAAAGCCTGGCTGCTGGTTCCGTTTTCCTGGACGGCATGGGAGGGATGGTTGGCCCACATGGGTGAGCTGGCTTTCCCCTGGCCGTTGCTGGCATTGACCCAGACAGGTTTCAGCCCGCTGCTTCAGATTATGGAATTCACCAGTGCACTGGGAGTGACCTTCTGGGTTGCATCATTTAACATCGTGCTCTTCACACTCTACGAAAAACGTGATGTCAGGGTCAGGCGGCTGGCACTTGGTGGAATTATCGCATTAATCGCAGTACCGCTGGTGGCTCACCTGCACGCACTCAAGTACCTTGACAGAAACGGTGACTCATTGAGAACCATGGTTGCCCAGGCAAACGTTGCCGCTTACGAGAAGTGGATCAAGGGACCTCAATTCAGTTGGGCTATTTACGATTCGCTGATAAATGCAGCAGCTTCATCCGGCATCGACCTGGTCGTCTTACCCGAAACGGGACTGCCGGCTCACCTAATGCACCAGAGTATCTATTCTGAGAAGTTTGCGAGACTATCAAGCGGGTTAGATCTTTTCATCGTGACCGGAGCGTCGGATTATCAGCGTCGGGACGACGAGCAGCGACCGCTCAATGCGGCATTCCTCGCTGCACCGGATAGGGGAATTATAGACCGTTGTGCGAAGAGATTCCTCGTTCCGTTTGGCGAACGAGTTCCCTTTCAATGGATCATTCCACAACTCGGCAAGCTAAACTTGGGGCAGGCGGAATTCCTACCGGGACTTCGACCTGCCGTTTTCAGGATCTCAAGGAATGATATGGATATTCGCTTCCCGGTTATGATCTGCTATGAGTCGATATTCCCCTGGATTGCACGGTCAGCGGTCAGACGAGGCGCAAACCTGTTGGTAACCATGTCCAACGACGCCTGGTACGGTCGTTCTCCGGAAGCCGAACAGATAGCAGCGCTCAGTCGATTCCGCTGCATCGAAACCAGGCGATCCATGGCGCGTGCGTCCAACACAGGCATTTCACTGCTGATCGATCCCCTTGGCAGAGAGATCGTTCGAACCGGACAGTTTGAGAAGTCATTTGTCGCTGCCGAACTGCCAATCTGCGAAGCGGCAACCTTCTACGTGGTTCATGGCGATCTGTTTACGGCAATCATCACCGCTGTCTACGGCATTTTCCTGCTGGTCGCAGCGGCAACCGGAGAAAAAGCATGACGTTTGTTTCTGTATTGCTGATTTCATGTCTGTCTGCTGCACAACCGATGGAATCATCGCAAGGTTGCAGCGATATCAAAATACCAATTTTGAATTTTGGATTTTCGATTTTGAATTCAACATTCAAAATTCAACATTCAAAATCTACTCTTACCGTGGTTAATACCGCAGAAAAATGGGTGTACAAACAGAAGACTGATCCATCTTACAGATCCAGTATATTGCATTATATGTACCTACAAAATGAAGAATATCCAACTATGAACTCAAAAAATAAAGACAACCGCGGTGTCCTCCACCGTTGGATCATCCCCAGTATTATCACCATAAGCGTGGGGGCGGTCGTCCTCACATTATACAGTGTCCGAGGGCGCTAATGAAATCCAGCTATTACTTGCTTCTCCCTATAGTAATACTCACTTCGCTGACTGTAATGATGGGCTGCAGTAAGAAAGTACGTATCGAAGAGATGAATCCGGATGAAGCTTTCCGATATCTTAAAGGGGTTTATGACAAGGACGATTACCTTAGTGCGGCGAACGGATTCGATTTCTATACTTTGAACTATTCTGGATCTTCGCTGGTCGACAGCGCCCAGTTCATGCTCGGTATGTCGCACTTAAAATTGAAGGAGTACCTGCTGGCGGCTAATGCGTTCGAGGAGTTGTATCGTCGTTTCCCCAGAAGTCCCCTGGTTCCGGATGCCATGTATATGATCGGTGATTGCTACTGGAGACTGTCGCCCAAATATTCCCTCGACCAGGAGTATACAAACAAAGCGCTGGATGCGCTTCAGGCTTTCATCGACTATTTCCCTGATTACACCGAGCGAGTCCGGGAAGCTCAGGATCTAATCGAAGCCTGTCGGGAAAAGCTGGCTCACAAGGAATACGCCAACGGCGTTATTTATCTTAAGATGAAAGATTACGGGGCAGCTGTCATCTATTTCCAGAGTGTTGTGGATATGTATTATGACACTGACTGGGCGCCCCGATCCGCATATAATCTCGGTGTCAGTTACGCCAGCAATGAGATGTTTGAGGAGGCGGAGGAAGCATATCGAATATATATCGTCAAGTATCCTGACCATCCATTGCGTTCAAAGGCGGAATCGTCGCTTAAAGACATCCACAGGAAAATCGAGGTGTTGTACCAGGATGACTGAAGCTCCCAAACGTATCGGGATGTTCGGCGGCAGTTTCGATCCGCCCCACGTCGGTCATATCTTCTGCGTCCGCGTCGCTGCCGAGCAACTGAAACTTGACCGACTTCTGATTATTCCGACAGCTCGGCAGCCTCACAAATTAGCGGGCGCTTCGGCACCGGATGCGGTTCGTTGTGAAATGGTGCAGGCTTTGATCTGGGATGATCCTCTCTTCAAACTGTCACTGATCGAAATCAACCGCGGCGGCGTCAGCTACACGGTCGATACGCTTAAAACCCTCGCCAGGCTTTATCCGTCGCCTCAACATAAACTCTACTGCCTGATCGGCTCCGATGCCCTGGCGAAGATCGACACCTGGCGCGACACTGAAACGATATTCTCCCTTGCCAGGGTGGCTGTAATGACTCGACCTGGTAATGAATTGAAGGGGATACAAAACCGCTGGGCAGGACGTGTGGACAAGGTTGATATTCCCCGTCTTGAAATCTCATCGACATACATACGTCAACGGATTGCAGCCGGTTTGCCGGTAAGATCTATCGTCGGTGCGTCTGTTGATGACATAATAAAACAACACCGGCTATATCGGAATTAGTCGGTAATCGGTAGTCAGTAGTCGGTAGTCGGTAGTCGGTGGTCGGTGGTCGGTGGTCGGACTACGGACTAATTGGACTAATCAGACTACCGACTAAATATGCTTAACTTAGCAGGATTAGAATCGACAGGAAACTTGACTTGTTTATAAAATAGTTGTAAATTGCTATATTGAATATTGAATCCCGGAGTCGGAAAAGATTAATCCAAGCTCTTCCCATGCTGTGAAGCGAGGTATAGTAGAACAGGTTTGGCGACTGCTCGCTTCGATGAAATTTGCCATCTGGATACTTGTTATAACCGCGGTTCTCTCACTGTTCTCGATGCTTGTTGTGGAGTTCCTGCCACCCGGCTCAGGCGCATCATCTTTGATAAGATTTTTCGGGCTCCACGATCCGTTCAGAGCCTGGTGGTTCCGACTGCTGTTGGGCATACTTGCCGTCAGCCTTACTGTCTGCGTGATCAGGAACGGACCGCGTCTGATCCGGCAGACTTTCGACCGGAAGATCATTGACAATCCGCAAGCCCTTAAGTCATTCACCGGATACAGGTATTACGAGCTGCCGGAAGGTGACGACCGGATAAGCGGTCATTTCAAACGTCTGGGGCTATCGGTTCGACGTCTGGAGATGCGGGAAGGGTTTGCTTTGGCTGGTCGATCCGGTGCGATTTCTCATCTGGGTCCGCTGCTGAACCATACCGGAATGCTGCTGTTGATTATCGGAGGACTTGTTGCGGTTACCAGCGGCTATCATGCGCGTGTATCGGGCTCAGCAGGCGATATAATCTCCCGCCCGGAATGGAACTTTGATCTGCGCATCGATGATTTCAGGCTCGTTTACTATCCGATATCCCTGAACCAGTGGGTCGAGGCGCCCGACGGTCATCGGGGCAGGGTGGCGGATATGCAGAACGACAGCGCTCGCGTGGAGCTTACAAGTCATGAGGGATTGAACGCTGATCGCTGGCTGCCCAGGGATTCGTTGAGGAATGATTTCAGCATCCTCCGGAATGGGCGGCAGGTGCCTTACGAGGGTAATATCCGCAGTTATGTCACCAGTGCAGCATTGATCGTGGACGGACAGCAGCTCTTTCAAAGAAATATCGAGGTCAACCACCCGCTTCGTTTCGACGGTTATCGCTTTTATCAGACGAGCTTTGAACCTGGTGGCGATAATGTGAAAGTCGACAGTGTTATAATCCTTGTTTCAAGCGAAGATTACGGTGAAGCCCGGATTTTACTGGCGGTACAGGGGGGAGGCGAAAAACTTCCCTGGGGCAACTTGAAGCTCCAAGCCGGTGATTTTTATCCTGATTTCAGGCTTGACCGGAACATGCAACCCTTTTCAGTATCGGGAAGACTTGCTAATCCGGCTGTACGGATAACCGTATTCGACGGAGATGATGAAATTGGCGGGAAGTGGGTTTTCACTCATGACTTCGACGGCATGGGGAATGCGGACTTACCGGTCAATTTAAGGATAGTCGACCTGATGGGTGTCGGAACGACACCGACCGATTTTATAACGATCCTGGATGTCAAGCGTGAAAGCGGCAGGTGGATTATCTGGACTGGATTTGTATTCGTCACGCTGGGTCTCATCCTGATTTACACCATGAACCACCGCCAGGCTTGGGCTGTAGTTATAAGAAAACCGGACGGGAACGACGAGGTTCACCTTGCCTTCAGGAGTTCACGAACCGATCAGCGTTTTCAGGATTATTTTAGTCAGTTGAACTGACTACGCTGTCAACCCACCGCGGTTGACAGCAGTATATATTAATCAGTAAAAAAACAAAAAAATAGAGCAGCAGTCAATAGGAGTTGAATCAGAACCTTTCCTATGACTGCAAACACAAGTTTTATCAAGCAACAGGAGTTGTAAATGAAAAGCGGTTTTCTATTTATTCTGGCAGGATTATTTGCTCTTAGCCTTGTACCGTTACAGAGCGCAGCCAGTCCTGCCTCAAACCAGACCCAAGTGGTCAATTATCCCGTCGAACTCGGGTATGATGATGGCGTACCCGCACCTCAACGGGATGATCCCGGGCCTGACTGGATTTCCTACGACAACGAAAGAGGCGAGACTCTTAACACCCACTCTATTTACTGGTCCCGCGTAACCTTCACACCCAACAGCGAATTCCGGTTAATTGGAGTTGAATTCCAGCCGTTGAATCAAGGTCCTAACAGAGATGATGGATGTAGCGTTCGAGTGTATAGTGAAGACCAGATTACCCACGATCTCGATGATATGCTCTGGGAGGGGGTAATCGATGAGCTGCATGGACCCGACCTGACCTGGGAATGGATCGAGATCGACGTGGAGGACCAGCCTGTATTCGAGGAAGGAGAGAACTTCAGCATCCTCTACGGTCCTGCCCCTGGTGGAGTGTATAGAAATCCTCCACTGGAAGGTGACGGCTGGTGGAATCTGTATGATGGCGCAACCGAGGTCAATCGTAGTTACATCAGCAATGCTAATATGGTCGACCCTCCCACGAGACATCGTGACTGGGAAGCTCTTGGTGGTGACCTCCTGGTGCACGCCAACGGTGAGTACCTGGCTGATTTCACCGACGTTGGAATCGAATGTGTTTACAACGACACCGAGAAGTGGCTGATGTACCCCGGCACTGAACAGCGACCTATTGCCGATATTTATTACGAGGGACAGCCTGCTGGATTTTTTGTGATCTCATTCAATGTTTTCGACAGCGAAGGCAATTCGTACTGGTTAGATCCTGTTGAGCAAATTCTTGATGATCCTTTCGATGGAATGGATCCAGGTGACATCTTAGATGTCGAGTGTGATAGCGTGTGGATACCCGAAGAAATCGGTTATTACGAGATCAGAGTGAACGTGATAGTTCAGGATGACGCCAATGAAGACAACGATTATATGTCCATGGAGCAGATCGTCTTTGATCCGAGAGCTGAAGAGCCAATATATGTCGGTTATTGCGGGGATGAACCTACAAGCGCAATAAACGGTCAGGATTCGACCGGTTGGGTCACTTCATTTGGTCACCCCGGAGGGGTGGACCAATTATGGCTTACCTCTTTCACCCACTACTTCGTGAGCGGAAACCAAGCTGAGGATGCCCAATTTGGCATACTTATCTTTAATGCGCAAACCGGCGGGGGGCAATGGGTCTGGCAGGGCACAGCCGAAGTTCCCGCTAATCATAATGGCTGGATTGAAGTTGAACTGAACGAAGAAGAGACCAGGGCAACCAGTTATGGTGAGGGATATGAGTTATGGATCATGTATTTATACTCAAATTTACTTATTCAAGTTGATGGTAATCCCCCTGTCGCCGGTACTAACAGCATTATGCCTATTGCTATGTACTCAACTGGCGGCTGGTCCTCCTATGAGCCATCATACAGCGGCGACTGGATGTGCCGGGCTAAGTTAGGTATTTCCGATGTAGCACCTCCCGGTCATTACTTGCTAATCGAGCCTGATCCAGTCGAATTCGGTTGTAACCTCGAGCTCAACACGGAATACGCCATCGAAGCCATTTTCACTTCGTACGGTGACGAGCCTGTAACGATCGATACGATCATTATTGCCGACACCGGCGTCGATTACCTGACATGCGATCATCAGGAACCATTCGTCATTGACGCCCAAACTGAAGTAACTGTCAGGGTTACCTTCCAGACCAGCGAAGAGATCGACCTCGAAACACGCATGAGAGTCATTAACGACTCAGAAAACATGTCCCGCCTGTACACTTGGGACGTCCACGCATCAACCTATCCCGCAGCAGTCGATGATGACCTGACGGGTGTTCCCGCTGAGTATGCCCTGTTCCAGAATCATCCCAATCCGTTTAACCCGACGACAAGCGTGGGCTTTGCGCTTAAAACCGCCGGGAACGTAGAACTCAACGTTTATGACATGAGCGGTCGTATGGTCAAGGAGGTGGTTAACGGTCGTCTGAGCGCCGGTTATCACAACGCACAGATCGATGCTTCCGATCTGCCGGCGGGGATCTATCTCTATCGTCTGAACAGCGGTAACTTTACCGATACGCAGAAGATGATCCTTCTGAAGTAGAACTGGTTTCAGACGCTTTGGACATTAAAAAGCCGGTTGGGATTTTCATCCCAGCCGGCTTTTTGCTCTGAGTGTTAATAATAAGTCGTTATCAAATGGACTGTAAAGTACAAAGTGTCACCCTGAATGACTCTCTCATTGTCACCCTGAACGCAGTGAAGGGTCTCAGGATGGACAAACGAGATTCTTCACTTCGTTCAGAATGACGAAACAAGAACTATTAGAATGACGAAATGAGGACTCTCATATAATATCAGTAATCAGTTAAGTCTATCAATTTATTTAATTTAAAACCATCAAAGGGAGATTTCTAAACATCGTTTCATTCTTCATCCTTCATCCTTTGAAACACCCCCCTTTATCCCATCCTACTTCGAGAGGGAATATCACAACACTCCCTGTTTTTCTCTCATCCTCTTCGCCGCGTCCTTTATGGCGTCAACGATCTTCTGGTATCCGGTGCAGCGGCAGAGGTTGCCCGAAATGGCGCGGCGGATCTGAGCATCGGACGGATCGGGATTGTCCTTCAAGAGCGCCAGCGCCGTCAGCACCATCCCCGGCGTGCAGAAACCGCACTGGATCGCGCCAATTTCGACGAACGACTGCTGAACCGGATGCAGTTTGCCGCCTTCCGCGACGCCCTCGATGGTCATGATCTCGTGACCTTCAGCTTCGACCGCCAACACTAAGCAGGAAAACGACGGTACGCCGTCGATCAGAACCGTGCAAGCGCCGCAGTCCCCGATGCCGCAGCCGATCTTCGTGCCGGTCATTCCCAAGTCGTAACGCAGCGCTTCCGCCAGCGTGCGGCGAGGTTCAAGCGCTATTTCATAATTCAGCCCGTTGATCCTCAAATTCACGATTCGCTTCATGATCCGACCTCATGGTCAACACCCGACAGCGCTCTGTCGCGGCAGCGGTTCAGCGCCCGTCTTACCAGAACCTCAACCATCATCTTCCTGTATTCCAAGCTCCCGCGATGGTCAGTGATCGGTCTGGCTGTCTCGGCGGCTATGCGCGCGGCTTCAGCAGTGGTCTGCTTGTTAAATTCTTTACCCTTAAGATATTCACCGGCTTCAGGGATTAACAGCGGCTTGGGCGCTACGGCTCCAAGCGCGATCCGGGCACTCTCGATCATCATCGTCTTCCCGTTGCCTCGACTTCCGGCGCCGGATTTCATCGGCTCAAACGTCAATGCAGCAGCCGCGCCGACGACCGATATCTCCAGCGCCTTGCGATTCGCCAACTTGATATAAGCGCTGCCGTGCGTATTATCAGGTAGATCGA
>Ga0114922_10006258_pt1 | contig 10946 bp, 8 predicted proteins | sample AartaG_FD_100975 | JGI IMG/M metagenome (GOLD analysis project Ga0114922, IMG submission 100975) | Deep subsurface microbial communities from Aarhus Bay to uncover new lineages of life (NeLLi) - Aarhus_00045 metaG | ecosystem: Environmental > Aquatic > Marine > Oceanic > Sediment | place: Aarhus...
CCCAATTGATCCAAGCTCTTCAACACCTCTTCATTTCCCTGGGCATGGGGAGACACCGCAACGCCGAATGGATGTTGCAACGAGGATGGCGTCGAGTACATGTTTTTTTTGTATTTTCGATAGCGAGTTAAAACAGGAATGGCTTTTCGGACACTGGAAAAAAAAAGAGGAAAATAACCGGCCACATATCGAAAGTGATACCAGAATCGTTTTTTTTTGGGCGCTACGTTGTGAGGTTGATCTGCGTATTGATTCCAGCTGAAATCTTGGTCCATTAAACCGAATTCCTGGTCTTGGTCTTGCAGCTCAGATGAAGTCTTTTTTTTAGGCCGATATGCCAAGTGTAAGATTTTTTCGTGAATCTATACCAAAACCACACTCTTTTTTTCACCTTTTTCGATCCCGTATATTTCTGGAGGAAAAGTTTCTGGAATGCCTCTGGAACACCGAGACGGGTAAGATTTTTTATCCTCTTTAGGAGACCCAATCTTTTTTTCAGGCGGATCCGGTTGGTATCGATCAGAAAAAATGTCTGTTTTTCCTGTCCCTCTCTTCTCACCAATATATTTCCGTCGGAGAGATCTCGGTGGAGAATCCCTTTATTGTGGCAAAGGCTCAAATAACAGGCCAATGACTGAACGAGCGAACTCAGCTCTTCGGAAGACAGCCGCCGAAAAAGATGTCGTATTTCTTCGACGTCCTCTTCTAGAACAGAAAAATAACAACTATCGTCGATAAAAGGGGACCTGTTTTTCTCTAAATAGGCAACAGGAATAGGAGTGGGTATGTTTCGTTCCATCAGCGCGAGACTTCCTAGCCAAGCCTTCTGCGCTTTCGAAGGCAATAAGAGGGTTTTCATCCTGTTCAAACCCCGGGTGAAAAATTCTTTGACCGCGACGTTTATGGTTTTTCCCTCAGACAAAAGAAACGGGATCACACTGATCCGATTCCGGCCATCAAAAAGAATTTGGTGTGGAGATTCTTGAAAAATGCGGTCAAAGCGGCTGATTTTTCTAACAAAATCAGGCCTCTGAAATTCCGGGTTGATACGCCCTTTGAAGGGCGGTAAATCAAGAGGCTCTCCAAACTCTTTATTCGGGAATTTCACATCAGGTAAAATATCACCCCTTATCCATCTCTGTCAATCTGACTCTCATGATTGACTATTCGGAATACTATAATATATCATATCAAGACTGGAATGAACCGATGCCCATAAATCCAAAAATACTTGATATTCTCGCATGTCCCGAGTGCAAAACCGATGTCGAGCTAACCTCTGATGAGAAGGGCTTGAAATGTGTCAAATGCCACAGGGTTTATCCGATCAAACAAGATATCCCTATCATGCTCATCGATGAGGCATCCATTGAACCCGACAGAGAAACAAAAACTTGACCTCTCGGCGATAAAAAAGGTCCTCCTTATACGATTGAGACGTATTGGGGATGTCGTGATGACCACCCCCGCCATAACGGCCTTGCGCAAGGGCCTCCCATCGGCTCACATATCTTATGTCGTAGAAATCCCTTACCGAGAGCTCATCGAAGGAAATCCCCATGTCGATAGTACAATCGTCCTTCCAAGGCCACTTGGTACCAGAAACTTCCTGAATACTGTACGCGCACTCAGGAAGGAACGATTCGATGCCGCCATCGACTTTCATGGTGGACCCACCGCTTCTCTTATCACTTTATTATCCGGAGCAGATAAGAAAATCGGCTACCGTATCAAATACAAGTCTTTCTTTTATGATATCTCCCTTCCCCGGAGTCTTGAAACCGGGCATATTCACAGCGTGGAAAACCATATCCAGCTGGTCAAGGCGCTGGGAATAGAGGTCCCATCATATCCGCCATTGTTATTACCAGAATCCTCGGAGTCAGAAAAGAAAAAAATTCACATGTTTTTCTCCGAAAAGCGTTTCGGAATGTCCAAAGCTATCGTTATCCATGTGGGTGCTGGAAACGAATTTAGGGAATGGGGAATCGATAATTGGGCAGAATTGGTTGCCACTCTTGTGGAACGAAAAGACGCAAAAATCGTATTGATCGGAGCACCAGAAGACAAAGAAAAGGCTGGCCAAATCCTGAACAGGCACCCTGCCTCCGTATTTTCTTTAGCTGGAAAGCTTAACCTGAAAGAACTGAAAGAACTCATCGTGAACGCCTCCTTGTACATTGGCCCGGATTCCGGACCGATGCACATCGCTGCGTCGACCCCAACTCCCATTGTAGCTCTGTTTGGGCCCAATCTTTCTGCCTACAACGCTCCTTGGCAGGCCAAAGCCACGATCATCGAAAAGGAATGGGACTGCCGGCCTTGCGATCAAAGGCATTGTATCCCGGGTGATTATCGGTGCATGCGGACGATCGAGCCAGGTGAGGTTTATGCCGCCTGTATTCCCTTTTTAGATCCTTCATAATAAAATGGATGCCATTTTCCCTTCTTCACAGGATGGGGGGACCTCCGCGAATAATTCAGGTAAAAATTTGACAATGGGCTTCTCTTCTTGGAATATATATTCTTGAACCCGATGAAAAAGTATTGTTTATTTTTTATCCTCCTTTATCTGCTTTTTTCTATGGTCTCGATCTCTCTCATCCAGATTTCTCTTTCATTGGCCTTCTTCTGCTGGTTAATCCTGCATATCAAACAAAAAACTTGGCCCCGATTTCCCTCTTTTTTTTGGCCTCTGATCGTGTATTGCCTGTTCTCTCTCCTCTCCTCCTTTCAGTCTGTTAACCCTGGAATAAGCATGGTAGACAGCAGGGAACTTCTGCTATTCCTTGTTGTCCCGATTACCTTCGCCGCCCTCTCTTCGGAAAAGAATCTCAAAAAAGTCAACTATGCTTTTCTTATCTCGGCAGGCGCCAGCGGATCTTATTCCTTGTTTGCTTTCTTTTTCCTCGCTGAGCCGGGCGAGCGGATCATGGGCTTTATGGGACACTGGATGACTCAAGCGGGATTGCTGCTCCTGTTTTGTTCTTTTGCATTGAGTCTTTTTTTGCTTTCGAAAGAAAGATCAAGGATTCTTTGGGCAAGTGGCTGTGTATTGGGCTCCATGGCCCTCGTTCTCACACTCACAAGGAGCGCTTGGATCGGGCTTGCTTTTGCGGCAGCTCTGGTCTTGGCCTTTTATAAACCCAAAACTCTGGTCCTTATACCCGTCGTTATCGCTCTTTTTTTCCTGTTGAGTCCCCAATCAGTCAAAAGGAGAGCTCTCAGCATCTTCAGCAAAAGACACTATTCGAACACCCAGAGAATCGAGTACTTCCAGGCGGGTATCCAAATCATCAAAGAAAAACCGATATTCGGAACAGGCCCCTGTACCGTCGATATGGTTTTCCAGAATCCGAAATATGGGCTCTCAGAAGGGGCAAAAAGAAACGTCCATCTCCACAGCAACATCATTCAGATCGGAGCTGAAAGAGGAATTCCCGCTTTATTGGCTTGGTTAACCTTTATTGGATGGGCCGCCATAACTCTGCTCAAACTCTTACGTGACAATGATCCCCCGAATCGTCCGGTAACGGTCGGCGCTTTAGCCGCTCTTGTGGGTATGTTCGTGGCGGGATTTTTTGAATACAATTTCGGAGATTCTGAGATCACCGTACTTTTTCTCTACCTTATCACCCTTCCGTTCGCTGTGGCAAAAATGAAAGGAACAGGTTTCCCGAAAAATTGAAAAAGAAAAAAATCCTTTACCTGCTTGTCGGCCTCTTCCTGATCTATGCCATGTGGCTGGGTATTCACATCATCGGATTCCGCATCTACACAGAACCGGATCTCGAAAAATCTCCTCTTGAGATGCAAGGAGCATACCACATTCACACCATCCATTCGGATGGAAGAAAACCGACGGAAAAAATCGCGGAGCTGGCTTCCCACTCTTCACTCGATTTTATCATTCTGACCGACCATGGAAATCCTAACCTTGAATCCCTGGCAACGACGGGCTGGAAACATAACGTCCTTGTCCTGGCCGGATCCGAACTTTCTGTGAACCGTGGTCATCTCGTTGCTCTCGGTTTTACGCCTGCACCACAACCCTTTTCACAGAATGCCGATAGAGCCCATTACCAGATAAAAGATCGTGATGGATTCTCCATCATCGCACATCCGTATTCCAAAGTTTCATGGTCGTGGGGAAAATCCATCGGTTATGACGGACTGGAAATCATCAACGCCAACTCCATGCTGAAGTACGACGTTTTCCGTTTCGTTTTCTTATTGCCCTCTCTCCTGGTCAAGCCTGAATATGCCATGCTCAAAATGCTCCAACGTCCGGATAATAATCTCAAAAAATGGGACGAACTCAACCAAACACATCCCACATTCGGTTTCTACAGTGTGGATGCCCATCTCCTCTACAAGTCTCTTCTTCCTCTTCTGCAACTCCATGTTCTTCTCAAAGAACCCCTCTCAGATGAGTTCGAATGGGCATCGCGACAAGTTTTATCGGCCTTGCATCAAGGTCGCTTTTACAATGCCGTCGATTCAGCCGCCCAAGCCAGTGGTTTCCGCTTCTGGGCTCAAAAGGGCCAAAAAAGAATTCTCATGGGTGAAAAAACTTCTGTTGATTCTAGCACCATCCTCCGGATTCAGGCAGAGTTTCCTTTTGCCAGAGAGATTCATCTAATCCATAATGGCAAAATACTCATGACGACTCAAGATCAAAGCATGGAATATCAACCCACTCAACCGGGCTTTTATAGGGTTGAGGTCTATCTCAAAGAAAAAACTCCCTTACACAAGGATATCCCATGGATTTTGTCCAATCCCATTTTTTTCAGGGAGAAAAGCCAATGATAAATTTAGATCCCCAAAAAATGACAGAAATCGTTTCGGGATTCAAACATAAGCGAATTCTCGTGCTCGGGGATTTGATGATGGACAAATACATCTGGGGCCATGTTTCCCGTATCTCACCCGAAGCACCTATCCCTGTCGTCGTGGCAAAAAACGACTCGTCTTGTTTAGGGGGAGCTGGAAACGTTGGTCACAACCTGCAAAAGCTCGGTGCATCGCCGATCCTCACCGGAATTGTGGGTGAGGACAAAGAAGGCGAATGGATCAGAGATACCGTCGGAGATAGTCGAGGAATTTTTATCAGTCACAATAGGCCAACGACAGTCAAAACGCGTGTCATCGCTCATCACCAGCATGTCGTTCGGGTCGACATGGAAGAGAAAGAACCGATCTCTCCCAAGTTAACGGATAAGATCTACAGGTTCATCCACAATGAAAAATTCGATGGATTGATCATTTCTGATTACAACAAGGGCATTATCACAGAGCCTTTGCTCCAAAAAGTCCTCCTTTTTGCCCAACAAAAAAAATTGCCGGTGTTTGTGGATCCCAAAGTCGAGCATTTTCACTATTTCTCTCCGATAACTCTGATTACACCGAATCACTTAGAAGCGGAAAGTGTCGTTCACCATGCATGCCGCAGCGATAAAGAGGTAGAAAAAGCAGGAGAAACGATCCTCTCCAAAATTTCAACCACGTATCTCATTCTCAAAAGGGGAGAACAAGGACTCAGCGTGTTTGAAAGGGGGAAAAAGGCCCTTCATGTTCCTACCCTGGCCCACGAGGTCTATGATGTCACAGGAGCAGGGGATACAGTCATTGCTGTCTCGAGCTTGGCCCTCCTCGCTGGCGCAACGATCCAGGCAGCAGCCATGCTGGCCAACATAGCGGCTGGCATCGTTGTCGGGAAACTGGGAACGGCCACGCTCACCTCGGCTGAACTTACCGCCGCTCTGCAATCCTAGCTGTGGCTGACGATGAACCTTTCTGATATCAAAGAAACAAAGAGGTGATTGCTATATTAAGAAAGATTGCCGAATCTGGAAGAATGCTGGAGTTATCGGAGTTGGTAGCTTAGCAGTTTTTGGAGATTATTACCCAACCTACTGATTACGAATCAAGGTCCCGATTCGATTTTCACCCCTGTTATATGGGGTAGTCGGTAAAAAACCTTTAGCCAATTATAGCCGTAATTGGGCGTTAGTTAGCAAAATCTTTTACATATTTGTTACATGGGGAGAAATATATATCGTTGACTCTTAATATGAATTTAAGCAAATTTTAATACTCATTCAGTAAGTCAAAAGGGAAATAAGGGAGGTTTAGAGTGAAACAAAAACCTCATTTCAACAAGATCAAAACGTAGCCAAGTTTCGTCAATTTTAAACATGTTCATTTACACCAAAGAGATACAGTCCATGTCTATCAGCTTATCGGGCTCATAACCCGGAGGTCGCTGGTTCAAATCCAGCCCCCGCTATCTATCCCATCCTTACCAATTAACGGATCTGAATTCCATGGACAGTTCCATTTTAGTAGACCTCATGCAGCCTTAGGTGGCAAAACACCATATGAACGAGTTCACTTCATTGACGGTCATCTTTTTTTTATGATAAATTAATTGCAAGTCTTTTATCTTAAGATGCAAGGCTCAGGAGGAAGGACACATGTATCATCCAGATATTAAAGGTCGTCGTTTCTTTCGGATATCAATTTTTGTGCTGCTAGGATTGTTGATACTACCAGCCATAAGTCACGCACAGGCAAAAAATGTTGAGCAAGACCAAGTGAGATTTTACCGCAGCGGCGCTGTATTAAATGTCAGTGAAGTGTTAGCCTTCAATTCTTTTGGAAAAGGGTCGTCTATAAAAGAAATCACAGTCAGATACAATATGATTCGTTCTGACTTAGAGGCAGATTGGATCTACAACGGACAGGTTATAGGCCATTCTCTGATGCCGAAAGGGTTAAAGAAGTCCATTCGCTTCACATACAACCAACCTCTCCCTGGAACGTTTGCCGTGAGGTTCACAGGAGCAGAGGGACAGGTACAAGTTACCAACATCAGTGCTATAGTGATTGAGAGAGGAGAAGGGGAAGTTCTTATAGAAGAGAGCGAGGTTGATAAACAGCAGAAATATGATCTCCTCTCTAAATTGATAAAAATCAACCTCGCAACTAAACGCAAGGATTTTAAACTCGCTTATGAGATAAAAGATCATCTTATTCGCAGGATAATTGAGAAGAATCTGATAGATGAAAAGACGATTCAATCGAATATTTCAGAGAATAGTACGATAAAAATCCTTGCTGATAAGAATGATGTCACTCTATCCGGTCAGATAAAAAGTCAACAGGATGAAAAAATAATCATTAAAAACTTAAAAGAAGCAGCTCAGGAAGTAGTGGATGTGAAGCATGTCAAAACAGATATTCATGTTATTGTCCTTCCTGTGTATACGCTAATACCTTTTGTTCCGAATGTCATCGGTATGGACGTGAGTGAAGCTGAAGAGATTATTTCGAAGAGTGGTTTTGTTAATAAAGTGGCATCATACACTTCTTATAAAAGGGAGTATCAAGGACAAGAGGGTAGGGTTGTAAGTCAGTCACCAGAGGCAGGAAAACAATCTCCTAAAGGATCAGAGTTAAAAATCATTGTTTATAATCCCTCTACAATTCCAGTCCCAAATTTAGTCGGTGAACGCCAGGAAGTGGCTGAAGAGCGTATTGAAAAGAGTGGCTTTCTATCTAAAGTGGAATTTCATACAACTTATAATAAAGACTATCAAGGTCAGGAAGACAAGGTGGTACTCCAGTCACCTGAAGCCGGAACACAAGCACCTCATGGTTCAGAGGTCATCATTACGGTTTATAGCCCCCCTTCAATTCCAAATGTGATTGGCAAATCCCAGATAGAGGCTGAGGAGATTATTGATGAGACCGGATATCTGCCCGAGGTGAAATACTTTTCATCTTATTTGGAGAAGTATCAAGGACAGGAAGCAAAGGTGGTATTGCAAAGACCCGAGGCTGATAGAGAAAACTATCGAGGCACAAGTATTACTATTACAGTTTATAACCCTTCGACTTTGGTCCCGAGCGTTGTCGGCAAAACCAAGATAGAGGCTGAAGAGATTGTTGAAGAGAGTGGTTATCTGCCCAGTGTGGAATTCGAGACATCTTATAATAAGGAGTATCAAGGTCAGGAAGACAAGGTGGTATTCCAGTCACCTGAAGCCGGAACACACGTAACTCATGGTTCTGAGGTTACAATCACCGTTTATTCTTATAGTCCAACTGCGGATTTAGAGATAGAGAGTATCAGTTACCAAGATCCATTGGTCGAAGGAGAAAAGCAATCTTTCTCCATGGTGGTGAGAAATTCTGGGGATGCGTCTCCGGAAAAGGTCATTCCTGATGTCATGCCAATATCCATAAGGGTCGGACTTTGGTACAAAAGACCAGGAGATAGTGACTGGAAGCAGTTCCAATTTCCCCATACAGGAATGATAGATATAGAACCGGGAAAGACCCAGACCTATTCTTTTCAAAAAGATGCCAGTAGCTCTTTACCATCAGGCAATTACCTGATTCGTGGTATCGTCGATGAACACGCCCAACTTAATGACAAAGATGTCCAGAATAATAGAATGGAAAAAGAAATCTCAATTGAACCTTCACCTATCTTGCTGAAGAGTTTACCTGAACGGGCTGCTTGGGGGCAGAAAATCCTGCTGGAAATTGAAACAGGAAAAGACCTTAAGGATGCAGAACATCCCGTTTCTTTAAGTCTTAAGTTCAATGAAATGGAAGGGGCTATTGATAATATAGGAAAAAAGAATTGGAGGGAATATACCTTGTCAGTAGTTGTGCCTGAAGGAGCAACCACTGGTCCGATTTCAGTCTCCGGCTATGGTGTAACCGGACGGAGTAAGGATAATATTATCATCTTCGGCCCTCCTGCAATCACTGAGATTTCTCCTCAAGCGGCACCGGTTAAAAGTACAATAACTATCGAGGGAACCTATTTTGCCAATTTTTCGGTAGAAGAACGTACAGCAGTGGCTTTTACAACTGATAGATCAGAAAGTGGTGAAAAACTGGGGGATGTGACTTGGATCAGTGAAAATGAGATCCGGGTAAAAGTCCCGGATGAAGCCATGAGCGGTCCTCTGAGTGTAAAAACTATTGTTGGAAGCATACAATTTAGTACAACCAGTGAAACATCTTTCCAAGTTCTCCCAAGGATTACCGGTTTCAGTCCTAAATCTGGTTATGCAGGAATGCAGGCTTGGATCAGCGGGACAAGTATTGACTTAGAAAGAAATCCTCGAGTTACATTCAATGGTGTTGAGACAGAAATAAAAAAAATCTCTGGCAACACTTTGGAGGTTGTTGTTCCTGAGGGTGCATCTACAGGTAAGATTGAGATACGCACCGATGAAGGGATTGCTTTGAGCGAAGAAGATTTTAGAGTGATCATCGGTCCTACTATAAACTCCATTTCTCCTCAACGAGGTCCGAAGGGAACCATTGTTACTATTAAAGGGGAAGATTTGGATGTAATCACAGGTGCTAGTCTTATTTATTTTCCTTCTATTGGAGGAAGTGGATCAATGCCGATAGAAATTGTAGGTACTTCAACCAGAGAACAAGCTCAATTGCGTATCCCCATTACCATTGAAAACTGGGGCGAGATTTCCGTCAATTTCCGCAATCGCTATTCAAATAGAGTCAGATTTGGAAACACATCTATATATGATGCAGATTTAGGAATAGAAAGTATTCAGCCTCAGTTTCCGTTAGTCAAGGGAAAGAAACAGACTATTAACCTTATCGTGAGGAATTATGGTGATGAATCTCCAGAAATGATTAGGCCTAATATTCCTGAGGTTAATATAAGGCTTGGTCTCTTGTATAAAAGACAAGGAGATGCAGAGTGGATGATATTCAAAAATATTCGTAGGGGCCTGATTGAAATAGAACCGGACAAATCACGCACTTTTTCTTTTTCCTTAGATGGCAGCAACTCTTTGCCAGGAGGGGATTATATCTTTCGAGCTTTTGCTGACGATTGGGAGCAATACAGAGATAGTAACTTTCAGAATAATATGCTGGAGAAGAGAATAACCATCGAATTTGATCAATAAGGTTAAGAATTTTCACCTCAACGTCTGAGAAGGAACGGTCTAAAGCAATTCGCATATTTTAATGAAATTCGCTTAAATTTCGACTCCAAAATTGCCCTTAAATGAGAATTCTACAGGTCTGAAATCGCGTTTAAGGTTTCAACAAAGATATCCAAGGGCCGATATTTTTGGGTCAGGTCAGTTTCACTGATTGTGACACGGGGCAAAAAGCGGAAAACAGAAAGGAGGTGGAAACAACCTAAATGTATTATTTTCAGACAATTAAAAAGAGAGCCAGTGAGAGGAGTCGAACCTCCGACCTCCTGATTACGAATCAGTTGCTCTGTTATGCCTAATTGATATGTGTCACTTATGGATTTTCTCAACCCCTCTTTTGACCAAATTTTGGCCACAAATTTCCATCAATCTGCAATATAACCCGCCCTGTGGATAATCCTATATTTTTTGTTCTTAGTCCTGACTTTGATCTCTTTGAATTTCCCGTCGACGACATAGTCTTTCGGCCGGTAGTACAGGAGATAATAATTTTCAGAGGCATCCAGAGCTTGTTTGAAGGCATAGGCGGGATTTCCCGAACTCACCACCAATCCTCCTGTGGCAATCGCCATTTCTCTGAAAGCACTGAACATGTCCTCGGAATGTTCGACCAGCTGGATTCCTTCCTCTGCGACCTCTCTTTGCGTTAAAAACAAAAAGTGGATCGAAGTTGAAGAATCGGAATAGGCCATCTTGACTTGGTCGACATCGAAAGATTTCTCCCGGGTGAAAAAGTCAAATAGACTGGACATCTGCTGCAGCACAGCCGGATTATCCTGGTAATGGCTTTCGAATTGACTCAGGATTCTGCTATCTATCTGTGGAATAAATTCGCTCTGGTAGAACATGTAAACATATTTTTGCCCCTGCTTGTTCTTCAGGTATTTGGCAAAATCTAGGAGCTTGATCTGATCGACCCGCCGGAGATTTTCCAGTTTGGCCAAA
>Ga0114922_10006260_pt1 | contig 10946 bp, 7 predicted proteins | sample AartaG_FD_100975 | JGI IMG/M metagenome (GOLD analysis project Ga0114922, IMG submission 100975) | Deep subsurface microbial communities from Aarhus Bay to uncover new lineages of life (NeLLi) - Aarhus_00045 metaG | ecosystem: Environmental > Aquatic > Marine > Oceanic > Sediment | place: Aarhus...
CAAAAGCGCAGTTGAAGCGGGCGCCTTCCTTCGCGGTGGCCACCGCGATCGTGGCGGCGATGCTCGTGGTGAGCACGTTCATCCAGTACGCCGAACCCTCCAACCCGCCGACCATCGATCCGGTCGAGGCCGAGATTGCGAAAGAGGAGCCGCCCCCGCTCGAAGAAATCAAGGATCGGATCGAGCCCGAGCAGCCCAAGTTGGACCCGGCAGACGTGGCGCCGGCGATGGAAGAGGAGAACGTAGTCCCGGTCAACGCACCTCTGGATGACGTGACCGCCGACATCGAGTTCACTGAAGACCCGACCTCTGACGCGCTGGAGCCGTCGGACCCGTTCCCGATGGAGTTGACCAAGAAGATGGCCGTGATCGGGACCACTTCAGGGACGGGCGGGTTTCAGGGGGTGCTCGGCAGCCGCACGAAGGCGGGGAAACGGCGCGCCGCGCGCCGGTTCGGCATGCCGAAGGGAACGGACAAGGACATCCTGGCCGGACTGCGCTGGCTGAAGAAGGTGCAGAATAAGGAGACGGGCGGCTGGGACGCGGAGAAGTTCGAAGGACGCCGCGGTGTGAGCCGCGGGGTCTCGGGCCTGGCGCTGCTGGGGTTCCTTGGGTTCGGCTGCACGGACAAGCGGCCGCTCGAATTCGCCACCACGGTCAAGAAGGCGATGAAATACCTGGTCGACGTTCAGGAGACCACCGGCGGAGAGGGCGCCAGGAGCAAGAGAGGCTGGTTCGGCGAGCAGATGTACACTCAAGGCATTTGCACGATGGCCCTCGCCGAGGCCTACGCGATGATGGGACGAAGAGACTGCGAACGCGCGGCGCAGATGGGCCTCGAGTACATCCTCCGAAAACAGCCGGCGCACGGCGCATTCAGCTACGGCGGCCCCGGCAACGACGTCTCGGTCACGGGCTTCCAGATCCAGGCGATCAAGGCCGCATACGTCGCCGGACTGAGGGTCCCAAAGGAGGCGCGGCAGAAAACGGAACGGTTCCTCCGGATCTGCATGGCCAAGAACTACGGCACCCCGTATCGCATTAACCCCATGAGCGAGGTGCAGAAGGCCCACAAGCTGAGCATGACGGCCGCCTCGCTCACCGGCCGGCTCTTTATGGGCCACAAGCGCGGCGGCCCGGACTGCGTCGGGCAGGCGGAGTACATCATCGCCGGTGACAAGCACCTCCGGGTGGCCAAGCAGGCGAGCAACTACTACGTGCTCTACTACATGAGCCTGTCGATGTTCAACATGGGCGGAAAGTACTGGAAGGGCTGGAACAACGCGTTCAACGCGCCGTTGCGGGCGAGACAGGTCAAGGCCGGCCCGGACATGGGCAGTTGGCCGGGCGGCGGCGCGGGCGGCCACGTGTTCTCCACCGCGATGGCGTGCCTCGCCCTCGAGGTGTACTTCAGATTCCTGCCTACGTACAAGTCCTTCTGACTCGGCCGGAGAAAGTCACTTCCTCCTTGCCGGCCCCTGCAGCGAGCTGCCGCTACTGCATCCCGAGTTCACGGCGCACGTTCTCGGCGAATTCCCTGGCACACAAGTCACCCGACCCGCGACTTCTTCTCGCTTGCTCCTCGAAGTCACGCAGGAGTGCCTCGAGTTCTGTGCGGAGCCGAGTATCCTTCGTGGCTTCACGAGGGGTTTTCCCGCCGAGCGCCTTGACCGGAAGATCGATCCACTCTCGCCAGAATCGTTCGCCGATGTCCTCTTCCAGGCGCCGCAGTTCCGGGTCCTTCGGCCTCGTCCATTGCTTCTCGTGCCTTGGTTCGGCGCGCTTTGCCCACAGGTCGTCGATCATGTCGGAAGTCCTCTGCTGGCTTCGAATCAGGCTGAGCTTCGCGCCGAGTTCCGCTTCGAGGGCGGAGCAGACGAAGTCGAGTCGCTCCTTCGACATCGCCGACACCTCCAGGCGGTTGCGGCCCAGGTAGACCATCGCCACGTCCTCATGCTTCGGGATGGCGGATTCGCGGGCGGTCCCGGGCTCGATGTGAGACGTCCGGAACATGAGAACGCGCCTGCCCTCTTCATCGCCATCGGGGATGGGCCGCGCGAACGGCAGCGGGTCGTCGCCCTCGTTGTGCGGCCAGCCGAACGAATCCCCCTTCACCTCGTTCCCTTTGGAGGGGCCTCTGTCGGCAAAGTGCGGCGAACTGCAGAGCGCTGCCCGGACGCCCCTGCGGTCCGACAGTGAGTATACGGCGTAGCCGTGCGCCACCGGCTCTCCCGTGCTGAGCACGAAAAGGGGCGGCGTATCCGCAATGCGCGCGACGGCCCGCCCGATTTCTGCTGAACGTTCGCTGAAGAACCGCGGCCACGACGCCTGGTCTTCCGGCAGACCTCGCTGTTCCTGCCAAGTCGCACGCTCACGGCGCAGCCACGCCTCAAACCGAGAACGCATGTCGCGCGCGACCTGCGTAAGAAAGCCACTCAGCTCCAGCCGGTTTCCGCAAGGGAAGACCGAACCGATCAGCAGGTTTCCGCGCTGGGCCCTGCGTGCCAAGGTCACGTCGAAGGCCTGCACTGTGTCGCCGACCAACCGGTCCAGCAACGTCGTCAGATGCGTGGCGGGCGACGCTCTCTCCACCTCGAACAAGCCGCGCCGCCTAAGAAACAGCCAAGCAGAGAGCTGGCGCCTCTCTTCGAGAGAGAGCCGTCGCATTTCCGCCTGCGCGAACCGCTGCACTACGGTCTGCCCCGCTCCCTCATCCGGCCGCCAGTCGTGAAGAAGGTACTCCAGGAACGGTCCTTCGCCTTTCGGCCCCTTCTCCAGCACGGCCTCTGTGCTGCCAGTCCAGCGCTGAAGGGCAGCCTCCAATTCCTCACGCGGAACAAGCCGCTCGCAGGCATCGATGACCTTTGCGTTCAGTCCGCGCGCGATTCGTCGACCCCGGCTCTCACCGGCCGGTGGGGACGTTGGCGTGGCCGCTGCTGTCGGCGCCGCCCCGTTGCGCGCCCCACAGCACTTCTTGTACTTCCGCCCGCTGCCGCACGGGCACGGGGCGTTGCGATCGACGCTGGAGGAGCGGAACTGCTCTGCGGCATGAAGTCTGCGCCATCCACCTCAAGAGGGTCCCAGGGAGGCGGTGTGCTACCGGTCACCATTCTTCGCTCCGTGAGTGTCTATCCATCGACACGGTTGTCCACTCTGACTGATTCTAGCGCATCCTGCGTTCACATCAAGACCGAGAATCGGACTTTATCGAGTGATGTATGGTTACACGTGTGCATTCATGATACCAATTCTTGCGAGGAGATGCGCGGGAGGCCGGCACTATCGTGACGCCCCCGTTCCTGACGCCGCCATCCCTGACGCGATACGCCGACGGAGCCGTTGCGCCGCGTCTGAGAGGGCTCTGGCTGTGGCGGGCCTCCATGCCGGACGGGGCCGAGGTCGTGGATCTCGGCCACAGCCGCGCGCCGCAGGGCCACATCGCAAATGGCTCGAACACTGTGCAGATTGACAGCCTGCAGCGCCGCCGGTATAATCCCGCCGGCCCACCTCGGGCTCTCTGAGGCGACAGCAAATTGCGAATCATACTTGCCAGAACCGCCGGCTTCTGCATGGGCGTCAAGCGGGCCATGGAAAAGGCCCTGTCCATCGCTCAGGCCCGGCCCGGCCCGATCTTCACGTACGGCCCGCTCATTCACAACCGACAAGTGGTCGAGATGCTTGAGGCACGCGGCATCTGCGCCAAGACGGAGTTCAAGGGCGCGGGCGGCGGGACGGTGCTGCTGCGCACGCACGGCGTGCCGCCAGGTCTCGCCGACCGGCTCCGCGCCGCCGGGCTCGAGGTCGAGGACGGTACGTGCCCCCATGTGCTCCGCGGGCAGCGCTCCATCGCTCGCCGCTCGGCCGAAGGATACCACGTCATTATCGTCGGCGACCGGGACCACGACGAAGTGCTCGGCCTCGCCGGCCACGCCCGGGGGCTTTGCCACATCATCGCCAGCGTCGAGGAAGCCCGGACGGCTCCCCTGCACGACAAGGAGGTCGTGGTCGCCCAGACCACGTTCAACCAATCGCTGTTCGAGGACATCGTCGAGGTGCTGCGGGCGAGAAAGCCCGACCTGGAGGTCGTCGACAGCATCTGCAACGCGACGTCGGACCGCCAGGAGGAGGCTCGGGAGCTGGCCCAGCGGGTCGACGCAATGGTCGTCGTGGGCGGCCACCACAGCGCCAACACCCGGCGCCTGGCCGAGATCGCGGAGAGCACGGGCACCCCAACGTTCCACGTCGAGACCGCCGACAAGCTGGACCTGGACCGCCTTGCACAGTACGAAACCGTCGGTGTGACGGCAGGCGCCTCCACGCCCAGTTGGATTACCAGCACGGTGATCGACCGGCTGCGCGACATCCGCCGGAGCGATTCGTTGATCGCGCGGGCGGGCGCCGCGCTGGCGAGCGCCGTCATCGACGGCAACCTGTACGTGGCCGCGGGCGCGGCGGCGCTGACCTATGCAGCCATCAAGCTGTTGGGACTCGAGCTGAGCTCGAACTGGGACCGGGGCCGGCTGATGGTGGCGGCGTTCGGCTACATTTTCTCCGCCTATTTTGTGGGCCGCGCGGCGGAGAGCAGGGCAGGGGGCTCGGGGCTGACCAAACGCGGGGCGTTCTACCAGGCTCACCCGAAATGGATGAGCGTGATGTCTGTGCTGTTGTGCGTTATTTCGGTCGCTGCGCTGGTGCCGTTGCCCTTCGGGTGGATAGCGGTTGCCCTGCTGGGGGTTTCGTACGCCATGGCCGTGGCGTATGGCGCGCTGGTCGCCCCCCGCGAACGGCGCCGGTCGATGTTCCTGCGAAACGTTCCGGCTTCCAAGGACTTGCTGTCCGCCGCCGGCTGGACCGTGGTCGCGGTGCTGGTGCCGGTGGTTGCAGCGCGGGGGCCTTCCGTGTATGCTGTCGCGGTCGTCGCCGCCGTGGTGTTCGGCTTGGCGTTCATTCGGTCCGTCATGTTCGATTTCAGCGACGTGATGGGCGACCGGCTGCTTGGCCACGATACACTTCCCGCGCTGATCGGCGTGACGCGGGCCAAGGCGGTGTTGGCGGTTCTGGCCGTGGCGTTGGGGGTCGTGCTGGCCCTCGGGGCGGCCGCCGGGGTCATCAGCGGTCTGGGCTACGGGATGCTGGTGTGCCCGGTGTATGTGGTGTGTTACCTTTTGGTTTTCAGCAGGCCCATCACGGCGTCCGAGCGCAGGTGCGCGCTCGTCGTCGACGGCGGCATGTTGCTCGCCGGGCTGGTGGCGCTGATCCACGCGGTTCTACATTGAGTTGGCTATGGATGAAGAACTCAAGAACAGGCTCGTCACAATCAAGGAGGACCTGATCAATCTCAGGGACTCTCTTTGACGTCGCTCCCACCGAGTCGAAGATTGCGGCGATCGAGACCGAGATGGCGCAGCCCGACTTCTGGGCGAACCCGGAAGCGGCGCAGGCCAGAATGCGCGAGATGAAGCGGCTCAAGAGCGGGATCGAGCCGCTGGTCGCGCTCGAACGACTCCACGAAGAAGCATCGCTTCTGCACGACCTCGCAGTGGAGGAGGGGGACGAAGAGGCGCTGGCCGAGGTGCGCCGGGACCTCGTCCGGCTCGACCAGGGCCTGGAAGCGCTTCGTTTCCGCCTGATGTTCAACGGCCCCGACGACGGTAAGAACGCCTTCCTGCGCATTCACGCCGGAGCGGGCGGCACCGAGTCGTGCGACTGGGCGATGATGCTGCTTCGCATGTACCAGCGGTGGATCGAGCGGCACGGGTTCGACTCGCGCCTGCTCGACGAGCTCCCGGGTGAATCCGCCGGGATCAAGCGGGCGACGTTGAACGTGACGGGGGCGCACGCGTACGGCTACCTCCGCTCCGAGATCGGCGTTCACCGGCTGGTCCGGATCTCCCCCTTCGATTCCGGGGCGAGGCGGCACACCTCGTTCGCCTCCGTCGATGTGGTGCCCGAGCTCGGAGATGATTTCAGCGTCGAGCTGAAGGAAGAGAACCTGAAGATCGACACGTATCGGTCGAGCGGTGCCGGCGGCCAGCACGTCAACGTCACCGATTCCGCCGTCCGCATCACGCACCTCCCCACCGGCGTGGTGGTGACCTGTCAGAACGAGCGGTCGCAGCACAAGAACCGCGCCACCGCGATGAAGATATTGAGGGCGCGGCTCTACCGGCTCGAAGAGAAGAAGCGCGAGCAGGAGCTTCAGAAGCTCTACGGCGAGAAGGGCGAGATCGCGTGGGGCAACCAGATTCGCTCCTATGTCCTCCAGCCGTACCAGATGGTCAAAGACCACCGAACGGGCTGCGAGACCAGCGCGACGGACGCCGTGCTGGACGGAGACATCGACGTGTTCATCCAGGCATACCTGAAGGACAAGGTGGGAAAATAATGTCGCTTGACGCCTTGCGCAGAAGGGACCCGGAGGTCTACCAGGCCGTGATCGGCGAGGTCGATCGGCAGAGGAGCCACGTCGAACTCATTGCAGCAGAGAACTTCGTCAGCTCGGCTGTGCTGTGCGCCTCGGGCTCGGTAATGACCAACAAGTACGCGGAGGGGTATCCGGGCGCGCGGTATTACCGGGGCTGCCAATACATGGACGCGGCGGAGGATCTCGCGCGCCGGCGCGCCAAGGCGATATTCGGCGCCGAACACGCCAACGTCCAGCCTCATTCCGGCTCACAGGCTAACATGGCCGTGATGTTTGCGGTGCTGAAGCCGGGCGACAGGATTCTGTCGATGTCGCTCGCCCACGGCGGCCACCTGTCGCACGGCGCCCCCAAGAGCTTCAGCGGCATGCTGTACGACGTGGCCACCTACGGCGTGAGCCGCGAGACCGAGCGCATCGACATGGACGAGGTGCGCGACAAGGCCCTGAAGCACCGCCCGAAGATGATTATCGTTGGCGCCAGCGCGTACTCCCGCATCATTGATTTCGAAGCGTTCAGCGAGATTGCGAAGGACGTCGGCGCGGTAACGCTGGTCGACATCGCGCACATCGCGGGGCTGGTGGCCACCGGCCTGCATCCGGACCCCGTGCCCTGCGCCGACTTCGTCACCCTCACCACCCACAAGACCATGCGAGGGCCGCGCGGAGGCATCGTACTGTGCCGGAAAGAATACGCCGCGCGCATCGACGAGCTGGTGTTCCCGGGGATTCAGGGGGGGCCGTTGATGCACACCATCGCCGGCAAAGCGGTAGCGCTCAGGGAGGCCACGCGGCCCGGATTCCTCGAATACCAGAAGCAAATCCTGACTAACTGCCGGTGCCTGCTCGGCGAGATGCAGAACGCCGGATACCGGATCGTGTCGGGCGGGAGTGACAATCACCTGTTCCTGGTCGATCTGAGGAACCGCCGAATATCCGGCAAGAAAGCGAGTGCTTTGCTGGAAGAAGCGGGTATAATACTGAACAAGAATCAGATTCCCTTTGACCCCGAGCCGGCGACGCGGGCCAGCGGAGTCAGGATCGGGACCCCGGCGACGACCACGCGCGGGATGAAAGAGCCGCAGATGAAACAGATCGCACACTGGATCGACCAAGTGCTGTCCAACCCCGAGGACGGGGCCGTGAGGGCCCGGGTACGCCAGGAGGTCGAGGATCTTTGCAGCCGGTTTCCTCTCTACCCGGAGTCGTAAGCGCAGCGGAGGAGCTATCCGATGGTTCGAGCCGAAATCAAGTGTGGCGTGCTCGCCGTCCTCTCGATTTGCCTGGTGGCGACGGGATGCGCGTCGGAGGCCTTGACCCGAATGGGCGACGACCTCGAACTCCAGTTCCAGCAGAAGGGCGCGGAGATCGAGCACGCCATCAACAAGGTCGGCGAGGCCCTCACCGGCAGCGCCACCCGCGCCCAGGACAAGGCCGAGAAGTTCTACGACCGCCTGGTGAACAAGTACGAAAAGCACCATAAGCCGTCGAAGCTGGTCTTCTTCCTGGACGACGCCGAAGCGCCGGCCAAGCCCACCGCGGCGGAGACGGCAGCCGCTCGCGGGGCGGAGGGGCGGCCGGTCGTCGTGGCGCCCAAGGAAATCAAGTCCGAGTTCCTCGGCGAACGTACGCTCGAACACCGCGGGCTCCGCCTCCTGTGGAAGCTCGCGCTCGACGGCTCAGGCGCCCGGCACGCCGATGTCAACAACGGCTATCTCTATGTGGTCACCAAGCTGAACCGTATGTACTCTATCGAACTCAAGACCGGGCTGACTCGGTGGATCACCGATCTGGGAGCCCGCCCGGACGGCCCTCCGGGATTCAACGATATCTACGTCGTAATCAGCGCCGGTGATGTTGTCCGGGTGATCGATAAGCGCGTTGGCAAGGACAAATGGAAGTTCGAGACCAAGGTCCAGCCGTCCTCGCGGCCCTACTGCACCTCGTTTCACTTCGTCTTCGGATGCTGGACAGGCAAGGTGTGTGGGTTCAAATTCGGGGAGCGGTATCCCGCTTGGCAGTTCAAGGCGGGCGACCATGTCTTTGCTGCGCCCTACCTCTTTGGCATTCACGCGTTCGCTGCGACCGACAACGGGCTGTGCGTCAAGTACAACACGGCCGCCGAGCTGGGCAGCGGCGAAACCAACTTCGGTGGCAGGCCCGTCGGTGATCTGGTGGGCAGCAAGGATCTGATGTTCATCGGTACCGAGAACTACGAGATGGTCGCGATCCGCGCGGCCACCGGAGACAAAGCCTGGACCCACGGCTGCGGCGGCCGGGTCGTCGGCGGGCCGTGGCTCTCACAGACCGAAAACGTCCTCTACTACAGCGCCCATGATGACGGCCTCTATGCCCTCACCGCGATCACCGGAAAGGCGCGCTGGAAGGTCCCGCGGGGCGTGAAACCGGTCGCCCTTTCGGGCGCCTACCTGTTCGTCTTGCGGGACGACGGGATGGTGAGCAAGGTGGACAACGGAACGGGAAAGGTCATCTGGTCCGAGTCTGTCGAGCCGTTCGTCAACGTGGTCGGCCACATGCAGAACGAGGTCATGTACCTGATCTCGGCTGACGGCCAGGTGTTCGCTGTCGCGCCTAAAAAATGAGCGGCCAGCCCGCACTCAGAGCCCTCTTCGTCGGCCCGCTCCTGTGGGCCTTGACGATCATCATCCATGCCGAAGCGACCGTCGCTGCTGCGCCGCCGTCTCTTACAATCGTCTTTCTCACGGGCAAAGCGCCGGAGGGACCCGCCTGCCCGCGCACCATCATCCGCACGCTCCGGCACGAGACCATCCGCCGGGCACGGGGCAGGCTCGTGGACGTGACCCGCTGGCGCCCCACCGGCGCCGGCGCGGATGTGGTCGTGACCGTCACCGTCGGGCCGCGCCGGATCGTGGTCCGAATCGCGCCCCGTTCGGACAAAGGCAGGGCCGCGCTGCCCAGGGACCACGCGGCGTACGGCGCGGTTTCGCCGCCGGAGCTTGTCGCCCGGGCCGAGCAGGCCGCGGCATATGTCGCGCGATCTCTGACCGGCGACGCACGCCCGGTCGCGCCGCGGAAACTGCTGCCCGAGACGGCCCTGAAACTGTTCGAGAAAGCGCTCGCCCTGGGCGCCGCCGACAAGACGGACGCGCTGATCCAGAAGCGGTCGCTTCTCTCGAAAGCCGTGAGCGCCGCTCCGAAATGGGCGCTCGCACGTCTCGAACTGGGCGAGACCATCGGCGCCCAGGGCGACGCCAAAGGCGCCGTCCCGCCCCTTTCCAAGGCCTGTGAACTCAGCCCCGACGACCCAGAGGCGCGGGCCGAACTGGCGCTCGCCTACCGGCGCGCGGGTCGTTATGCCGACGCCGTGTCGAGCTATTCTCGCGCGCTGGCCCTTGCGCCGCGGGATCCCGTCACGCACAACAACTTCGGCGTCGCGCTGCTGTTAGCCCGGCAGCCCGCCGGAGCGGTGAAGCACTTCGAGCAGGCCGTCGAGATCGAACCGCTCTATCACGAGCCGCTCATCAATCTCGGCACGCACTACCGCTTCATCGGCGAAGAACACAAGGCCGAGGAGCACTACCGGCGTGCGGTCGCCTTGGCGCCCAAGGCGCCCGGGCCCCGAATCACCCTTGCCAAGCTGCTTACCGAGAGCGGCAGACACCGGGCCGCCGAGCGACAGCTTGAGTCCGCAGTGGCCGACAACCCGGAACACGCGGCCGCCAGGCTCGAGTACGCCGTGGTGCTGGCGCGGCGGCAGAAATACTCGCCGGCCATCAAGCACCTCGAGCGCGTGCTGGAGATCGCGCCGGAGTACCGCGAGGCGTGGTACAACCTCGGCCTCTGCCACCATTACATGGGCCGCGACGACAAGGCCATAGAGGTCTTTGAAACGGGCATCCGGCGTGAGCCGGATCATGCCCCCTTGTATTACGGCCTCGGGCTGGCGTACGAGGCGAAGAAGGAGCGCCGGCTCGCCGAAGAGGCCCTGAAAATGGCCCTCGAAAAGGACCCGAAACTCCTGCCGGCCGAGTTGGCCCTGAAGCGGGTCCGAGGCGAATTTGCGCCGCGGGAGCTCGCCTGGCCGTTCGGGCTGCTGTGCCCCGCCAGAAAGGGCGGGCGCGCCGGTGCGTCGTGTCTTCCATCGGCGATCACGCTGGCGGCGCTGTTCCTCCCGGCGCTTGCGCTGCGGCGTCGGTCCCGCAGTCGTTTCAGATGACGCTTTTCCACCCAGCGGACAGGCGGGACTTTTGAGATTCTCTACACCCTTTTGTGGACTTCCACGGACTTATGGGTGAGGGCGGAAAGACTGCGCCCTTTCCGAGCGGACCTGCGGTATAATGAAAAAGCGTCCTTGCGGCACATCGGACGCGCGGCGCAGGGCGGGGTCCGGCCTCCCGAAACGAGGGCTTGCAAGAAGGGGAAAGATCTTGGCACAGCCGAATCCGCAGAACGCTCAGGCTCAGAGCGCCGCCAGCCAGGTGCTGGGAGGCTTCGAGATCATTACGAAGCTCGGCCAGGGCGGCATGGGGGCGGTGTTCCTGGC
>Ga0114922_10006261_pt1 | contig 10946 bp, 9 predicted proteins | sample AartaG_FD_100975 | JGI IMG/M metagenome (GOLD analysis project Ga0114922, IMG submission 100975) | Deep subsurface microbial communities from Aarhus Bay to uncover new lineages of life (NeLLi) - Aarhus_00045 metaG | ecosystem: Environmental > Aquatic > Marine > Oceanic > Sediment | place: Aarhus...
AGGCCCTCCTCGTCGCCCCACAGTTGCAGCTCGCGCATGCCGGGGGTGTCGATGACTACGCCGCGCTCGGGCACGACGATCAGCTCGCGGCGTGTGGTGGTGTGGCGGCCGCGGCGGTCGTCATCGCGCACCTCGGCGACCGCGAGGTCCGTGCCGGCCAGGCTGTTGATGAGCGTCGTCTTGCCGACGCCGGACGGACCCAGCAGCGCGATCGTGTTGCCGCCGCGGAGGTACGGCTCGAGCGCATCCATCCCCCGCTTTTCGGTGGCGCTGACCGGGTGGATGGCGACGCCAAACGCGACCGCGTCCACTTCGTCGACGCACGCTTGCACGTCATCGCACACATCGGCCTTGTTGAGCACGATGACCGGGTCCGCCCCGCTGTCCCAAGCCACGGCGAGGTACCGTTCGATCCGCCGCAGGTTGAAATTGCGCCCGCCGTCCAGGCCGCTGACGAGGAAGATGGTGTCGACGTTGGCGGCGACGACCTGCTCCTCGGTGCGCCCGCCCGCGGCTTTGCGGGAGAAGCTGCTCTTGCGCGGGAGGAGTGCGTGGATCGTCGCCCTGCCTTCTGCGGGCCGGGCCTGAGCGGCGACCCAGTCGCCGACCGCGGGGAGGTGGCTGCGCGAGGGCGCGTCGTGGCGGAGCCTGCCCGACAGTTCCGCAGCCAGCTCGCCGCATTCGCAGAAGAGGCGGTAGCCCAGCTTCTCTTCCCGCGTCACGCGCGCCGGCGCTAGGTCCTCGCGGCCAAGCTTCGCGAGGTGCTTCGCGAAGAGAGGAGTCCAGCCAAGATCATTGAGGTTCATGCCGGCTGCCTCCTCCGCGCGACCAGTCGAACGAAACCCAGGTACCGGCCCCCGTCCGCGCGGAGCTGCTGAAGTTCGTCGGCCGTCTCCTCGCGGCTGCGACCGAGGCCGGTAACGTGGAGGCACTCGCTCCACTTTGTCCAGAGGTCCCACCCGCCGGGCAATGGTTCAGCCCGTTCCACTTCGACCTCGGGGTATCGCTGCCAGTGCTGCCGCCACCAGCCAACGGAGTTCATCCAGTACCACTCGTCGTCATAGTTCGAAGAGAGCGGGAACCCATCCCGCGTGAGCATCTTTGCCAACTGCTCTTGGGTCACGTTCATCGTTGTTCTCCTGACAGGCCGAGAAAGCGAGCGATCGGCCCACGACGCTGTCGCGGCTTCGTTCCAAAAGGAAAGCCGCAGACGCTAATCACGCCCGCGGCCAATGTGCAAAGGAAAACGGCCGCCCGTCGGAGCGGCCGCTGGTCAATACCTATGGTTGGGTCTTCAGCAGCGCCCCCGACGGAGGCGTGACATCGTGATTACTTGTGCTCGTGCAGCAATCATGTCGCCCTCCTTTCTCAAGAGTCGGGGTATCTGCCAAACAACGCATGAAGTCTATTCGCCGACGGCAGGAAAGTCAAGCTCCAATTCGCGAGAGCGGGGACAGGCACGTCTCCGCTCGTTTCGCTCGCTCCGCTGGTGCCAGTCCCCGTTCTCGGCACGAGCCGTGTCCCGGTGGTTTCCTAGCTTCCGGTGGAGCGGTAATGCCGGACGCCGAACTTCCAGACCCGGAGCGAGACCATCAGAAACAGGACGCCGATGAGCGGAGCGGACCAGTGGAACCAGACCGGACTGCCCATCGCGGCGTCGGGCCGGCCCAGAATGCCCAGCGCGGGGAAGTAGGTGACGCACGCCAGCGGCACCACGAACGTGAAGAACTTCCGGAACCACGGGCGATAGATCGGCAGCGGGAACTGGGCGGTCTCGACGCCGCCGTAGGTGACGGTGTTCATCACCTCCAGTGACTGGGTGGTCCAGAACGACAGCGTCGCCTGGAGGACGAACAGCCCGCCGAACAGGCATACCCCACCGAAGATGGCGAAGAGCGTCAGGCCCGCTCGGGCAACCGTCCATTGCACCTCGAGCACACTAACTGCCCACAGCAGCACGATGAGGCCCTGCGCCATTCCGCCAACGCGCATCAACTGCATCTCGCGGGCAGAGACCTGGAAAACGGTGCCCCGCGGACGCAGCAGCAAGCGATCGAAGTCGCCGCTTCGGACGAGCCGGTCGAAGGTGTCGAAGCCCCGGGCGACCGCCTCGGATATCGAGAACGCCACGCGGACGATGCCGTAGAACAACGCCACTTCGGGCAGCAACCAGCCGCGCAGCGACCCGAACCGGTGGAACAGCGCCCAGATGATAATGATCTCGCTGCCGGTGATGACGAACTGACCCACCGTCGCCATCACGAACGACAGGCGGTACTGCATCTGGCTGCGGACGCTGATGTTTATGTACTTGAGGTACAGTCTCGCTGCGTCCACCGCGCTACCCTCCGTATACGACGATGCGCTTCGTGCCGCGACACAGCAGCAGCCACCCGAAGAGCGCCGCCGCGACGGCCCAGCCGAGCTGGTGCAGGATCGCCCCCCACGCCTGCTCGGGCGGGATGTGGCCCATGTAGATGCGGAACGGGGTGTCGGCCAGCCCGCGAAACGGCAGGAAGTACAGCGCCGGCTTGGCCCAATCCGGGAACAACGGGATCGGGATGACGGCGCCGGACAGGAAATAGAACGCCGTGGAGAGCAGCCGGTTGATCCCCAGACTGGAGACCGTCCACAGCATGAAGACGGTCATCATCGCACTGAACGCCGCGGCCAGCAGTACGGCCGTCAGCGTGGAGATCAGGAACAGCCCAAAGCATGCCGGCGATGGCGGCGCCCGCAGCCCGAAAAACAAGGACGCAAGGACGTAGATCGGGATCATCCGCAGCAGCAGGGGCGCCGTCCGCATCGCCAGGCACCGGCTGAACCACATCCGATAGAGTCCCACCGGCCGCGCCAACTCATAGGCGACCGTGCCCGTGCGGATCATCGCGTCGACGTCGGGCGCGGTGCGGAAGAATATCAGAATGATCGTCGCCTGGCCGAGCCAGACGTAGGTGACGACGTCCGGGTAGGTCATCGGCTGCGGCGCGGTGCTCGACTGGTAGAACCCCCAGAAGATCATCACCCGAATGAGGCCCCAGAAAAGCTGGGTGACGACGCCCGCCATCGCGGCGGCGCGGTACTGCAGCAGGGTGCGAAACCGGGCGCTGAAGATCGCCCAATACGCCGTCATGCCTCGCCCCCGATTGTCGGCCCGGCCGTCAGTGCAGGAAGCAGCGCACGCCGGTGTGGATCATCTTCATCCCGCAGCTCGTGGCGGCCTCGGTCACGCTCTCGTCACGCGCCGAGCCGCCGGGCTGGGCAATGTACTGCACGTTGGTCCGACCGGCGCGGTCAATGTTATCGCGGAACGGGATGAACGCGTCGGACGAGAGGCAGATGCCGTCGTGCTGCCTGATCCACGCCAGTCGCTCGTCGCGGGTGATCGGCTCCGGCTTCTCGTCGAGGCCGACGAGCATCGTCGCCATCTCCGGTTGCGACAGCTCATCCCACAGGAGGTACTGATCGACAACGTTGGTCTTCTCGGCCCGCATCAGGCCGTCCTTGAACTTGAGCGCGAGCGTCTTGGGGTGCTGCTGGAGGAACCACTTCTCGGCCTTGGCGCAGGCGAGCCGGGTGCAGTGGATGCGCGACTGCTGCCCCGCGCCCATCCCGATCACCTGCCCATCGTACGCGAGGCAGACCGAGTTCGACTGCGTGTACTTGAGCGCGACGGTCGCCACGACGAGCGTCTCCTGGATGTCCTCGGGGACGGCCTCGCCCAGCATGGACCTGGCGAACATCGCCTTCGTGATCTCCGAGTCGTCGTGCCGCTGCGCGAGGGTGAAGCCGAAGACCTCGCGGGTCTCGACCTCGGGCGGCGTGTAGTCGGGGTCGGCCCGGATGATAAGGAACTTGCCGCCCTTCTTCTGCTTGAGGATGTCGAGCGCCTCCGGCTCGAAGTCCGGTGCGACGATGAGGTCCGAGACCTCCATGTTGAGCACCTTCGCGAGCGAGACGTCGACGGTGTCGCTGACCGCGGCGACGTCGCCGAACGAACTCATCCGGTCGCCGGCGCGGGCGCGGATGTAGGCGGTGGCGACGGGCGAGAACGCCTCGTCGCCGAGCATCTGCGACCCCCGCAGCGGGTCGGTCAGCGGCCGCGCGACGGCGGCGCCGGCCGGGCTGACGTGCTTGAACGACGCCGCGCTGGGCACCCCGGTCGCCTTCTTCAACGCGTGGACGAGTTGCCACGAGCCGAGCGCGTCGAGCATGTTGATGTAGCCCGGCGTGCCGTTGAGGAAGGTGAACGCCCCGTTCGGCACCTCCAGCGTCGCCGGCTTCTGATGCGGATTGCATCCGTACTTCAGTTCCATCGCTGTCTCCTCCGCGTGAGGACCCGACCACCAAAACACAAAGGCACAAAGGTTCACGAAGGAAAGAGCTGTCAACTCCGTTCTTTGTGTGTCTTTGTGCCTTCGTGCCTTTGTGGTCGGGCCAAAACAGAAACGCCCGGGCCGCGAGACTCGGGCAGCCCAGGCGAGCGACTTGATCCGTCGCCCCGCGTTCCCCCGTGGTTATCTCCACGTCGGTCGCCAGTCACGCGGGCCGACTCAGCTTGTCGCGCGAAAACATACCCAGTTCCGCGCCGCGTGTCAAGCGTTTGCACGGCGCGGCCGCTCGCGGCTCAGCAAGGCCGGGACGAATCCGCCCAGAAAGGCTCCCGCAACGAGCGCCACGCCGATCAGAACCGCCGCGCCGCCCGCGCTGACGGGCCGCTTTCCCGCCAGCGGATAGACCGCGGCCCAGTAGAAAAGGAGCAAGGCCAAGTTGGCACAGGCGGCGGACACCAGATACCGCAGCCAGCGAGAGCGGCGAGCCAAGAGGCGCGTCAGACACTCCACGAAGGCCCCCACAAGCAGCACGCCCAGGATTCGCAACGGCAGCGGCCCGACGGTCCCCGCGGTCTTCGCCGACGGGAAGAGGATGGGCATGAACACGCTGTGCAGGAGGCCGAGTACCGCGCAGCAGAGCAGTGCGGCGCCCGGCTTTCGGACCCAGCGCGCCGCCAGAAAAGCGCACAGGACGATCAGCGGGCCGTACAGAGCGCAGATGCCGCTCCCCGGCCCCGGCAAATGGAGAACCCCGTGTGTGATCCGGGACAACACGCCGCCGGGAAAGAGAGCAATCAGCGCGACTGTCCCGGCCAGTCCCACGGCTACACAGGCCACGGAATTTGACGCCCTCCAGACTTGCGCCGCTCGTTCCGGGTCGCCTCGCCTGTCATCCGTCATGATTTCTTGCCCCTCAGGCGCTGCGCTCAGAGTGACGCGACAACAGCGTGCCGCGCAAGGTCTGTCATCCCGAGCGAAGCGAAGGATCTCTGCTCCCAACGGTGCGAAGCTCGATCCAGTAGCGGCGGTTGTGGGCGCCGTCGAACTCGACCTCGCTCTCGAACACGCCGCCGTTCTTCTCGATCACGCGCGCCGAGGAGGCATTGTCGCGGTCGCAGGTAACGAGGACACGGGTCAGGCCCAGCACCTTGGCCTTCTCCAGCGCCATCGCCAGCGTCCGAGTGGCGTAGCCCTTGCCACGCTCGGACGGCCGCACCTCATAGCCGATGTGCCCGCCGCGTTTCAACAGCGCCTCCGTGAGCCGGCGCCGCAGCCGCACCTGCCCCACGACGCGGCCCCCGACGACGGCCCAGTACGTGTTGCACGGTACCCAGCCGTCTGGCAGGTCGCGCCCGGCCGACCAGTCGCGGAGATGCCCGACGAGCGCCGCGACGTCGCCGCTGAACTTGTCAAGCTGCCCCCACGCATGCGGCTCGCCCGCGTCGCGGAACTCCTCCGCGCACTCGATGAACTCAACCGCCAGCGTCTCCGTCGGCTCTACCAGCTCGAGTTTCGTGTCGCTCATCTGCCGCCGCGTTCCTGTTCGAGCTTGTGCATCGCGCGCAGGGTCTATCTGATCCGCCACACGTGAATGGCGGGCAGGGCCTCGTACCGGTTCGAGTCACGGTCGCCGCGCAACTGCGCGATGTAGACGAGCCGATTGACCGGATCGTAGCCGATGCCGGCGGTCAGGAACGCTCTGTCCGGCTGGAACCACAGCTTGGTCAGGTCGCCCGTTTCCGCAGGCCGCGGCTGATGCGGCTTCAGTTCGCCTTTGAGGACCTTGAGCAGCGCCTCCGGGTCGTAGAGCCGCACCTCCGGCCGATACGGATCGCAGTGATATCCCTTGGACCCCGACGCATCACCCGGCCGGCCGACCCCGTAGTAGACCTCGCCCAGGCTCTTGCGCCCGCAGAACATGACCGCGTACTTCGCGCCGGTGTCGATGAACACTACGCCGCGCCACGCGTCGCAGGGCCGCCACATCTCGTCGCGCGTGGCCTTGCTGTGCGGGAACTCCATCAGCGTGATCGCGTCGTCGGGCTTCTTCGGATCGTAGGCGTAGAGGCCGGGCCCGCAGTTGCTGGCGCCGGTGCCCTGTGCAACGTTGAAGCCGGTGAGGAACCGCCGCCCGCCGAGATGTTTGTCCGCCCACCATTTCGGCGCGGTGGTGATGTAGCCGGCGCAGCGATGCGGGCGGATCTTCATCGAGTACGGCTCGATGACCGTCTGCCACGTCCCGTCAGGCTTCCGCTTCGCGGCCATCTTGTGTGGATAGTTCTTGACCTCGGAGTCGACGTGGTACCACAGGCTCCAGCTCATGTGGAGCAGGTCGCCGTCCCACCACATCCCGCGCCAGTTCTCGGCGCGTTTCGGGAACACGTTCTTCTTGCCGCTGGTCGGGTCGGTGAACTTGCCGAGCTGTTTCCCCGCGGGGAGTTTCCGCGTGTCGTACGTCCCGTCCTTCTGCTTGTGCTCGTCGGTCAGGGTCTTGGGCGGGACGACGGAGAACTCGCCGACCAGCCCGTCATGCCCGGGGATCATGATCGAGCCGGGGAAGCCGTCCTTCTCGCCGGCGGGGTCGCCCTTCGGGTTCCAGCACATCGTGTCCTTCGAGTAGCCGTATCGGTCGCCGTACTGCCGGGTCGAGACGCGGCGCGGCGCGCTGAACGCGCCCAGGTACTCGAAGTCCGACCACTTCAACAGTTCACGCTTCCCCGTCTCAGTGGGAGCGGTCACGTCCTGCGCGGCGCATCCTGCGACGACGCTCGCCCAGGCCAGCAGAACGACGGCGCGGACAATGAGTCCCCTGTCTCCTCTCATCGTGGTACCCCTTTCCGTGATCAGGTGGTGCGACCTCTTGCCCGCATTCTCCGCGCTGATTGCCAACAATGCAAGCCATCTCCCCGCGCCGTGTCGAGTGACGAACCCAAAAGAGGTTGCTTCTCCGGAGACGATGGCTATGCTGATCGAGGGACATCGCGGCGCACACCGGCCTGTTCCGCGGAGAGGGAACCACATGAGCACGCTGGCTCGCGCGGGTCTGATTGGCGGCCTGCTGACGGTCGTGTCCGCCGTAGGGCGGGCGGATTTCGAACTGCCGCTCCAGCTTCGCCCCAGGGGCGGCAGGGTCGCCACGCGGGTGGTGTCCAACGGCGTGCCCCTTCTGCCCGGCCAGGCGAAAGATACGAAGGAGTTGCACGTCCTCGGTCCGGACGGGGTGGAGGTGCCGGCGCAGTTCCGCGTCCTGGCGCGTTGGTGGCGGAACGACGACTCCATCCGCTGGGTGCTGGTGAGTTTCATTCGCAGCGACGAGGAAGGGCCGCGCCCGGCCTACAAACTCGTCGGCAGGAAGCGCCCGGCCGCGCCGCCGAAGACCGGGATGACGGTCACGGAGGACGGCGACGTCATCCGTGTCAACACCGGCGCCGCCGCGTTCGAGATCAGCAGGAAGCGGTTCAACCTGTTGAACAAGGTCCAGGTCTCCGGCCAGACCGTCGTCCATCCTCATCTCAAGCTCGGCTCGGTCACCGAGGATCCGGACGGGCGGAAGTACTACTCGAGCCTGGGTACGCAGAGCGTCCGCGTCCTCGAGAGGGGCCCGGTGATGGTCAGGGTGCTGGCCAAGGGCCGGCACGTCTCGGCGGAGAAGGGCGCGTTCAAGCCCGGGCTCTACGGCTACGAGATCTCCATGACGTTCTGGGCGGGCAAGGCGTTCTGCGACGTCGACGCAGTCCTGACGAACAACTCGCTGAAGCCGATCGGCGAGCCGCACTTCGAGGACTGGAGCCTGATGACACGGATCGGTAAAGGCGGGGCTGGGATCTTCGCGGCGCTGGGCGGCAAGAAGACGCGCGTTGACGGCGCCGCGCTGCTCTATCAGGACTCCGTTGGCACCGACGGCTGGAAGGAGGCGTTGGGCGTCGGCATCAAGGGCGGTCGCAACGCGCCCAAGCCCGACATCGCCACGTTCCGCGGCTACAAGCTGTTCAAGCGGGCCGGCGGGAACCGCCAGGAGCTGGAGCGCGGCGACTTCGCCGACGGGCTCGCCGACTGCGCGGTCGGCGACATCGGCTGCGCCGTCTCGCCGCGCTATTTCTGGCAGCAATTCCCGTCCGCGCTCGAGTTCGGCGACGGCGTAATCCGGCTGGCGCCGTTTCCCAGGGAATACAAGTCGGTCCACTGGCTGGAGGACGCGACGGCCAAGGCGCAGGAGTTCCGGCTCTGCTTCTATACCAAGGACGGCGCCGCGGCCCGGGAGGCTGCCCGGCGCTACCAGACGCGCGTGTTCGCCCTCCCTTCGCCCGAGCATTGCGGTCGGGCCGGGGCGCTGTCCGACCTCGGCCCGTACATGATGCACGACAAGAACCGCGCATTCGCCGGCAAGGACGTGTACTTCTCGCTGGCGAAGGTCGAGCGCGGCCTGCTGCATCCGCGCGCCAACGGCTTCGGCTGGCAGGTGTTCGGGATGCGCTGGTTCGAGATGGCCGGGCACTCGCCGTGGAACTACGAGCCGCTCGGGTCGTCGGGCAGTTTGTGGACGCACCTGTTGAACGCGAAGGACGACCGCCTCGAATGGGGGATGCGCGTCGCCCGCCACGCCCGCGACGTCCGCGCCTACTACATCGACGGCCAGGACAACCTGGCGCTGTGGAAGAAGTGGAGGCCCGACTACTGGGAGAACTGCGTGATCGAGCACTTCTCGCGGCTGGTGAAGGGCGCGATCTCCAGGCCCAAGGTCAAGCACCCCGACCTGGCGAAGCACCCGTACCGGCGCCACCGCTGGCCGCTGCCCAACATGTCGCACCTCAATCTCGACGAGGTCTACGACCTGTACCTGATGACCGGCGACGACCGCGCCCTCCGCTGCATGCGGACCATCGCCGACCACGGCATCGCGTGGGTCCTGCTCCGGCCCGGGAAGCGCCAAGTCTACCGCGACGAGGGCTGGTGCATGCGGACGCTGATGCGCTACTACGAACTGACCGGCGACCCGCGCTACGAGCCGTACGTCCGTAAGGTCATCGACCGCATCTGGCGCGACGTGAACAAGGCCGGTCCGATCACCGGCCGCGGCGGCACCTGGTACCAGGCCATCTACGCCCGCGGCTGCATCACCGCGTGGCGGGCGACCGGCGACGAACGGATGCGCGACCTCGCCCTCGGCTGCGCCGACTGGGGAATGACCTACGAGGTCACCACGAAGGGCTATCCCGCGCCCGGCAAGCCGAAGCCGTGGCTGCTCACCCCCGAGCAGCGCGTCGGCCCGAAGTGGCAGCGCGGCATGTGCCCCCCCTGGGCCAACGGCTACCACATCGACCTCTACGCCTGGGCCTACCAGCAGACCGGCGACAAGAAATACCTCGACGCGATGGACTTCGCCTGGAAGATGAACCGCAACACCTGGTGGCTGGGCTATTTCCCGTGCGCGATGTACATGGCCTACGGTCCGCGGTCGGACACCACGCCGCCAGCGGCGATCGCCGACCTGAAGGCGGAGGCCGGCAAAGGACAGGCAAGCCTCAGTTGGACCGCACCGGGCGACGACGGTATGAAGGCCACGGCCGGCGTCTACCAGATCAAGTACGCGACCAAGCCGATCCTGGATTTCGTCACTTGGCCGGACAAACGCGAGACGCATATCAACTTCTGGGGCGCGGTCAACGTGAGCGACGAGCCGGCGCCAAAGGCCGCCGGCACGCGCCAGACATACACGGTCAAGGGCCTCAAGCCTGGCACGTACTACTTCGCGGCCAAGTCGCGTGACGAGTGCAGCAACCAGAGCCCCATCTCGAACATCGCCACGGCCGAGGTGAAGTAGCAGCGGAATGAGTCCGCCGCTTGACAGGCGAGCGGCACCGGCCAACAATGTGCCGAGAACGAGTGACGTTCTAATGTCCCACACCCGGAGGTGACCGATGAAGAGGAAGAGACGTTTCGGCGCGAAGTGCAAGCCGGTCAGTCTGGCGCGGCAGTTCAACTGGCCGCGGCGGGTCAAGAGAGATGAATGGTGGCGGAAACTGCGTGACCGCGTCCGCGACTATCCCGAGGGCAAGCAGACGCCATGGGGCGTGCCGTTCCTGATGGGCGCCGGGCGCGGGCCGCGTGTCATCCTGGTCGCCGACGGTGACGAGGTGACCGTGCCGGTTAACGGCCGGGCAGACTTCGTCTGCCTGCTCCACGAGTGGGTGCAGTTGCCGGGGGCCGCCAACCAGGAGGATCCGACGGAGGGGCTGGTCGTCGCCGAATACGAGCTGAGTTACGCCGGCGGTTCGACGGCGGTGGTGCCGGTGCGCGGGCGGTTCGAGGTGGCGATGAACGAGAGCCCCGGCCCACCGTGGCTGGCGCTGCCGTTCGGGAAGCCGGAGAGGGTCGACGCCTCGAACCCGCCGCCGGGTTTTAACTGGGCGCGGGCGCAGACGGGCGTCGACCGTACGGGGCCGGGCCGGCCGCTCGTATACGCGCTGCCCAACCCGCATCCGTCGAAGCGGATCAGGTCGCTGACCATTCGGGCGTGCCGGCCGTCGCCGCTCATCGTCGCCGGCGTGACGCTCTACCGCGGTGGGTCGCATACGATGCGACACTGGCAGCGGCGGACATAACGCATCAAAA
>Ga0114922_10006262_pt1 | contig 10946 bp, 12 predicted proteins | sample AartaG_FD_100975 | JGI IMG/M metagenome (GOLD analysis project Ga0114922, IMG submission 100975) | Deep subsurface microbial communities from Aarhus Bay to uncover new lineages of life (NeLLi) - Aarhus_00045 metaG | ecosystem: Environmental > Aquatic > Marine > Oceanic > Sediment | place...
CCAAGCTCTCCGTTTCCTGCAATAGTGCATCAATTTCGTCTTGGGATAGTGATCCGTCACTCATACCTCTTCCTCCCCACCGGTGGTTAGTTCCTCAAAATCCGCCTGGTCGATATCTTCCAGCTTCTTGATCACCTGTACAGCCATCTTGTTCCCCAGCACTCCGGGACGGCAGAGGAACTTCCTTCGCTCGCCGATCCGCATAGTCATCGGATCGTTGACCCTGACTGAATCCAGGCGAATGATATCCCCGGTTCGCAGGGCCAGCACGTCACGGACCTTGATATCCATACAACCGATCTCAGCCATCATCGTGACTGTCACTGCGGCCAAACGATCCCGCAGTATATTCAAATTTTCCGTCGTGGTTCCACGTCGAGTCGAAGCGTACCAGTATTGGGCCGAGAGCTTCGAGATGATCGGCTCTATCGTGAGATAGGGGATGCAGAGATTCATCATTCCCTCTACCTCGCCGACTTTGGTCTCCAGAGTGATCAGGATGACCATTTCCGAAGGAGGCACAATCTGGGCAAACTGAGGATTGGTTTCGATCCCGCCCAGACGGGGCCGAAGGTCGATCACGGTGCTCCAACTCTCCCGCAGGTTTCCCAGAACCCGGACGATGATCCCCTCCATGACGGCCTGCTCGATATCCGTGAGATCTCTGGAGAACTTGGCCCCTTCGCCCTGACCCCCAAAGAGCCTATCGATGACTGAAAAGGTTATGGCCGGGTCGATTTCCAGAATCGCCGAGCCTTTGAGGGGATCCATGTCGATCACCGCCAGAGTCGTCGGGTTGGGAATCGAACGGATGAACTCTTCATAGGTGAGCTGATCCACGGAAGCCACATGGACATGTACCAAACTGCGAAGCTGAGCCGACATCGAGGTCGTGGTCAGCCGGGCAAAGGTCTCGTGCATGATCGAAACCGTGCGGATCTGGTCTTTGGAGAACTTGTCCGGCCGCTTGAAATCATAGATCTTGATTTTTCGCTGATCCCGCGGCTGGTGGATCTCCTCCGTTGAGATCTCTCCGGCTGAGATCGCCGAAAGCAGTTGGTCTATCTCGTCCTGGGAAAGTACTTCCGCCATGAACTACAAACTCCTACTGGGTCACCACAAAATCCCGGAAAACCACCTGCTCGATCTGCCCTTCCTTGAGCACCCGGTTGATGCTGCTCTTCAATTCTTCTTGAATCTGAGCGTAGCGCTCGGGTCTGAGCTGATCGCTTTTCTTGTTGCTCAAATACAGAAGAACGATGTTCTGTATTTCCCGTTTTCGGGCTGCGATTTCGATTGCCAGCTGCTGCTTTCCCAGTTCGTATCCCAGACTGATCCGCGCACTGAAAATGGCCGGCACTTCATCGGAAGTGACTCCGCGTATCTCCTCCAGTGTATCGTCGTAATTCAAAGGTTCCGGCCGTGCGCTGTACGCGGGAGATATCTCCCGAAGTTCAGAACCGGCCCGACCCCGATTTACCAGGTTGAAAGTCACGACGGTGGTGGTAACCCCCAGTATGACGAAACCCAGACCAATCGCCACCCATTTGAGAATTCGTACTAAAAAGGTGGGCAGGAAACCCGCTCTTCTCCCTGCTGGAGCTATCTCCTCGGGTCCCGCACCTACATCCTCTAAACTCAAGCCCTCTTCGTCGGACATGAACAGCTCCTAACTACAAATTTAGAGAAATTGTCCCGGCAAATCAGACCTCTCATAGATGTCCCTCTGTAAGCAGAACAATATCCACGCGACGGTTGTACGCTCTGCCCTCCCGGGTTTCGTTCGAGGCCAGGGGCACGGTGTCGGCGTATCCCGCCACCTGGCACTGGCGCTCATCCACTCCGAAATCCACCAGGTAGTGGAGAACATTGACCGCACGGTCAGCAGAAAGCTCCCAGTTCGTTTCCCAGGTCCCTCCAGGATCGGTGGGAATATTGTCCGTATGCCCCTCGATGCGAAACTTACGCCCGCTCAGATCCGGGGAGCTCATCAGGGTTGCCACCTTCTGCAACACCTGTCGGGATTCCTCGATATTGATCTCGGCGCTGGCCGCTTCAAAAAAAGAATCCGCGGCCAGGGAAATGATCAATCCCCGTTCGTCCTCTTTGATGCGCACCTTCTTGGTCTTGAGCTCCGGTTGGAACTGGGAAATCGCGGTTCTCCGAGCCTTGTCCAGAGCCTTTCCCGCCTCCCGCGAAGGCAGGCGCATGATCGTGTGCCCCAGCTCGGCCAGCTTGCCGACCTGGAGGGTGTTGCCACCCCGGAGGGAACCGAGGCCTTGAAAGGCCGCCAGGATCATCCGCAGCTCCGCCCCGTCGATCTCCGCAGTGGTGAACATCAGGATAAAGAACGTCAGCAGGAGGGTCGTCATATCCCCATAGGTGACCAGCCACTGGGGGGATCCCTCTTCAACCCTCCGCTCTTTCTTTTTCGGTACTGGCATCAATTCTATGCTACTCCCTCACCGCTTCCTGGCGCACCGCCTCTCTACGCAGCGGCGGCAGGAAGGCGAGGAGCTTTTCCTCGAGTATTCGCGGGTTGTCCCCCGATTGGATGGAGAGGATCCCCTCGATCATGATCTCCTTTACCAGGCTTTCCGAATTGTCCCGATCCTCGAGCTTCCGTTTTACTGGCAGAAACACCAAGTAGGCCAAGATAGCTCCGTAGAGGGTGGTGATCAACGCTGTGGACATACCGACACCGATAGCGGACTTGTCCTCGATCTGGGCGAGCATGGTGATCAGGCCGATCAACGTACCGATCATCCCGAAAGCCGGAGCGATTTTGCTCCAGTCATCGAAGATGCCGATGCCGATGGCGTGACGGGACTGGATCTGGTTGAGCTCGTTGAAGAGGATGTTCTTGATGATGTCGGGATCTGTCCCGTCTACGACCAGCTGGATTCCCTTTCGCAAAAATTCGTCCTCCACCTCCTCCAGATCGTCCTCCAATGCCAAAAGGCCCTCCCGGCGGGCCTTCTCGGAGAAGGTGACCAGCTGACTGATGATGCGCTCCTCTTCGTAGTTGGGAATGCGCAAGGTAAGGCGGAAGTAACGCATGATGCCCAACACACGGCTCAAGGGGTTGGCCACCATAAGAGCACAGTAGGAACCCACGATCGTAATGAAGATTGAGGGTATGCTGACAAAGCCCATTGGTGATCCGCCGGTCCAGAAAATGCCAACTACCAGGGCCGCAAATCCAACCAATAGGCCGACAACCGTCGCTAGATCCACACGCTACTCCTCGTTCTTAAAGGCCCCGATGAGCCTGCGATAGCTCACAATTCGCTCCAAAATTTGCTCATACGGCTCGCGCACCACTAACCGCTTCCCGGAGAGCATGACCATAGTTGTGTCGGGATTGGACTCGATGTACTCAATCTGGTGCGGATTCACATAATAGGTCCTCCCATCAAGCCTGGTCACCTCTATCATCTATTTCATCTAATTCCTTTACCGTTTCAATGTCAACAGTTCTTGGATCATCTGATCGGAGGTCGTAATGGTCCGGGAATTGGCCTGGAACCCTCTCTGGGTCACGATCATGTCCGTGAACTGCTCAGCCAAATCCACGTTGCTCATCTCCAGAGCGCCGGCGATGATTTTCCCCTTCCCGGCGATCCCCGCCGCATCGATACGCGCTGCTCCGGAGTTATTGGACACTTCGTAGGTGTTCTCGCCGGCCTTTTCCAAACCCCCCGGATTAGTAAAGCCGGCCAGCGCGACCTGTCCGATACCCCGATTGGTGCCGTTGGAGTATACTCCTGTAATCACCCCGCTCTGGTCGATCTTGAAACTCTCCAGATAGCCCATCGGATACCCGTTTTGGATGATCGCCTTTGTCGAGCTCTTCTCTGCAAATTGGGTCACGGCGGTCCTGTAGCTTCCCACCTCTCCGAGATTGAGGTTGAACAGTTGGCGCACGGCCACCTCCCCGGCAGGAATCGTGGCTTCCGGAACATCGAAGGCCACCTGGACCTGCAGCGTTCCTTCGGCAATCGTATCCCCCTGGGCGTCCAGAACCGCGGCCAGAGAGCCGAGGTTGTCAAAATCGATGAAGAACAGATTATCCGCGTTGTTGACTCCCCCCACTTCAACCAGCGTGTTGGTAGGGGTCTCTGCGGCCGGATCCACGATTACTTCGGCCTGCCACCGGTTGGCGATCCCCACTACCTTCGTAAAATTTACCTGCAGCTGATGGACATTCCCGAAGGAATCATAGATATCGAAAGTTGTCGTCCAGGTTCCGTCGAGAACGGTTTGCGGAGCCGCTCCGGGGGGGATCTCGGTGGTGCGTTTGTCCAGATTACATGCCAGCTCGACCTCTGTGGTAGCCGCCGCCGGGTCTTTGTCCCCAACGGGAATAATCAGGTCATCGATGTCTGCCGCATTGTTGATCCTGGTAATCCCGTCAATCGTGATGGCCTGCCATCCCTGAACCCGTAATCCATTGGCGGGATTGACCAAACGGCCATCCTGATCGATGCCGAATGAGCCGTCGCGGGTGTAGAAGCGTTTCTCCCCGTCCTGCAGGATAAAGAAGCCCTCTCCCTGGACGGCCAGATCCGTCATCACCCCGGTCGTTTGCAACGACCCTTGGGTATGAATCGTGTCGATCGTGGCGATCACCATCCCCAAACCGACCTGTTTCGGATTAACCCCGCCCACCTCATCGGTGGGTTTCGCGGCGCCTGAGAGGGTCTGAGAGAGCATGTCCTGGAAATTAACCCGCCCCTTCTTGAAACCGGTAGTGTTGATGTTGGAGATGTTGTTTCCCAGAACATCCATTCGAATCTGGTGGTTCTGGAGACCGGAAACACCGGAATAAAGCGAACGCATCATGGCTTTACAAGCTCCTCCTTGCTATTCCTTCACACTCACTATTTGTGAGATGTCGTAGTATCGGCCCTGTACCAGAATTTGCGGAAACTCACTACCTGTGATTTCCTCAACCCTCCCAGATATTTTGCTTTCTCCTAGTACGATATCAACGGTCTTTCCTAAAAGCCCAATCGCCTGGCTCTTGGCCATGACTCCAAAGACCTTTGCCAGTTCGGCGCTCATGTTTGTCATCTGTTCCAAAGTGGAAAACTGAGCCATTTGAGCCACGAACTCTTTGTCTTCAAGCGGCGAGGTTGGATCTTGGTGGGTCAGCTGGGTCAGAAGAATCCTCAAGAAATCATCCTTCCCCAGATTTTGACCTTGCCCGGCCGCTTTGGCCGGATTCAAACCGTTGTTGTAATTCTCCACCTGCCTGGTCAGATTCACTAGGTCATCGGCTGAAAGTAACGATGTTATGTCCATTGCCCTTCTGTTCCTTCACTTCGTTTCACCGGTCTACACGAAAAGATTTATCAGCTCATAGTCCGGCCTGAAGTCCCAAAAAATCGGGATCGCCTTCTCGAACTCTTCGGAACTACCGCCCCATGAACCTGAAAGTGGGGTTCTCACTTCCCCTTGGTTTTGGGCAGCCCCTTCCCCGCTCCGGCGATGTCCGACGGAGACCTCCAAACTGGCCGTTTGAAAACCCTCCTGACGCAAGGCGTTTTTCAAACTATCCAGACTGGATTCGACCAGCTCCTTAACACTATTATTGTCGACAACTATACGGCCCTCTAAACTGCTTTCGCTCAAAGCTAACCGGATCCGAACGCTGCCGAGGTTCTCCGGCTTCAGCACCAATCGTATCTCCCCGGCGCCTCCCTCCTTAAGGATGATGCCCGTCTGTTTCACCACCTCCGGCACGAAGCGCTCTTGAAATCTCTGGGGCAATGTTTGAGCTCGTACACTCTGGGCCGCCTCTGCAGGGGGGGCTGGAACTCTCTGGGCGTAATTGCCCCGGAACAGAACGGACAAATCCTTTTCCACACCCTCCACCGATCCCGCTTTCCCATCGCCGCGGGCCGCAGCTGCTTTTTCAACGGTCAAACCTTCCCGAAGCTGTTCGGTCTCCCCCCGTCCTTTGCGTAGATCCAGGACCATAACCTTAGTCCGTTTTCCTTCGTTTCCGGCTGTACCCACCTTGTCGATATTGGGAACTTTTGCGAATTTGGCTTCCCTCGCGTCTTCTGTCCGGGCTTTGTTCATACCCTTACCGAGGGCGCCTGCATTCAGAACCCGCTCAGCGCCAACAGACTTGGTTAGACGGTCGAGCAGATCGGCCAGCTTACGGTTCCCTTGCACATGCTTTCCAACAACCGGTTCCGCTGCCGCAGATGCACCGTCAGAAAAAAAGACGGGGTCTGCTTTTAAATTATTGCTTCGGAGGATTTCGGAAAAAATCGCAAAATCCTCGGGACTGAGCTGAGACAGCAGACTGGAAAGCTCCTCCAGGCTGATACCGGCGAGGAACTGTTCAATTTTTTTCTGTAGATCTTTTCCAGTGAGCTTTCCGGTCTGTACCCGCGCCTGCCCGGACTCCGATTCTACAGGCGGACGGAGTTTCGATCGCCGGGCTTCCTCGAGGCTCTTGGCAAAGTTACCGGGGGCCTCCCCCACTTTTTCGCCGGCCTTTTTTCCCGCGAGGGCCTGAGCAGCCGGAGACGCGGGGCTTTGGGCGACCGCCTCTGTCTTTGCGATCTTCGGAGAAGCAAATTCTAAAAGGGACTGCAGCAAATTCTAACCCCCTGGCTTTCGCGACATTTTCCGTTGAAGAACCGCAGCCCGATCGGCAGGCATAAGGGAGAGCCAATAGGACACCAGGGAAACCTCCCCGGCTGCCTGGGCTTGCTCCTCTGTCATACGAAAGATGTCGATCACGTCCTGATCTTCCATTTGCAGCAGAATTTTCACAGCGTTTTCCGGAGGCATGCCTACCAGATAATCCGCATTCTGCCGCAGGTTCACTCTTCTATTGTCGAATGCCTGCAAACGTTCATTAAATACTTTTTCTCGATCCTCGACCGCCTTCTCCCTCTCCTCCAGCTGCTCCACCATCTGATTGACCTCGGCCTGATTGGCTTCAAGGCCCTGCTCCCAGGCATTCAGTTCCTCGGAACGAATCGACAACGCCTCGAGCTGCTTGGCCAGCCTTTCCTTGTCCAATAGCAGGGGATCCTCGGCATCCACCACGATTTTCTCCCCCCGGATCATGGTAAAGACGGGCGCCAGCAATCCTTGAGCATCCACAATTCCCAGGTAATCGAACCAAACCAGCCCGCCCAATACGAGAACCGCCACCAGGAGCAGAAGGATTAAAATCCGGAAACCCGCTCCAACTGAACTGTAATCCGTCACGGTTCTATCCCCTCTCATTGGCTTTTCCTGATAAATTGGCTGGAGTTCAGGTCGTCGGTGATCTTAAACTCTTCCAGTTTTGCCTGTGCATAGTATTCCGACTCTCGTTTGCTTTTCAGATTTTCGAGCACTTTCTTGTCCCGCGAGACCTCTTGGTACTTTTTCTGCACCTCCGAGCGGCGACGCAGCTTTTCTTCCAATTCCTTTTTTAGTTTCCTCTGCTCCAGGTTCATCCTGTTGATGTAGTGTTCCCTATAGGTAAGAAGAGACAGATCCAGCTCGTGTCCCCTCTTGATATCCGTGTAGAACGCTCCTCGGGCCGCCTCACTGGTTTCTGTGATCCTGTGGGACAGCCGGATACAGTGTCCGGAGGCGGTAGCCAGCTTGGCCAACCACTGCCGCTCCCGATACGAACGGAGCTCAAGTAGCCGCTCGAGCCTGAAGTGAAATCGCTTCACTCCCCAATTCCTCCTCCGGGATGGATATACCGACGATTTCGCCCAAGCGACGATACGTTTGCTCTATCGGATGCTTTTCATCGATGGCCTGAACGAGGAACTCGTTGATCTCCGGCATCTTGGCAATCGCCTCGTCAATCTCGGCGTTCGACCCTTCCACGTACGCTCCTACGTTGATTAGCTCTTCCGCCTCTCTATAGGTTGCGAGCATTCGGCGCAGACTGCCGGCGGCTTTCTTGATATTCGCTCCTGTTACCTTCTCGGCTAATCTGGACACCGACTGCAGCACGTCCACCGCGGGGTAGTGATTTTTCTGGGCCAGATTGCGGGCAAGCACGACGTGCCCGTCGAGAATTCCCCGCACAGCATCAGAGATCGGCTCGTCCAGATCATCCCCTTCGACCAGAACAGAATAGAAACCGGTCACAGTCCCCTTCGGGGAGGTCCCGCTGCGCTCCAGCAGCTTGGGAAGCAAAGAAAATACCGAAGGGGTGAATCCGCGGTTAGCCGGCGGTTCGCCTACGGCCAGGCCGATCTCTCGCTGCGCCCGGGCAAAACGAGTCACCGAATCGAAGAGCAGCATGACGTCTTTCCCCTGGTCACGGAAGTACTCTGCGATCGCCGTGGCTACATAGGCACCCCGAATTCTCGACAGGGGAGGTTTGTTCGAGGAGGCGACGACAAGCACCGAACGTTCCAGACCATCCGGTCCCAGGTCGTTTTCGATGAAGTCCCGTACTTCCCGCCCGCGCTCACCGATCAGGGCGATAACACTGACGTCGGCGGAGGTATTGCGGGCGATCATACCCAGAAGAGTGGATTTGCCGATACCGCTGCCGGAGAAAATTCCCATCCGCTGCCCTTTGCCTACAGTGACCAGGGAGTCTATAGACCGGATTCCCGTTCCGACCTTCTGTTCGATTCGGGGACGGCGAAGCACATCCGGAGGGGACTGGTAGATTGGGTACCAGACGGAAGAACCGATATCCCCTTTCCCGTCCATAGGTTTACCCATGGCGTCGAGCACTCTGCCCAGCAGCTTTTCGGAGACCGGGATGGAGAGCTGCTCGCCCATGGCAATGACCTTGGAACCCACGGTGATGCCTTCCATCTCGTCATAGGGCATGATCTGCACGGTCTGGTCTCGCAAGCCCACGACTTCAGCCCAGATGATCCTTCGACTCTCCGGCAGGACGATCTGGCACAGCTCCCCCACCACTGCCCGGGGTCCCTTCGACTCAATGATCAGCCCCCCCTGGACCCTCTGCACCACTCCTGTGTATTTAATGGGATCGATTTTTTCTAACGTGAAAGCGTATTTGTCGAATAGTCCCACTTTTTCCCCTCCCTGAAAAATGGGTTTTCGCCGTTATCCTTCTCCTTTGGAGCGGATCGGCGCCAACTCTACAATTTTTTCCTCTATCTCGTGGAGTTGAGAAGAGATCCGCGCATCTATTTGACCGAAGTCGGTCTCGATGATACACCCCCCCCGGTCCACCGAGCTATCCTCGAGAACGGTAACGGATTTCACATTTTCAACCATCTTCATGAAATCGTTGATATGGTCGGAGGTCAGCTCGACATCGTCCAGGTTCACCCGAATGACCACATCGCCGCGGCTCTTTAGTTTGCGCAGCGCCTGGACCACGTTGTTGATGACCACGTTCCGCTGATTCTCAGAGATCACCTTGATCACTTTTTTGGAAATCAGGAGAACCAGATTGATGACCTGAGTTTCCGACCCCTGAATGATCTCATTCCTCTTATCGATGGCCGCGGAAATGATTTTCTGCAGCGTATCCACGAGGCGTTCCACTTCCTGGCGGCCCTCCTGGAAACCTTCTTCCCTGCCTTCGGCGTGGCCTTTTCCGAAGGCCTCCTTCTCCACTTTGTCGACCTTCGATTGAATCTCCGCTTCCAGTTCCTCCGCCGTTTTTTTGGCTTCCTCAACGATTCGTTTAGCCTCGTCTTCCGCCTCCTGGCGGATCTTCTGGGCCTGGTTGTTCTTGCGCTTGACCTCGTCGAAGGCGGCCCGCTCAGCTTCCTTCTTGATCCCCTCCGCCTCGTCCCGGGCGACCTGAATCAGACGGGCTTTTTCCTCTTCCCAATTCGTCTTGAACTCGTCCGCCTCCCGCCGCAGATCCTCCACGGTGGGTCCGCCAAACTCCTCGAGACTTACGATCTCCTCAGGTGTTTCCTCCACTTCGACCTGCGGAGGTTTAATAAACACCTTGCGGGACTGATAGAGAATCTCATCTGCTCTAAAGACATTCTTTGCCACGTCTTACAGCTCCTTGATCTTCGGGCACCTTCGGGTTGCACTCACGCCGGTGCTGATCCGCCTTCCATGGCTGCACCGGCATTTCGGCCACTGCCCTTCGGGCACCTTCGGGTTGCACTCAAACTACCAGTTCGTCCTCGCCGGCTCGGGCGACCACGATCTCTCCCTGCTCTTCGAGTTTGCGGATGATTGAAACGATCCGCTGCTGAGCCTCCTCCACGTCCTTAAGACGGATCGGTCCCATATAGTCCATATCCTCTTTCAGGAGGGTTGCTGCTCGCTTGCTCATGTTGCGGAAGATCTTATCCTGCACCTCCGAATCGACGGCCTTCAGGGCCTTGGCCAGTTCGGTGGTGTCTACTTCACGGAGAACTTTCTGTATCGCCCGGTCATCGAGTAGCACAATGTCCTCGAACACGAACATCCGCTTCTTGATGTCCTCGGCCAGCTCCGGATCATCCTCTTCGAGACGCTCGATGATCCCCTTTTCCGTTGAGCGATCTACCAGGTTGAGAATCTCGACGATGCTTTCTACACCACCGGCGGCGGTGTAGTCCTCCGAGGACAGCGTGGAGAGTTTCTTCTCCAGCACCCGCTCAACCTCCCGCAGAATCTCCGGAGAGGTTCTGTCCATGGTGGCAATCCTCTTGGCTACGTCGGACTGCACCTCGCTGGGAAGTGCGCCGAGGATAACCGAAGCCTTGTTGGGCTCCAGATAGGCCAGAATCAGGGCGATGGTCTGGGGGTGCTCCTGCTGGATGAAGTTGAGCAGATGGGCTGGATCGGTTCTGCGGATGAAGTCGAAGGGACGTACCTGCAGAGAGCTGGTCAGACGGTTGATGATATCTACGGCTTTCTGGCTGCCTACCGACTTCTCCAACAGCTCTCGGGCGTATTCGATGCCACCCGTGGAAATGAAGTCCTGAGCCATCATCAGCTCCTGGAACTCCATCAGGACCTGATCCCGA
>Ga0114922_10006263_pt1 | contig 10946 bp, 10 predicted proteins | sample AartaG_FD_100975 | JGI IMG/M metagenome (GOLD analysis project Ga0114922, IMG submission 100975) | Deep subsurface microbial communities from Aarhus Bay to uncover new lineages of life (NeLLi) - Aarhus_00045 metaG | ecosystem: Environmental > Aquatic > Marine > Oceanic > Sediment | place...
ATTAAGGAAAGTTGTCGCTTGATTGTACCGAAGTCTTTGCAAGTAGCACTTTTTTAGATGCGAAGGCAAGGAACCCATTAAATGAATATGTATGACTCGTTAGTTTCGCCAAGCTGTATGATAAACGAGCAGGTAGCCCGGCAGGTCTTTGACATCTTGCCGGAGCGTGGGCCCATTATGGTAATTATGGACAGGGACGGTAACTGCTGGCCCAGCAACTCCGAAGAATTTTCCAAGCTAAACATCAGCGAATCGTTCCTGAGAGAACTTTGCGCTAAAATCGATGATGGTACAGAACCGGTGATAGCCCATACAGACGATTCCAGCATTGTTGCTGCACAATTAGCAACGGAACAGACCAATTGTGGGTATGTCATTATTGCTCTGCCGCAATACAGCCCCGAATCAACCATGGTCAATATTGACCTGATTGAAACACTACTCAACCAAACCGGCCTGATAGCCAGGCTGATTGAGAAAAACGACCTCCTCTACGAACTTCAAATGAAACAGTCCAGCCTGTACGACCAAGGCGAAATAGGCTCGAACTGACTGTGATTTCTTGCCCTGCCACAATTTATACAAGCTGCCAATATTGACTACAGTTTATTACAAGCCAAGCTCCTGCAATGTGAAAGATGCTGAGGCCCTTTTTAACCAAAGGATAGTCCTATTGCTTTCGCAACGGAGCGGATATGCTCAGCGGCAAGTTGGTATTGCTCTGCATTCGGCAGGTGCTCCATCATAAGCGGGGTATTAGGCAGCCTGCTCAATTCCTTCAAGAAAGCGGAATAATCCAAGGCTCCTAATCCCGGGCGAAGCTCATCAAGATGGGGCGTGTAGATGTCTTCTCGCAAAATAATATCTTTGGCGTGGCAGCTTCTGATAAATGGGCCAAGTTTTTCGAAGCATTCTCGGATAAGTTTAGCGTTGTTAAAATACAGTTGTGGGCTGGAGACAAAATTAACAGGGTCAAGGTGAACGGCAAATCGCTTGCGGTCAACGGCTTTTATTAAACGCACATATGAATCAGGGGAGTCGGGATAAGACCACGGCATAGGTTCTAATGCAAAATATGTTCGGGTTGGTTTTACATCATCAATGATAGCACGGGTGGTCTCAACAATCATGTCAAACGTCTCATCAGTCAAATTATCTTTATGAGGGCCAGCCCAATTCTTCTCATTGCGAGAACCGCTGATATTCACACAACAATTCGCTCCAATTCGGTCGGCCAAAGCCAGGTTCTCGCGACATTTTGCCAAAGCTTCCTTTCTCACTTTTTCATTGGGACTTATTGGATTGCTCCATGCTCCGACCTCGGCAATGATAATGTCGGCTTTTTTAGCGGCCTCAGCATAGGTTTTGACCGCATCGTCTTTTTCTTTGGCACTGACCGGACAATAAGCGGCACGATAGCCGAGGCGTTTGAGAATCTTTACCCAGGCGTCCGGGCCGTCAAATTTCTCAAAAATAGGTCCACCGAGCCGCAATGGTGAAACCTTTGCCTCTGAAGCTGGTAATTTAACAGATGACGTGGAAGCCAATACAGTTGCGCCAATCACAGAATTTTTTATAAACTCACGCCTGGACATTGATTTTTTTTCATTTCTCATTTTTTGCCTTTCTTTAAAACAGCGATAATTCGTACTTAGTAAAATCAAAATCAATCGAAAATCAGTTAGTTTACTTTAAGCGATATAAGTTATAAATTCAACAAATGATATGATTGCGTTTGTGTAGTTAATTGCTATAATTCGATATTTGTATGTCTATGTAGTGGCAGGTAAATAGGTTGTAGCAGGTGGCAAAAAAGCTTTGTGTGTTACCTGTGGCAGAGCTAAACGTTTATAGGTTTAAGAAAAAGTGAAATTCCAGGTTTTCAAAGGCGGCAAGGTTGTTGACAAATTTACGCTGTGCGGTGCTTATCTTTTCGGGACCGACGGCGTTGCCATACGCCGAACGCAGATTAAATTCAAGAACGGCATAATTGATTGTGAAAAGCCAAATCTGGAAACAGCCGGATTGGCTTTGCTTTGGCCTGTCAGCGACTTCGGTAAGGTGCTTCTACCTACAACGTGTCTACCCGAAAGAACTCAGCCTTATATTTTGAATGTGGAGATAGCACGCGCCAAGCTGATGCAAATCATTACTAAACGAGAGGATTGGGCATTTTTCAATCAATTGGAAGGGCTAGGAGATATTTCCAAAGAAGCACAGGATTTATTTATCCAGGCGATTCAAAACATCTCCAACCCACCGCTGGCATCCAAATTAGCGGATAAGTCACTTGAAAAGGCTATAGTCTTCTCTGAGAAGCTGGCAGCTCAACAGGCTGAGGTGCTTTTTGATGCAAGAAGCAAGAGCCATGGCTTCGGTAGAGGCTGTCTCGGCTGTCGGATAGACCCAAAACATATTACTAACCCCAAGTATACTGAGAAGCTACTTAAATTGTTTGGTCTGGCGATGATACCTATAAACTGGGCTCAGATAGAGGCTCAGAAAGGCAGCTACGATTTTTCAAGTGTTGATGCCTGTATTAAAGTGCTCAGCAAAAAGAAACTGGCAATTGGCGCAGGACCACTTCTTTGTTTCTCGAAAGAATATCTGCCTGAGTGGCTTCTGCGTAGCAAAGCAGGATTCGAAAAGATTCGCGAAACCGCTTATCATTTTGTTTCAACCATCATTGCACGGTACTCAGGCAGTGTTTATGCGTGGCGAGTTATAAGCGGTCTGAACGCACAGAACCACTTCGAGTTCAACTTCGAGCAGGTCCTGGAAATGACCCGAGCAGCCAATATGGCAGTAAAGCAGGAAAGCGACAGGGTACTTAAAATAATAGAAATCAGCAACCCCTGGGGGGAATATTACGCGACAACACCTAATACCATCCCGCCATTAGTATACGTGGATATGGTTGTGCAAAGCGGGATTAACTTTGACGCATTTGGGCTGCAAATGCGCTTCGGCAAAAATCAAGCGGGGATGCATGTTCGAGATATGATGCAGATATCGTCGGTTCTGGACTACTTAGTGCCTATAGCCAAGCCGTTATATATAACGGATGTAGAGATTCCGAGCCAAAATGGTGTTGGCCCACACGATGGCAAAGTTGCCGGTATATGGCACCAGGAATGGGGCCAATCACAACAAGAACAATGGATTGAGCAGTTTTATCAAATAGCACTTAGTAAACCATTTGTAGATGCAGTGATATATTCGAATCTCACTGATACAGCAGATAGCACCATTGCCAACAGCGGATTGCTGACCAAAGAGTTCGAGCCCAAAAAATCGTTCCAAAGATTGAAGAAACTACGCGATACTATTTTCATTCGGTAAATAAATTGCCGCTCGTGATTTGCAACTAAACGAGCAGCGACTGTAGCAATGGATATATCCCAAAATAATTTGCCAAGCGATAATTTTGCTAAGCTGGAAGAAGGCAGGCAAAACAGGATTCAATCATTTGCGTTTGTTATCGCTGTGGCAGTGTGTGTGTGTTTTTCTATTTGTTTTGCGACCTTGAGTTTTGCCAGACTGGAAAAATCGCAGGAAGTCAGGTTAGAGAGCCGTATAAATCCCAATAATGCACCTGTAGCTTCTCTGGTAAGATTGCCCGGTATAGGCATTTCGCGGGCCAGAGCGATAGTTGCTTATCGAGATGATTTTATCAAACAGGGCAGGGGAAATCGGGCCTTTCAAAATTGCGATGATTTACAGAAGGTAAAAGGTATAGGGCCTAAAACAGCACAAAACATAAGCGAGTGGCTGAAGTTTGAATAGCATAGAACGTCTTTATCAGGCAGAAAAAATTAAAAATGGATGAGTGGGAAATTGATAAGCCACTTGGGCAGTGCTATGGGACAGGTAAAAAAATTGAATACGGCGAGGAATTTTTCGCTGCTTTGGTAGAGACTGAGGAAGGGCTGAAAAGGCGGGATTTCTGCGCTGATTACTGGGAAGAGAAAAAACCAGATGTGTTCTGCTACTGGAAGACTAAACTTGCCGACACCGATAAGAAAAAGCAGATATTCGTTGATGATGAGATGCTGATGGCCTTTTTTGAACGGCTGGCCGAGGAAACCGAGCAGGAAAAAATAAATTTCCGCTTCGTTCTGGCGTTGATTTTGATGCGAAAAAGGCGTCTGAAATACGATTTAACCAAAACCGAAGGTGATAAGGAAATCTGGCGTCTGAAAGTAGTGGGTGAGAAGCAATTCGTCGAAGTGATAAATCCACATCTGGATGAGGAGCAAATTGAGCAACTATCATCACAGCTAAGCCAGATATTACAGGCGGATTTATAAATAGCGTATAACGTTTAGCGGATAGGGGAAAGAAAACCGGAAATTCGAAGCACGAAATACGAAACAAATTCAAATGCTCAAAATTCAAAATTCAAAAACGAAAAACAACCTGCGATTACTCCTTTATTTTGCTGGAGCGATATTAATAATTCTTGTCGGATGTGGGCCTCAAAAGCGTGAGGCAACACGGGTCTGTCCGGGCAAAGGGTCTGCAGCGGAGGCATTATCTGTTCTGAGGTCACGCTCAGAAAATGCAACACCGCTGAAAGCCAACGGCCAATGTCGCCTGCAGTATCATATTGAGGATGATAACAAACCTAAGAAAGAAAATTTTCCTGTGAAACTTTGGGTGAATCCACCGGCTGAGATTTACCTGCAAGGCGATATAGCTTTTGATGCCAAGGGAATTGTGCTCGGGTCAAATGAAGATGAGTTTTGGTTGTCAATGAAACCAAAAGAAATCAGCAGCTATTGGTGGGGCAAGTGGTCGCAGAAATCGAGTTTGGGTAAGCTGACGATTAGCCCCAAACTGCTACTGGATGCTATCGGGATTGGAGCGGTCAGCGGTAAGGAGAAATGGTCATTGTCGAACGAAGGCGGCTTTGATGTACTTACAAAACGAAATGAGCAGACTGGAATTCAAAAAATATATATATCTAACTGTGATTACCTGATTAGAAAGATTGAGTATTTCGATGAAGGCCAGGTCGTGGTTGTTACGGAACTGGATAAATATAAAGAGGTCTCCAAAGACTTTTTTGCTCCAAGTGTTATAAAAATTGTAAATCAAACGGGTGATGGCGACAAAGATTCGGATAGTATTACTCTTAACTTGAAGTCTATAAAACCAGCGAACTTTAGCGAGAGGCAGCGCAAGGTTCTTTTTACACGTCCGCAGCCGCGAGGCTTTGAGCATATTTATAAAATCGTCGATGGCAATATGATTGAACAGCCGCAGTAAAGTAAAAGATACGGAGCTTATTTATGAGCAGGATAAGTTTAAAAGAAAGAATCCATCAAGGGTTGTTTCTGCTGGATGGGGCGATGGGGACACAATTATTTGCCCGTGGGATTGAGGCAGGTATGTGTAATGACTATCTAAATATCGAGTCGCCGGATATCGTTTTCAATATTCACCAGGCATATCTGGAAGCGGGCAGTGATGCGGTTTTGACGAACACATTTGGAGCCAATAAATATGCTTTAGCCCGGCACGGGCTTGCCGATAAAGTCAGCGAGATAAATAAGAAAGCGGCGCAAATAGCTCGCAGGGCTGCGGGTGAGCAAAAGTATGTTCTGGGTGATATCGGGCCGAGCGGCGATTTCTTGGAGCCTTTGGGCAATCTTAAAGCGGAGGAATGTAAAGAAGCTTTTACCGAGCAGACAAAGACTCTTTCGGCAGAGGGTGTGGATGGCTTGATAATCGAGACGATGACAGCTCTTGATGAGGCAGCATTTGCTATCGAAGCTGTCAAATCGGTTTGCGGCGATTTGCCAGTATTTGCATCAATGGCATTTGATAGGGCAGGGGAGAACTACCGGACTATGATGGGCGTTGATGTCGAAACAGCTGTTTCGAAAATTTCTTCGCTGGGTGTCGACGCTATTGGGTTTAACTGCGGCACAGCAACGCTCCAAGAATATATAGAGCTGGCGGAAAAGTTTGTTTCTGCAATAAGGGCTTCGGAGCAGACTCGGGTCACGGGGCACGGGGCACGGGTCACGATTTTAGCTGAACCTAACGCCGGAAAACCGGAACTGGTTGACGGCAAGGCGGTTTACAAAGTATCCCCTGAGGATTTCGCGGTAGCGATGGAAAAGATTCATTCAATTGGTATAAGCATCATCGGCGGTTGTTGCGGAACAAGCCCGGCGCATATTAAAGCAGTAGCTAAAAAGCTAAAAGCCTGATTGCCTGATTGTTTGACAAAACGTTTTATCGGGTAGCGTTCAGGAATTTTTCGATTTGTTCTATGGTTTTTTCGGTGGCACCCTGATTTTTTCTGATTACTTCCTGGCCGTTCTGAGCGATTCTTTGGGCAAAATCCGGTTCAGTGAGGCATTTTTGCATTGTTTCAAGTAAGTCTTGCCCGTCTTTGACCATAATAGCTCCCTCGTCTGCTAAAAGTGCATCGACGGTTTGTTTGAAATTGAAGGCGTGCGGGCCGAAGATAGTGCATTTGCCAAGAGCAGCGGCTTCAGCGATATCAGAGCCGCCCATTGGCACAAGAGAGCGGCCGACGAAAATTATAGTCGCAAGGGAGTAAAATTTTCTTAAATCGCCCATCGTATCGCCAAGAATCACCGCCTTTTTGTCTGAGGACTTGGCTTTTCCTTGCTTTACCTGGCTGTAGCGAATTAAAGGTAAGCCCGCCTGCTTTATCAGCTGCGCCACTTCATCGAACCTTTCTGGTTTGCGCGGGACAATCACCAGACGCAAATTTTTAAACTGCTTCTGCTGCTTTAGATTCCGGTAAACGTCGAGCAGAATCTGTTCTTCATCGTTGCCGGTGGCACCTGCAACCCACAATTTTGCTCTTTTGATACCAAGCTGCGAAGCAAGGGTATCAGCCCCTTCAACCTTGTCGGTTATCTGAGCGGTGTCATATTTTAATGAGCCGGTAACGATTACTTTTTTCCTGGAACAGCCTATTTCCCTGAAACGCCGGGCATACTCGTCTGTCTGGGCAAGAACGAGACTCAACTTGCTGAATATCTGCTCAGCAATCGGTCTTACTTTTTCATATTTTTCGAAGCTTTTATCACTTATCCTGCCGTTGACAACTACAACAGGAATGCCGAGCCTGCGTGCGATTTGAACGAAGTTAGGCCAAACTTCAAGCTCCATAAGCAGGCAAATTGATGGGTGAATATTGTGGAAGGCACGATGCATTATACAGGAAAAATCAAGCGGGAAGTAACAAACTTTGTGATTGGCACCAAATAAGGAAGTTGCACGGGTAAAGCCGGTATCGGTGGTGGTGGTGATTACGATTTCATAATCGCTGAATTTATTTTCGAGCTCCCTGACGATGGTTTTGGTAGCGTTAACCTCGCCGACACTCACGGCGTGGAGCCAGATGCATTTCCTCAGTGCCGGGTCTTTACGAAAAATTTTCCCGAAGCGATTACCCCAGCCGGAGCGATAGCGGCCATATCTGACCATCCGATACACAACCACCGGACCTATGCCTATGGCAATCAGCAAATATATGAAATCCACGACGTATCTCATCTGCCGTTCTCTTAAGGAACAAACGAGCCAACAATCTGTAAATGATATTTATACAAAGTAATTATGTCAAATGATTGTCTGTCCCAAAAAAGCGAAATTGTTGGACTGGCAAATCGACGGATATGATTGGACATATTAGATTATTAACGGACGAAGATGGCGTAGTCATGAAAATCTACGGTTCCATCAAAGTCAAGGTCTGAGCCCCGGCAGTTCCAATTTAGCCAATCACATTCGTTGAGCCATTCTTCAACGAAGATTTGCAGGTCCAGCAGGTCAATAGAACAATCACGGTTGAAATCACCTTCTGGCCAAGGGTGCTCTGTATCACCACAGGCGGAGCAAAAGGGTGAAGTGAGCCATTGTCCAGCCAAAAGGACGTAATCAGCTAAATCAACTTCGCCATTGGCATTTATGTCGGCACCCTCACAGAAGCCATTGCCGATATTGCAATCATCTCTGAGCCATTTTCCGGTGAAAACATATAAATCGAGAAAATTGACTTTGCAATCACCGGTAAAATCGGCCGTCGGCTTAGGGTGGTTTACATCGCCACAGGCAGGTAACGGGTAAACATCGTTAACATCGAAACCCAAAAAGGCATTCTGCGTATCGATAATTACCGTTTTATATGGGCCTTCGGCCAAATCAACAAGCTCGCTGTTCGCATCGAACTTTGCCGAAGCACAAAGGAAATTGCTTCCAAAAATGCCATCAAGTATTAAAAAATGGCCGGTTTCTTCATCAACGATGCCAATGTTATGGACGCCGATACGGGCATTATTATAGACAAGGTTATAACCGTTGAGAGTCGGTATTGTAAGATTATCTATTTCAAAACCGGGTATATTAACATCTCCACCACCGACCCCCATAACTTTTATAACAAAATCAGGTGCGATAAGCGGTCTGGCATTTGGCTCAGTAAGACCTAAGACCGATGCTTGAGCCCCCGACATAAAACTGATTGTTCCGCCGGTGTCCAAAAGCCAGGTACCGGCAACGCTGGTGCCATTATAGTCAGCTATAACATTGTCAATAACCGGATTGTAAGCAATCACGGGCAAAGGTGGGATATTATTTGGGTCACTCGGATTGATATATTTTTCAAACCTCAGGGGTACCGTGAAATCAACATCGGGTATATTCGGGTCATTCGATTCAGTAATATCAGCAGAGAAGTATTCAAGGTTGTTCGTGGCACCGGCATTTAGGACAACTGTCTTACCGGCCATTACGGGTACTCCAAGAATGTCCAGCGGTTCATTGGGGGGGTCTCCAGCATAGTTCTGCTCTACCTGAAAACGCCAGGGACCGGATAAAAGATAATGGTTCGGGTCATTAGGGTCGGTGTCTGAGTAATCGGCGGTGCCCATATATAAAAGTTCTGAAACATCAAACAACTCTATCCCCGTGACGCCGACATCAGCATATTGAGCATTGGGGTCAATAGATACTTCGAGATAGTCGACCGTCTCTTTTGAAAGCAAAACGCCGGAGGCGCCGGTATCAAGAAAGGCATAATTAGTTAGAAATGTGCCATTGACATCCAAAGGCGGCCCGTTAAAGTCTCGTTTTAGCAAAAACAATATTCGAGGCAGGTCAATTGCCACTTCAAATACACCGTCAAAATTCAGGTCACCCGGTCCCGCATTGACTTGGCCGAATATCGCAAAAAACAAAAAAAGCAGAATTAAGCTGGCTTTAAAATGTAAAAAATACGTATTCTTCAGCACTTAATCATCACCCCAATTATATACAAAACATATATAATTATTATATCATATAGATGCAAAATTTTTATGTTTAAAATCCAGCTTGGTCTGCAGGAAACAGCTAATTTAGCTGCGCCCTTGACTTATTTTGAATTTTTGTCATACTCAGAGAATGGTTTTTTCAGTCCCCGTAGCTCAATTGGATAGAGCGTTGGCCTCCGGAGCCAGAGGTTGTGCGTTCGAGTCGCACCGGGGATAGTTAAATTTCAGGGAGGTTCAAGGATTACAAAGGATGGTAGTTTTAGTAGGAATTGATGAAGCCGGCTTTGGCCCGATTTTGGGCCCATTGGTAGTATCGTCGAGCACCTTTCTGCTTCCCCACCATTTTCTGACTGCCGATTTGTGGCAGATTCTGAGAAAAAGCGTCGGCAGCAGGCGAAAACATCTTGCTGGGCGGCTGCTCATCACCGATAGCAAAAAGGCTTTCAATAAATCACTTGGAACCAAGCACCTAAAACGCACAACCCTTGCGTGCCTGAGATGTCTCGGTAAAAAGCCCGCCACGTTGACTGAACTGCTGAAGCTTTTGTGCCCGGATTGTCTTGAGCGATTAGAGGCTTATCCATGGTACAGAGATGCCGGCAGTTATGAGATTCTGGCAGACGAAACCGATACGGCAATTGCCTCAGCAGTATTGGGAGAGGACTTTGCTGCAAACGGTATCGAACTGCTGGAGCTTAAAAGTTACTGCCTGGACGTTGCATATTACAACAAGATGGTCAGCAGTGTGAAAAACAAAGCGAGTGTTCTTTTTACTACTACCTCACAACTTATAAAGAACGCTTTCGATAATTTTGCAGGAGACGTCTTGCAGATTATAGTTGACAGGCAGGGCGGCCGAGTTCGCTATCGAAGAATATTGCAGCGGATGTTTCCCTCGATGGAATTAAAAATCCTCAGGGAAAGTCCGGCGTTAAGCAGCTACGAATTACAAGCCAATGGTAAACAAATGCGTCTGCATTTTGCAGTTGACGCTGACGAGCGATTTTTCCCGGTCTCCCTTGCCTCAATGCTCAGCAAATATTTGCGGGAACTTCTGGTTGATAATATAAACCGCTACTTTTTAAGTCATTGTGCCCAGTTAAGACCTACCGCCGGGTACTGGAAAGACGGTCTGCGTTTTATCGAGGACCTGAAAAAGAATATCCCCGACGTCGGATTCGATAGCAACCGGTTAATCCGCTGTCGTTGAAAAGCGGCGGGACAAAAAAAGGAGACTCGGGCTTTTATTAACTACTTCTCGTCACCCTGTCTCCTTACTGCGAGTTCCTTTATTTGTTGTCTGGCCAAATGACCCAACTCGCAACATATACAATATACAGAAAACCGGAAGGCTTGTCAATATGTAATGTGAATAAGGGCAACTTTAGCATATAAGTTAAGATGACCGCAGCTAAACAGAATGGGTATGATTAAGATGTAAGATACGCCCCCCATAACATTGTCCGAATGTAGAAACAGGCAAACGCCCGCCATTTATTTCTAAAGTTTTTGGAGCCAAGGCGGGTAGTCATACTCAGTCGGGCAGTCCTCCTGATCGGTCAGTCTATTCCATCTCTGGGGCCACAGGTCCCTAAGGTGCACCTTCTTAACTGTCCAATCCATAAAGAGTATGTTTACAAATCC
>Ga0114922_10006264_pt1 | contig 10944 bp, 4 predicted proteins | sample AartaG_FD_100975 | JGI IMG/M metagenome (GOLD analysis project Ga0114922, IMG submission 100975) | Deep subsurface microbial communities from Aarhus Bay to uncover new lineages of life (NeLLi) - Aarhus_00045 metaG | ecosystem: Environmental > Aquatic > Marine > Oceanic > Sediment | place: Aarhus...
ACCTTTACGTTGTTTCGAGGGAACAAGCCGGAGCGCCATGTCATCCAACTGGAAGGTGCGACCGAATCGCAAATCATTGACACGCCCTTTGCTTTTGACGGACAAGTGCCAACGATGCTCTGGAGGGCAGAGGTCAAGGTCACCTGGAAGGGAGAGACGTTGACCTATACGCACCAAAGCAAGCCCCTATTCTCAACCATCTACACAAAGAACACTCCTTCTGGTTCTTTGGCGGTGCGCTTACGACATATAGCCAGAACCTTTTCCGGCAGGCACTCTCCAGCCATGCTTGGGCGCAGGCGCAGATCGCACGCGAAAACTTAGCCGCTGCCCTATCGGACATGGTCGAGATTGGGTACCTTGGCCTGGACGAGGCAAAGGAAGTGGCACACGCTTGGCTGTTCGGAAATGCCAACGAGTTTTTCGAGTTAGGCCTTGAAGCGAGGGGCAGGCTAACGTCTCTCTGCTCCTCTGGAATGACACAAGTTTTTCGTCCCACCGGCCGCCAAGCCACTTCGTCCGAGTGAATCGATTCCTGGCGGTCGGTGGGTGTTTTAGTTGTTGCTGGCTTTTAGTATCACCGGCAAGTAAATCCGGTAGGGCATCAAGGCCAGGTCAAGATCCGTCACCTCTGGTGGTACACAAACCACAGAGCTGACTTTCCTTTCAGGCCCCCATCCTTCTGCGCCCACGCACCAACAGCCCTCGGCTAAATCCCAGGAATAGTACCCGGCCTCGTTGGTGATTTGAGGGTTAATAGGCGGGTCAAATTCTTTCAAAGCTGGGCTGGCTATTACCCCCAGCTCACACAGATTTGAGTGAACCCAGGGATCATCTGGCAGCCAGCCGGGCACTTTGTAAAGAGTTACGGTCGCGTCAGGTATCGGCTCTCCGGTTGCGGCATCTGTGATTCGGCCAGTTGGAGTATATACTAATATCGCTGCAACCAGGATAGAGTCGCCATCCTGCGTACCATTGCAATATCGCCTAATATTAACCTCACTACCGTCGACCAAATCAGCGCCGGGGATTAAACCAGTGTATTCACCAGACTCGCCGGTTGGGCTCATTGGATATGGACCTGCGAGAGTACTGGAATCATCGGCGTCTATTAGCACCAGTTCAGCAGTGAGTGTTTGGCTTGCATCACAAGGCTCTAACATAGTTGTTGTAATGGCCAAGGTAACATTATTCTGTTCCGTTGATGGTATTTCAACACCGTATGTACCATCTCCCAGATTTATCCCGGTATACGTAGGAACTCCCAGTTGGCTACGCGGTGGTTCTGATTGATAGAGCGTGACGCTGGTACCGGCATCAGACTGAGCTTGTTTGGCTTTTGTGAATCCAACGGCAGTCATATCTTCAGTCACTGTAATCACAGTTGCTTTGGCAAGGCTATAAACACCATCGTAGTACTGAGATCGCCACTCGCCAGACTGGTCGAAAAAGTAAAGCCTATATGGACCTACAGGCAAGGTAAGGGCAAATGTTCCCATGACATCGGTGGTAGTGGCACCAATTTCCCTATGGCCTTTAGCCCACGCTAGCCAACTACTGCTCCATCCCCAACCTGATCTGCGATAGTCCTGCTCGTTTACATCGAGTGGATAGGCTATAGCATAAATCCCTTCCAGTCCTGTTCCGTCTGTCGTGACAATGCTGCCGGTGATGGCGCCTGTTATTATTGGATCGAGGTCGGCGTCAATGACAGTCGTTGTGCCCGTGATGACGCCAACTGGGGTTGCATCTTCGAAGTCTTTGACACCATCATAGAATTCACTGTAGTAGCTATTGGACCAATCCCAAAATTCAACCTTATAGGCACCGGCCGCCAGGAGGGTTAAAGTATAATGCCCCGTGGCGTCGGCAGGGGTCCAACCAGCATAATCCCACCTACTATCATTAGACCGATAGGCAACGATATCAACGTCTGCGTCTGCCAATGGCAGACCACCGGGGCCGGTTACAGTGCCGGCAATTTCGCCCAACCCAATTACGTGACAATCCTTGTTATTTGCAGGATTGTCCTCGCTTGGCGTGTCCACTGTAGCACAGTTGGTGATGGTATCCGTCGGAGTAATCTCCCTCGATATGCCCTTGATATGAAGTTTAGTGTTTGCATTTGGTGCTAATGAATCAGCATAGGCACAGGTGACGGTTAGACCCTGGGGTAAACAGTTCCAGCTCGACGGGAAAGAATATATTTTCTCATAATCCAGGCTGGAAGGCATGATGTCGGTCACGGTAAACGGGTTTGTGGCAGTCATAGCCCCGGTGTTAGTCACTGTCAAGACATAGACAAGTTCGGCATAAGTTGGTGACAACCACTGCCAGGAGATATCTTTGAAGATAGTTAGGTCATGCAGCAACGAGACATCGAACGAAGTGGTGGCTTCATTGTTGCTGAGGTCCCCGTCCCCTTGCTCAACCGAGGGTATCACTTCGACCTTGACAGCATAGTATGGCTCGATCGCCGGAAAAGTCGCATTGGCCTGAACCGTCGTCGTCATTCCTGGAGCCAGGCTGCTTACTATACGCGCTGATCCCAACTGATCCAGGCCCTGGTTGGGCCCATCCGTGTAGAACCGGACGATAAAGTTCGTAGCCATAGTGTCGCCTATATTGGCAATATCAGCTTCAATACCCACCAACTCGCCGTATACGGGCGACGGAGGACTAACGTGGATGTCCTCAGACCGTATTCTCAAATCAGGCGGCGGGTTTAGAACAATGGTGAGTCTGCGGACACAGGTACGGCTGCCAGCGTTGTAGCCAGTATCCTTAACGTACTCGACATATATGTAGACTGAGCCGTGGCTACCTGGTGTTGTCCACGTGATAGAGGTTGTACCCGTACCACGACGACCGGCGATAGGCCCTTCAAGTGTGGATGTGCCAATCACATTACCGTCACTGGGAGCGCCCTGGTAAAAGGTAATGTCCGCCGTATCTGTAAACTCGGCTGCCCCCCGGTTTTCGATCGTGGCCGTAATGGTGATGGTTGTCGTAGGTAGGGGAGCATCATTTGAGTAGGTCAGCTTAACCGGGTACAAGTCATCCTCATTAGGAAAGACGTACGGGTCCCAACAGTTGACGTTGTTTTCCTCAAGCTCCTCGTCAATCTCTTTGCCCGTGTCAACCGCGACGCAGATATGGTGCTGACCCGGAACAACCCCTTCCCTTTCGGTGTCCCAAATGATGTCGTTGATGGTTCGGTCATCTTTTTGATTCATTGGTCCATTAATACGGGTCTCTTTCAGCATTATGGTGTCGCTAATGCCTGGATAGCCGTCAGAGATGATGACGGTGAATCCATCTCCGTACCCTATCTTGTCGTGACCAATATTCTTGATCGTGGCCGTCATGGTGACAACACGACCATGGTTGGGTTCAACGTAGAGCAAACCCGTGGCCCTCAGGTCTGGATTTTTTTCACGTATGTCGATGATGTCACGAGGAAACCACCTGTTATGCCAGTATTGGTATTTGTAGTAGTGGGCATCATAGTTGTTGATCTCATTGGACTCGGTAATGACGTCTGTTTCATCCACCACCACTTGAACGGCGTGAAGACCTGTTTGGGTTGGTATCCAGGCATGGGTCACTATCGTCTCGCCTCCCGCACCCAACTCGTTGACCGGGGTGCTTCCGATCAGCGTCCCGCCGCCACCAGGGGAACCATCGTAGAAAGATACTGCAAAGGTGTCAGTTACCGATTTATTGCCCCCGTTGAGGACTTTGGCACTGATGGTGATGGGTTCATTCAGGACGCCGAATAACCCGTAATGATCATAGTTTCGGCGGGGGGTATAGGTGCGCCAGTAGCGACGGTAGACCCCGTCGCCGGACAAAATTACAGAGAAGCTGTCCGCATACAAATCAGGCAAGGGTTCTGGTGGTGGCTCAACGGTGAAGGTTATGACTGTAGCGCCCAAGAGGTTGTTGTCAAAGACAGTGACTGTAGCGGCATAAGTGCCCGGTGTCGGAGGCAGTTGGAAGGGATAGATATATCGGCCGAAAGGCGCCGTTGTCCAGGTGTTGTAAACATCCGAATAGCCCCCTGGACCTGAAATCCTAATAGTTGTCTCGGCGCCCATCACCGGTATCTGGCTGCCCCAGTTATAGTGGGCATCCCCGAAGAGATTGGCATCGTAACCGGCGTACAGCTTTGGTTCATCACCGGCTGGGGCAATGTCGGCCGTGACCGAAATAGCATACGTCCCCGTTATGGGTGGGCCAGCCACAATAAAGGCTGTGGCCCGATTGTTATCATAGGTGCTCTCAATGTGCGGTTCATTCCAAGGCGGCAATGGGTCATTAGCAAAATAGGGGACATTCTCCGTGTATTCGATATCCACGCTGAGAATCTTGTACCCATCGTCGTAATCAGGAATAGGCGCGCCGTAGACATCAGACCCTACTGTCCAGGAAACTATTGCATATTCAGCAATGCCGGCCGCAATAGGGCCAATGGTATCACTAGCGACCAATGTACCCGACACTACATCGCCGTCATAGACGAATACTGTCACTGTGTCCGTGATACCATAGAGGCTGATGTTATCAACTCTCACCTCAATGTAAACCGTGTCACCGATGCTGGGGTTGGACTCGGGAATAGTGGCATTCTCATCCACCCAGAAGGAAATACCCTCCCGGCTCACGGCTATGTCGGAATGCGCCCAGCGGTCTGGAAAGACTGTCATAGTCGTGGTAACATAACTTGACCAGATACTATGGCTATGTCTGGCCCGCAGACAGACCGTATGCGTGCCTACCGGTGTACTGTTGAGCATCAGCCTGGCCGAACGACCCAGTACCAACGGATCTGGCTGTGTGCCACAGGTCTCGGTGACGGGAACCAGCGTCCACTCGTATTCCTCCAGCATTTCCGTGATGGTGATTGTGGTGCCGGAACCGTTGAACTCTACAATCTCACCAAAGTAAGACGGGTTCGGTATGATTTGATTAATACGAACCTCAGGGGGCACATTCAGCCAAACCTCATTAGGTTGCGTGCAGTTCCCGTCAAGAGCATCGAGATCGCCGTCTCCATCTATATCACCCAGGACCACGCCCTGGCTATTTGAATTCCCTAGACTCTGAGTGGTGGTCAAAATGCCTGCCCCATCGTTCAACCAAATCGTGTTTGAGTCGATATACTCATTCGCCACAAAAGCATCAAGGTCACCGTCCCCATCCATATCTCCCAGCGCGGCATCTGTGGTCTCTGAATTTCCCAGGTTCTGGCCGCTATCGGTAAAAATCCCGTCTCCATTATTCAACCACACTTTATTGGCTCCACCCAAGTCCCCGATAAAGGCATCGAGATCACCGTCACTATCTACATCTCCTAAAGCCACCGCCCTACCGTTTGACTCTGGAAGAATTTGACCGCTTGTGAAAGAACCATCGCCATTGTTCAACCACACCTTATCAACATTTTTATCACTTGTTGTGACAAAGACATCCAGGTCGCCATCACCGTCCAAATCGCCCAGAGCCACATCCGCACTGTTATAACAACGCATGGTTTGCCCACTGGCAAAGTTGCCTGTTCCATCATTCAACCAAATCACATCATCTGGATCATGATTTCCAATAAAGGCATCAAGGTCACCGTCGCCGTCTAAATCTCCCAAAGCGACGGCCTGGCTGTTGGTAATGCACAGGCTTGACAAGCTGCCGGTAAAAGTGCCCGTTCCATCGTTCAGCCACACCTGGTTGTTGGCTCCCTTGTTCGCCACAAAGGCATCGAGGTCGCCGTCACCGTCTAGATCGCCCAAAGCGACAGCCTGGCTGTTGGCACTGCCCAGGCTTTGCCCGCTGTCGGTAAAAGTGCCCGCCCCATCGTTCAGCCACACCTCGTTAGGTCCATCGTTCGCGATAAAGACGTCAAGGCCACCATCACCATTTAGATCGCCCAAGGCTAAATCCCGGGTCGAATCATTCCCGCTCAAATCCTGTCCATCAATAAAAACCCCACCGCCCCCCGCCACGGCGACCCAGAACTGCCAAACGGTAGGTGAGATAGGCCCCTGACCGCTCAAGCTGAGCGTGCGCGTGGTAGCGCTGGCTTGCACCAGTTCCCCTGGGTGGAAGGCGTGCGTGGGCGTGACGATAATGGTGTTGTCGTTCACGCCGTGTGCCGCCGTCACCAGGCCGGTCTGCATGGCGTGGACGGCGAAGGTGCGGCTGGTCACGGTCGTGGGGCTGATGGGTTCGTCGTAGGTGATGGACACCGTGGTGGTGGCCGGTGCAGTGTGCGTGTTACTAATTGGATGGCTAATCGGACTGCTCGGCTCCAACAAGGGAGCTGTAGGAGGAACCGCTGCTGCTTTTGGCGTCAACAAGAACCCCAAAAGTAACAACGGCATTATCCCCAGGAAGACTGGGAGGATTATTTTGGTCAATTTCTTTACATTATGGTCTACAAGGCACGACAGACATAAGAGAATCATTTCCCTCCCCCTCTCACGAACACAAGGCGGGTTACCTTTTATTCTCCCAGGACCCAAAACCATATACACTATAACTGATCTCTTCCAATTTGTCAAGCATGTCTGACAAGTCCCAGAAGCACTGATTTTAGCCGCCACACCGCGAACCCAACAAAGACAAGGGCGAAACGATTGGGGTATCCCTTCTCACAAAGAATGACAATGATGTACGGGATCACAGCAAGGGGAAACAGCCTGAAGGCCCACATGACAAAGAGGACGTGCGCTTCCAGGAATAGGTCCGCTGGCGTGAAGGCTACGCCGAGCCCTCGTCCCCGAGGGCACGCCGGAGGTTAGAGAGCGCCTGGCTCAGATTGTGGCGCGCGCTGCGTTCGGACCGCTCAGGCCATAGCAAGCCGACCAGGGTTTTGCGGCGGTGGGAGTGGTCCGATTCGATGGCCAGATAGGCCAGAAGCGCCCGCACCTTGTCCGATTCAAACGCGGTGACGGGGTCTCCGCCCAGTGTGGTTTGAAAAGCGCCCAGGAGGGTCAGGGATAGCCGGTTCATTCTTCGCTCTGGCACACAACGCGAGGGCCGGCAAGTTGAGGTATGCCGTTCAACCATTCCTGAAATGCTGGGTCTGGCGGTTCACACAGGTCTGTTAGATTGCCGTAGGTGAAATAGTAGAGTTGCTTCAAGTTCATCAGGCTCAGTGGCAGCGGCCCTTCAAGTTCGTTCGCTACTTCTCCAACCGAAAAGGTCTGTAAATTGACCAGGTTGCCTAGCTCGGGGGGGATGGGGCCGGATAGCGGGATCCGAGCCAGGTCGAGATACGTCAAATCGGTCAGGTTGCCCAACTCGGGCGGGATAGGGCCGCTAACCAAGCAATTGGATATGGCGAGATGCCTCAGTCTCGTCAGATTACCCAATTCGGGCGGAATTGGACCGCTCAATTTGGTTCCCCCCTGCTCGTTGGAAAGAATCAGCAGTTCCAATTTGACCAGGTCGCCCAATTCAGGCGGAATTGCCCCGCTTAGCCGACTATTGCCATACAAAGTTAGATGTCCCAAATTGCTCAGGTTGCCCATCTCTGGGGGAAGGGGGCCGGATAGCCGGTTAAAGGATAGGTCAAAGAACATCAAATTGGTCAGGTTACCTAACTCGGGCGGAATAGGGCCGCTAACCAGACTATTGGATAGATCCAGCCGCACCAATCTCTTCAGATTGCCCAACTGGGGAGGGATCGAGCCGGTCAATTGGGTGCCCCCATGATCGTTGGAAAGAACCAATTCCTCAAGCTTCGTCAGGTTGCCAAACTCGGGCGGAATCGTCCCGCTCAGTCGGGTATTGCCAGCCAAAACCAGATATCTCAAAGCGTTCAGGTTGCCCAATTCGGGCGGAATGCTGCCCCTCAATTGGTTGAATCCCAGATCGAGCATGGACAAGTTGGTCAACTGGCCGATTTCCGGTGGAATACTGCCGCTCAGATCGTTATCAGGCAGGTTCAGCTCGATGACCGATCCGCCACTGCACGTGACCCCAAACCAGGTGCAAGGTGTAGAGTCAGACAACCAGCCGCCTGTCTCTTTCCAGCCAGATCCCGCTGTTTCGTTGTATAGCGTTACCAGGGCTTGATATTCGGTTTGGGGAATAGCTGTTTGACCGGTAGGGGAATAGGCATCGGTTTGGCACACAACACCAGTGCTTTGCAAGTCATGTATGCTATTCAGCCACTCCTGAAAAGCAGCATCCGGCGGTTCACACAAGTCCGTTCCCTCAAAATAAAACGTCTGGTTATTCAAATTCATCAGGCTCATCGGCAAGGGGCCGCTTAACGGGTTCCAACTTATGATAAGCGTTCTCAAGTTAGACAAGTTACCCAATTCCGTTGGAAGGTTGCCGGAAAATTGATTGCTGTTCAAGTCAAGCAACCTCAAATTTGATAATCTGCCTATCTCTGGTGGAATGGGGCCACTGAGGAATTGGTTGCCTTGTACAGCGAGAGATTCCAAATTGACCAAGTTTCCCAGTTCGGGAGGAAGCGGACCGCTCAGTTGATTGTTTACAAAAACCATAACTGTCACATTGGAAAGATTGCCCAGCTGCGAAGGAATACTTCCGCTCATCAAATTGTCAGACAGGTAAAGATGGCGCAAACGAGTCAGGTTACCCAACTCGGGAGGAAGGGAGCCAGATAGCCGGTTATTGTCCAGATTGAGGGTTACCAAATTGGTCAGATTCCCCAACTCGGGCGGAATAGGGCCGCTAACCAGGCTATCGCATAATTCAAGCTCCACCAATCTCGTCAGATTACCCAACTCGGGCGGAATTGAGCCGCTCAATTGGGTTCTCCATTCACAGCGGGAAAGAGCTAGTATTCGTAGGTTGGTCAGATCGCCCAATTCAGGCGGAATCGTCCCGCTTAGCTGGCTATTGCCAGCCAAAGATAGAGATTCTAAATTGCTCAGACTGCCCAACTCGGGCGGAATGTTGCCTCCCAATTGGTTGAATTCCAGGTTGAGCGCGTGCAAATTGGTCAGTTGGCCTATCTGTGGCGGTATGTTGCCGCTCAGATTGTTATCGGGCAGGTTCAGCTCGACGACCGATCCGCCACTGCACGTGACCCCAAACCAGGTGCAAGGTGTAGAGTCGGACAACCAGCCGCCTGTCTCTTTCCAGCCAGATCCCGCGGTTTCGTTGTATAGCGTTACCAGGGCTTGATGTTCGACTTGGGGAATATCTGCTTGACCGGTGGAGGAATAGACGGTGGCCTGTGTATCGTCTGGGCGTGGGCTGGTGATAATTGTATGGGTAGCATGGATGATAGTGGGTGAAGGGGTGCTCGGGCATTTACAATCAATGGTGGTTTGGTTGGAACTCAGTTTCAGAAACCCGGCCAACAGACCAAGGCTCAGTACAAGAAACAAGAAAGAAACCATGACCCAGGCTGGTAGCCTAAAAGGCTGCGGTTTCGACGGGCCTCTGGCTGCCGTACTCGTTTTTCGACGTGGAAATTCAGGTCGTTCATATTTCCCATCACGAATTTTTTCGAACAGTTCGGTTGTTTTTTGGGCCGGCTCGACCCCCAACTCGTCAGCCAACATGCGGCAACAGGCGTGGTACTGTTTCAGGGCGGCGCTACGCTGCCCGTTGAGGGCCAGGGTGCGCATCAACCGCCGCTGAGCGGCTTCATCCCACGGCTCCAGTTCCACCTGTCGCCGGGCAAACTCACAGGCGTCTTGATATTCACCGTGCTGCTCATGGTAGGCTACCAGGTGCGGAAAGACCTCCATCACCTGGCGCTGCAGTCCCTCCCGCTTAACGATCACCCATTCCTCAAAGGCCACGCTATCCCCCAGGTAGAACTGCTCCAGGAACGGCCCCTGATACAACGCCACCGCTTCCCGCAGCCGGCAGATGCAAGGTTGACAAGTCTCCAGCCGATGATGGCCGTGCTCCTCGCAGGCGGACAGCAGCGCCGCAAATGCCGTCGCGTCCAGCGAGTGGTCGCTATCCCTGTTGAATTGGACTGTCTGGCGGGTGACGAGGAGGAACGGCGGGGTCGCATCGCGGTCGCCGATGGCCGACCGGAGATTAGAGAGTGCCTGGCTCAGATTGTGGCGCGCACTGCGTTCAGGCCGCTCGGGCCAGAACAACCCGGCCAGGGTTTCGCGGCGGTGAGGGTGATCCGACTCGACGGCCAGGCAGGCCAGGAGTGCCCGCACCTTGTCCGATTCAAACGCGGTGACCGTTTCTCCATCCAGAATGACCTGCAAGGGTCCCAATAGAGAGATCGTCAAATGTGTCATTGTTTGTCTTGTGCAGCAATCCGGTAGGAACGACGCAGTGCAGATAGAGGTTGGCAGGCCAGCGTAATGCAAAAGAGAGGCCACCAGGGATCTCCTCTGGCGGGAAAACCCAAGGTTCTAGCTTGGCGCATATTATACCTTGATTTGGAGCAGAACTCAAGCGACTCCTGATAGTTTCCTGAGACTTTCCTGAGACTTGCTTGAGACTTGCTTGAGACTTTCTTGAGACTTTCTTGGTATACTAGGTTCATCTCAACAGCGCAGGAACTGGAAACAATCATGAGCAAAGAGCAACCTGACTACATCTCGTACCTGCTGCGCATGTGGCCGGCGAATGGTGAGGGAAAGGTAGCCTGGCGGGCATCCCTGGAGAGTCCGCACACCGGTGAGCGCCTAGGCTTTGCCAGCCTGGATGAACTGTTTGCCTTCCTGCGGCAACAGACCGGTGTGGTGCCGACCAGGACGACGATCGAAATGTCTGAGCAAAAAAGTATCAAGGTCGCGCGAACCCTGGGGCCAGAGGAAGAGGTGTGAAGAGGGGGTGATACTATGGCAGCATGACAGTTGCACGATACTCTCAGGTGTATAGAGGGTTACAAGCTGAACAGAGGCCCTTTCACAATCCGGGGTGAGGATTGACTTCCCCTTGCTTGTGGAGTAAAGGAGTACCGCTCGAAAAAGGAGATTTACG
>Ga0114922_10006265_pt1 | contig 10944 bp, 9 predicted proteins | sample AartaG_FD_100975 | JGI IMG/M metagenome (GOLD analysis project Ga0114922, IMG submission 100975) | Deep subsurface microbial communities from Aarhus Bay to uncover new lineages of life (NeLLi) - Aarhus_00045 metaG | ecosystem: Environmental > Aquatic > Marine > Oceanic > Sediment | place: Aarhus...
GAAGATATTTCTGAAGATTTACCTGTTCTGAACGGAACCCCCCCCTTTTTGGTTCCCATCCACCCCTCTTTCGCTGAGGAGGGAATACTCTATTGGCAAACCATCAGGATCAGTGCCTTGGTGACCCCTCTTCAAAAAGTAATGTCTTCAAAATACCTGTGGTCCAAATTGATCTCGAGCAAATCGCCCCAACTATCCCCGAAGCACTTAAACCATTCCAGGTATGGAGGCATATTTCTGCTCTTTATTGTTAAAAATGATTCATTTGACCTAAATTTTCAATAGAATCCCGCAAAATGTCCTTTTTCTCCCCTTATCTCCCCATTATTCCCCTTTATCTCTGGCCTAATTTAATTAAAAATAGTGAAAGACAAATGTTTAAATTATGTTTAGGCTTAAAACCCAACCTCCCGATTAGACAGTTTTTAGAATAACAATTGACCTTATTCAGGCTTAAAAATGTTTGAAACAAATTCATTTTTGTATAAAATAATAAATAGACTCTTAAAGAGGGTTGAGATGAGGGATAAAGAGACTTTTCACTCCTGGAAAGAGATTTCTGAATATTTGGGCAGAGATAGAAAAACGTGTTTCAGGTGGGAAAAAGAATTAGGTCTCCCTATTCATCGCATCGATGAGGATTCTCTGCGTTCAAAGGTTTTCGCCTACAAATCAGAAATCGATAAATGGATGAACGAAAAAGCCATCCATATTGAGCTAAAAAAAAGCCCCTTCCTGGAAAGGAAATGGGTGATTCCCGGGTTGGTTTCAGTCACGGCTCTATTATTGATAGTGGCGGCCGTGCTTTATTTTTCTTACAGAAAACATTCTTCATCTTATCCCGCAGATCAAGCTATCGCTGTTTTCCCTTTTGAAAACTCCAACTTTTCGGAACATGAACAATATCTCCCCGAAGGGATAAGAAAATTCATTGCCAGCAGTCTCTCCAGAATCAATAACCTCAGAGTTATTCCTTCAACCGTATTGGACAGAAATAATGATTCCTATAAAGAGTTAAAAAATATCAGTGAAAAATTAAAAATCACCTATTTTTTAAGAGTTCAACTGGAAAAGAAAGAGAATAAACTCAGAATCTGCGCCCAGCTTGTCAAACCAGCAAACAACAAGATCGTCTGGAACATGGAATCAGTAGATCGATTAGAAAATATTTTTTCCATCCTGGAGGATATCTGCCGGGGAATACATACAAGGCTGAATCCAGGTGTTAAGACAGGCTCTATCCTCTCATTCAATGATAAGCTAACCCAGGATTATGCAGCTTTTGACAGTTATCTCAAAGCAAATTACATCCTGAACAGCTCAAATCGCGAGGATGATGATCCCGTGAAGCTGTATAACCGGGGAAAATACTATCAAGGAAAATGGACCGCGGAGAGCAATGCTCTGGCTATTAATCTTTTTTCCCAGGCCATTGAAATAGATGAAAATTTCGCCCAAGCTTACACCGGATTAGCGCGATGCTACGCGAATTATGTCAATTTCAACTGGGATTATAAAGAGGAATGGCTGTCCAAAGCTGAGGAGCTTCTTGCCAAAGCCGCGACAATCAACCCTGAATGTCCTGAATACTACTCAACCTTAATTCAGGTATACCTCATAAAATACTTTGGTTTTAACGAAAACACAAAAGACAAAGCTTTCGAGCTCGCTCAAGAAGCCATTCAAAAGTATCCTTTTCATCCGAATTTATATGCTCAAGTCGGATACTGCTACTATCTCAATTTCGGAGAATCCGGGAACGTATCTGACTTCAACAAAGCCCTGGAACTCAATATGGAAAATTACTTGCTTCGCCCCAACCACGTAAACAATATTATTTTTGCTGAGCTTTTGATGCTGAATCAAGAATACGAAAGTGCCTTAGCGGTTTGCAGCAACATTCAGGGGGGGGATTCGTCCTTGATGGCCAACTACCGCAAGGGTGAAATCTATTACTACATGGGCGATCTGGATAGCAGCGAGGCTGTATTCCTACAGTTCCAGAGTGTGGATGACATTGATTCTCAGATCGGCTCCTTATTCAATCTTGGCATGATCTCGGCCCAAAGAGGACATAAATCTGAAGTAGAGAGGCTTTTGAAAAAGATCGAACTCATCGCCCCAAAAAAATTTGATTTTTTTGAGGATAAGTTGAAACTGGCTTCCATATACATGGGCATAGGAGAAAAAGAGCTGGGATATAAATCCCTGGAAAATTTCTTCGCTGAGGAAAGACGCAACAAGACCCGATACATCTATCATAAATATATCGATATCGATAGGAATTTCGACAGGTTCAGAGAGGAAGAGAGATTCCGTAGCCTGATTCAAAAAAGGGGGGACTGAAAGAACAAGGAGTCATTTAAAAAGTCATTCTTTCTCCCGCATGCGTCCCATGCTGAATTTCACTCCAAGGGCGACCGTTCTCCCCTTCATCGGATAGCCAGGTTCTGTCACGTATGAAACATTAAAAAGGTTTTCTCCTTTCAGGAAAAAAGTGAAATTCGAAAAATGTTTTGACAGAACCGCATTCAGAACAAAATATGAAGGGACTCTGACAGACTCATCAAAGATTCTCACTTCAGAACTCGACACTCCCAGTCCCCACAGAGTGAAATGGAGCCTCTTTCTCCCTTTAAGACTCAAAACAAAATTCAACTGAGATTCAGGAACAAGGTCAAGCGGACGATTTTCCTCTTCATTCCATCCATCGAGGTAAGTATAGTTGATTGATACATCCATCCATCGGAGTGATTTCTGGAATTCCAGCTCAAAACCAAAGATACGCGCCTGACCCACGTTCAAATTCGTCTGCGAGCCATCTGGAAGCCGCACAGGATTAATCAGGTCTTGAATTCTGTTGTAAAAAACAGCTCCGGACAAGAGGAGTCTTCTCTCATAGCTGAATCCCAGCTCATAGCTCGTTCCTCTCTCATCCTTCAGGTCTGGGTTTCCAACACCAGTTCCGTATAAAGACTTCATCGAAGGGAATCTCGATTTTTGAGAGAAGGTGGCATGAATATCGATGTCATCGCGGGGATTGAATTTAATACCCGCAATGGGATTCAAAGAAGTTTTGTCTTCCCCGGGATACTTCTTCAAATGATCAAGGCTGACACCTCCCACTAACTTCCATTTTGGAGAAAGCGTGAAATGATTCTCCAAACCGGCGGAGAAAGTCCGATGTTCATATTCTTGCCACTCCTCACCCACATCATCCTGGATTCTGACATTGTCATTCCTGAGATTCAGACTGAATTTCAGCTCATTCTTCGATAAATATGGGAGGGAACCCAGAAGAAACGCACCGTAGGAGTTGTTTTTGTATGTGGACTCCCACTGCAAACCACTCAAATCGGCATCCAGGTAGGAATCAAGGATATTGTCATGCCGGACATAGTAACTCCTCAACTTGAGACTGCCATCCTTTAACAAAGAAAATATGCCGCCAAGGTTAACCTGGAAACGATCCCAGCTCTTGAATCTCCAGTAACGCGGCCTGTAAAGCTCTGTGGCAGCGGGGATGCCGTATTCCGACCAGTAATAGGCGGCTTCTAAGAGAATTTCGCTGTTCCCGCCCGGGTAAAAATAAACCTTTCCTGTGACGCTTTTTCTTTCATAATCGCTGTTTTCTCTAGGAGTATTCTGTCCATTCTGATTCCAGTCGAACCCATCTGATTTATCAAAGGAAGCAAAACCGGAGAAAAAAATGCTTTTCCATTGGACAGCCCCAGAGGAAGAAAAACTGAAAGAGCTGTTGCTGTCATAGAGAGTATTCAAAGCAAAAGAGGGAGGATTCGGTCTTTTTGTGATGACATTCACCACTCCACCCAGGGCATTAGGCCCATACAGGACAGAAGATGCGCCTTTGACAACTTTAATGTTCGAGATTTCTTCAGCCGTGATGGTCTTCAGGTCAAAAGAGTTGAAGAACGGTTCATACACTGGTATCCCATCGTAGAGCAAAACAATCCTTTGACTCTCGAAGCCCCTGATTTTAATGCGAAATTCATTTTTCGAGCCTGTTGAGACGAATGTTCCGGATGTGTAAGACATGACTTCGGAGAGGTTGCGAGGAGCCAAAGACTCGATTTTTTCTGTTTTGATGGAGGAAGTTGTGGATATGGGAAGCTCCTTGGGCAGTTTAGCCTCCACAACTATCTCTTCTGTGATGATCTTCTGTTTTTGTTTTTCTTTCTCTTTTTTTTTCTGTTTTTCTTGGGGAGCTGCTGAGATTGGGATGGAGGATATGAACAAAAAAAACATGACAAGAGGTACGGCTATGATGAGGTGCAGAATATGAGATTTTTTCATCGTCAAAATATCATTATGGTTTTTTCTTATCTGAGAATCAAGATGAGGGATAAATTTATTGAAAAACTTCTTTCTCAGGTCTTTCGATTTTCGTCTTTCTATCCGTGGATCATACATGAGACAAATTCTTTCGATTATGATCTTCAAAAAATGAAACAGCCCGCCATTTCTATTCTCTGTTTGTCACCAGGGTAATTTTTAATTAAGATAAGAATTCAGATGTAGAGATTGGAGCTGATCGGAATCCATGGTACTGAAAATTTTCTTCTTTATTGTCCTCGCCTATTTACTCTTTGAATTCACAGAGCACATTGTCATCCCCTTATTCTGGCTCATCCTGAAAAAGAAAAGAAGACCTGTCACCGGGGACTCAGGATTGATCGGAGAGGTCGGCGAGGTCAAAGAATGGAGCAATACTGAAGGAAGAATCTTTGTTCACGGCGAGCTCTGGTGGGCAACGAGCGAGGAGCCGCTCTCACCCGGCGATAAAGCTGAAGTTCAAAACGTGAAAGGACTCACTCTAAAGGTAAAACTCTACAAAAAGACCAATGGATGATTATTACTTCGGCAAAAAAGCCCCCCTCTTCATCACATCCTCTACCTTAATTATTTTAGCGTTTCAAGGTAGTATAATAATACGGCTGTCATCTACAGGTCATGCAGAACAACCTGAGGCAGGAGTGAACGTATATCCGTGAAAATGAATCTGAGGAATGGTATATATCTCATATGTTGGGCTTCCTTTTTCCTTGACCCACATCGTTGACTCTCCTATACTCTTCCCTGATAAAGCGAGTTTTTATCACGTCAAGTTACTTTTGACGTCCCCCCGAAGATGGGTGATTGGGCAATGGTTAAAGCTTCCCGCGAATTTCAGGTTTTTGTCAAACCGGTTGGCTCTATCTGCAACCTGGACTGTCACTATTGTTACTACCTGAAGAAGGAACAGCTCTATCCAAAGGGCGAGTCATTCCGCATGCCCGATGACATCCTGGAAGAGTACATTGTCCAGCACATCACCGCTTCCCCCGAACCAGTGATCCGCTTTTCCTGGCATGGTGGAGAGCCGACGGTCCTGGGATTGGACTATTTTCGCAAGATCGTGGCGCTTCAGCGCAAGCATCAGCCCCCTGACCAGCGCATCGCCAACGGTATGCAGACCAACGGCACTCTCCTTGATGAGGACTGGTGCCGCTTTTTGGCAGAAGAGGGCTTTGCTGTGGGGCTGAGCCTGGACGGTCCGCAGGAAATGCACGACCAATATCGAGTCACCAAGGACCAGAAGCCTACCTTTGAGCAAACGATGAGGGGATACGAACTATTAAAGAAGCACCGAGTTTATTGCGACATACTGTGTGTGGTGAATGCGCGCAATGTCCAGCACCCTACTCAGATCTACCGGTTCTTCAAACAGATCAAAGCTCCATACGTGACTTTTCTGCCCATGGTCGAACCGCGGCCTGACGTTGAAAGTGGTGTCAGCCAGCTCACTGTGCCGGCTGATGCATGGGGTACCTTTCTCTGCACCATCTTCGACGAGTGGAAAGACCAGGATATCGGGCAGATCAAAGTCCAGATATTCGAGGAAGCTGCCAGAACAGCCTTCAATCAGGAGCATTCGCTGTGTATCTTCCGGCCAACCTGCGGTGATATTCCCGTCATCGAACACAACGGAGACTTTTTTTCATGTGATCACTTCGTCGATGCCGAACACTGCCTCGGGAATATCCGGGAGACTCCTTTGGTCGAGCTGCTCGAGAGTCCGGCACAGAGAGCATTCGGGCAAGCTAAATTGGATACATTGCCCCGCTATTGCCAGGAATGTGAAGTCAGGAATATGTGCAACGGGGAATGCCCAAAGAATCGCTTCATCCATACGCCGGACGGCGAAGGGGGATTGAACTACCTGTGTGCGGGCTATAAACGCTTTTTTGCCCACTGCCAGCCATTCGTAGCAGAGGTAGCCGCCCAATGGCGTCGGCAGTCCCAGGAACAGCAAATGTCAGAGGTGCAGGACGCGGGTGTTCGCATAAGTCCCAAACCGGGCCGGAATGACCCGTGCCCGTGCGGCAGTGGCCTGAAGTACAAGAAATGCTGTTTAGGCAAGTGACCCGTTAATCTTCCCTTGCCGACATAAATCGTTAAGGTGCCGCCTAAACGTCAGGTCTTAAGCTTCTCTTTCAAGAAGGCAATGGTCCGCTCCCAGGCAAGTGGGGCCGCTTCTTTGTGATACCGGGAACCTGTGTCGTTAAAAAACGCATGCGCGGCGCCCTCATACATGAACATCTTGTACTCTACGGATGCTTCCTTCAGAGCGGCTTCGAATGCCTCAATGCCCGCATTGATTCGTTCGTCAAGACTCGCATAATGAAGAAGCATGGAGGCTTTGATCTTAGGAACATCTTCAGACGCAGGCTGCCTGCCGTAGAAGGGAACTGCTGCTGTTAAATCCGGAGAGTTAACAGCAACCTGGTTTGTCACGCCTCCTCCCCAACAGAAGCCCATGCACCCGACTTTTCCAGTCGACTGAGGATGTGTCTTTAAGTACTTTACTGCCGCCACATAATTCTTCACTGTCGCTTGGCTGTCAAGCTTCCGCATCATCGACCGCGCCTCATCGACATCTTCCGGAGTTCCCCCAAGCGGTGATACGGCGTCTGGAGCAATAGCGATGAATCCCTCCAATGCGACGCGCCTGGCAACATCCTTGATGTGGGGGACAAGACCTCTGTTTTCGTGGATCACGATCACACCAGGCAGTTTTGCATCTCCTTTGGGCCGGGCAAAATGGGCGAGGACTTCGCCTGTTTCACCGGGATATTTGATATTTTCCACATGAAGACGGGGATCATCCTTAGGAACAACCTGGGCCTGGGCATATTTATTCTCTATTAAAGGCAATAGAGTGATGGCCGCAGCCGTGCCTCCAGCGAAAACAGCTAATTTCTTGAGGAATTCACGACGATCCAGTGACCCATGAGCGTAATCATCGTATAAGCCAATGAATTTTTGATCCATATTCCTCCCTCCTTTCTTCTACAGCTTAATCTGTTTATATCAGTTATTCAATGATTTTTAAATATTTAAACACAGGGTAGACCACGCTACTTTTCTCCACACCGAGTGACTCTAAATAATCATTGAGCAGGTTCCAACCCACAAAGCCATCTCCGACTTCAGGCTCCAGGCAATAAAAGGCGAGGTTCGCTAACGGTTGCGCCAGGTCGACTTGATATGTTCCTGCTGGAAATTTCTTTTCTGCTGACTTGAAGAAGCCCCCTTCCAGTTTTGTCATTTCATAGCCTCGCAGGCGAACTTTTTCCAGCTTATCGATGACATACTCTTCGCCGCTGACCCTGATAGGCTTTTCCAGAACTTTGACTTCAATATTGTGAATGCGCAGCTTCTCCACGATATGCGAGAGATCAGCCGGGATGAGATATCCCCTGGGGAAGGTCGCCTCTTTTGTTCCCACCGGCATGGTCAAGTCCTCAATCCCACGAACAACCTCCGGTCCCCTTTCCAGGACTCCTGGTTTAATTCGACGAACACTTGTCCCGGGTATCAATTCATACTCGATCTTTGGATACATCAAAAGATCAATCTTTCCCTTAGAGGCATACTTGCCATCCACCCAGTTTTTCAGTCCTCCTGTTTCGGCCCTAGCGAGAACCTGATCCACCACTTCTTTATCCGCGTTTTGACAGATCTTCATCATTTCTTTTCCGTGAGTGTTTGTGTATTCCAAAAGTTCATGGGCATAGACATACTGGCTGTAAATGTGCTTTTCAAACGTGTTGTACCAAACACTTTCGACTAAAATCGACATCCTGTTGCGCAGCCCATAGCCACTGACAACAAACTTTCCTTCAACCGTCCAGGCCGCTCTATCATGACTCCACTCTGTCGGTGGCCATTTATCACGATCCGCTCCGCAATGAAAGAATATCTCCAGTCCCCATTTCTCTTTAACTGCCTTCCGCACAGCAGGGAACAATTTATTGGTGACGTAGCCTCGAGGTTCAGGATGGGCTGTCGGAACATTCGAAGCGGCATAGACTATGGGATAAGCATGTCTGACTCCACCCATGCAGTGAGTATCATGGATAAGAACAGGGTCCCATCGACTAAATACAACTCTATTCAAGGCACGCACATTATTCGTTTCCAATTTTATGGCGTCTCGATTCAAATCATATCCCAGGGCGTTGGTGCGGATTCCCTGCAGTTTGGGTAATCTATCACTTGTGCTCCAGGTATCCGTACCATCCACGTTGAAATTCGGACAAAATAGGATTATCTGGTTATCCAGAAGATATTTTTTCTTCCCTAAAAGAATATCCCGCATCAGCATGAGCAACGCTTCCTTGCCGGGAGACTCGGGGGGATGAATACTCCCCTGGAGGTAGATGACCGGTTTCCCGGAGGCTTTGGCTTGCTGTGGAGAAGTAATCCGCGGGTTGGCTAAAACCACCACAGGGCAGACTTTTCCGAGTTCACTCGTAAACATATTAAAGACATGAACATTCTCACTGTTCCACTGCAAAACATTGATGAATTCATGGACCTGGTAGGTGGATGTTGTCTTTTCATAATTTGTTTTCTCAGGAATCGTTTGAAATTCCGCCGGCCAGTTTCCATTCCAACCATCCGGCACTTCCTTGCCCCAATAGATCTTTTTTTGTTGGCTTGTGCCAGACACAGCTAAAAACAAAACCATCAACATCACAAAGGCTATAAATTTGGACTTTTTCATTTTGTGACCTCCTCTAAGGAAAAACCTGATTTCCAGAGAATGAGCTGGTACGCCCGGACAGATTCGAACTGCCGACCTTCTGATTCGTAGTCAGACGCTCTATCCAGCTGAGCTACGGGCGCACCTGGAAATTGTGTTTCCTATTATGTCAGATTTTGCGGACTTTTTTAAGCGTAAAGATATGAGATGGCTAAGCTTCGTGCGCAATGGCAATCTTTCTTTATGAGATTGCCATGCTCCCTTCGTTTGCTCACAATGACAGAAAAAGGGGACAGGCCCCTTTTTTTGGGATTGTCCCTTTTAGTCATTATTCCTAAAAAGAAGAGGGACTGTCCCCCCTTTTTAATCAGAAATCTTGAGGATGGCGGCGCCGTTGATCTTCCCTTCTTTCAGGAGCTTGAGAACTTTATTGGCGTCTTCCAGGCGAAACGCTTGAGTAGTCGTTCGGATAGGAATTTCAGCCGCAATCTTAAGGAGCTCTTCTCCATCCTGCCTTGTCGCATTGGCTACGCTGCGGAGAGTTCGCTCATGGTAGAGGTATTTCACATAATCCATCTCAGGAATGGGTGTCATGTAGATCCCTGCCAAGGCCACTGTTCCGCCTTTATCCAGGACTCTTAACGCATCGAGGACCAATTCGCCTGCAGGTGCGAATATGATGGAGCTATTCATCTTTGTAGGAGGTTCGTCTTTGGATGTTCCTGTCCAGACAGCACCAAGCTTCTGGGCAAGCTTTCTGTGTTCTTCACTCCGCGTAAAAACGTAGACTTCGCATCCCCAGTGTACGGCGACCTGGATGGCAACGTGGGCTGATGCTCCGAATTCGTAGAGCCCGAGCCGCTGGCCGGGTTTGATTTCACTCAGGCGCAAGGCTCTGTAACCGATGATTCCCGCACAGAGAAGAGGCGAGGCTTCCTCATCAGAGAAAATTTCGGGGATAACATACGCGAATTTTTCCGGAACGACTATGTATTCAGCGTATCCACCGTTAACATGGTAGCCCGTGAAGCGGGCGGATTCGCAAAGATTCTCGTTTTCCCGGGTGCAGTATCCACAATTAGTGCAGGAAGAATACAGCCATGCAACGCCGATTCTTTCTCCTTCTTTAAATCGAGAGGCATTCTTCCCCTGTTTTTCAATGACACCCACGACTTGATGCCCGGGGATGATGGGTAACTTCACCTCGGGGAGTTCGCCTTCGACGGTATGGAGGTCTGTATGACAGACACCACATATTTTAATGCGGAGAAGAATGTCCTCTGATTCTGGTTCTGGCTTTGGGATATCAACAAGTTCGAGGGGATTTTGGTCAATTGGATTAAATTTCTTTAAGAGCATAGCTTCCATTGGATTACCTCATCCCTTTGAATAGATATAAATATATGAAGTTAACGGGGAAGTCAAAATTATTATTTTATGGGATTGCCACGTCGCAAAGCTCCTCACAATAGCATGGAGGGATTATTTTTTCTGGCAGTTCTGGCAATAGCCAAATACTTGAATCGAAAATTTATCGGTCTTGAAATGGCTCTCTTTTCCTATTTTTTTAAGGATGGATTGGATTTTTTCATTGGAAAATTCTTGGACTTCGCCGCAGGAAAGGCAGACCAGATGGCCATGGGCAGCTCTGGAGATTTCAGGCTCATAGTGACTGTGACTCTCTCCAAAATCTACCTCACTCACTAATCCACTCTTCACCAAAAAGTTCAAGGTCCGGTAGATGGTAGCCAGTGAAACCTTCTCCCCTTTGCTTTTCAGCCGGCGGTGGATTTCATAAGCATCTGGATGAACGGTTTTATCAGAAAAGATTTCTTCATAGATCAGGCGTCTTGTTCGGGTGAATTTTAGTTTCTGTGATCTCAAGTGTTCTTTAA
>Ga0114922_10006266_pt1 | contig 10943 bp, 10 predicted proteins | sample AartaG_FD_100975 | JGI IMG/M metagenome (GOLD analysis project Ga0114922, IMG submission 100975) | Deep subsurface microbial communities from Aarhus Bay to uncover new lineages of life (NeLLi) - Aarhus_00045 metaG | ecosystem: Environmental > Aquatic > Marine > Oceanic > Sediment | place...
AACCGTTGGTTGAAGATAGCAGGCTTATATATACAATATTCACTTTATATTTCATCAAAATAATTTGAGGTAAAGGTAAGATGCCAGGAACTGCTGATGCTACTCCTTAAATGTTTCTCCCGCATTTTGGGTTAGAAAATAACCCGAAGCGGGAAAACCATATTTTTTCCCTTTTTTTTTGTAAGTATGATTAACTATTCATCTTGTAAATTATAATAAAAGGGGTCTAATTTTTGGGCTTTTCTGGTCCTAAACATTCGCGTAAGAAAGGGATGTACCCCTTCGTATTTTTCTAAAGCTATAATTTGCAATTTCTCTGCTTCTGTTTCAGCTAGGTTAGACTTTATTTTTTTCCCTAATTTATAAATGTAAAACTTTATTTTATCTTTGTCCACTAAGTTGGTTTTTAATGGTTTACCCTCGGCATAGTCAAAAGCCCAAGTCCAGTTAAATTTATCTTCTATATCTGCGTATTGGGCGTATACACCTAAGACGATATTAGCATAAAGGTTACTCCCAATCATCAATTTTTTAGTAAAGTTCCATTTCGATATATCAATATATAATTCTTTCGTGGCATTTTTTGCAAATTTCGATAGTTCCTCTAAGATATTAAGCGAAAGAGGTTTTAATTCACCTAGATAATCAGGATATCTAAGATCTTTTGGGTGCGATAATTCTCTTGTCCAAATCCCTATTGATGTTATGTTTGAAGAATAATCGGTTGGATCGGCAAATAAAGTGCTCCAATCATTAAACTCGATTTTTTTCATATCTTTTAGCGTCATTCCAAATATCACATTTGAAAACGGTGCAATCTCGCTGATTTTATATGGCATATTTCCAGACATATCTAATCCATACATTACATCCCCAGTGTATAGTTCTATGAATTCTTTGAATATTAAAGGTTCAGTGTTGTCTTTAAAATAATATGGTCCATGCTCAGATATAGTAAATCTACACTCGGCTTGGGAAAGGAAACTATAGATGGTTAAATGGGCGATGGTTTGCTTTAAACGCTTGGTTATCTCTTTATTATTATTTATAGGGATCATATTACCTTTTAATTTTTCAATATAGTCGTCAGAAAGACATGTAAGTCTTTTATTTTTTAATATTAAAGTCTCGTCATTGAGATAATTAGGGCTCAATCTTTTCCAAAAGTCAAGAACGAATTTAGTTTCTTTTTTCTTCGTTTCTGGCTCTACAACGATATTAGTTTCGCCACCTTTTTTTTTATTTAAGTTATCATAAATAACTTGAGCTCGACCATGCAAATACAACATACCTGTAGAATAAAAACCCAAATGGTTTAATCCTGGGCCTAAGGATTTCGATCTTCTGGCGATTTCCTCAGGCGATATCTTACTTGCAACTTCTTTTAAGATATTATATAAATAAGATTGATCGTATAAAATATAACAAGCAACATGAATGTAGTGCGATACCGGAAACATTTTACTTTCAACCATTCCACGATTTAGAAGATTTGCTACAGTGGTCTTAGAAATCAACGCGATTAGTTCATTTGCTTCTTGGTCGCTAATATCACCTAACATATAAACAACTCCTTATAATTTGATTTTTTAATTACTTAAACTCATTTTCTAAATATAATATTTTTAAATTTAAATGGAAAATAATTTTGTTAATTACTCAAGTAAATAAATAATCCCCTTGTCTTCACTTTCCGTAACTATTTTTCCCTTTTTCCCAGTCAGTGAGGACAAATCGTCTATTAAAAATTCTACAGTCATTATGCAAGGTATTTCGAATTCTCTTGAAACTATGGCGAGATGTGAGCCTACAGAACCGAGTGAGCATAATACTCCTGCTAAATCTGATAAAATTGGACCAAGAGTAGTAGAACCAGAATCTTCGACTATACATATTTTCCCGTTGGCATCATCAAATATATTTATTACATCTTCAACAGATTGGATAAACACAAATTCCCCTATTACTTCTGAATTGGAAGAACAAGATGCACCTTCCCCTATTTTTTTCATTTAAATCAACTAAAAATTATATTTTAAAATAATATCAATCTATTATTTTTTAAATTTATAGTTATTTATCGTAGTTATTTTAATTTTTTATTTACAATTTTAGAAATTTTTACATAAATATATAATGTTTTACCTTATCTTAGAAACTAAATATTTAAAAATTTAGTAAACAAATTATATTATTTACTATTTTAAAGAACATCGATGATAGAATCAGAATTCGTTGTATTTTTTCCAGAAGCAAAGCCTAATACTGCTTTATTAGGGGGAAAAGGTTCTAATTTAATCAAATTAATTAAGATGAAAGCAAAAGTTCCCCCCGGATTTATAATCAATACCAATTGTTTCAAGAAATTTCTTAATGAATCGAAATACTACGACCAATTGAGTAAATTATTGGCAAAGAACTTAAATCCAAAAGAAATTTTACGCCATTCAGCCAAAATTACGAGATTAATATTGGAATCAAAAATTCCGAAAAAAATAATTGAAAGCATCGAAGTAGCTTTAGATAAATTGGTTAAGGGAAAGGATATAGAATTATCTTTTGCCGTAAGATCTTCAGCAACAATCGAGGATTCAAGCAAATTCTCCTTTGCCGGACAAGCAGAGAGTTTTTTACACAATCTTACTTTACATGATTTATTACAATCGTTAAAAAATTGCTGGGCATCTTTATTTTCACCTAGTTCAATATTATATATGCTTCATATGAGAAAGTTGGGCGTAAATTTCTCGTTGAAGAATGTTCATATGGCAGTTATTGTTCAACAAATGGTTAATTCACAAATATCAGGAGTTTTATTTACATCTAACGTGATCAATAACGATTCAAACCAAATGTTGATTAATTCCACATGGGGGCTTGGTAATACGATTGCTGATAATTTAATTATCCCGGATTCTATTGTAATTAAGAAGAGTAAATTTGAAGTTTTAAAAAGGATTATCGGTAAAAAAAAGAAAAAGTCGATTAAAAACCCTGAAGGCGCCCATACTGTTATGGTAGAAAACTACCCAAAATCAAGGACTATTTGCTCTTTAAACGATAATCAACTGCGCCAACTTCATAATTTAGGATTAAAAATTGAAAAAGAATTTAATTTTCCTCAAGACATTGAATGGGCCATAGAAAACGATGAAATCTACATATTACAAAGCCGCCCAATCACTACATTAAAAAAGTAAGCAATTAAAATTAACTTTTTCATGAATTAAATTAATATTAAAAGAAAAAAAGAGTTTTATTTTTATTAAATTTGATTAATTAAATACCGATATCCCACTTTAGAAAAGAATACGGAAAGAATTTTTCTTGTTCTAATTCTGCTACTACATATCCCTTTTTCATAGAGTTATCTCCCTTTAAATACGCAGCACCTAATATTCTTACCACCTCTATTTCGCCCCAAGGATCGCTCTCAGATGACCTTAATGTAATTTCTGCGTTCCCCAGTTTTAATTCCTTAGGTCTTAATAGAACCTCTTCTCTTATTAACCGCGGGTTGTAATCAAAACCCTCACCATCTGGAGAAGGAAAGTGCTTAAAATTATATATTACTGTCACAATTTCAGAGCCATCACCAATTGTGCCAGTAAAAAGCTCCATAGCATCAGGTGCATTTAATCGACCGTTCAGTTTTGCCTTCACTTCGAAATATCGCGTTCCTTGGCGCTCTATCCATCCTTCAACGATTCTCTTTTCGCGTTTAAGATAGAGATCTGCCATTTTTTTTGGATATCCAAATACTTCTCGACCAGCGACTAACGCTTGGTCGTCTGTAACTGGCATCGATAGGCAATAGCTTCCTTCTACACCGTCATATTCTGCACTTAAAAAAAGAGCGCCTTCGTTATATGTCACTCCGAAATTTGTTTTAGGATAATAAGCGATAAACGCGTTAGCAATTGGAGTGCTTGTAGGTTTTAACGGTGGCGGCAGCAATCGTTTTATTATTTCGGGTTTTGTCTCCCAATAGACGACCAGCATTTCTGCGTCGTAGAAGTCAGCGGTTTCTCTTTTAGTCATAAACCCGCCCGAAGATCTTAAAAAACTCGTTTTATTTTCACCTCAAATTAGATTTTTACTGATACTATTATTAATATTTCAATTTTTAATTTAATATTACTGGATTGATTATTTATTTTATGACAATGCTTGATCTATTAGTTCCATGAGATCAACCATCTTAATATTTGAATTTAAAGCGGTTATTGCATCCATTAGATTTCTATAACAAAACGGACATATACTCACAAGATAATCTGCGCCAGTCTCCTCAGCTTCCTGAACTCTAGTCTTAGCAACTTCTAATGCTAAATCGGGAAAGCCTTTCTTTACGCCTCCCCCAGCTCCGCAACATTTAGCGTTCTCTTTAATCGTTTTCATCTCGGTCAAATTAGATATTTTTGATAGTATCTCTCTTGGTTCTTCGTAAATCGGTGAAAGGCCAGAATTTCTTCCTGTATGACAGGGGTCGTGATAGGTCGTATTAATTTCTAAATTCTTAAGAGTTATATCTTTTTCCTCTAAAAAAGATTTAATATACTCGATTGTATGAAGCACTTTAATTTCTATGTCCTCAATAAAGTCAGCGTAGTCTATTTTTAAAGTCCTGTAACAACCTGCGCAACTCGTAATTATAGTTTTAACGCCACTTTTTTTGAATAACTCGTAGTTTTTCACAGCCACTGAATTGAATGTTTTCATATCCCCAGTTCTCTTACCTACGCTTCCGCAACATACTTCATGTTCTCCAAAAATAGAAAAATCAACTCCAAGTTTACGAAGTACTTTTGCTGTGTTTATAGCTACTGGTTGAATTTCTGGAGTTAGAGCAGCAGTGCATCCAACAAAATAAAGCACATCCGCTTTTTCAGAATAGGCATTTTTTACCTTAAAATCAAGTTTTTCAATCCAATTACTTTTCTCTTTATTATCTCTCTGATATGGATTTAATAAATCAACCATTGCCTGATTCATTGGTATGTGTGCTTCCAGACCACAACCCGCGTCTATTAATTCTGCTCTTAAAGCCTCGTAAATAGTTGCGTTATCCATATCATAGGCGCAAGCTTCAGAGCACGCGTTACAAGTTGGACATTGATAAATTACTTCAGCCATATCTTTGCTCAGCTCTAATTTTCCTTGCCAAAGAGAGCGAATAATTTGCATTTTTCCTCTTCCAAAGAAAGCTTCAAAGCCAGATGTGTGATCTCTTGCCACGCAAACGCCCCATTTTTGGGGATCTGAAGTATAATCTGTAGCTTCTCGACAATCTCCACAACTTATACATTGTAAAATTGTCGGACCGATTTTGCTTAAATGTTTAAACTTTTCGTTAGGATTTATTTCAGTCATATTATTTCCATCTACTCTTTATTTTTAATAATATTTTGTGTTATATCGTTATCGTAACTATACATATGAAATTTATTTGGAGACAATAAAAAATCAGGGTCTACAACCCTTTTCATATCTTTAAATAATCGTAGAAATTCGGGAGTATAAGCGTTGGCTTCTACTATTGATTGAGAGATCGATTCTCCTAACCAATAATGTACACCTCCATACTGAACCTGATATATTACCTTTTTATGCCATATATCCATAGCGACTTGACGCTGATCATCTACATTTTCGGCATTAAAACCACCAGCAAAAATACAATGACCATTAGGTAATAAATGGATTGATCTGGCGAATAACGAAAAACTTTGAGCCGGGAAATTACCTGTATTTTCGTTATCAAACAACTCGTTTAACTCTTTCTTATCTGCTATTGATGAAATTGGGATTTTATGACAAGTTGTACATGATATCTTAGGAGGCGCTAACGAGATGAATTTGTTAAAATAGCTATAGGGAAACTTAAAATCGAACTTCCAGTCCTTAGCTAATTTTAAATCTAGATCGATTTCTGTCCATTCAAAAGGTCTTGCAACATTATCTTTAGTCATTATTCTATTTACTTGTTCAATATAGACGTCCAAAATTCGCTCGTCAAACGCTTCAAGTATAAACATAAAAACAGGTCCACTAAGTCTAGCTCTTTTTGGAGGTCGGATTTTAGCTTGGGAAGCTAAGAGTTGTACTACTACGCGTGGGTTTATATAAAGATCGTGTATTCCGTCTTTAACTTCTTTTTGTAGTTCATACATTAATTCAAAAACTTTATTGTAATCGTCTTTTTTCAGTATGTAATTCTTCTGTATCTTATAAGGCGAATTAGGGAATAACCTTAAAGAACATTTAGTTTTAATGCCCATAGTTCCGGCATCTCCCATAAATAGCCCCGTAAAATCGGGAGCAACGCCGTACCTACAAAAAGGTTTTGAGTACTTATTAGCTGCAGCCCCAGTCCAAATTATCGTGCCTTGTGGATTTAGTAATACCACCTCAACACCTAAACAAATGTTTGGAACTAAACCATATTTAGTGGACCCAAAACCAGCGGTGCTGTTAGAAAGCCCTCCTCCAATTGTTGCTGAAAATCCACTTCCGGGACCGAGTACTCCTGTCGTTAAATCTTTTTTGTATAGTTCTGATAGTAAAGCCCCCCAGGTTACTCCACATTCTACCTCACAATAGAAATCCTTTTCATTTATTTCAATAATTTTATTCATCCGCGTAAGATCAATAAGGATTCCCCCTTCAATTGTCGCACCTCCAACTAAATCGGCCCCTCCTCCTCGCGGTACTATAGGAATTTTATATTTATTAGCAATTTTTACAATATCTGAAACTTCTTCCGTATTCTCTGGACGTACTATAATATCAGCCCATCTATCAGGAAAGGCAGGATCAACGTTTCTAGAATAGGCAGCTTTCATAAAATCTTTATTAGTGATATATTCTGTTCCAACCGCTATTTCAATTTCTTTGTATACCTTATCAATTTTGGACATGATTCAATATTAACGAATAATAGATTTGTAATATAATTAATACCAATCCCATTTGAGAAACGAATAGGGTAAAAAATCTGTTTGATCTACCTTAGCAACAACCTCTCCAGGAAGCATAGTATTGTCTGTTTTAAGATATAACGCGCCTAGTACCTTTACTACTTCAACTTCAGCCCATGGATCGTGCACAGTTGAGTTTAATTTTATTTCTGCTACACCCATTTCCATTGATTTTGGACGAACCGAAGTTTCTTGCTTAACTAACCACGGATCGTAATCAAAACCCTTTTTATTAGGTGCTGGAAAGTACTTGAAGTTATAATTAATCGTATTTCTCTTTCTTCCCGGAAGAAGACCCAACTCTTTTATGATACTTGGCGTTTCGCTATCGTTGAATTTACCGGTTAATTTTACTTTAATTTCAATATTCTTAACTCCAAGACGCTCAGACCAAGCTTCAACATCTTTATCCTTTCGATGAAAATGTATTTTAGCTATTTTTTTGGGGAATCCAAAAATCTCCCGACCTCCAATCATCGCTCGATCGTCGTCAACGGGCATAGCTAAGTAATAATTTCCCTGTAAGCCATTATATTCACATCTTAACGTCAAAGCACCTTCAAAATACGGTAATCCTTGATTGGTACTAGGGTAATTTGCTATAAATGACATAACTACGGGTCTACTAACAGGCTTTAAAGGAGGGGGTAAAATCTTTTCGACTATCTCAGGTTTAGTTTCCCATAAAACGGTTATCATTTCAGCACTTTTAAATACGCTCGTCCTTAACCTTTCTTTTCTCTCTTCTATCTCTTTTATTGAACGCTTAAAACTAATTTTAAATCACCTAATTTTCCTCTTTTACAAAATGTTCTGATAAATCGTGATCATAACTATACATGTGAAACTTTTTTGGACTTAACAAGTAATTTGGATCTACAGCTTTTTTCATATCTTTGAAAAATTGAATAAATCCAGGCGTATAGGCATTAGCTTCAACTATAGATTGAGAGATTGCTTCTCCAAGCCAATAATGTACGCCTCCATATCGTACTTGAAGACGTAGCTTTTTGTGCCACATTTTCATGGATTTTTCGCGTTGTTCATCTATGTTATCGGCATTGAATCCACCTACAACTACACAATTACCGTTAGGTAAAAGAAATATAACTGTTGCAAATAATGCAACACTTTGTGGTGGATATTCATCCCGGTAGTTAATATCAAATTGATCGCTTAAATTTGCTACTTTATGTAAAGCAGAAATTGGAACTTTATGACAAGTGGTACACGATATTTTCGGCGGGGCTACCGATATAAATTTATTAAAGTAGTGATAGGCATATTTTAAATTAAATTCCCAATCTTTGGATAGAGGCGCTTCTGGATCAATTTCTTGCCATTCAAACGTTCGAGCATCGTCTTTCATAAGATTTTCAATTTGTTCAAGGTAAACATCTAGCACCCGCTCATCTGTAGATTCCACCAATATCGAAAAAACCGGCCCTTTTAATCTCGGTCTTTTAACTGGTTTATTTTCCACCATACCTGCCATTAATTGAACTACAACAATAGGAATTACAAGTACATCGTGTAATCCGTCCCGTACTTCTTTCCGTAATTTATACAAGAGCTCAGAAACTTTATTATAATCGTTCTTCTTTAACATGTAATATCGCTGCGCTTTAAACGGTGTCTCAGGATGCAATCGTAGGAAAGCTTTAGTCTTAATACCCATAGTTCCTACATCCCCCATAAATAATCCCGTAAAATCGGGAGCCACCCCATATCTACAAAAAGGCTCTGCGTATTTATTAGCTGCTGCTCCTGTCCTAATTATCGTTCCTTGTGGATTTGGTAAAACTACTTCAACACCTAAACAAATGTCAGGAATAACACCGTATTTTGTGGATCCAAAACCAGCAGTACTATTAGAAAGGCCCCCTCCGATAGTAGCAGAATAACCGCTCCCAGGACCGAGTACTCCTGTTGTTAAACCTTGTTTTTGTAATTCCGATAGCAACTCACCCCATGTTATTCCACATTCTACCTCGCAATAGTAATCCTTTTCATTGATTTCAATAATTTTATTCATTCGCGTAAGATCAATTAGGATCCCCCCTTCGCTTACAGACCCCCCTACGAGATCTGCGCCACCACCTCTCGGAATCATTGGGATTTTGTACTTATTAGCGATTTTTACGATTTCAGAGACCTCTTCAGATGATTCTGGCCTCACTATAATATCTGCCCATCTATCTGGAAACGCCGGGTCAACATTTCGAGAATATGCCGCCTTCATAAAATCTTTGTCTGATATAAAATCGGAACCGATTATTCCCTCTATTTCCTTATACGCATCCTTTACTTTTGACATTATCATCTATTATAAGATAGAACTTGTGAATTAATAAAAGTATATGAAAAAAAAATTATTTTAATTTCTTGACTCGTTTAGCTATTTTCTTTTTAACATCTTCGTAAGAAGGCGGGGGTCCAGTTCTAATCTCCTTCTCGTCAATAAAAAGCGCATCAGCAATTCCCCACTCCAAAAAAGTCTCCCTATTGAATGTATCTATTTCTGTGAAAACTACTTTATCTCCAAATTCGGAAGCTGCTCTTTTTGCTCTTTCAAAAACTATATTTTGAGCAGGGCACCAGCCATTTATAAACGAAGTCACTGATACCTTCCCTGGTATTTTTTTGGGCTTTTTTTTCTGCCTTATCATTTTAGGCGGAATAGCATCGTTGGAAAAAGGTTTCCATAGTAAAACGCTTATACTCTGCTTATCAACTTTAACATATCCTTGCTTTTTAAACCAAGAAGCTCTCATAAAAACGGGTATAGAAAGCCCCCATGCTACTAATCCTTTCGCACCCTTACCCCTTACATCCTCTTCAGCAGCTCTTATTAAAGCCTTACCAATTCCTTTCTTCTGGAAGTTTCCAACTCCTTCTTTGTAGCCGTGTACCCAGATACAATTTATAAAGTATAAATTATCGCCTTCTGCGGTTGAATATTCAAGAGGAACGTATTGTATCATTCCCACTACTTTGTCGTCCTCAGTCACAGCAATTTTAACTCCAAGCCCTTTGTCTTTCATTTTATTATACCAAAGCTCCTTGTGATCCCCTGCTTCTTTCATCTCGTCGCTCCAATCTTCAAGACACATAAAATAAAGTCCGTTATATTTTTCCTCTAAATCAATTATTTTCGTAAAACATCACTCTCCTAAGTATTGGATTTGTTTAAATAAAACTTAATGAATATATAAATATCTAACAATAAAAACTTATCATATATTAAATAAGTCTTTACATCCACGAAGCTATCTTTGGAGTTTTCGCTAAAATATCGACGAGAACATCGTATTCAATACAATTTATTCTCGTGTCAACTGATTCTGGGTCAATCCCACGCGCTAAAAGGTCGGGTGTCATCGCAAATACGGTTATGGGCAGATTTAGTAATAAATTTAAAGAACTGGGCATCACTCCCTTTTTAGAGGTTCCTATAACTCCGTCGTGGATTAAAACAACAGTGACATTTGCGTCTTTAATCTGTTCCTTTATTATATTAAATAGATTATCTATGGACGTACTTTTTCTCGTGCTAAATCCAAAAAGGTACACCAATTTATTTATATCTTCCATTTGTACAACCATAATCCCATCACACTAATACCTATAAAACACATCTGCTTGTAAAATAAACTCTGAAATCTCCTTCCAGCTGGCAATTTTTACGTTGTCAAAATCTATCAAATCTGAAGGCTCAATACTAGCTATTTCTAAGGCAGAGTCTAACGCGTAAACCTCGAAGTCAGATAGTTCCATCATTCTAAAGATGTTCGAGGGGGTTTCCATGTTAACTTTCTCAGGATCAAAATTCTTACTTAAAAAATAGACCGAATCGCCGATGAATACTATCTTACATTCGTCAAGATCCCCCACTGCCATAATTCCAGCGGCCATGCGGATTGCTTCGAGAGAAGAATTTTTACCTATTGGAGAATCTTCGCA
>Ga0114922_10006268_pt1 | contig 10941 bp, 8 predicted proteins | sample AartaG_FD_100975 | JGI IMG/M metagenome (GOLD analysis project Ga0114922, IMG submission 100975) | Deep subsurface microbial communities from Aarhus Bay to uncover new lineages of life (NeLLi) - Aarhus_00045 metaG | ecosystem: Environmental > Aquatic > Marine > Oceanic > Sediment | place: Aarhus...
GCACGGGGATGCGTCTGCCTCCTGCGGTGCATCCCCGACCGTCCTGCCGCCGTGCCCGTTGTCCAGACTGTCGCCTCCCCCCTTTGGGGGGACGGGAGGGGGGATGACATAATCCCTTTGGCAAGGGGATGACATAATCGCTTTGGCACGACAGTGCTCTCTCGGGGACAGCGACCGTATCGACGGGGCTGCTGCACATGCCCAGAAACGCGGGGGCGCCTGCGCGCCCCCGTTCCGGCGGTAGTACTTGCCGGCGACCGAACCGGCTAGACCTCGAAGTTGGTCACGTTCAGCGTACCGACGATCCCGCCGCCATCGTTGTAGTCGTCGATGCCCGGCCCTCCGTTCGCGGTGGCCACGCGCCTGAACTCAGTGTCAGCGACAGTGAGAACGTCGTCGCCGCTGCCGGTCTTGAGGACAAGCCTCCTGTAAAATATGGCATTACCCCAAATGTGCACGGCATCCGACCCGCTGCCGGTGTTGACGGTGGCCTTGCGCCCGAAGACGACGTTCCCCGAGAGATGGACCGTGTCATCTCCGAGGCCCGTGCCGATGTCGAGCTCCCGGAAGAAATACGCCAGCTGCCCCACGTTGACGAAGTCGTCGCCGCCACCAGTCCGGACCTTGACCTTTCCCAGAGCGTACAAGCCGGCTGGTAACCCCACGGTGTCGCCCCCGCTGCCGGTGTTGATGTAGGCCCCCCTGTGAAGCGTTGTGACCAGACCGAAGCTGACATTGTCGATGCCCGCTCCTGACCTTACCGTGACCTTGCCATAGAAGTACGAGCCGCCAGTCGCGGTGACAAAGTCGTCCCAGCCGCCGGTGAGCAGCTTGGTCCGCCCTGCCACCAACACCCCATTGAGCCCCACGTAGTCCTGGCCCGACCCTCCCCTGTACGTCAGGCGGTCATGGACCTGGAGGTAGGCGGATGTGTCCTTGTCAAGCACGACGTGATTGTGCCCATTTCGGGTGAAATCGAGGTTGACGTCATCGGTCACGTCCACAATGGTCGCCGGCCCTGCGGCGCCGTTGATGGTCGTCGTGCCGTCCAGACTGCTAACCTCGTAGTGGTGCGGGAACGGCCCGGGGGTGATCTATATCCAGTTGTTGCCCGCGTCCCCTCGGACGTGCAGGTCGCCGTTCGCCTCCCACACCTGGACGTTGCCGTCCAGCAACAGCCTCGGCTCGAGCTGCTCGAACATCACCGGCCGGCCTGAGTCAACATATGGCGCCTTCATCGGGCCCCCTTTCTGTGGGGAACTGGCCCCCACTTCACACGAGTGAAATGACTCCGGCGAAATACACCCTCCACCGAAGTGAAGTCCAGGCCCGCCCGGCGGGGGTATCAAATGCTCTAACGGCGACAGCGATCGTATCGACGGGGCTGCTTCACATGCCCAAAAACGCGGGGGCGCCTGCGCGCCCCCGTTGCAGCCAGATTGAATGTGCACTGCGGACTACGTCACAGTTCGTAGCTCTGTGTGTCGAGGGACCCGGTGATGCCGCCGCCATCCGTGAACGTGTCGGTGCCCCACTGCCCGTTCGCCAGGGCGTCGTCGCCGAACGTGGTGTTTTCCACGTCGAGCAGGTCGTCGCCCCCGCCCTGTTGGATCAGCACCGGCCCGTCGAACTGCGAGATGCCCAGGATGTCCAGCGTATCGTTCTGCTTCTGCTGTTTCACCTTGACCCGCGCGCGGAAGGTCGAACCGTTAACGGTGAGCTGATCCTCGCCGAAGCCGGTCTTGATCACCAGGAGGTCCTTCAGCTCCGAGGCCATCACCGTCACCACGTCGTTGCCGCCCTGGGTGATGATCCGGCATTCACCGTGGATGGTCGCGTCGCTGAGTTCGACGTCGTCCACACCGCGGCCGGTCCTGACCCACACGTTGCCGGCTACGTCGGTCGGGTCGACGTCGACCTCGTCGTCCCCTGGGCCTGTATTGATGTTCAAGTTGCCGTTGAGGTCGGAATCCGAGACGGCCACCGTATCGTCGCCGTAGCGGGTCCGTATCCGGGTCCGGTCATTGACCGTGGCGGTGTCCAGAATAACCTCATCGTCGCCGCCGCGGGTGTTGATATTGAGGTCGTCGCCGATCTGACATCCGTTCTGGATCGTCACCACGTCTATGCCGGCCCCGGTGTTTACCCTCAGGTCGTCAGGGACGTCCACGGCGTCTATGGTCACGATGTCGTCGCCGCGGCGCATCCGGATCCGGATGTCGTCGTTCACGCTGTTGAAGACTTGCACTCCCGCCTGGCCGTTGACCGTCGTGGCGCACTGTCCGGTGACGTTGAACTGGTCCGCTGAGGCGCCCTGCTCGACCAGGATTTCGTTGTTGCCGGCGTCCCCTCGGATCACCAGGTCGCCCCTCTGCACTTGCACCACGACGTTGCCGTTCAGCAGCAGCCTCGGTTCGAGTTGCTCGAACATCGCCGACGGGACGGAGCCTCGAAACGGGTTGGTCATTCTATTCCCTCCTTGTTCAGCATCCTGGAGCGCCCGGTCCCCCGTTGCGCCGTTCCTCCGAGTGCGGAACCGCGTTCCCCTCCGGCTTCGCGCAGGCCGTATTTGAAGCGACGGCGCCAACTTTGTCAAGCCCTTTCTGTCGCCGCTGGCTGGAGGCTTGAAAAAACGCTGGAAAAAGCACCCTGCGGCCTGCTAAACTCTTTCTATGCCCGGTCGACGAACATCCGCTCTCGCCTGCGCGGTTCTCATCGCGTTCGCCTCCCTGGAGCCTGGGATCTGCCGCGCCGCAAGCATCGAGCCCGCAGAGGCTATCACCCGGCCCAGCAAAGACGTGACGCTCTCGTTCATCCGGGTGGGCCGGATCGCCAAGATACTGGTCAAGGAGGGCGACACGGTCAAGGCCGGCCAGTTGCTCGTCCAAATGGACGACGAGGCCGAGAGGGCCGAGCTCGGCCAGCTCGAGGCCCAGGCTAAGGACAATACCCACATCCGAGCCGCCCAAGCAAAGCTGGACCAGAAGAAGGTGGATCGCAAGCGGGCGGAGTGGCTCCTCAAACAGGGGGCGGGGATCTCGGAGTTGGAAGTGGAGCACAAGCGGCTGGACGTCACCATCGCCGACCTGGAACTCAAGCTGGCGGAGTTCCGGCACAAGCAGGCCCAGCGGAAGTTTCAGGAAGTCACAATCCAGGTCGACCGCATGCGGCTGGTGAGCCCCATCGCCGGCAAGGTCGAGAAGATCTTCGTCGAGCCCGGCGAATCGGCCGACGGGTTACAGGAGGTGATCCGCGTGGTCCAGACCGATCCGCTGCGGATCGAGGTGCCGGTGCCGACGAAGCAGGCGCGCCGGCTCCGGCGCGGCCAGACGGCGCGAGTGGAGTTCGGCGAAGGAGAACAGAAGGTCGAAGGAAAGATAACGCACATCGCGGCCGTGGCCGACTCGGCCAGCCAGACGCTGACCGTCCGGGTCGAACTGCACAACCCAGCCGGCCGCCCGGCCGGCGAGCGCGTAATGGTCCATTTCTGATCTGCCGCCCATGCGGCAGCCACTACTGAGGAAACAGGGAGAGAACGATGCCAGACGAGCCCAGCACCGGAACGCCTGACGACACGCCCATCGAGCAGCAGGCTCGGGAGCAGACCGGCGAGCGGAAGATCCGCCTCCGGATTGACGAACAGAACATGCAAACCTGCTACGCGAACGCGTTCCGCACAAATGGCACGGCCGAAGAGGTCGTCCTCGACCTGGGCCTGAACCAGGTCAGCCCGGCCCCGGAACAGGAGGATCAGCCCGAGATGATCTTCCGGTTGAACTCACGCGTGGTGATGAACTACTACACGGCCAAGCGGCTGGCCATCACGCTCAGTCGGGTGATCCGCCGCCACGAGGACCAGTTCGGCGAGATCGAGCTGGACGTGGCCAGACGGCGCAAGAGGGACGGCTAGCCTCAATACCAGTAACTTAGCGGACGTAACCCGTGTCCCAGAGCTTCGCTCTTACTCTTGCTTCTGGTCTTACTCTTACTCGTACTCTTGCTCCTAATCGTAATCGCTGCTTCGCCACTTCCCCTGACGGAGAGGATTACGAGTAAGAGTAAGATTGCGAGAGAGACGGCGGTAAGCCTCTTGTGCTCTCTCGCCGCGGGTGACAGGGCTCTGGCCGCTGGTGTTGGGGCCGGCACGTACCTTCGCGGAGAACTTGACCCATGACGTCGGGTTCCGAGGAGACCGCGCCGCAGGTGCTGGGCGCCGGAGGCCGCTCGACGGCCGAGATCGTCAACCAACTCACCCGCTTCACCGGCCCCCCGGAACAGTTCGTCGCCGGCCTCCTCGCACTCCAATGCCGCCTCAGCGGGGCGAGCGGTGGAGCGTTCCTCCGGCTCGGCCCCGAGCAGACCGCAGACATCCTGGCCGTCCACCCGCCGCTGCCCGACGGAGCACCGGCGCCCCCGTGGATCGACCAACTGGCCGAGTTCGCCGGCGACGCGCTCAACGCCGACAAGACCACCGTCAAGCCGCTGCACGGAAAGGACGACCTGTACGGCCAGGAGGCAAGACGCCACCTCGTCATGATCCCGCTGAGCGGGGCGGGCTTCTCCGGCCTGGTCGCCTATGTCATCGAAAGCCAGGTCCCGGCCTTGCTGAACACCACTTGTGCGCGGCTCGAAGCCACCGTCGGCTTCCTGAATCTCTACGAGATGCGCCAGGCGCTCCAGCGCCGTCAGTTCGACATCGAGCGGCTCCGCGTCGCCCTGAAAGTCCTGCCCGCCGTCAACGAACACGACCGCTTCGTGGCCGCCGCGATGGCGTTCTCCAACGAGGCCGCCGCCCGCTGGCAGTGCGAGCGCGTCGGCCTCGGCTTCCTCAAGGGCCGCTACGTCCATCTGCGCGCCATGAGCCACACCGACAAGTTCAGCCGCAAGATGAAGCTGGTGCAGGACATCGAGGCGGCGATGGAAGAATGCCTGGACCAGGACACGGAGGTCCTCCATCCGCCCGAGCCCAATGCCACGTATGTCAGCCGCGCGGCGGCCGAGCTGTCACGGCGCCACGGGCCCACCGCGATCCTGAGCCTGCCGCTCCGGCGTGGCGGCGAGGTGGCCGCGGTGCTCATCCTTGAACGCGCCGCCGATCAGCCGTTCGACCTGGCGGAGATCGAATCGATCCGCCTTACCTGCGAGCTGTGCACGGCGCGCCTGGTCAGCCTGTACGAACACGACCGGTGGTTCGGCGCCAAGATGGCGCGGAGCTCGCGCAAGGCGCTCGCCTTCGCCGTGGGGCCGAAGCACACGTGGAAGAAGCTGGTGGCGATACTCATCCTCGCCGTGGTGATCTTCGCCGTGGTGGCGAAAGGGAACCACACCGTCGAGGCCCCCTTTACCATGGTGGCCGCGCAGCGGCAGGTGATACCGGCCCCGTTCAACGGCTATCTGAAGGAGGTGAGCGTCAAACCGGGGGATAAGGTCGTGGCTGATCAGACGGTGCTGGCCGTGTTCGAAACGGCGGAACTCGAACTCCGGCTGGCCGCGGCCGAAGCCGACCGGGGCGCCCACCTCACCCGGGCGGCCGCCGCCATGGAAGATGAGAAGCTCGCCGAGGCGGAGATCGCCCGCACCCAGGCCAAGCGGGTCGCCAGGCAGATCGAGCTGCTCAAATACCAGATCAGCAAAGCCGAGCTCAAATCGCCCATCAGCGGCACGGTCGTCAAGGGCGAGATGGAGCGCCACATCGGCAGGCAGTTCAAGACCGGGGACGTGCTGTTCGAGGTGGCGGCGATCGGCTCTCTCCGCGCCGAGCTGGCCGTCGCGGAAGACGAGATCACTGATGTGCGGGCCGGCGGCGGAAAGAAGACCGGCAAGCTCGCCACCAAGACCTACCCCGACCAGCGGTTCGAGTTCGAGATCGAGCGGATCAACCCCGTCGCCGAGGTGGTCAACAAGCGGAACGTGTTCAAGGCGCGGGCGCGCCTGCTCGACACGGCCAAGTGGATGCGGCCGGGGCTGGAGGGGCGGGCGAAGATCCACATCGACCGGCGCCGCAAGATATGGCTGTGGACGCACCGCATGGTCAAATGGCTGCAAATGCGGCTGTGGCTGTAACGACGGGAGCTTGTGATGCCGGTCGATCGGCCGACCTTCAATGAATCGTGGTACCGGATCTCGGGGCTGCGGCCGCGTCTGCGGTTCACCGTCCAGGTCCACCGGCAGCACTTCCGCGGCCAGATGTGGCACGTCCTCCAGGACCCAGCCAGCAACCAGTTCTTCCGCCTGAGCACCCCAGCGTATCATTTCGTCGCCCTGCTCGACGGCCGGCGAACCGTCGCCGAGGCGTGGAACATCAGCAACCAGGAACTGGGCGACAGCGCCCCCACCCAGGGCGAGGCCATCCAGCTCCTCGGCCAGCTCTACACCTCGAACCTGTTGCAGGCCGAGCTGCCGCCCGACGCCGAGAGCCTGTTCCGCCGCTACCACCGGCGCGTCACCCGCGAGGTCCAGAGCTACCTGACGAACCTGCTGTTCATCCGCATCCCGCTGTTCGATCCCGACCATTTCCTGGACCGGTGGGTGCGCGTGCTCGGCTGCGTGTTCACCAAGACCGGTCTGGCGTTGCTCGTTGGGCTGTTGTGCACGGCCTTCTACTGCGTGGCCGGGCGCGGCACCGAGCTGGTCGACCGCGCCTCGGGAATTCTGAGCGTGGCGAATCTCCCGCTCCTGTACGTGGGCCTCATCCTGGTCAAGGTCTGCCACGAGTTCGGCCATGCCTTCGCGTGCAAGAAGTTCGGCCAGCAGGAAGGCAAGGGCGGCGAGGTGCACGTGATCGGGGTGATGTTCCTGATCTTCACCCCGCTGCCCTACGTGGATGCGTCGAGTGCGTGGGCGTTTCGCCAGAAGTGGCGCCGCGTGGTCGTCGGGACCTCGGGAATGATGGTCGAGCTGGGAGTGGCCTCGATCGCCGCGATCATCTGGGCCAGCGCGGCTCAGGGCACGACCCTGTATGCGCTAACCTACAACATGATGTTCATTGCCAGCGTCTCGACGGTCCTGTTCAACGGCAACCCGCTGTTGCGATACGACGGCTACTACATCCTCTCCGACCTGCTGGAGATCCCCAACCTCGCCCAGCGCTCCAAGGGCTACATCTACTACCTGGTGCGCCGGTATCTGTGGCGCGTCCGCCGCCCCCAGAGCACGGCACACTCCGTCGGTGAACGGCCCTGGCTGGCCTTCTATGCCGTCGCGTCGACCGCGTACCGGGTCACCGTGTGCTTCGCCATCCTCTTGTTTGTCATGAACAAGTTTTTCCTGGTCGGAGTGATCCTGGGTCTGATGGCGGTGTCGACGTGGGTGTTCGTGCCGCTGGGCAAATTCGCACACTACCTGGCGACCCACGGAGAGCTGGACCGCATCCGCGCCCGTGCCGTGGGGAGCACGCTCCTCTTCCTGGCGGTCATCGGCGCCGGAGTCGGGCTCATTCCCGCGCCCGACCACTGCCGGGTGGAGGGGGTGGTCGTGCCGGTGCGCCTGGCATTCGTCCACGCCGGAGCCGACGGATTCGTCACCGACATCCACCGCTTGTCCGAAGAGAATGTCTCGCCCGGGATCAGCCTCCTCCAGGCGGCCGACCCCGGGCTGTGGGCCAAGTATGGGAAACTGCTGGCGCAGCGAGATGAGCTGGAAGCCCGGAGGAGGCTGGCCGACGCGGAGGAGGAGCACGCCAAGGTGCAGATGTTCTCGAAGCAAATCACAGCGCTGGACGAGAATATCGAGGGCCGCGCCAGGGAGCTGAGGTCGCTCACGCTGCGGGCCCCCGTGCGCGGCATTTGGATCGCGCCGGACATCGAGAACTTCCGGAACCGGTATTTCAGTCGCGGCGAGAAGGTGGGCATGGTCGCCAGTCTTGATGACTTGATCATTCGGGCGACCGCGGGGCAGAACGTCGCGGCCGCACTGATTGAAGAGATCGAGGTGAAGAAGGACGACCGGGTCCGCCTGGTCGAGCTTCGCGTCAAGGGCCGCCCCGACTCCGAACTGAAAGGCAGGATCACGAAAATCCTGTCCGCCGGCGACGATGAGCTCCCCTCCGCCGCCCTTGGCTATGCGGCGGGCGGCTCGGTCCAGACCGCCCCGACCGATCGCAAGGGCACCAGGACAACCGAACGGTTCTTCGAAATCCGCATCGTCCCCGAAACCAGCGCCGGGCTGCTCTGGGGCCAGCGCGTCGTGGTCCGCGCCGCGTTGCCCACGAAGCCGCTGGCGCTCCAATGGTGGCGCGGACTGCTGAGGCTCTTCCAGCGGAGGTCGCCGACCTGACGTGGCGCAACTGCCCAGCACAACCTGGCGTATGCTCTCCAACCCGGCCGCGGACGAGCAGCTCCCCAAGGGGCTGGACGCGATTTGGAACGCGGCGTCGGGCTTCGTCAACCGCACTGTTCCGCGCCGGCACCGGTTCCTTCGCCGCGCCGCCCGCGTGGTCGCGCTTCAGAAGCAGTTCGAAAACCTGAGCGACGCAAAGCTCCGCGAGACCGCCCAGGAATTCCGCGGTCTGTTCCGCCTCGGACGCGAGACCCGCGCCGACCTCGACCGCGCCTTCGCACTCGTGCGCGAGGTCGCCGTCCGGCAGATCGGCGAGCGCCCGTTCCTCGTCCAGGTCGCCGGGGCGCTCGCGCTCGAAGCCGGCTGCGTCGTCGAGATGGCGACCGGCGAAGGCAAGACCCTCACCGCCACCATGCCCGCCGCGGTCGCCGGATGGCGCGGAAAAGGCTGCCACGTCATCACGTTCAATGACTACTTGGCCAGCCGCGACGCCGAGTGGATGGGCCGGATCTATCGGTTCTGCGGGTTGACCGTCAAGCATATCGAGCAGGGCATGGCGCTGCCCGGACGCCACGAGGCATACCAGGCGGACATCACCTACTGCACGAACAAGGAGGTCACGGCCGATTTCCTGCGCGACCGGCTGGCGCTGGGCCGCCTGCGGAATCTGCCCGCCGCGCTCCTCACCAAGATCGCCGACGGGTCCGGCAGCGGCACCGACCGCGTCGTGCAGCGCGGCCTCCATCACGCCATCGTCGACGAGGCCGACTCGATCCTGATCGACGAGGCGGTCACCCCGCTCATCATCTCCGGCGAAGCGCCGAACCCCGAGCAGGTCCAGGCCTTCATCCAAGCGGCCAAGCTGGGCGCCGAGCTGGAGACGCCCCGTCATTACCGCGTCAACCGCCGCTACCGCGAGGTCGATCTGACCCCGCGAGGCAAGCAGCGGCTCGCCGAGCTGTGCGAGCCGCTGGGCGGGATCTGGAGCGGCGCCCGCCGGGCCGAGGAACTGGTAGTTCAGGCGCTCACCGCCTCGCAGTTCTACCTGCGCGACAAGCAGTACGTCGTGAACGAAGACAAGGTGGTCATTGTCGATGAATTCACCGGCCGCCTGATGAAGGACCGCACGTGGCGCGACGGGCTGCATCAGGCGATCGAGGCCAAGGAGACCATCGAGGTCAACCCGCCCAAGGACACCTATGCGCGCATCAGCTTCCAGCGGTTCTTCCGCATGTACCACAAGCTGTCCGGGATGACCGGCACGGCCAGCGAGGCGTGGCGCGAGTTCTGGCAGATTTACCGCGTGCCGGTGGTGGTGATCCCCACCAACCGCCCGTGCATCCGAAAGGTGCTGCCAGACCGGGTTTTTGCGCGCGAGGCGGCCAAGTGGAAAGCCATCGTGGACGAGATCCGGCGGTTCCACGAGATCGGCCGGCCGATCCTGGTCGGGACGCGCAGCGTCCGCGCCAGCGAACACCTCAGCAAACTGTTGTCCGCCGAGGACCTCGACCACGAGGTGCTCAACGCCGTCCGCCATGCCGAGGAGGCCCGGATCGTGGCCGGCGCCGGGCAGTCTGGAAAGATCACCGTGGCGACGAATATGGCCGGCCGCGGCACGGACATCCGGCTGGGCAAAGGGGTAGCGGAGCTCGGCGGGCTGCACGTCCTCGCCACCGAGCGCCACGAGGCCGGACGAATCGACCGCCAGCTCTTCGGCCGGTCCGCGCGGCAGGGCGATCCCGGCAGCGGACAGGCCGTCGTCTCCCTCGAAGACGAGCTGCTCGTCCGCCACGCGCCCCACGTGTCGGCGCTGCTGCGCCGCCGTCACGGCCGCACCGAGCACAAGATCTCCTCGCCCGTCACGCGCCAACCGTTCGAGTTCGCCCAGCGCCGCGCCGAGCGCCTGGCGCTCCGCCAGCGCAAGGGCGTGCTCCGCACCGACAACTGGCTGGATGAATACCTCGGCTTCGCGGGACGCGAGCGCTGAGCCCCGCCGGGCCGCGCGTCACCCGGCCAGTTGACGATACACGTCCAGCGTCCGCCGGGCGGTCTCTCCCCACGTGAAGCCGCGGACCCTCTCCCGGCCGCGCGCGATCAGTTGTTCGCGGGTCCCCGCGTCGTCGGCGGCGCGCAGCAGCGCGTCGCCCAAGCCTTCCACGTCTTCGGGATCCACCAGCAGCGCGGCGTCGCCCGCGATCTCCGGAAGGCTGGAGACGTTCGACGTGACCACCGGCACGCCGTAGGCCATCGCCTCGAGCACGGGAATGCCGAACCCTTCGTACAGGCTGGGCAGGGCGAAGGCCCGCGCCCCCGTGTACAGAGCCGGCATCGCGCCCTCCGCCGCGTATCCGACCAGCCGGACGCAGTCGCCGACGTTTTCCTCGGCGATCGCCTCGAGCGTCTCCTCGGGCTGACTGCGCGCGCCGACGATCACCAGTTCGGTCTCCGAGCTAAACCGTTCGCGGACCCGGGCGAACGCGCGGACCAGGCCGGCCGAGTTCTTCCGGACGTTCACGCTGCCCACGGAAAGTATGTATCTCGCGGAAATGCCGTGCTCCGATCGCACCCTTGCGACCTGCTCGTCCGTGGCCGGCGGCGGATCCGTCTCGACACCCTCGTGTATCACCACCACGCGGTCGGGCTCGGCGCCAAGGTGTTCGATCA
>Ga0114922_10006269_pt1 | contig 10939 bp, 5 predicted proteins | sample AartaG_FD_100975 | JGI IMG/M metagenome (GOLD analysis project Ga0114922, IMG submission 100975) | Deep subsurface microbial communities from Aarhus Bay to uncover new lineages of life (NeLLi) - Aarhus_00045 metaG | ecosystem: Environmental > Aquatic > Marine > Oceanic > Sediment | place: Aarhus...
AGTGCGAGAAAGGCATGGCGAAGCCGTTCGCCGGCATGCCCATTCCGATTCCAGGCCTCCGCTGGTACGAGAACGGCGCCTCCTCGCCGCACCAGGACCTCATCAACTGTGTTGCGGAGCGCAGACGCCCCTTCCGCGACGTGGAATACGCGCACCGCGTAGCCACCGTGTGCCACCTCGGCAACATCTGCTACCGCCTGAAGCGCGACCTGAAATGGGACCCCGACAAGGAGGAGTTCGTCGACGATACCGAAGCCAACAGGCTCGTCGACAGGCCCAGGCGCGGTCCCTGGCAGATATGACCCTGCCTACGATTATCGGTTGCTGGAGAGCCGGTGTTCTGGAACCCGTTAAAGCAAGGATAAGAAGTGATGATTAACAAAATCGCCATCACGTTGATGATTTGTGGCCTGGCCACACAGGGGCTGTTCGGTGACGTCTTCGAAGACCTGGCCGCCTACGAGTACGGCGACGAATCGAAAGCGGGCGAGGCCGTCGAAGCCCTGCTCCAGGAAACGCCCGTCGACGAGTACGCCCGGCTCGAGCAGGGGCTTATCGGCATCGTGGCCTCGAAGGATGCCACGCAGACCGGCAAGGCCATCGCCTGTCGCATGCTCCAGCAGGTGGGGACGGAGAAATGTATTCCTGCCGTATCGGCCTTGCTGGGCGATGAGACCCTGTCCCACTATGCCCGGCTCGTGCTGGAGCAGCTGAAGGGCGAGAAGGCCGACCAGGCCATGCGCGATGCGCTCCAGCGCGCTCCCGCCAAGGTCAAGGCCGGCCTCCTCGGCAGCCTGGGCGAGCGCCGCGACGCCAAGGCCGTTCCGTTGGCAGGCCAACTCGCACAGAGTGACAATCCGGACGTGGCGACGGCGGCCATCCGGGCGCTGGGAAAGATCGGCGGCAGCCAGGCGGCGCAGCGCCTTGCGGCCCTGAAGCCGGGCCAATTGCTGGTGCCCATCCAGATGCAGGCGATGGTGATGTGCGCCGCGAGCCTTTCGGGTAATGAGGCGGCCGCCCTCTGCGAGACGGTCCTCGCCGGAACCTACAGCCCCAGCCGCATCGCGGCCCTGCGGGCGTTGGCCTCCGCGGATGCGGCCAAGGCGGCGCCGATGATCGCCAAGGCCCTCAAGGGCGACGACCTGCAACTTCGCAAGGGCGCCCTCGGCATCGTCGCCGACACCAAGGGCGCGGCGTTGACCCAGGCCATGCTCGGTCTGCTCGGTGCCCTTTCGCCTGAGCGGAAGGCGGGCCTCGTTCTCGCCCTCGGTTCCCGTGGCGACAAGGCGGCGCTGGACAGCGTGACGAAACTCATCAAGAGCGGAGAGACCGTCGTTCGCGATGCCGCCATCAAGGCCGTGAGCAAACTGGGAGATGCCGGGACGGTCCGGATCCTCCTGGGCATGGCCGATTCTCCCGCCCTCATCGCCGGTGTGGCGGAGGCGATCGCCAGGATGACGGCCGACAAGGTCGACCAGGCGCTGGCCGACGCCCTGGAAGAGGCCAGCCTGAGGAAGGCGGCGATCGAGGCCAGTATCGCCCGCAGATGCACGGCCGCCGTGCCCGGCCTGTTGAAACTGGCCAAAGCGGTCGATGCGGCTACGAGGAAAGACGCCTGGGCCGGGCTGGCCGCCCTTGCCGACGTGAGCCACATGGACGCCATCATGAAGGCCCTCGTCGAAACCAGGCAGGCCCAAGAACTGGCCTACGCGGAGGAAACCGTCAAGAAGGTCACGTCGCGGGCCGAGGACAAGGGAAAGTGTTTCAAGGTCATCGCAAACTACTTCGACAAGGTGCCGGACGCCACCAAGGGCGTCATCCTGACCCTGGGGGCTGTCTCCGGCGACGCCGATGCCCTGGCCATGGAAAGAAAGGCGCTGGCGTCCGGGAACAAGGCGCTCTACGGCCAAGCCCTGCGTGCCCTGGCGGCGTGGCCCAACGCGTCTGCGGCCGAGGACCTCCTGAAACTGGCGAAAGGGGCGCCCGAGAAGGTTGACCGCCTCGTGGCCCTGAGGGGGTACATCCGCATCGCGGGCCTGGAGACGGCTCGCCTGACCGGTGCGCAGCGAACGCAAATGCTCAAGACGGCGATGGGGCTGGCAGACCGCACCGACGAGAAAAAACAGGTCGTCAGCAGCCTCCAAAATGCCCCAACGCTTGAAGCGCTGAATATGTTGAAGCAATACATGGCCGATCCCGCGCTCCGGGCCGAGGCGGAAATGGCTGCTGCAACCCTCACGTGGAACCTCCGTACGAGCCATCCCGCCGAAGCGATCGCGTCGGCTCAGGAACTCCTCAATAGCCGGAACAAGACGGTCGCCGACAAGGCCTCCAAGACCATCGCCGACCTGACCAAGGCCCGCGCCTACATCCGTGCGTGGCTCGTGTCGGACACCTACCGCGTCAAGGACAAGGACGGCCAGGCCGTCCACAAGACCGCCTTCCCGCCCGAAGAAGGCGACAAGGACGTGACGTGGAAAAGACTGGTCAAAGGCATCGGCAAGGACACGGTCAACCTGGAGACGGCACTCGGGGCGATGGCACGTAGTTGTGTCTATGTAAAGACAACCCTTGAATCACCTTCGGACCAGACCGTGCGCCTGGCGTTGGGCAGTGACGACGGCATCAAGGCCTGGCTCAATGGCAAACTGGTGCACGATCATTGGGTCACGCGCGGCTGCACGCCCGGACAGGACGTGGCCAAGGCCAAACTGAACAAGGGCCGCAACGTCCTGCTCCTGAAGATCACCAATGAAGGAACGCATTGGGCCTTCTCGTGCAGCCTGACGCAGCAAGGCGGCATGCCTGTCAAAGGCCTGCGCGTCAGGCCGCAGTAGCGAGAAGACGCTGTCACCCCGAAGAACCGGCCGAACCGGGCGGGCCTTCGCCCGGCACCGCAAGAGCGGTGGTGGTACGTCGCCGGCAAACGTCGGACGCGTGGGGCGTTTTCGGACGTCCCGTTTTCGGTGCCCGACGGGCGTCACCTGGTGGGCGCCGAACTTCATATACTGCTACATCGCTCGGCCCCACAACTGCACGCGGGTGCGCTCGAGGTCGGTTCGTGCCAGGCGATGCGCGTCGGCCATGTGCGACGCGAGCTGCTCCATCGTCGCCTTTGTGCGGAGGTGGTTCCACGCCACCCGCCCGGCCTGGCGGCCCCGGGTCCCGCCGCCCTTGGGCTTCGGGTAGTTGGCCGGGTTGCAGCAGCGCTCCTCCACCAGGCTGTAGAAGGCGCGGATGGCCGGCCCGGCGGCCCCGTAGTGGGCGAAGTAGTCGTCCAGCAACGCGTCCACGTCCAGCGTCGGGTCGTCCATCGGCTATCGCAGCAGACGAGCCAAGCCGTTCCGACCGGCCTACGGGCAACACCTGTGGACGAGCCGATAGGATCTGCCGTGGTCGGTGCTCCTCAGAATCCCATGGCGGTTGCACACGTAGAGGGTGTTCGGCTCGTCCCTGTCTCGCACGATGCATGAGAGCCCTGCACCCAGGCCGAGGGCCTCGCCTTCCCCCCTTGCCTCGGGTCGGGCCGACAGCACGGACCACTTGCGGCCTCGGTCGTTCGTGAAGTACACCGTGCCCTGCCCCGTGCTCGAAAACGGCGCGGCATAGGTGATCGCACTCCACTCGGAGTACCGGCCAGCGCCTATCGCCGTGAAGAGCACGTCGGCAGGAACATCGTGCCGACGCTGTGAGAACACCAGGCCGTGGACCCACGTGTAGTACACGCCGCGGGTGGTGGCGAAGTGGACGAAGTTCTCGTGCATGTCGAAGGCGATGTTCGTCACGCCGAAGCGCTCGAGCTCACAGCTCGCGCTCTTGCGCATCTTGCCGTCTCTGAACCCGACCCAGTAGACCCGCCCGGGGGCCTTGACCGCACAGGCGGGTTCGCCCAGGCTGAGCGCCTCGAACTCACTGTCCGCGAAGGTCCCCACGACGAGGGTCCCCTCCTTGTGCCGCGTTCGTGGGACAAACCCCAGGCAGGTGATGCGCTCTGCCTCGAGCCCGGCGTGCTTCCAGGTGCGGCCTGCGTCCTGGCTGATGAAGAGTCCGCCGGTCTCTCCGCCGGCAGCGACCAGGTCGGGGTTCTCAGGACAGAAGGAGATGACCTCGCCGAAGATGCTCGTGGGGCCATAGCCGTCGAAGTCGATGTCGCGCGTCACCAGGTGCCACGATTCGCCTCCGTCGGCGCTCCGCCAAAGGCCACTGCTCAAGCCGCCGCCCACCACGCACCCGCCCCCGCGAAGAACCACGGCGCTGTCGCCCGGATGCACCGCCACGGATCGAACGGCCAATGCCTCGGGACCGGTGAGCCCAGCGTCTGCGGAGAGCCACGTGAGGCCACGGTCCGCTGACTTGCGAAGGCCCGAGCCGTTGCTCCTGGCGAACAGGATCTCGGGGTTCTTTCGTGTCTGCACCAGCGCGGTGATTCGCTGTGGCCGAGGCAGGTCTTCCGCGCGTGGTTTCTCCCTGGCCTCCTTGGGCAGGCGACCGGCTTCAAGCGTCACATGGTCCACGGCGCCGTCGAAGACGCTCCGGCTCTTGCCCGGGATGGCCCTGAAACACACGCCGGCATGCGCCTCGTCGGCGAACCGCGGGATGATGCGCTCCATGGCCTTCTCCCACGCCCGGCCGTCGGCCGAGGTGAATGCCAGGAACCGCTTCCCGCGCCGAACGAGCCTCAGCCACGAGTGATCCGCCGGGAACGAAGGGATGCTGATCCTGCCCCCAGCGAGATCGGGGAAGTCGGCCGGCCCCCTCATCCCCCGGCCGGCGGTGCGGTAGATGCCGAAATGGGACCCTGCGAAGGGCTGGTCCATCCTCTTGCCCTTGACGAAGAGGCCCAGCCAGTTGGCCTTGCAGACGCCGCTCTCCGCGGTGGACAGTCTGATGTCGGCAATCCGCGCGGTCAGCGTGAAGTCCCCCGTGACGCGCTGATGCCCGAAGCAGAACCCCTCGCCCGAGAAGGACATTCGGCCGTCTCTGTGCCGGACGCCAAGAGGGAACACCGATTCACCCAGGACATCAAACTTCCATGGCCCGTCCGTGCGATTCCGCGCCGTCAGGGCAAGCACGTTCGACTCGACCGACGACTCGTCGTCGTACCAGAGGCGCGCCCAGAGCCGGCTGTCGCCTTCAGGAAGCAGGACATCGAAGGCGATGCCGGCCACGTCGTCGGGACGGGCAAGCGAGCGGCTCTGGAGCAACCGACGGCCGCGGAAGAGATGGGCCTTGTTGATCCGATGCCCGCCAGGCTGGATGGCCGCCCGGATCTCCACCAGGTTATCCCTCAGAACACCCTCAGAGACGGCGCCGTCAACGGCGATGTCGATCGATGGAAGATCGCGGCTGTCGCTGCACACGAAGTCATCTCTCGACAGCGGGCGGAGCCCAAAGCCGGGGCCTTCCCATCTCACGGATATCCTGTCGGCGAGATAGGCCTGGGGGCCTTTGAAACAGGCCAGATCAAAGGCATGCAGGCCGCGGCTCAGTGCAAGCGGGTACTGCTTCACCGACGTGCTGTGGATCCCGTCGTTGTCGGCAACGACCTTGCCGTCTACGCTCATGCGGCTGCCGTCGCACGTTCCCGCCGAGATGACATACAGCCCGTCCGCGGGGACCCGAAGGTAGCCCGTGTAGTGCAGCGCATAGAGATTGTCGCGATCCTCGCGAATCGTGTCGTCCAGGGTCCTCACACAGCCCTGCCTGGCCGGCTTCAGAGCGGAGAGGTCGGGGAGCCGTTCCCATCGGGCCCCTTTCGGCGCTTCGTAATAGAGATATCGGAGCCCGGGACGAAGCCCGGCCGCTTCTGTGCCGGGAGCCAGCGTCGCGGTCCCCACGGGAATCACCATCGACTTCTTCTGGTCGAAGATGTCGGTCACGGTCAGCCGCACGCTCTTCGGAGCCTGTTCGGTATCCAGACGCTTCGCGCGAACGTGAGGAGCGGATTCCTCGAACACCGCCAGCGGCGAGCCCTCTGCCCCGCGCGTCCCAAATACCTCGACCCGGTAGCCAATCTGCGGCGCGGCGCTCCCGGGGACCTGCCACCTGACGCTCACCTGGCTCCCCCACACATCCGCTTCGGCGCGCTCCACCGCGGGCCGATCGAGAGCGGGCGTATCCGGCTGCTTGGTCGTCACGTAAGTCTTTGTCTTCTGACCGCCGATGTCGCCCTCGACGGGACGGTCGAACCGCATGACGGTGTCCCCCTCGATGAGCCTGAACTGCGAGGGGTTCTGTGACCCGACTTCGTTCGTCTTGAACCACTTCCCATCCAGGCGGCAGTAGCCGAGGCGCCGCTCGAACGCGCGGTGGACGCTCTCGGGCGCCAGGGCCTCCACGAAGCCGCTGTTGCCCATGACCCCCGTCTCGCGAGAGGGGATGCTCACAACGCTGTGGGTGTGCCACTCGCTCCTCTCCACGTCCTTGACCCACCAGCCGACATAGGTTTCCTTGTCGCCCCCCTGAACAGGTGACCACACCCGCATGACCATGCGATACCATGCCCCGGGACGCAGGAAGGGGGGCTTCCCGTTCGCGCCGCCCTTGGCGCCCTCGGCACCGTATCCGTGTCGGTAGAAGTGGTCGCCCTCATGAATGTTGGTCATACCCCCCCAGTAGGACATGAACATGCCCGGCGGCGTCTTCGCTCCGTGCGTCGCCAGACCACCGTAGAAGGTGCAGTACTTGTTGGGGAAGAACGTGATGTACCAGAAGCAGTAGTACGTGCCCTGGTCCCAGTGGGGCCAGCGCAACTCGCTCATGACGATGTCCGCGCCCTTTCGGACATTGGGCGAGAAGCCGGTGGCCTCGGCATCGGGAACCGCCAGCCAAGGTGCAACGCCGATCACCGCCACCGTTGCCAGAGCAACGAGCCGTCCCGCCCTTCTCCGATCACCCATCGTGCACCCTCATGGATTGTGGCCTGCCCCCGTTTTCCGGTCCAACTTCAGTGAGAGCCATGCCGACGGTGGCGTGCACCCCATATCGGGTCCAGATGGCGTGCGACTTTCCCGCATCATGGAGCTTGGGCAGCGGCCGCAGGCCGAGGCGGTGCTGGACGTGCCGCCATCGACGTACTACCGGTGGCGGCGGAAATAGTCGCTGCCGGCCATCCACCGCCCGCGCACCTTCTCGCCGAGCACAATCGCGTCGAACCGGTCGCCGCTCTGAATCGTCAGCGCGCTGCCGCCCCGCTGGGTCAGGTTGTCCAGAGTGACCCAGGACACCAGCGTCTTGGCCGTCTTGGGTGCCGCTGCGCTGCAGACAGAGCCGACGAGGGCGAGCGCGACGCCGATCCGAACCATCCGCGAGAGCATACGAGTCACAGCAGTTTCCCAATTTCCGAGATTCCCCGGATGAACTCCAACCCCGGACCGCCGCCGTGCTGCCGGCGGCCGGACCGTGCGGGAGGAGGATGCCTTCCTGTTACTTGATCAGTTCCAGCATCGCCCGGCCCAGGGCGTCGCCGATCAGAAAGTAGCTCTCGGCGTTGCCGAACCAGTGGTGTCCATGACCGACATTGGGCGACATCTCGCGTGGGCGGGCGAAGCCGCTTGTCTTGACGAACCGGGCGTTGCGGATCTTCGCGGTCCCTTCCTTCTGGGCCTTCCTGAACGCCTCCATCGACGAACCGGGCTTGGCCGGCCCGCCGTTGCCCAATTCGCCGACCACGACCGGCATCCCGGGCACACCGAATTCCTCGCGCAGGTCTTTGACAAGATTCACCAGGTTCTGCGCGTACTCCGGGATGGCCGGCCTGGTGCACATGTCGTTCCAGCCATGCATCCAGAGGAAACCGGCGAGTTCGTGTTCCCGCCCCTGCAGTGCCGCCAGCGCGGCGCGGATTTCCTCGACCATCTTCGTGTAGTACGGGCCGACCGTGCCGCCGGAACTTGGTGGCCTGAAATCAACATACAGGCTCTTGCCTCCCCAGGCGGTCTTGATCAAGAGGACCGGTTCCTCGAAGAAGTCGCCCACGACATGCCCGAACTGGAGTTCGGGCCCGATGTGACTGTGCTTGCCGTATCCGGTATACCCGACGGTCAACCCGCCCGTGCGGACCTTGTCGTGGGCCTTGAAGGACATCCGCACGTCGTCACGCACCACCCAGTGGCCGTTCTCATCCTTGAGGTGCTTCATCTTCGCGGCACTCCGGGAATGCTCCATCGACCAGACCAGGTTGCCCTTGCCGCCGTTGTAGTATTCCTCGTGATCCATGGACACCACGCCCTGGCCTTCCATGTTCGACTGTCCTGCGAGGATGAAGACCTTTATCGGCCCCTTCGCCGTGTCCTCCGCGTGCAAGCCGGTGCATGCAACAGCCACAAGCATCAGCACGGTCAGGGCCGATTGAAACGTTCGTCGCTTCATGCCTTCTCCCGTCATGGGAGAAGGCATGAAGCGACGAACGTTTCAATCGGCCCTGACCGTGCTGATGCCTTCTCCCGTCATGGGTTCAGGAGGAGTTTACGGTTCGCCCGCCGGCCTACCGACGGATAGGAAACCTGGTGCCGCGTGGGCGTGCAGCAGTGCCTCCGGAAGTTCACCGGGCCGGTAGAGCCCCTTCCTGGATGGAGCCCTGCGTCCCTCTCCCCCCAACATCCTCCACCACGCGGCACTCTACCATCCCACCCACGGCGTGCAACGGCATTCTCATCGCAAGCGCAGACTTGAACGGGACGATGGGTGGGACGGTACGCCGGCGGTGCGTGTTGTAACCTCAGCGAAACAGCGAGCGCGGGGGCCACGACGAGCCGCTTGGAGGGTGCAGCGGGATGGGCCGGAGGAGCACCAAGATCCCACCCAGACCGAGGAAGGACGGGGGCGGCCTGTTCGCAAGAGCCCCGGCCCCCGGCTGAAGGCCGTTTCGGGCAGCATCACGGCCCGGCACCGGCCCGATGCCTGCACGTCCGAGCCAAAGAAGTGCTTGCTGGCCGCCGGCATGGTGGTAACCTTGTCGGAAAGGACTGCGATGGTCGTGGGCCGAAGTCTATCTACCAAGTCTCGGCTGAGGTAACCCAGGCTCCGGGCCAGGGGATCACCGGGCCTTGGGATCGAATGAGCAGGCGGGGCGCTGAAGAAAGGCAGGACGATGGCTAGCAGACCTCTCGTGAGACAGTTGTGCCTATTGGCGGCGGCGGCCGTGCTGGTGGCCCCCTCCGCGGCGGCTGGGCAGAAAACGGACGGGCCAGCGGCGAACGCTCCGGCCACGGTCGAGTGGAACGCCGGCAAAGGAACACTGTCCCTCCGATATCACGGCACGGTGATTATGGATGCCGTGGTCACGGCACAGGACAAAGACGGCAAGAAGATAAGAGCCGGTATAAAGATGGAGCCGACAGAAACAACAGACGACAAGGTGGAACAACGCCTCAAGTTCGTCCCGGCCGAGCCGAAGGAAGGCGTGGAGTTTGTCCTGCGCGGCACGGTTGTCGGCAGCGGCGAGGCGTTTCCCGCCGAGACCGATTCCGAAGCACAGAAGCGTTTCCCTTACGTCCGCAACAGCGTGGGCTTGAGCCACAACCTGCGCAACAATGCCGTCTACGATCGCCGCTGGGACTGGGTCCTCGTCGGTCCGGGTGACGGTCACACGCATATTCAGCCGGCGCAGGAGCAGAAACAGCAGCGAACCTTCTCCTGGGAGAGCCGCGGTCCGAGTCTGGAACTGGTGTTCCGCCCGCGCTTCTACCAGAAGCACAAGGGTTTCACGTATTACGAACCCTGGACCTACAAGGTGTGGCAAGGTTCGCTTACAGGCTATTGTACCTGGTGGGCGTACCGTCACGGCTTTCGGCAGGAAACACTCGACGCGATGCTGGGCGTGTTCGTCGAGAAGCACCTGCCCGACTTCGGCTACCACACCATGCAGTTCGACGACACCTATCAGCAGGGCAACGGCAGTGCACCGTGGAACTGGCTGAACTGGAACAACAAGTTCCCGGGCGGCTGGAAGTACGCCATGAAGGCCATCCGCGAAGCCGGGATGAAGCCCGGCATCTGGGTCCATCGCGTGCACCGGCCCAACGATCCCGGCGTGAAGGACATTATCGAGAAGCACCCGAACTGGTTCGTCCCGGGGGCCGACGGCAAACCGCATCACCAGCATGGGTTCGCTTCGTTGAACACGCTCAACACCGAGGCCGTCGAGACGATGATCCGCGCCCTCTATCGCGGCCTCAAAGGACAGGGTTGGGACTACGTCAAGATCGACGGCACCGGCGACCTGCTCCGCGCCTACCAGAACAAGGCGTGCGCCGAGTTCTTCAAGAACAACCCCACCACGCCGGAGGAGTCGCTGCGCGCGTGGGACATCATTGCCCGCGAGGAACTGGGGCCCGATGTCTACATCCTCGCGTGCCACACCGTCGGCAACGCCCGGTGGGTGATCGGGTTGGTGGACGGCGCCCGGCTGAGCAACGACGGCTTCCAGCCACGCACCCTGGCCCAGTACAACGACCTGGAGGGCGTCGTCTGGCGGGGGGACCCCGACCATTGCGACGTCATGGGCACGTGGCTCATGGACGAGGACGCCCAGATGCCGGTCTTCGGCATGGAGGCGCCTGTGCCGGCTCGAACCATCGTCCGGCCCGCCATCTGCGCCATGGCCGGGGCCGTGCTCATGGTCAGCGACAAGGTCGAGGTGTACCGGGACGACCGAAACCTCGAGGGCATGAAGCGCAGCGCGCCCGTCCTCTTCACCGTGCCGGGGCAACTGTATGGCCACGGCCGTCGGACGGTTCCCTGGTGGCTGCAGGAGATCGACCGGCCGTTCGACCGCTGGTCGGTGCTCGCGCGGTTTCAGTGGGGCGAGAAGGAGAAGGACAAGCATGTGTATCATTTCAAGGGTGCGCCGCCGCAGGAGGTCCAGTTCGCCGACCTGGGCCTGCCGGCGGACCGCGAGTACCTCGTCTTCGAGTTCTGGACGCAGAAGTTCCTGGGC
>Ga0114922_10006270_pt1 | contig 10939 bp, 12 predicted proteins | sample AartaG_FD_100975 | JGI IMG/M metagenome (GOLD analysis project Ga0114922, IMG submission 100975) | Deep subsurface microbial communities from Aarhus Bay to uncover new lineages of life (NeLLi) - Aarhus_00045 metaG | ecosystem: Environmental > Aquatic > Marine > Oceanic > Sediment | place...
CCGCTCCCACGCCGCCAACTGCGTCGCCCAGTACTTCGCTCGCTCTGTCATGCAACACCTCCGGCGGCATCATCGCACCGGAAGCAGAGCGCTCAAGACGGGGTTCGTCGGAGGTTTACATAGTGCAGGCAGGTGAACGTGCCGACGAGTCGGCACAACCACCTGCCCTACCCGGCTCGACCTGGACAGTTCGGTGAGACCTGCGGCCGGCAGGAAGGCTCGGCGTACGAACGCCTCAGGAAACGGGCGCGCCGCCCGCTGGCGGCGCATCCATGTTGACCTGAAGCTTCGGCTTTGTTGTATCCGCAGCCTGGGGACTTTCCGAGATCAACGTTCTTTCGCCAACGGGAGGTGCCGGGAAGGTCACCATTTCACCCTCCGCGCGAAAGATGGCCTCTCGACACTGCTTTGCGTAATGAGCGTCCGCCGGGTTCTCCTTCAGATACTTCGCCGGTGCGAAGAGGTCGGGGGTTCGAACGAGGGCGGCCCGTACCCGCTTTGCCGCAGACATACACTTATCAGTGAAGAACTTGCTACGTTCGCTTAGCGGTAACAGCCGGTAACCGTTTCCAAACAACACCGCCTTGGCATAGTCCGTTACATCACCGCGAGCAAAGTCTTCCTGAAGGTTGCGTTCTAGTTGACTGAACTTGTCGATGTTGATGGGCCTGTTGTCCTTGCCCTCAGCTTCCCCTAGGCATCTACCTTCCGGACTGACGAACACAGCGTCGAACTCGGACTCACCATCTGCGAAAGGTTGTGCCTCGAATCCAAACAGCCTTAGCGCCTCCAGTATTGCTGTCTCAAGCGGACGCCCTTGCTCGAACAGCAACCGACGCACACTTCCCGCCTCGCGTAGCTGCGCCTCAAGCGCTGTCTTCTTGGACTGAAGTTCAGCAATACCCGATGTGCATTTCGAAATAGCCGACTCTAGCCCGCCCTCTGCCACTAGTCGGTATTTGGATTCGGCCGTCCAGGGAGGGGGCGGTGTAGTCTGGCTGGACCGCTTGAGGCTATCTGCCAGGGCAGCCAACGCCGCAACTAGCCGCTTCCCGAACTCAAGAGCCTCGTCAGTCCAGTGCGACTTCTTCGTGACATCGTCGTAGCGAACGAATCCCTCTTGGTCATATCGAAGCGGCGGCAGAAAAAGGAGCACGCCAGTTGAGCCGTGCACTGCCGCTCCAACGGTTCTATCACCTACGCGGGACTTTAGGAGTACCCGCGCGAACTTCCTCTGGATTTCTACCTCATACGGAGAGTACCTAGAAAACTCTGACCAATAAGGTGCGAGGTACGTGGCGTCCTTCTCGAGGCGAATCTCTTTTCCGCTCTTTGCCGTTACTCTTTCCAGATCGGGTACCGCTTCGTAAGAGGAGATCTCCGTGACGATGTTGGTGGTGACGCGGCTTCTGCCTGTACCGGAGGCCTCTTTCCGTCCGGTGTAGCGATAGCACTCAATTGGCTTTGCCAGATACACGATCACCAGCTTTCCAGCTGTGACAGCGGCGACCATTTCCGATCGCCAATGTTCTAAGTGCTCTTTTGTTTGGAAGGAGGAGTCCTCGGAAAGGAGTGCCCTGCCGCGGTAGCTTTCCAAGGTGCTGCAGCGACCCAACGTAGGTTCAAAAAGGACAATGTCCGCGTCAAGCAATGTCTGATCGGAACTGAACTCGACGTACTCGAACTCATCGCCCGGGAGCGCGAAGCCGACAGTGAAAATCCGGCGCTTAGCCATCGGTACCCACGAAGCCCAATTCCTGTTTATATGGTTTCCAGATAAGCCCGCTTTCTGGCTATGTCTGCAGATAACACGCCAACGGAATACCTGCGTAAAGAGCCTTCCGGTAATGCGTTACGGCCGGTCGGGCCGTGTTCCGGCGTCTTACATGGTTTCCGAATCATACGCCGGCGCTCCTTGCTCAAAGGCTGTCCAGGTGCTGGTGCGAGAATCCGTTCTCGCACCCACTCTGGCGGGAATCCCTTCCCGCAACCTCGCAGGATGGGAATCCTGCGGACCGTGCGTGCGAGATAGGAATCTCGCACGAGCGATCAGTGCGGCGGCCGTGGAGGCGGGAGCGTAGTTCGGCAGTCCAGGTCCATCGCCCACCCTTCGCTGGGCGAAGGATGGGGGACCCGTTGCGTCGAATGGGCGCTTCCTCACGGGCGCGGTTCTGAAGCGGACTTGGGGCGACCAAGCCGCGATCGAGCGTACCGTGGTTGCAGTGGCCCTGCTGCATAGGTCACACTCCTGCCGACGAAAGGGCTCCGGCAGACGCTGTTGGGAGACGTGCAGGCAGCATAACGCAGGGCGCCTGCCGCTGCAAGGGCGGGGTTGGGGTCCATACGCATGCCCTGCCCGAGGTCGAAAAGGGGGAGAGACACCGCGTGGCCCGCCGGTTCGGCGTCTCTGTGACGACATAGGCCGCGCGGGCTGAAGCCCGCGGCTCGTAATTCGGCAAACTGATCCTGGAACTGGTATAAGTCGTTGTCAAGGCGGCATTAAGTACCGCCGATTCGGCGTCTCTGGGACGACATGGCCCGCGCGGGCTGAAGCCCGCGGCTCGTAATTCGGCAAACTCATACTGGGACTGGTATGATACCTGTTTCTTAACGCCCCTTACCCACGCGCGGGCGCCGGTTTGGCGTCGTGGGCCTGGACTTCGGCCGTGGCCAGCAGGGCGGTGGTGATCTGCTCGCCGACCTGGCTCATGCCGTCCGGGGTGTAGGGGACCATCATGATGGTGGCTTTGCTATGGGCCCCGACGGCCGTCACCGTGTCGTAGTGCTGGGTGAGCAGGACCATCTTGGTGGCCTCTTCCGGGCTGATGCCCGCCTCGGAACAGGCTTCGACCGACTCTTTCAGGCCGTTGGCGATGGCCAGCCGCTGCTTGGCGATGCCCATACCCTGCAGCTCCTTGGCCCGGGCCTCGGCCTCGGCCTCGGCGATGACCCGGATCTTCTGCGCCTCGGCCTCGTTCCTGGCCGCTTCTTTCAGCCGGGCCGAGGCGTTCACCTTGTTCATCGCCTCCTTGACCTGCGCATCCGGCTGGATGTCGTTCACCAGCGACTGCACAATGGTGTAGCCATAGTTGCGCATCGTGTCTTGCAGACGCTCCTTGACGCTTGAGGCGATCTTGTCCTTCTCCGAGAAGACGTGGTCCACCGGCATCTCCGGCACCAGGGCCCGCACCGTGTCGAAGACGTACGAGCTGATCTGCTGGTGCGGGTTGCTCAGCCGGTAGTAGGCCGCTTTGACCGTCTCCTCGTCCTCGCCGATCAGGAACTGCACGGCGATCAGCAGATCCACGAACACGTCGTCCGAGGTCTTGGACTCGACCTTGATCTCCAGTTCCTGCACGCGGTGGCTGATCCGTCCGGCGATACGATCGACGATCGGCACCCGCCAGTGCAGGCCCGGGCCGGCCGTGCACAGGTAGCGCCCGAACCGTTCGACCACCGCCCGCGTCTGCTGGGCGACCGTAAACAGCCCGGAAAGCGCGATCAGCCCTATTAAGACTCCTCCCACGAGGACGACCACCAAGGCCGCTGACATGACTCACTCCTTTCTTCTGAAGCCGAATCCGGTGGGCGCTTGGCGCTCACCACGGTCACGTCCAGGTGTTCGGGCACGCCGGGCAGCTCGTGGCGGGCCACCTCCAGGGTCACCGGCTGCCCGCGGTCCATGCGGTGGACGTTCCGCTCGATGTCGAAGAGCACTTCCCCGCCGGGGTTCCGGCCGGTCAGGCGCAGGTGGACCTCGGTCGTCGCCGGGCCTCCGTTGAAAAGCGTGAGGCCCAGGTACTCGCAGCCGAAAAACGACTCCTTGCCGATGGCCTGCCACCGGTAGTAGAAGCCGGGTGAGTCGGCGCAGGGATGGAACCCGCCCGGGCAGGCCAGGACCGCAGCCTCCGCGTCGGCCCCCGTCATCCTCACCTCTTCGGGCGGCGCTTCGGGAAACTGACGCCCGCACTGGCAGCAAAACCGGGCCAGCGGCGGATTCTGCGCCGAACACTGCCCACAAACACGGGTCATCCGAAGAACTCCCGCCCGGACCCGGGGGCGTCGGTTGTTCTGCCTACGGTTTAGCGACGCGCCCCACGCTAGAGAATGTACTACCTGGACGTAACCCTGGCCATTATAGACCCGGACGAACTCTGGAACCACACCCGAGCCAAACGTGAGAACTTGTCAGGGCACCAGGGCTAACACTACCGCGCAACGTCGCTGTCTCGTGCGTAGCGGCCGACCTCCGAGTCGGCCGTTCTGGGTCTCCGCGGCCGACTCGGAGGTCGGCCGCTACAGAATTGTGAGTGCCTTGCGCTGTAGTACTGACCAGACCCGCGACAGCATGGGAAGCCGCCGAACAGGACGCCGCCCCTTTTCACTTCTCAATTCTCAATTCGAGATTCCCCCCTACGCCTGCTCCATCTCCTTGGCCTTGGCTGCCACCAGTTTGTCCACGTCGTCTTCGTGCTGCTTGGTCTGTTTCTGCACGCGGTCTTTGGCGGCCTTGGCTTCGTCCTCGCTGAGCGTTCCGTCCTTCTGAGCCGCCTCGATCTGCCTGTTGGCGTCGCGGCGGACGTTGCGGATGGCCACCTTCTGGGCCTCGCCCATCTTCTTGACCTGCCCGACGAGCTGCTCGCGCCGCTCGCCGGACAAGGGCGGGATCGGCAGGCGGATGACCTTGCCGTCCGAGGCCGGCGTGATGCCCAGGTCCGAAGTCTGGATCGCCTTCTCGATGTCCTTGTGCGTTGAGGGGTCGAACGGCTTGATGAGCACCGTGGCCGGATCCGGAGCGCTGATGGTGGCCAGGTCGCGCAGGTTCATCGTACTGCCGTAGGAGGGGACGTGAACCTTGAGGTGCTCGACCAGCGCCGGGCTGGCTCGGCCGGTGCGAAGGCCCCGCAATTCGTCCTTGAGGTAGGCGACGCACTTGTCCATGGCGCTCTTGCAGTTCTTCTCGATGTCGGCTGCGGGCATGGGCACGGTCCTCCGTAGAACCTCGTGGGGGGCAGTCTAGCGACCGCCTCGCCGGGCCACAAGCGGGCGGAGGCCGCCGACTCGGAGGTCGGCCGCTACGGATGGGCTCCACAGTTGGCGCCCCTTCCGGCCGCATTCAGCCGGCGTCAACCAGCGTGCCGATCCGCTCGCCCAGAACCACCGCTCGCATATGACCGGGTTGTTTGAGGTTGAACACCACGATGGGGATGCCGTTCTGGCGGCACAGGTCGATGGCGGCCACGTCCATCACCCCCAGGCGGCGGTCGAGAACCTCCTGGTAGGTCAAATGCTCGAAGAACTTCGCCGCCGGGTCGGTCACCGGATCGGCGGTAAAGACCCCGTCCACCTTGGTGGCTTTGAGCACCACGTCAGCCCCGATCTCCGAGGCCCGCAAGGCGGCGCAGGAATCCGTGGTCACAAAGGGATTGCCGGTCCCGCCGCCGAAGATCACCACCCGGCCCTTGTCCAGGTGGCGCAGCGCTCTGCGCCGGATGAACTTCTCGCAGACCCGGTCCACCGCCACCGCGCTTTGCACCCGGGTGGCCACCCCTATCGACTCCAGGGCGTCCTGCACCGCCAGGGCGTTGATCACCGTGCCCAGCATGCCCATGTAGTGCCCGGTGACCACCTCGATCGGCGAATCGGCGGCGATCCGGTCGCCCCGAACGATGTTACCCCCACCGACCACCAGGGCCAGTTGCACGCCCAGGTCAGCCACCAGCTTGATCTCGGTGGAGATCCGTTGAAGCTCCCGGCCGTCCACGCCGCTCCGGCCCACCCGGCACAGCCCCTCGCCGCTGATCTTGAGCACCACACGCGCGTATTTGGGTCTCGACTGGTCGGACTCAGACTCGCGACCCAGAAGGTTGGTGACGACCATGATGCTACCTCGCGGGTCCCTCGTGGGTACCGGGGCCTGCCCACTCCGCGGCATTGCCGAGCGGGGGTCTCCGCATGACCGCTCACCGCTTCGCCTGGACGGCCGCCAGCTCGCCAGTGTATCAAGCGGCGCGCAAAATGGGAGCCCGAGGGCCCCCGCTCGTTATTCCTTCCCGCTGGCTGTCTGCCGGCGCTTACCCGCCGACCTGCATGAAGGCCAGGTCGGTCACCGCGTTGACCCCGGCGGCTTTGAGCACCTCCCGGACCTTGGTCTTGCTGACCTTGACGTGCTCCTGCTCCATCAGCACGTTCTGGGCGTAAAAGGCCTTCACCTTGCCCTCGACGATCTTGTCGATGATCTTTTCGGGTTTGCCCTCGCTTAAGGCGATCTCCCGGGACTGCTGGCGATGCTTCTCGACCGCCTCTGTGGGGACTCCGTCGCGCTCGATGGCCAGGGGCCGGCTGAACGTCGCGTGGTGGCACAGGTCCAGTCCGGCGTTCTCATCGGTGGGCGTGGCGTCCAGGGCGATCAACACGCCACTCTTGCCGTCGTGGTGAACGTAGCTGGTCAGGTAGTTCCCGGTGACCCGCCGGCAGCGGATCAGGTTCATGGTCTCGCGAAGCCTGCCGTAGGCATCGGCCAGCACCTCGGCGGCCGCCTTGCCCGGGTCGGTCACCGAGGGCGAGGCCAGAATCGCGTCCGGAGTCGGCTCCGCCTCGTCCTGCTCTACCACCTGCCGGGCCAGCTTGTTGGCCAGCTCCACGAACATCGAGTTCTTGGCCACCGGGGCACTTTCGCAACGCAGTTCCACCATTGCCCCGACGGTGCCGCTCTCGTCGATGTAGACAGCTATGCGCCCCTCACCCGTTTCCCGGCCCGCCCGGGCGTCCATCTTGCCCTTGTACTTCTTAGTGAGCAGCTCGATGGCCTTTTCCTTGTCACCGCCCGCTTCGCTCAGCGCGGTCTTGCACTCCATCATGGGCAACCCGGTCTCTTCTCTCAACGCTTTGACTTGCGCGGCTGTGATCTCGGCCATATGTGGGGTTCTCCACCTTCGGCGCGACCGGCACGCCCGATCGCCTGCTGTTCCTTTCTTCCGGGCACGCTGGCCCCGCTATCTCGTTTTGGCCTGGAACCGATACGCACGAGCGTCCGACAAGGAAACCCTCGGCCGCAGGCGGACCACCCCGGGGGCCGCTGATAAACGTTCTCCGGCGACGGCGATCCGGGAGGCCGGGGTACTGCGGCGCGCTCTCAAAACGCCGGGCCGGCAGTCACAGACCGCTCAGAACCTGGCTACGGCGCAGTCTCCGAGCCCTCGGGCATAGCCGGGACCTCGCTTCCCGATCCATCCTTGTCCGGCGGCTTCTCCACTCCGGCGGATGACTCGTCCGATCCGCTCGATGGTTCGCCCACCTGCCGGGCGGCTGCGTCTTGAACGGCTGCGGGTTCTGCCGGTTCACCCCGGGCCCGACCCATGGCCTGGCGCCTGGATCGCCGCTGGAAAGCCGGCTCGCCCTCCGTCACCGGCCCGCCCGCCAGACGGGCCCGCTTGCCTTCCTCGACGGCGTCGGCCAGGTGTACCAGGATCGTTTCGATCGAGCGCATCGAGTCGTCGTTGCCCGGAATCGGGATGTCGGCGAAGTCGGGGTCCGAGTCCGTGTCGATCAGACACACCGTGGGGATGCCCAGCTTCTTCGCCTCCCGCACCGCCAGGTGCTCCCGGCGCACATTTATCACCAGCAAGGCTCCGGGCACCTTGCTCATGTTGCGAATGCCTTCCAGGTTGCTGCGGATCTTGCGCATCTCCCGGTTGTGCGTGGCGATGGCCTTCTTGCTGTACTGTTGAAGGCGTCCGTCGGCCTCGATGGCCTCGAGCTCCTCCAGCCGCCCCAGCCGCGAGCGAATCGTCCGGAAATTGGTCAGCGTGCCCCCGAGCCACCGCTTGGCTACGTAGGGCATGCCCACGCGAGTGGCCTGTTCGATGATCGCGTGGCGGGCTTGCCTCTTGGTGCCTACGAAAAGCACGTCCTCTCCCCGCCCGACGACCTGTCCTATGAATTTCTTGGCCCGCAGCAGCCCTTTGACTGTCTCGCGGATGTCAATAATGTGGATCAGGTTGCGCCGGCCGTAAATGTAAGGCGCCATCTTCGGGTTCCATCGGCTGATCCGGTGCCCGAAGTGGATTCCTGAGCTCACCAGTTGACGGACCAACTCCGAAGCCAAATGACACCTCCTCCGTCCAACCCGCACCTAACAGGACACGAGAGTTCAGAATCCCTGAACACTACCATGATCTGCATATAAATCAAGGGCGTCGTGTAAAACCCGGCTCCGCTCCAGGCTGGGCCGCCGACCGGCACGCTGTTTGCCTCCCTGGCCCCCGGCCGCTACATTTCAGCCAAAGCGAAACCGCCTTCCACGGCAGAACCCTCGATGAATGCCGCAGAGCCTGACGCCACGGACGGACCCCTGGTCTTCATCTCCGCCGGTGAACCCAGCGCCGACGGCCATGCCGCCTCGCTCATCCGGGCCGTCCGTCACCTGCGTCCCGAGGTGCGCTTCGTCGGAGTGGCCGGCCCGGCCATGACCGAGGCCGGGTGCTGGCCCATCTTCGACATGACCCGCTACTCCGCCATGCTCCTGGGTGCCGCCAGGGCCGTCATCCCGGCGATCAGACTGCTGGCCACCACCCGACGGCACCTGAGACGCTATCCGTTCTCAGCCGCCGTGGTCGTGGACTCGCCTACCTTGAACCTGCCGATTGCTCGTCGCGCCAAACTGCGCGGCTTGCCCGTTTTGTACTTTATTGCCCCGCAGTTGTGGGCTTGGGGGCAATTTCGAATCCGGAAACTCCGGGCCCGCGTTGACCGGATGGCCGTCATTCTTCCGTTTGAACAGGACTACTTCCGTTCCTGCGGGATCAAGGCCACTTACGTCGGCCATCCGCTGTTTGATCGGCTCAGTGGCCTGTCGGCTGAGCAGGAGGCTGTTGCCTCAATTCGTTCGCGTGGCCAGCCGGTGTTGGCCATCCTGCCCGGCTCGCGAAGGCACGTCGTTCGCGAGGTCTTGCCCGGGCAGCTCGAGGTCGCCGGCCAGATCCTGGATCGCTTCAGCGGCGCCCATATCGGGGTCTCGGTGGCCAACGCGCAGACCGCCGCGGTCATCGACGAGTTGCTCGACGGCACCGAGTTGCCCGTGACCCGTTACCGGGACCAGAACGCCAACCTGCTCACCGCGGCGGACTTGGCCCTGGTCGCCTCCGGAACCGCCACGCTCGAGGTGGCCTACCGCCACACGCCCATGATCGTCATGTACAACGCCAACCGCTGGGCCTACCACCTCGTGGGGCGTTGGTTCATCAACACGCCCCACCTTTCGCTGGTCAACATCCTCGCCGGCCGCGAGCTGGTCCCCGAGTTCATGCCCTACTACAGATCGGCCCGCCCGATCGCCGACCGGGCGATCAACCTTCTGGCCGACCCAGACGCCCGCCGGCGCATGTCCGACGATCTGGCCGCCCTTGTCGATCCCCTGGTCAAGACCGACGCCTCAGCCAACACCGCCAGAATCCTCTTGGAAATGATCAACGCCCAAGCGTAGCGGCCGACCTGGATTCGTGGCGGATCATGGCCCCCAGTGGACCGCGGTGCGAACCGCCAAACGCCCGCCGGCGGAGGGCCCGCACGGCCGGCACTGTGTCACGGAGCGGTGGGTGAAGCCCGCTGTGGGCGCCTGCCGCAGGCCCAATCCGCTTTGTGCAGCGGACGGGGGTAGCGTATAATCAGGCAGGATCAGGAATGCGAGATCGGGCATGCGCGCTGTAATCCTTTATCCTGGCGAGGACGGTTATTGGGTCGCCGAATGTCCCTCGCTACCGGGCTGCGTGACTCAGGGTGCGACCAAGGCCGAGGCGATCACCAACGTCAAAGAAGCTATCGAAGGCTGGATCGAGACCATGCAGGCCCACGGACAGCCCATCCCCGATGAACCCTTCGAAACGCAGGTGATTTGTGTATGAGTAAGCTTCCGGTCGTCTCCGGCCGGGACCTCGTTCGAGCTTTGGGCAAGGCGGGCTTCCAACTCGATCGGCACAAGGGCAGCCACATGATGCTGTTCCGCGCCGACCCGCCCACCACCCTTTCCGTTCCCGATCACCGCGAACTCGACCGGGGCACCTTGCGGGCCCTTCTCAGACAAGCTGGTCTGTCGCCGGAGGAACTCGTACGTCTCTTGTGAGCTCGGGCGTGGGGGCATGCTTTCACCCGGTGGGGACCGATTCGGCCAGCGGGTCACGTGCAGACGTGTTCCCCCCGATGGGCGTTCAGCGCACCGAGCGTTTTGGCCCAAGTTGATTTCCCAAGAGCGCTCTTAGCATTGGCTCGCAAGCAAGCCACGTGGCTGCGACGTAGTCGGTGGCTTTGGCCGAGTGCAGGACGTGGCAGGTGTAAGGGAAGACCGCCCCTATGGCGATCTGGACGTTGGAGCGCTTGCGAGCCCACGTCTCGAACGAGAGTTCGATCCACTGCGCCTGATGTTTCACCAGCTGGTCGGCTTTTCTGCGCTTGCTTTGTGGCTTGACGGCGGTCCGCAGATCGTATTCAAGCCGGGCGTCCACAACCGGGGTCGACCGCTGCGTCGGGTAATGCCTCTGGACCACCTCCATGATCGGCTTGGCTCCGTCACCCTTGGGGAGCACACGCCTCAACCGACTCTCCACTTGCAGGACTACGTCCCGAAAGCCCTCGCTCCTGAGCCCGGCGAGATTCCGGCGGAACTGCGGCTTGATCCCGTTGGGGATGGTGACAATGGCCAGGACACGCTCCCGTTGGATACCTGTATAGACACGGGTATTTCAGACCCGGTTTACTGATGGGAGCGGCGTGAGCATTCCCTGGGGGCTCTGCCCCCAGACCCCCGAAGTTTATCGCTTTGGGCCAAGAACAGGGGAGCTGAAGAGGAACGTCCACCCGCTGGGGATGGACGCCCCTGTCCTCGGGCCTGTCGGGCGCTCAGGTCGCACTTCTGCGTTGCCTTATCCTTCCGCCAGGCAGGGTA
>Ga0114922_10006271_pt1 | contig 10938 bp, 15 predicted proteins | sample AartaG_FD_100975 | JGI IMG/M metagenome (GOLD analysis project Ga0114922, IMG submission 100975) | Deep subsurface microbial communities from Aarhus Bay to uncover new lineages of life (NeLLi) - Aarhus_00045 metaG | ecosystem: Environmental > Aquatic > Marine > Oceanic > Sediment | place...
GGGATGAGCGGTTTCGGTTTACTGGAACGTAAACAAGTTTACACAAGAGGTAAACGATGAAAAAGTTTCGTATTGTCAAGGAAAGTTTTCAAAATATAAAGAAGTGTCCAGGTTGTGCTTTGAAAAAGCATAGACGGAATCAAGTTATCGGTAAAGGTTCAATCCCGGCAACAATACTTTTTATAGGTGAAGCTCCGGGGAAAAGTGAGGATCTGTTAGGAGAACCATTCGTAGGACCGAGTGGTAACTTATTAAATCGTATGATTAGGGATGCATCTGATCTTGCAAAGTGTAAACCTCCTTCATATTTTATTACTAATACAGTTTTATGTAGACCATGGATTTGGGACAATTCAAGAGATAATTATGGAAGTAATAGAGAACCGAAACGAAGTGAAATTCTTGCTTGTAAAAAAAATATAATTGAGATTGCAAATATAATTGAACCTGAATTTGTAGTATTTATCGGTCAAGTTTCTTTTATGTATTATAGTGGAGAGTTTAAAGATAATGCAAGAATCACACACCCGAGTGCGCACTTGCGTTTCGGTGGGGATTATGGTGGACAGACATCCCCAATGTACAATACTGACATTAGAACATTGAGTGATCTATTCAGGAGATTCAAATGTTAATTATTTTTATGTTCTGTTTATCTGTGGTAATATTAACAATATTATTTTTTGTTTTGCAGCAAATTAAATTATGGATATATTTAATGTATTGTATAGCTGGATTATTTGTAACAGTATTATTTATTGCTATGTTATTTAAAATAATGGATATTGATTTATTTTTATTAATTAAGAATATTAGATTATGAGATTTGAGGTTCAAATGAGCTATGGAGAAAGAAGTTGTATTAATTATGGCAAATGTACTTTATCTTCTTGCATGAGTAAATGCGATGTGAATTGTGTAAAGTATGCTTCAAATGGTAAGAAGCCTGATACTAAGCGTTTTCAATCGGCTGTTGCAGCAGTAAAGTTATTCTCTAAAAAGAAATTAAGAAAATAGAATTAAAATAGTATTACTTGTTTCTATATTTTTTAAATATGTGAATTTTAGTAAATCACGAATAGAATTGTTAGGGGATATTAAATGATTCCTAAGTCAAGCTGGAAACGTTTTAAAAAAGAGAGTGCTGGGGATGCAATCCGTATTAAGGATGTAAAGTTTCCCCCAGAGTATAGTTTACAAAAACATGGAATTACTCAATCACTATTAATGTCCTTTATGAAGTGTAGACGAGAGTTTTTATTGAAAGTGAATTGTTGGAGCTTAACTGCAAAAAGGACAACATTTGCGAATGGTAGTATTACACATGATATTTTAGATAAGGTTTACTCATACTATATGAAGAATAAAAAAATACCTTCGACTAAAATAGTTAAAGATTGGTGTAATTCTTATGATAAAGATCATCCTGACTGGTTACCAGAAGATAAACAAGATCTTGCTCCACTTTATAAAATTATCGCATTTACTATATGTACAGAATACATACGATTTTATCGTAAGAAAGATTTTATTCCAAATAGAATTACTGGAGCAGAAGTTGAGTTTTGTGTAGTATGGAAAGGTTTCAAATTACGAGGAAAAAGAGATTTACGTTTTCAAATGCAGCCTGGGGTAAATTGGCAAATGGAAACGAAAACAATGGCTCGTATCGAACCGGATGCAATCAGAGAGATGTTGACTTTTAATTTTCAGAATTTATTTTATGTACATTGTGAAGAAGTAGAATTTGGCGAACCTGTTCATGGTGTATTGTATAATGTTATTCGTAATCCAGGGACAAAACTTCACGCTGGAGAAAGTATAATACAGTATGCAAATCGCCTACGACGGGAAATACGTAAAAATCAATCTTATTATTTTCTAAGATTCCAACAACCATATACAGATGAGGATAAAAAACAGTTTCGTAAAGAATTGCTTTACAAACTCAGAGAGGTAGATGCTTTGCTTAAGCATAGATTATACCCATGGAAAAATGAGAAAAATTGTGTTAGTAGGTTTAAATGTTCTTATTTACCAGCTTGTTCTTGTGGTAAGTTAATCGGATACGGACAATATAAAAGACTTATGTCTGAATTGGAGGAACAATGACTTTACTAAAAGAAATTACGTTGATCGTTGCTGTCGATGAAGGTTCAATGGATGATCAAGAGATAATTGACTTTTTGAGTAGTGGATTGTCAAGTAAGAATTGTTTATGTGTTCGAAAGATATTGATTAAAGAAAAATTAGGATTGAATGAAAAAACAGATGTAGGAAAATATGTTTATCAAGGAGATGGTAGTTATCGATTGTATACCGGTGAAGAACGTGGATGGATTCTTTGTGATGATTATTTAAGTATGTTAGAAGAACTTAATAAGTTAGAGGAGATGAAAGATGGCATTGAAAGTAAAAATTGATAAATATGTTCTACCGACGGAATTAACAGAACCATGTACGGAATTACTTGACTATTCATTTTTAATCTATGGTCGAAAAGGTATTGGAAAAACTACATTGGCAGCAAGATTTCCAAATGCTTTACATTTTATGTTTGAACCTGGAGGAAAGGCTTTACGGATACATAAACTACCAGTTAAGGGGGATTGCTTTGATGATTGGAACGACGTTTTAGGTTATTTACGAGCGTTAAAGAATAAAAGGAAAATATTTAAAACTGCTATCTGGGATACTGGAAATAAAGCGTATGATTTGCATCTTGATTGGTGTGTTATGAATAAACTTGATGGAGTTCATCCTGGGAAAATAAAAGATTATGGTGCATCTTGGCAAGTGTTGTCGCATAGTTTTGAAGATGCACATGTTAAGATTGCGGCGATGGGGATGGGTTTCGTTTGTATAGCACATGAAAAGTTTAAAGATTTTGCAGGAAGCGATGGTAAGGTGTACACTCGGGTACAACCTCGTTTTTCCAGTGGTGGGAATGAGTTCTATGAAGGAGTTATTGATCTTATTGGACATTATGATTATGAAGGTAACGATCGATATTTACAGATACGTGGAGATGAGTTTACAACTGCAAAATGTAGAATTGAAGGACATTTTCTAACTCCAACAGGAATAAAAATTTGGGATGAGATTGAAAGCCTTGCAGATGATGGATCTATTCTTGGAGCAGTATGGTATCAAGATCATATGGAAGAATTAAGTAATCAACTTGCAGATCATTATATTTATCGTATACCAATGGGAAATACTCCCATGCAAGCGTATTTTAATTTTGTACGAGCCTTTAAAAATCAACAGACTAAAACATATAAAGAACAATTTATATCGAAGGAGGTAAGGAATAATGCTAAAATAAACAAAAAGTCGAAAGTTAAGAAAAAGTTTCGTGTATTAAACAGTAAATAAATATCTACTCAAATTGTAGATATATCTATCAACATATTACAAAGGAGATTCGCTATGGCGAAGACAAAAGGTTCCAAATGGGGAGCAAAATTAAAATCAATGAGTGCAGGATGGAAAGAATCTGAGGATCGCTATAATGAGATCTTTGGCGGTCGTGATATCCCGGATGATACTTATCTTGTAAAGTTGCAAGATATTTTCTTGGATGAATTGGGAGAGCATACAATAATCAAACGGGAACATGTCGTCATAGAAGGGGAGCACAAAGGGATTGTACTTCGTGATAATCTATTTCTGTCAAATGATACAGGTTGCGCTTTTGCAAGACGGTATCTTAAAATGGTTGGCGTGGATGTTCCTGAAAAGATTGAAGATCTCGAAGATACTCTTGTCAATTTGAAAGAGCTTGCTCCTATTTGTAAAGTCCGTGTAAAGACTGATGCAAAAGGATACAAAAATGTTGATGTAGTATCTGTCGTTGATGATGACGATGACGATGATGATAGTACAACACAAGATGTTGATCTTGAAACAATGGATAAAACGGATCTTCGTGTATTCGTCAAGGATAATGATATCGAAATCGAAAATTATCGTAAAATGGATGAAGACACTTTACGAAAAGCTATTGCAGAGGCTATCGGTAATACAGGGGATGGTAAAGATAATGATGATGATTCTGGTTCTGTCGCTGTTGATTTTGATGAAATGGATCTTGACGAAATGAAGGAATTCGTTGAGGAAAATGATATTGATCCTGTCGATGATCTTGGTTTTAAAAATGCTATTAAGTATAAAAAGGTGAGTGAAGATGATCTTCGGGAAGCACTTGAAACTTATGTCAAATCAATGAATAATTCGAATTCATCGGAGGAAGATGATGAGTTACTTGAAGAGGCAAAAGTGTTCTGCGGTTCTTGGGATATTGATATTGACGATGGAGCAGATCTTGACGATATCAAGTCAGCTATCGAAAAACGTGGGACCAAAAAACCATTTCCTCAAAAAGAATTGGATGAAGATGAAATTCTTGTACTCGGAAAATTTGGCTTTTCAAATCTTATAAAAGCGAAAGCAAAAGCCAAAAAGTAAAGATAATAAATAATTCACATTTAACAATAAGGTAAAACAGAGTATCTCATGGTACTCTGTTTATTTTTATTCTATTTCGAGGAATTAATGATTGCTCTCACAAGAACAAAGTCTGTTACTGCAAGATTATTGAATAAATGGTATTTTCAATATATGCGGACAGATAGTGTGGTTTCTTTTGATATAGAAACTACAGGATTAGATTCATCCATTGCAAAAATATTTAGCTTTTGTATAGGACATATAGATGGTACAAGCGAAGTATATCGTCTTGATACGTCTCATAAATTAAAAAATAGACAAGGTTGGATTCGATTACAACAGATATTTGATGATATTACTATCGGTAAAATAGCACATAACTATAAATTTGAATATAAATTTCTTATTGCTGCAGGAATTAAAATACCCAATGGGACTATCTGGCATGATACGATGTTAATGTCCAGAATACTACGAAATCTTGCACCTTCACATAAGTTAGATTATCTATGCTGGGAAATAGGTGGGTATGAGATTGATACTCCATTGGGTACTTTTGGATCACGTGAAATAGATGCGAAAGTTCAGAAACAGGCTGAATCCCGTGGTAATCGTTATGATAGAGTTGACAAAGAGTTAATGTATTACTATCAGATTGCAGATGCTGAAAGACCAATATTGCTTTATCTTGCGTGGATAGATACATTTCGTAAAGATCAAAAACTTTACAAAGATTATATAAATGAAATATTGACAACAGCTACAACTGCACTTATGGAAAATGTTGGAGTTACCCTGGATTGGAAGAATGCCAACGAATTAGTTGAAGATTTAGAAACCAAATTGGATAAAGTATTGGCGGAGAGTTTTAAGTACTTTGGAGAATACATAAATCTAAATAGTGATAACAAGGTAAGACGATTATTGTACAAAAGATATTGTCTTCCAGTGATTGCTAAAACTAAAAGTCATTTACCGGCAACAGATAAAACGACAATTATTGATCTTGCAAAGCAATATCCATTATATAAAAAACCATTACATTTAATTTTAAAAACAAGAGCATACACGAATGCTTTAAGTATGCTTCAAGGATATATGGATCGTGCAGATGAACAGGGTACTATACATCCAACAATTAATAGTTGTCAAGCAAGAACTCATCGGCAATCCGGTGAAAATCCAAATATGCAGAATGTATCTAAAGGGATACAAGATCCGGAAAAGAATCCATATCCAGTTCTGATGAGGAATGTATTCCGTACACCAATTGGATACTTTCTATGTCTTGGTGATTATGCTGGAATTGAAATGCGTTTAATAGTAGAACTTGCTGGGAGTCGACGATTGATTGATGCAATTGCGAGAGGAGAAAATCTTCATGTGATCGCTTGTAAATTATTTTATGGTGAATTATTCAAAAGCAAAAAGGAGAATCCAAATCTCTATCAATTCGGCAAAAATGCACATTTTGCTCTTGGATATGGTGCAGGTTTTCATAAACTTGCAAAAGTACTTGGAATTCCAGTTGAAGAAGGGATGAATGGATTATTAAGATATAGAGAGGAGTATCCAGAAATTGCGTACTTAAATCGTAATATTGCAGAGACTATTAAAAATCAAGGATATATTGTTTCTCCTTTTGGAAATAAATTATATGTACCAGTACAGAAAGCATACAGTGGATTAAATTATTTGATTCAATGTACAGCTGCGAAAATCTTAAAACGTGCAGAAGTAACAATGACAAAATATTTTGAGGAACAATGGGATAATCGTGTTCGTTTAATGATGGTTATTCATGATGAGGTATTACTAAAATTTGAAAGAGGATTAATACCTTATAGAGATCAAATATTATATGATACATCAAGGTTAATGTGTGATATGCCAGAGATAAAAATACCACTTGACGTTGAATGGAAAAAGACAACTTCAATTTGGGAACGTGCGAAATCTTTTAAGCTTGACGTATCAAAAGATTGGGTAGATAAATATGATTTGCGAATGGCAGCTTAAAGAAAGGACAAATTATGATTAGAAATACTTTTTATATAATTTGTATTTTTACATTTGGGATCGTTATTGGGTATACAAAAGAATCTTTACAGTTACCTTTTATTGCTGTCTATTCTCTTTTAATTGGATTTTTATATGTTAATTATTTGTTCTTAAAAAATTTTAATATTAACAAGAGTGAAAAGAAAAAAGAAAATGATCAAGAATATTTAATAATTAATTTTAGAAATGAAGCTTTTTTAAAAAGATTCAATAGATTAAAAGAATTAACAAATGGATTACCAATAGAAATTATTGATTATATAGAATTGAATGCTCCTGGAATGGATGAATTGGATGATCAAGTTTTAATCGAAGACTTTTTTGATACGATTATAAAGTAGTAAGGTTTGAAATCATGGATAAATGGAAATCTAAAGGTTTACAAGATAAAATGAACTTCGGTAAATATAAGGATTGTCGTCTTGAATTTTGTATTTCGAATATGCCGGAATATGTAGAATGGGTGATCGGAAAAGGTTTCTTAAATATTGATAAAGAGGCAAAGGAGGCATTAGATGTTTCGTTACAAATTTATCGTGAAAATAAAGATATTGGTACTCGTGTGCATCGACGTTATGAAGATCGTACTGAAGATCTTTATAGACGTTTTACAAGATACGGATAATATGATAAAGATAGAAAATATGATAGATAAAATTATGTGTAAATCAAAAACTAAATCTGTAAAGATTCCAAGAGATAGTATATATTCTAATGTAAAGCGGATGGGATTAAATGAAAATGATCAGATTAGAGCAAGTAGTTTCTTACTAAAAGGTTATACTATCCGTCCTCATATTTTGTATTATAATTATTTTAATAAACATTATCAAATGACAATCCACGATACTAAAACAATTCTTATCGCATGGAATTTTGATCGATCATTATATAATAAAATTTTATCTAAAAAGAGGAGGAGAGGTGAATGAGTAATAGTAAACTTAAACGAAATGAATTAATCGGTCGTATAGTATTACTTTCGAGAATACCTCCAGGAAAAAATTCAGATGGATACTTTACGAAAGAGCAGTTAAAAGCATTATATTTATGGATGATGGAGCAGAATCAGCAAATTGATACTCTAAGTAAACAAATACAAGCGATAGCGGAAAGGGTCCTTACAAATGGCAAATCGCTTCCAACATCCGAATCTGAAGGTTTTTAAACAATATGGTTTTATTCCTCAAGGAGAGTCGGGCGGAACACAAGTTGTCGGTAGGTGTCCTTTTTGTGGAGCAAATAAAAAATTTTTTGTTAAACCTGAAAGTAAAGGTTGGGATTGCAAAGTTTGCATGCGAAAAGGTGGATACCAAATGTTTCTTCAACAGATGGTTAAACATTGTCAAAAAAATTTTAAAGGTGAAGTTGTACTAAAACTTGTAAAGTCTCGTGGTTTGAAAGAAAATACATTTCGTTCTCATGGAGTAGGATATAATCCATTAACAAAAAGCTATATAATACCAGTATGGGATAAGGATAAAGAAACATTATTAAACATTCGTATATATAAAAATGGTATACTTGCCAATACGCAAGGAACAAAAGCTACATTATTCGGTTTACAAGATACTTCAAGAAATTTCAAAACTATTTGGCTCGTTGAAGGAGAATGGGACAGAATGGCAATGTGGGAAATATTGAAGGATACCGAACTTGATCAAGATACGATTACTCTTGCTGTACCTGGAGCTGGAGTTTTCAGAAGTGACTGGCAATTCTACTTTATGGGAAAGATAGTTCATGTATGCTACGATAATGATTATGATAAAGAAGTTAAAGGAATATTCCGTATTGGGGCTGGAAAGATTGGTAGTCGTAAAGTAAAGGACAACCTTAATGGTGTCGCTAAAATTTTAGATTTTGTAAACTGGCCGAGTCACTGGGAAGATGGATTTGATTTAAGAGATTTTTATACAGTCAAGCGTAAATGTAACGCTGAAAAAGCGCTTCGTGGTATTGTCAAAATGCTACGAACTACACCGATGGTAATTGAATATCCTCCAGGGCAAGAGCCAGATAAAAATGAAAATGAAATAGGTTTTCCTACTCTTAAATTTGATGGAAAAGGTGTTAAACCAAAAGATATATACGTTGAATGGAGAAAATGGTTAGAAATACCGAATACAGATTGCATTGACGTATTATATGGAATGATAGTTGGAAATCGATTCTCTAATGATCCAATATGGTTATTTTTTGTCGGTGCATCTGGAAGTATGAAGTCAGATATCGTAATGGCAGTTGATGGATGGGATGAGATTGTATCTATATCCAGCTTGACACCTAATACTTTAATATCTGGTTCTGCAACTGGGAATAAAGATCCAAGTCTGGTTCCTAAAATAAATGGTAAGATATTAGCGATTAAAGATTTTACAACTATTTTACAGATGCAGCAACAATCTCTTGAAGCTATTATGGGACAACTTCGGGATGCTTTTGATGGTAAATGTGCGAAACCATTCGGTACTGGAGTTATGCGAGTTTACGAAAGTAAGTTTGGATTATTAAGTGGAGTTACCGCTGCGGTAGAACAATTTCTTGAAGGTGGAACCGCGATGGGTGAAAGATTTTTGACTTATCCTCTTGTAAATTATGATACTTTTGCAAGTTTAAGTCCTATACTCGATAGAGTAATAGATAATACTTTGAATCATAGTAAAAATGAAATGCGGGATGCTTTGCAATCGCTAAGTAGAGATGTATTAAATTATGATTTTGGGTCTAATATCAATGTTGATATTACCTATCGTGAAAAAATAAAAGCTCTTTGTTTTTGGATTTCAAGAATGAGAGGTTCTGTTACAAGAGATAAATTTAGAAGAGATATTACTCATAGACCGTATATTGAGTATCCAACACGATTAGTATCTCAATTCATTTCACTTTCTGCTGGTATTACGTTATTTCGTGGTAAGACTGAATTGTCAACCAGTGAATACAATATAATGAAAGATATCGCTCATGGTTCCGCACCTTATCATTTAGAAAGTATTGTTCGAAATATATGGCAAGAAGATCCAAAGGGTAGATTTAAAACTGAAGATTTAGAGACTTGGTTGCGCTTGCCTTGGGAAACTGTACATCGTTTCGCAGAGAATCTTGTACAATTAGGAATGTTAAGAAAAAGTACAAAACAAGGACATCGTATAGATGCAGATTATTATCTATCAAAAGATGCAATCTATTGTATAAATATTGCGGAAATTTATAAACTAAATTAATAAAGGAGTGTATCGTGAGTAAATTTAAAATTAATCGAAATGTGAATGCAAATGTAAAAAAACCACTTCCGATAATTCGTACGGAATGGGTAGATTTTAATGAAGTAAAATTATGGAGTGGGAATCCACGTCGTAATGATAAAGCCGTTAAAGATTTAGCTTTATTACTTGTACAATATGGTCAACGGACTCCACTCTCAGTATGGGAAAAAAATTATGTTATTTACAAAGGAAATACTACTTATAAAGCTCTTAAGTATCTTGTAAATATGCCAAGTAGTCAGTTTACAAAGTTAATCGAAAAGCATAAAATAAAAAATCCATATAAACCTGAAAAGGTATTTATTGCCGTAATGAATTTTACGAATAAAAGGGAAGCTGAATTGTATGGAATGAGCGATAATAAATCGGGCGAATGGTCCGATTGGGATGATGAATTACTTGCACAATTAACACAAGAGTATCTTAAAGATGTTGATACTAAAAATGCTTTTGTAATGACAGGATTTAAAGATAGAGAATTAAGTGAGTTAATGTATTCAACAGGGGAGCTTCCACCTGAATTGAAAAAGGTTGATTTAATAGGGACTGCCGATTCACTTAAAGCAGATTACTGTATTATTGAAATGCCAAATAAGAAAACTCGTTTACAATTTATGGAAGCGATAGGTGTGGATCATTTTCGTAATCGTGTTATTACATTTGAAAACCTTGAACCGATACTGGATTCTGATTTTGTTTTTAAAATGTCTAATACTGATGTTGGAGAAGTGACATACACTCCACAGAAACGTAATAAAGAGAAAAAAGTTGAGAGTAAACAAAAGAAACATTTTAAATTTAAGGTAAAAAGCAAATGAGTGAAGAAATATATCTTGGAGAAGTTGACATTAGACGCCTTGAAGATCTTCGTAATAGTTTAGATGAATTAATACTATCTTCAATAGAAAATACAAAAGCTATTAATTTGTTAATTAAAAAATTGGAGGAGATAAAATGCGGATAGGTGTTTTACATTTCATGAATGTACGAGGTAGAATATCAAGTGTAGCATCTACTCGTATCGCTTGGTTTGTATATAAAAAGTTATTATATTTAGGTGAAGATGTTGTATTGGTAGATAGTAATTCTTATATGAAATATAAACGGGAGTACTTTGATGTATTGTTGATAGTTAATAGTGTCTTTCGTTTTTGTA
>Ga0114922_10006272_pt1 | contig 10938 bp, 6 predicted proteins | sample AartaG_FD_100975 | JGI IMG/M metagenome (GOLD analysis project Ga0114922, IMG submission 100975) | Deep subsurface microbial communities from Aarhus Bay to uncover new lineages of life (NeLLi) - Aarhus_00045 metaG | ecosystem: Environmental > Aquatic > Marine > Oceanic > Sediment | place: Aarhus...
AACTACGACGCATTCGTTCGGTTCAAGTTCCATATCCGGAAAAGTGAAATTGATTCCTTCAGTGAATCTTACGAGATTTAGATTTAGTGTGTCAGGTCCGATGTTTTCCAGCTCAATGAATTCGGCGTTTGGGTCGTCGGTGTTCTTCGGATGGTACATAATCTCTGTGATGCGCAGGTCATCTTTGACCGGGCCGATGGCAAATATCGCCTCGTTAAGAGCGCTCCATGTGCCGCCATACAGGACACGCGCCTTAACGTGCGTGCTCTTGCTCAATGTGATGAGCCCGGCATAGGGCGTTCCGACGGCATTCCCGGTCAAAGGCTCACGCGGGTCGGAGCCATTGATGGTGTAGTAGATATAGCTTGAGCCGACGGGAGCGCTCATTGTCAGGTTAAAGTTCTTGGAGACTGACCCACCTTGCTGGTTGAACGACGGGGCAACAACGCTCGGATAGAGCGGAGCGACCGCACCACCGTCCCAGAGAGTTGTAATCTTAAGCTGATTTACGATAATCCCGGAACGGGAGGGGAAGAAACCGCCGACTTCGTTATTGATAGCGCTCTGCCAGGTATCCTTGTTGAGCGTGGCACTGCCCCATCGTGCCGACTCTGCGATAATCGCCATATTGATTTGTTCGGCACGGGCCTGGAAACGCCCAATGGCCGCGTCCGCCGTCAACAGGCCGCCGTTAAACAGGTGCTTGTGTGCGTGGTCAGCAAAGCGAAGCCGGTACTCGGGGATGAGCATCAACCTCTGATGAATCCACTGCGGGTTGCTGTAGAAGAACTGGTCGCCGCACGTAAAAGGGCCGGTTCGGCTCATAAGGCCCCTTGACATAATATGCTCTGCGTCGTGAACGAAGTGGCGGAATCCTTCTTCGCCGTTTTGGTTGCGGACGCAGTACCAGTTATTAACCCTGGTGTTGCCCAAGAAGTTGGATATCGGTGCGTCACGGTCGCCGTCGTAGAAGACCATAATCATATAGTCGATGAGGTTGTCCACATCGAGCAGGACCGGATAACTCGGATTTCGCGTACCATTCGAGTTCAGCCCCTGCATCTGAAGGTAGAGGTTCAATCGCTGAGAGTCCGAAGCGCCTGGGAGGTTATTGGTGAGATTCCATAGGTCCTGCCAGTAATCGAGGGTACCGTCGGTGGCCTCTATCCCGTAACCGCCATTCGGACCGGTAGCCTTGACGCAGTCCCATTCCTCTCTATCGCCGCCGAAATAAGATGCGCCATACGCCGCCTCGGGGCGTTCCTGGGTTTGGAAGATGCCCCAATACTGGCCGTTAATATAAAGGTGATAATATCGGCTGCGTGTGGAAGCCTGGCCCATCAGCCCCTGGGTGTCGCGGGCCCAGACGTCCCGACACATAGTATTTGTGGAGTCGTTGTTGAAGCTCCAGGAGTAATTCTGAGCGGTGCGGAGGTCGACCTTGTCGAAGGCATCCACGCCTTCGTCACCAAAAAGCGGATAATTGAGCTTGCCGTCCCCATATATGCTGCGGAAGAAAAGACGGAAGGCGTGCTTAGGGTTGCCGCCGCTGCGGCTGGCACCTCCACGGATTCTCAGGCCTGCGTTGACCTGGAAACCGCCGCGCATATCAGCGGACAGCACCCCTCCCTGACCGTCAGGTGCCTTCACCAGGTCAGGAAATCCCGGGCCCTGGGGGTTGGGAGGATAAATCAGCTCCAGCGACGTAGGCCGTTCCCAATATTCGCCGTGGCCGCCTGCGTTGACGTAAATGCCGCTCGAGGGGTCGAAAAGGTTGAACAAGTCGGTAACAATGGACATCGTGGGGATTGCCACCAAAGCGCCCTTGAGCTGAGGTCCCCAAACAAGATTATTGACAATGGAGGTATCCATACCGTACTCCATTTTCTGGCCGTTGATGCCACTCGGCGGCCAGCCTGGGGGAACCTCACCGTAAGGCGACTGGGTAACGACGTCATCGAGAAAGATGTAGGTGTGGGTCTCGACATCGGAGTCCAGCCAGCCCGGTTTGCCCGCAACGGCACGAAGAGTGGTAGTCTCATTCACATCGAACGGACCAGTGTAAGGATTCCCATGCATCATAGTGGGCCGTGAACCATCGAGGGTATAATATATTTCAGCGTCATCAGTCCCAGTGGACAGGGTTAACTGGAACGGGTCCTCATAGAAACCACGGCTTTCACTGAACCAAACATCGCCAACAACACCCTCTGCACCAGAAATGTTGGGCTTGCGAGGTGTCGCCGTGGTGAAGTACTGCGGGACACTCATGTTGCTGGCAGCGTTCAGCTCAGGCAGAATCAGGAAATTAGTGTCGTCAGCGTTATCGTTGAGTCCGTGAATGGCCAGTACGTTCTTACCTGCTTGCAACGCTTGAGCAGAAGCCATGATATTAATCGCCTCGAAGACCGAAGCGTCCCCAATCGGACGATTAGCATCAGCCGTCGAGTCCCACTGCACTGAATCCGGGGCATTACAACTGGCAACTTCCTGGCCGTTGATGTATGCCACAAACCCGTCCTCGTACTTCATCCGCAATGTTAACGTATCAAAGAGTTCCGGCTCCCCTAATTTGAGATTAAATTCGGTGCGCATCCAGAGTGAGGCATTGATGCCGAGCATATCGTCCTTCAGTTGGGAGTCACCGCCGCTGAAGCCTCCCTCAAGCTTGAACACATCAAAAGAATACGCCTTACGACCATCGGTGCTACTTGGGTCGGCCTCGGCGCGGACCGTGAAGCTGCCATCGTCTGCTGTAATGGACGTCCAGCGTGCAACATAACCTTCGTTGTAATTATCACCGGTGTTGAACTGCACCTTGCTTTCAGCAAGGACATCCACGCCGCTGGTGCTTGCATTTGTGTAGGTATCAGCGCCGGTAAGTGTATAGTTCGTCCACCGGCCGGTGTAACTGCAGCGAGCGGCGGACGTGGCAAATGTGTACTCCGTAGCCGGATCCAAGCCGGTGAACGTCAGGTCGACCCACCAGCCGGTACTGCCGTAATAAATCACGCCGGTCATGTCCGCTATCGTACCGAATGTATCGTAGGCATCGGTGCCTACGGCGCAGTCACTTCCGCCATTACCGGGGTCCGGCTGCCAGGTTACACCGCCACTCTGTGTCAGCGTTACGCGCAGACCCATGTCCTCACCGGTCGCCTGGTCTATCAACAGCCCGGATGTCGGACCACCATACCCGCCACCAACACCATAGGTTGTAACGTTGTCGCCGATGTACTGGTCGCTGCTGCGATACACACAGTCGTTATAGGCGACCCTCGGCGTACCCCCAAAGCCAAAGCCAAGACCGGTCTTCCCGGTCTCCCATCCTGGGTCATTAAAGTCAACAGCAGTCCAATCCGTGCCCAGAGTCGCATCACTACTTGTGGGCACGTGATAAGAAGCGGTCGTACCAATGGGGACGAGTGTCTTGGCGTATTGTGTCAGGCCGTACGAGATATCGGTTAACTGTCTGGGAAATTCCGGTGCGTATTCGTGGATGGCGGTATTGCCGTCAGGCGCCACCAACGCCAGATATTCCCCGTCCATGTTGAGTTCAAAGTTGGTGTGATAGTAACCTGCGGGGTCACGATATGGGTAATTATCAGGGTTGTCCTCTTCCGTCTTCTCCGAGGCAAAGATAATCAGGAACTCACCGGACTTAATCTCGTTTCCATCGGGGAATTTCCACTTGTCCCTGTCATCATTACTGTCGGTCAGGTACCAGCCATCCAGACTAACAGTTTCGCCGGTCGGATTGTAAATCTCGAGCCAGTCGGAGGATTCGCCGTTTCCGTCGAGGAGTTCACCTTCTTCCAACGGCTCCTCGCTGGCGTTGCTCGCCATAAACTCGCTGATTACCAGGTGTGGTTCCTCTACCTTCCAGTCCTTTGCCAGGAGGGCAAAATCAACCATATTTACCCCATTGGCGTCATCCATGTCGGCAATGCAATCAAGAACGTGGCAGTCCGGATTCAACCACTGCAGGACAAACATCCGCAGGTCTTTGAAATCAACCTTGTAGTCCCTATTCAAATCACCTACGAGCTTGGGCTGGGCACCAATCAAACCGGCCAAAAAGGCTATCAATACTACTGACAGCAACAACATTTTTACGACTCGACCGAGCTCACCAAAGCCAGATTTAAGCATCTTTTTATCCTTCCTCACTGATGTTTTAGGCCAATAATCGCGGTTTTATCTTTGCAGATTCCCATTTTGCGAGCCCCGTTAGAAATTGCCGTCTTACTTCTAACAGGCTGCGACCTATCGCAAAACGGAGGCCCTGCAACCTTTGGGCCTTAAAGTCGCGATTGTCGAACACTTGAATTTAACCCATTTTAACATATTTAGAAGGGCTAAATCAATCTTTTTTTACTTAAAAAACCGTCCCAAAAATTGTGGGTACGGACTAACACCATTTTTGTCGTGTAAAATGGCTGGCTATACCCGTTCCGTGAAATTCTGGGACAGCCAGGAAACCGTTGGCAGTCCCGAATTTCAGTTACCATTTTTCTAACGGGGTTGACCGAAACTTCGCTTTAGTGTAGGATGTTGAAACGAAAAATCGTCTCTTTATTACTATTGGGTACAATGTTAGCTAACCGAGCCTTAACTTTTTTGTTTGTTCTTCCTATCTTTCTTGTATCTTTGACTATTCACGAATATGCGCATGCCTGGATGGCCTACAGATATGGCGATGATACAGCCAGGAGAATGGGACGTTTAACTCTAAATCCCCTTGCGCATATCAGTCTGTTCGGGACAATTATTCTACCGTTTCTCGTACGTTTCGGCTGGGCAAAACCCATACCCGTCAACTTTTCGATTCTTACCAAAAAGCAAATCTTTAAGGTAGCAGCCGCCGGCCCTCTTGCAAATATAATGCTGGTTCTTATTCTAACCGGAGCTTTCCACCTCTTCAGCTTGGATGCAATACCACTCCTGGGTGATTTTGTATTGCTGGCTATACTTTTAAATATTATCTTAGCTGTGTTTAACCTAATTCCGGTACCGCCATTAGACGGCTCACGTTTAGTCTATGCCATATTGAAATCTCCAAAGGCAGCTAACGCGTATAATAAGTTCGCTCGCTACGGGATATTTATCCTTATAGCATTTTTGCTGCTCGGAGGATTGCGAACGGTTATACAGCCTTTGCTCAAACTGTTTTGTGCTTTACTTGGGCTGCCTCCTGACCTGCTTAGCGGATAAAAACAGATGGTCAAACAATCAAAACCAATATGCAAAGAGAGGATGAAATTGTGATAAAGTCAAAGAAGGAATTTCTCGGCCAACGAGGAAGTGTGGATGTCGGCAAGCTTGTTGGTATTGTCATATCCCTTATTATCCTTGGCCTTTTTTGCTTTGCGGCTTGGTGGGTTATCAAAAGTACGTCAGATGCAGGCAGTCAGTATGGTGAGGCGTTGGTAGATACAAAACGCAAGGCCCTGGCCTTACAGTGCCAACTCAATCTGCGTTCTATCTGGCAGAACTTACGAATGTATGCAGCCGACAATGAGAGCTTTCCACCATCCTTGGAAGCCTTGGTACAATGGGGAGCAGACCCACAACTATTGCGCTGTCCGGCTCCGGATGGACAGGAATACGTTTATATCCCCGGCCAGGATGAGGACTCCTCCGGCAAAAACGTTTTAGTGTACGAAGCCAACGCCGCTCACGATGGACGCTGTAACCTACTACGACTGGACGGGCAGATTGAGCTGCTTACTGCCGACCAGGTGCAAGCTGAGGCAGCCAAAACGCGAGTCAGACTCAGGGACAGACGTTGAAAACCTAATTGTTGTACATTAAAATTGACAGATGAGAAATGAAGGCAATGATACTCAAAAAAGCTGCTCCGATTGAACAAAAGCCTTTAGAACTGGAGGACTTGCCAATTCCTCAGCCCGGCCCCAAACAAATTCGGGTAAAAATCTCGGCTTGTGGCGTTTGCCATACCGAACTTGATGAAATTGAAGGAAGGCTGCAAGCGAAATTACCGATAATTTTGGGCCACGAGATTGTTGGAAGAGTGGAAAGTCTGGGTTCCGAAGCAGCTAAATATAAATTAGGAGACCGTGTGGGAATTGCGTGGATAAATTCCGCCTGCGGAAAATGCTATTTTTGCCGGGAGGGAAATGAAAATCTATGCGCAGAGTTTCAGGGTACAGGCTGTCACGCAAATGGTGGCTATGGTGAATACACTGTTGTCTCAGAGGATTTTGCCTATTCAATTCCCGCCAGGTTTTCCGACTCGGAAGCAGCTCCTCTTTTGTGTGCCGGGGCAATTGGCTACAGAGCTCTGAAACTGGCCAACCTGCAAGACGGTCAAACTCTTGGTCTATTTGGTTTTGGGGCTTCGGCACATATTGTCATTCAGACAGCCAAAAACAAATATCCGAACTGCAAGGTCTTTGTCTTCACCAGACCACAGCAGAAAGAGCATCAAAACTTGGCCAGAAAATTGGGTGCTGACTGGGTTGGAGCAACCGGAGACACTCCACCGGAGAAACCGGCCTGCGCAATTGATTTTACACCTGCCTGGAAACCGGTAGTCGAAGCTATGAGAGTCCTGGAAAAAGGAGGGAGGCTGGTTATAAATGCAATCCGAAAGGAAGAAAGCGATAAAGAAACTCTGCTGAAATTAGATTACCCAGCTCATCTCTGGCTGGAAAAAGAAATAAAAAGTGTAGCCAATATTACCAAAACAGATGCTGAAGATTTTCTACCTTTGGCGGCTGAAATTCCGATTGTCCCCGAAGTTCAGGAGTTTGATTTGGAAGAAGCTAACGAGGCCCTGATTTTACTTAAGCAGGGAAAAATCCAGGGAGCAGGCGTTTTAAAAATGTCCAGGTAAAAATTAAAAGCAGGAATACCCATTCCCATTCTTTGCTCTCCTATGGAGTCCCTATGGACAAACCTTAATCAAGAGTGGAGATTCAAAAGAAAATAGAAAGGAAATAAAGCGATGGGAATCAAACTTTACAAAGAACCTGAACTTAACACTCCGATTATGCTTTGTGGTTGGCCGGGGATTGGAAACATTGGAATAAGTGCGATAGATAATTTGAGAAGAGCGTTAAAAGCTCAGGAATTCGGTGAAATTGAACCCCTGGATTTCTTCGAGCCTCGAAAAGTCGTCATTGAAGGAGGTCTGTTGAAAGACCTTCAGTTCCCCAGCAGTAAATTTTACTTCCTGCGAATTAAAAATCAGGACTCAATATTTTTCATCGGCCAGGAGCAGCCGACCGAAGGAAGAACAAGGTATGCCGAAGGCAAAAAGGCATACAAAATAGCTAACTTGGTTCTGGATGTGGCGGAAAAATTTGGCTGCCGGAGAGTCTATACTTCCGGAGCAGCCGTAACTCAAATTCACCACACAGTAAAACCGAGAGTTTGGGCGGTGCCTAATAAGCAAAGCTTAATAAAGGAAGTAAAGGAATATGAAAATACCATTGTGATGTCTGAGATTGACCGAAGAAGCAGCCAGGGTACTATCGCCGGCTTGAACGGACTTTTGTTAGGTGTAGCCAGGAAAAGGGATTTGGAAGCTGTTTGTCTAATGGGTGAAATACCTTATTATCTGCAGGGAGCTCCCTGGCCCTATCCCAAAGGCTCAAAATCCGTTCTTGAGGTTCTGACCAAAATCCTGGATGTTGAGATCGACCTCAGTCAACTGGACGAATTAGCCAGAACGGTAGAGGAAAATATTGAAGAATTTTTGGAAAGCCTTTATAACGCAGAGGCAATACCTCCACAAGTAAAAGACGAGATTGAGAAGTTAAGGTATGCAAAGCCCGCTGAACCGGGACCAATAACTGAAGAAGAACAGAAAAAAATGATGGAACATATCGATGAGCTTTTCAAGGAAGGAGGTCCGCAAGATGAAAAGCACCTTTAGATTCTCCGAGCGACCCAAATTCGAAAATCCATCTCTGATTGTCGGTTGGGAACAGGATAATGGTAAACTAAGCCCAAAGGTGATTGAGTATTTGAATAAAAAGCTCAAGAGTAAAAGTTTTTGTGAAATTGAGCCGATGGACTTTTTCTCCTTAGCGGGAGTGGTAATTGAAAATGACGTCGCTCAGTTTCCAGAAGGTAAATTTTATTATAGCCAAAGAAATGACCTGGTGATATTTAAAAGCAATGAGCCTCGATTCGAGCGATACAGATTTTTGAATGCGATTGCAGATTTGGCTCAAAGTTACTGCAAGATAAAAGAGCTGTATACTATTAGTGCAACTTCGGCTCCAATTGCCCATACCAGCCCGCGACGGATATTTGCGGCTTTTAATCAACACCAAATCTCAGAATCGCTCCGAGGCTACGGGCTGAAAGATTTGAATTGGCAGGGGCCGCCGGCTATCAGCAGTTATCTTTTGTGGGTAGCTAAAAACAGAGGTATCCCCGGCGTGAGTCTCTGGCCGGAAATACCATTTTACCTGGCAGCGGGCGAAGATTTCCAGGCAATAAAGCTGACTCTTTCTTTTCTGGATAAGAAATTTAACCTGGGTCTGGATTTGGCAGAACTAGATGAGGAGATTAGGATTCAAAATATAAATATAGATCGGCTAAAAGAAGAAGATTCAGAAATTAATAAGTTAATAGGAATGTTGGAAAGCGAGCTTACTTTAAGCGAAGCCGAACAAGTGGAATTAACTATGAAGGTAACCGAACTCCTCGAAAAAAAAGGCTGAACAAGACCGAATAGAAAGAAGCAGCTTACTGTTACTCTTTCACCGAGTTGGGCTCGTTAGGCGGCTTTACTTCTTCAGGTTTCTTCTCATCCTCCACCAATTCTGATAGTTTCTTCGTCAGACTCTTCGCCTTATACTCAGCGATTTCATAAACCCACCCTTGCGTCTTCTGCGAGAATTCCTTTGCCTTATCCAAGGCGAGCAGCTTGGCTTCCTTATTCTTCAACTCTTCTTCAGACTCAACTCTCCTCTCCTTTTGAGGTATTTCACCCGTAAACTCTGCTTGACAACTCACATACGTCTTACCATCTTCTTGAGCAATTCCCAAGGTATAAACAGTCGAGTCCTTTAGTCTGCACGCAAATTGCTTATCGAAGGTCAAGTCGGATGATTTTCTCTTCACATCATCAAACCTCAGATTCGTCAAAGCGGTGAAAACACTATCACATTCACTGCTCTTGGCCTTTTTACCTGTGGGGATATTTTCCAACACTACATCTTTGCCATTCTCTTTTGCTTTCAGCGTATATTCACCACTGGAAGATTTGACCGTTACCGAGTTAATATCATCACGATTCACCGAAATAAGCTCTTGCTCTATGTAATCCATTGCCCCGCTTTTAATCCAGCCCATATTTGACGCCACGTAAACCTTATCGCTCGAGACCTTATCGCTCGAAACCAATCTAACGTAAGTGCCCTCGCCCAACTCCCTGGCTTTTCCCACAATAACGCCGGCGAGAACTGTTGAATCCGGCTCCGGGGTCAAAAACTTAACAACGCTGCGGGCCTTTTCCTCCGTTACTTCAAGGTCCTCGTGATATGCCGCTTCGTTTGTATACAACTCCGCTATCTTGATATCAAGACACGATGTTATCAGCTCATTTATTACGCTTGTAGTTGCCGGGTAATTGTCTTTGTTAGTAACCACAAAATTTTCTCCCCTGCGCTTCAGCGTCACTGTGTCTTTACCGGTTCCTAAAATGATGCTGCCTATTTGAGCCGGGTCAAGCCCCTGAATAAGATAAGCCGGCGCTTCCGGCTCCGTCCTGGGCCTGCTTGAGATGTGTGACTGAACCACAGCCCATATTACTGTCAAAACCGCAATAGTGCCTAATATCGTCAGGTTCTTGTTGCTCATTATGAAACTCTCCACTTGTATCTTGTCAAGCGTGTCTGCCTTCCGCTTAACATTTCATAAAATACGAATTAAGCGTCACTGGCGTGACTGATATAATGCCTCTTCTTTGCACTCCGATAGATACTCAAGACTATGGCAATCAGAAGTATTACAATCGGCGCTGTCAACATATTAACGTTCTGAAGCATATTACCCAAATGCTCAATCCTCTCGCGTCTCCTCATCTTAACGTTGCGCAATTCGCGCCGGGCCTGATGTATCTTCAATTCAAGGTCCTTTCTCTTCTGCAGGATCGAACTGCCTATAACCCCTTCTTCACCCTCTTTCGCTGAAGCCAGGATAGATTGTAACTCGCTCTGAAAGCCTGCAATTTGCAAGTTAATCTTCTCAACTTCTCCCCGTTCTTCTTCCTCTGCCTTTTCTTCTATTCTATCAATAACAGTAAATGGCCGCCTGAAGTTCCCCCGCGACCTGATTGAAATCAAATCGCTCGAACCACCCAAGTCGTCAATTACATTCAGCATTAAAGCCGCATTGTCTCCATTGGGAACCTTGCCAAAGACAAAAAAGTCCCGGTACGCCAGCGAATCACTTATAAAGTCAACGTCCGAAAAAACCACGACTGCACAATCTTCCTGGGCTTCTCTTAGACCGGCAATTCGCTTTTTGATTTTCTTTTTGTCATTTGGGTCCTTTGCTTGTTCCGAAGATGCCTCCTCACCGGACTCAACTTCAATCTCAATGCCTTCGGGAAAGCTACTCTTGAAACGACCCGTAACCAGATAAGCCATGTGCACGGGCTTGGCACCATCACCATCGACAAATTTGCTCATAAGACTCGAAGGATTCAGGAACATCAATTCATAGGGACTGGTAACTTTCCAGCTATTACCTCGATTGGTCGTCATAAGAAGCGGCGTCCGCTCAATCTCAGCGCTACTCTTTTGCTCATCTGAACCAGCAACTTCCCTCAGAACACCAGCGAATAAAATACTGACCTGGTTAAGCTCGGCCGTGATAACCTTCTCGCTGCTGAAACATTTCGAGCCGGGGGTCAGATTAAGAAAGCCAATGATTTTCTCTGGTCTTCGATTCCGG
>Ga0114922_10006273_pt1 | contig 10937 bp, 10 predicted proteins | sample AartaG_FD_100975 | JGI IMG/M metagenome (GOLD analysis project Ga0114922, IMG submission 100975) | Deep subsurface microbial communities from Aarhus Bay to uncover new lineages of life (NeLLi) - Aarhus_00045 metaG | ecosystem: Environmental > Aquatic > Marine > Oceanic > Sediment | place...
ATTTTCTTTTGGCAAGTTCCCATGGGGCAGTTACATCTATGTATTTGTTAATATGATTTATGAATTCCCAAATAGCCATCAGGGCCTTGTGGAACGTAAGGTCTTCCACAGCCTTCCGGTAATCTTGAACCGCCCTCTCAGCGTTGGCTCTGAAGCCGAAATCGAGATCTCTCTCTGTGCCGCCCTCTCCCTGTGGTACGATCCCTTTGAAGTATTTGTGGACCATGGTCAAGCTTCGGCTAAAGAGGTTCCCTAGGTCATTTGCCAGGTCGGAATTGAAGCGCTGAACGAAGGCCTCCTCGCTGAAATTCGAATCAAGGCCAAAGACCATCTCACGCATCAAAAAGTAGCGAAATGCGTCTGAGCCATACGCTTTTTTCAATTCAAGTGGGTCCACCACATTGCCAAGGCTTTTTGACATCTTGGCTTCGTCCACGTTCCAGTAGCCATGGACATTCAGGTGACGGTATAGCGGGATACCTGCTGCTTTTAACATGATTGGCCAGTATATCCCGTGTGGTTTGAGGATATCCTTGGCTATGAGGTGCTGGACAGTTGGCCAGAATTTCTTAAATGGCTTACCGTCCGGGTATCCCAGCGCAGAAATATAGTTCAGAAGGGCGTCGAACCAGACATAGGTGACAAATTGGTTATCAAAGGGAAGCGTGATACCCCACTGGAGCCTTGTTTTGGGACGGGATATACACAGATCCGCTAAGGGTTCGCGCAAAAAGGCGAGCACCTCGTTCCGATAACGCTCTGGCCGAATGAAATCCGGGTGTGTCTCGATGTGCTCCATAAGCCAGTCCTGGTATCGGCTCATCCTGAAAAAATAATTCGATTCCTTGATAACTTCAGGAATCGTTTTGTGGTCCGGGCATCTGCCATCCACCAGTTCGCGTTCTGTATAAAAACGTTCACACCCAAAACAGTATGCGCCTTCGTATTCGCTGAAGTAGATATCTCCTGCATCATAGATCTTCTGCAGGACTTCCTTGACTACCATGGCGTGGGCAGGGGCTGTTGTGCGTATGAAATAGTCATACTCTATGTCGAGTTCAGGCCACAGGGTTTTGAAAAGCTCAGTGATTTGGTCCACATAGACAAGTGGACTCAAGCCCTCCGCCCTGGCCGCCCGGACCACCTTGTCACCATGTTCATCGGTTCCTGTTAGAAAGTAGGTCTCCTGGCCGCACATCCGGTGGAATCGATTCAGGACATCGGCCACAATCGTGGAGTAAGCATGACCCAGGTGCGGCCGGGCATTCACGTAATAGATGGGGGTTGTAATGTAGAATAGTTTCACGCGTTTCTCTCCTCGATAATCTTGTCTAATCCCACATCAAGCTCATGTCCCTCGTCAGTCTTGATGGTGATCAGTTCTTTCAATACGTTTCGTCTGACAACCCTTCCGCACCCCATTTTAGTCCGGACGTACTTTCCGGAATCGGGGAATTCACTTTTGAGGTGGCAGTAGGTGTCATATTCGAATGCCAAACAGCACATAAGTCGTCCACACAAGCCTGAAATCTTGGTGGGATTCAGCAACATGCCCTGCTCTTTGGCCATTCGGATTGATACTGGTTCAAAGTCATTCATAAAGGCAGAACAGCACAGTACGTGGCCGCATCTTCCGATACCGCCGCACATCTTGGCTCGATTGCGCACTCCGATCTGGCGCAGTTCAATACGCACCCGGTAGGCCTTAACCAGCATCTTGACCAACTCTCGAAAGTCGACACGCGCATCGGCCGTGAAATAGAAAGTCAGCTTGGTTCCCTCGAACAGACTTCGCACAGACACGAGGTTCATTTCAAGCCCTAATTCATTGATACATTTCAGACAATATGTATGGGCTGACTTCTCTAACTCAACATTTTTCCTGTACTGGGCGATATCCTCATCGTTTGCTAAGCGATAGACCTTCCTTAGACGAATCTCGGACTCCTCCTCTCCAGCAGGCCTGGGAGGTGTGACTACCGTGCCAAACTCCAACCCGTGCTCGGCTTCCACAATTACATGACTGCCGCAGGAAAGTACAAAGAGGCCAGCATCAAAATTGCAGATCTTGTCTCCTGGCCTGATGCTTACGCCGACGATTTTACCCATAACTGTTCACTTTAGGCGCTTAGCGCCGCAACATCGACAAGATGTTGTCGATGTTTGTAACATATTGTTTATATAAATAATGATTAAATCCGAAATCCGAATATCGAAATTCGTACTGTTCTCAAGGCGTAAGCCGCAAACAATTTTCAAATTTTCAAAATTCAAATGACCAGAACAAGATTGCTGTCACATTGTTTTGAATTTTGTGCTTTGGTCATTCGTATTTGTTTCGTGCTTCGGATTTCGAGTTTCGAAATTAATAAAGTTTCCATTCGGTTCCAGCTTGCCCGTGTTAGGGCTTTAGGCACTTTAGTTCACTTCAATATACGCATCATCATCACCTCTAGGGCCAGCCGAGGATTTGAGTTCTGTGAAATGGCGGTTTGTGCCGCATGCACGGCCCCCACCTTTTCCAGGAGCTCGTTGACCGACGGCCCTTGCGATGCATACTCGATCTTGGTCATAAAGTCCTTATTAATGATCCTTTCAGGAGAGACCTTACACATGAGAACATCCCTGACCCATGTCATGATCATGTCCAGAGCATCGGCCAATCTATCTTTATCACGGGCTAAGGCATCGGCGAAGGCAAAAACAGGCTGAATCGATCTTATGGAAAGGGACGCAATTTGCTCAACGAGACGCGTGCGCCAATTGGTCCACTTTTCTTCATCTACCGACAGTGCCTTTCCCAAGCTTCCTTTGGTCGATACAGCAAGTGTTGTTGCCGTTTGTTTGTCAAGCCCCTGTAATTCCACAAGCACCTCAGTAACCTTTTCATACGGAATCGGCCTGAAGGCGATTTGCTGGCACCTGGAGACAATGGTGGGCAGCAGGTCTGTTGTCTGGCTTGCCGTGAGGATTGTGACCGTGCCCCTGGGCGGTTCCTCCAGGATCTTGAGAATAGCATTCGATGCTTCAAGGTTCATGGCCTGTGCGTCATTGATGATCACGATACGCCAGTTTCCCTCAAGGGGTGCAAATCTCAGTTGCCTGGACAGAGCCCTGACCTGGTCGATCTTGATAAAGGCACCCTCAGGCTTTATGGTAATCATGTCCGGATGGGCCCCGGAAATGACCTTGTGACACGAGTGACACTCTCCGCAGGCCGATACCCCTACAGGGCTCAAGCAGTTGAGAGCCATGCCCAAGGCATTGGCCGTTGTTTGCTTGCCAACCCCATCGATCCCTGTAAACAACATGGCGTGGGGAATGCTCCTTTTTTGAAGCATTTGGGTCAAGAACCGGATGGGGCGTTCCTGGCCAATGATAGATTCAAATTTCATCTCTCATTCCAGACAAACAATTTCAAATTCCTCGGATAACCAGTTTGATTTACAAGCATTTAGGGATTTGGGAATTGAGGGATTTAGGGATTGAGCGTTTTGAAATCCGCAATCCGCAATCCGCAATCCGCAATACTATAGATCCGCCTTGTTTTCAAACCACCACTCATCTGAAGCGGTATCCAGGATTTGCTTTGCCAGGGATTGACCGACGCCGGTTCGCAGCCGGCCCACCACATGCGGAAGCCACGCCTTGGGGCCATTGTTTCCTGCATCATGCAAGGCTTTCAGTTCCAGGACTAGTGCGAGCTGGTCTGCGTCGTGGGCAAGCTGGGCTTCCAGGGTCTCTGCCGCATTAAACTCTTTTATGAGATCGGCCACCGCCTTACCAAAGGGAAGATCCTCAGTAAGGTCACCAATAGCCAGGGATTCGTCCACCGCAAGGTACTTCTTTTGAACATAGTTAAGATCCCCGGTTCTGGCCTCGGTGAGATCGTGTATCAGGCACATCTGAAGGAGTTTAAGAGCGTCAGCGTCAGGGGCGATCTGTGAGATAACATAGCCGATAAACGTAGCAACGAAGCTATGCTCAGCCACTGATTCGTTACCCGATCCCAAGAAGTGAAACCCGGATCTGGGGATGTCTTTTAGAATCCTGGCCTCAAAAAGCAGATTTGCTATGGCTTTCATGATGTCCACTATATATACAATCTATACAATCCCGGCCACGAAGGCAACCGGAAAATGACTTGACACCCCAATGAACGTCATATAACTTCCACCCGAAATTGGTAACGGATCACGGGGGCCTCTCGCCCGCTCTCCCGATTGATCGGGATCGCTAGAGCTCACAGAGATCGCTGAGATGAAAATTTCTTGGTCTGATTTTTTGAGTGGGAAAAATCAGGCCAAATAATCAGCCCCTGGCGGGGCATTTGAACCAGGATTGTGGTGTGTTTGACCAACACTGCGGAAATATTACGCGATAGTCTCGCCATGGCGGGATTTAAGCTGAATTGCCCTCTCAGCAATTCAGCTTAGTAAACTCTGAGCCTGGTGCGCTCTGTGAGAGACACCTGGATCATCGCAAAGGGTAATATGCCTATCACTACCAGCAATGACATCGTTCAGATGATTTTCCAGGCAGGACCCATGGTTCGTTTTGTCCTGCTGCTTCTGTTGTTCTTTTCTATAACCTCCTGGGCCATCATTTTCGCCAAATATCGGACTATTAGGAGGGCACGCAAAGAATCAGCCAATTTTCTTGATCTTTTTTGGAATAGCCGTGGTCTTTCTGAGGCCTTTGCGGCCTCAAAGCGTCTCCGGTACAGTCCCATCGCCAGAGTCTTTCGTGTGGCTTTTATTGAGCTCAAAAAGGTGAACAAATCACAATCATCCTCCGCCTCCGGGGGTGATGACGTTACAGACGAAGCATCGTTGAGCCAAAAGATGGTTGCGGTTGACAACATCAAGCGGGCGCTTCGGCGAGCTGTTAACATGGAACTGACCGGACTGGGCAAGGCTCTTTCTTTCTTGGCAACTACTGGAAATACAACACCTTTTATAGGCCTTTTTGGTACTGTGTGGGGGATCATGAACGCCTTTCGCGGAATTGGCCTGAGAGGTTCTGCCAGTTTGGCTGTGGTGGCCCCGGGCATTTCAGAAGCGCTCATTGCCACGGCTGCCGGATTGGCTGCTGCAATACCGGCTGTTGTGGCTTATAATTATTTTACAAACAAGGTTCGTGTTCTGGAATCAGAGATGCACATTTTCTCTGCCGATTTCCTGAACCTGATAGAACGAGACCTGATTAGACCAAAGGGGAAATAGGCGCGGCTATGCAAGGAAGCAACAGCCATTTCATGTCTGATATAAACGTAACGCCCCTGGTAGATGTGATGTTGGTCCTGCTCATCATTTTTATGGTTACGGCCCCTATGATGATGCAAGGGGTATCTGTATCGCTGCCTCAGACTACATCCAAAGCCCTTCCGGAAGAAAAGGACCATCTGATCATTACCGTGGACCGCAGTCAGCAGATCTTTATCAATGATTATAAGGTAGCTATGGAGGCCCTGCAGGCCAAACTGAAAAAGATCTGTGAAGGCCGTCCTGATCAAAAGGTCTACCTCCGCGCTGACAAGACCGTACCCTACGGGGTCGTCGTCCGCGTCATATCAGAAGTGAAGAACGCTGGTGTGGAAAAGCTGGGGATGGTCACCGAGCCCCTGAAGGAGACCGAGTAACAAGGTACATGGTTGCCCATCCGGAAGTCTTGAACCAGGGCGATTACACAGACCGGGCATGGATTGGTATGGTCGTCCTTTCGATTGTGTGCCATATCCTTTTTTTCTCCGGTGTTCTCTTCCTGCCAGAGTTGCGATCTGCCAAACCGTACATGCCTTTTGCGGTAGAGGTGGACCTGGTAAGCCTCCCCCAGGTCGAATCCCAGCCACAAGCAGCCTCCGATCAGGTATCCGTCTCCGCTCAGGCTGAGGTGAAAAGAGCACCTGTTGAACCTGTGAAGCCGGCTGAACAGCCGAAGCCTCCAGAGCCAGCAAAGGTGTTGGAATCGGTGAAACCAAAGGAAAAGCCGGTGCAGGCTGTGGAGACAAGACCTGAGGAGGTTACTGACAAACGAGTATCCCTGGCCCCAAGACCGTTACAAGTTAAAAGATCGCTCAAGCAAAAGACCTACAATGCGTCCAGGGTTATCAGGAGTGCAATTGCAAGAATCGAGAAGGAGGCCCCTGAATCAAGGCCTCGTCCCGTGCTTCAGGCCATTGATAAGTTGAAAGAGGAAGTTGAAAGTCACGGAGGGGTTGTTATAAGGGGCGGCATGGCCAGAAGTGGGGTGAGTAGGAAAACAGTGGAGCTTCTGGATATCTACAACGCTGAAATCTGGCACCGGATACAGAAAAACTGGGCCTTTTCCGAGGAGATGGTTCGAGGTCACACCAATTTAGAAGCCACCATTATTGTGAAGATCATGAGAAAAGGTGAGATACGGGATATCTGGTTTGAAAAAAAGTCGGGTAACAGCTATTTTGATGATTCGGTGTTTAAGGCTGTGAAAAAATCTGACCCGTTACCTCCATTGCCTGAAGGATATTTTGGTCCCTTTTATGATGTTGGCTTTAGATTCAACCTTTCTGAATTACAAAGAAGATTCTGATAGGAATTTAGTCAGTTAGTTGTGAAATTCCTGTTTTTTCTGGCAGAAAATGTTTTGCCATATACAAAATTCGAAATTCGAAATCCGAAATCCGTACTGTTCTCAAGGCGTGAGCCGCAAACAAATTCAAAACTCGAATTTCCAAATGCTCAAAACATTGTGGTTCTCCCTGGAATATGATTTCTTGCGTTTTGGTCATTTGAACTTTAGAAATTTGGTCATTGTTTCGAATTTCGATATTCGAATTTCGTATTTACCGGCTTGTCCGGGTTAGATTGCAATAATTTGAAAAAATCACATCTAGCCACAATTCTTGTGCTCTTTGTCACACTGGTGGCCTGTTCGAACAGACCTTGCCATGGGCGTGTCTACATCGATATTAACGCCCCGTATCTGAGGAAAATCCCAACCGCGATCCCGATTTTCAAGGGCATGAGCGCAGGGCAGAGCCACGCCAAGCTTGGTAGGATGCTTTCTGGTCTCCTGGCAGAAACAGTAGAGTTTACGGGTTTCTTTAAGATACTCGACCGTGAAAGTTTTCTTGAGAATCCTCAAAGAGCGGGTTTCATGCAGCATACCATCAATTTCAAAAACTGGACCGACGTCGGTGCCGAACTCCTGATCAAGGGCGGATTCCAGTGTAAGGGGGACGTGCTTGAGGTCGAACTTCGGCTCTTTGACACCTTTAGCGGTCGCCTGATCGTGGGCAGGCTGTATACGGGACGACTTAAGGATCATAGGCGCATAATCTATCGCTTCTGCGATGAGGTTATCCTTCGTTTGACGGGCCACCGCGGTATTTTCAGTACCCAGATTGCATTTTTGTCAACAACAACAGGAACCAAGGAGATCTATATTGCAGGTTTTGACGGATACAACCCAAGACGGTTTACGAACACCGGAACGATTACCCTGTTTCCCGCCTGGTCCTCAGATGGAAAGTGGTTGGCCTACACGGATTACAGGCATGGAAAACCAGAGCTTTTTGTCAGACATATTAAGGAGAAACGGGGCACAGTGGTAAGTCTTGAGGGATCAAGCATCACACCGGCCTGGGTTCCCGGAAGGTTTGCTCTGGCTGCCTCCCTTTCCTATGAAGGCAACCCGGCGATCTATCTGTTGACCGGGAACGGAAAGATTACAAAAAAACTGACTCGCCATTGGGGCATCGATGTTGCCCCAACGTGGTCACCCGATGGTAGAGAGTTTGCCTTTGTTTCGAACCGGTCGGGATCTCCCCAAATCTTCATCAAGAACATCGAAGACGGCAATATCCGCAGGCTGACCTACGAAGGAAATTACAACACCTCTCCCCAGTGGTCACCTCGCGGCAACCACGTAGCTTATGTGGGATGGAAAAACAGTCACCTTGATATTTACTTGATTGGGATACACGCAAATAGCCCGATTCAACTTACCCGGGATGCCGGAAACAACGAATCGCCAACCTGGTCTCCGGACGGGACCCTTATTGCCTTTAGCTCCACCAGGGAAGGGCCATCCAGGGTCTATGTGATGAATGCCAACGGGACGGACCAGCGTCGTCTGTTGCTCCTTGAGGGTGAGCAGACAAACCCGAGTTGGTCACCACGGCTTACCAGCGATTGAAGTGGTTGAAACATTGCGGAATTTGAGCACTTGACTTTTGTCCGGGTTTCAAGTATCGGAGTACTTAGTGTCCGTCCAGAAATGGTGGATTTTGTCCCGAGACAAGGCCGCCCCAGAGAAATATGCTTCGCATTTCACAGGGCAGGCACAAAGGTTTCTAGCGGAGGCGTAGCAGCGCTACGTTGAGGATAGAAACCTGCGGAGAACGCGGTATCGGGGCAAAAGGTGCCGTTTCTGGATGGATACTATTTAACTTTTGCTTCAAAGGAGGTAGAATTATGACAAATCGGTTCTGGAGAGGTTTAGCGCTTTTGTTGGTGATTCCGGGGCTCATGTTTGCAGCTTCCTGTGCCAAAAAACCGGTGGTGTCTGAGCCTGCGGTGACTCCTGCGGTAGAAGAGGAAGCAGAGGCAAAGCGTTTGGCGGCCGAAGAGGAGGCGCGGGCAGCAGAGAGGGCCTTGGAAGAGCAGCGTCTACGGGAACAAGCCAGGGAGCGCAGGGAGCGTGAAGAGATGGCTGAGCGGGAAAGATTCCTGAATGAAAACATCCACTTTGAGTTCGATAGGTCGAGGCTCCTTGCTGAGGCGAAGAAAATCCTCAGGCGTAAGGCAAGATGGCTTAGGGCACACCCTGACGTTTCGGTAGTTGTCGAAGGCCATTGTGACGAGCGCGGGACCAACGAGTACAATATAGCCCTTGGGGATCGACGTGCTCGGAGTGTCAAGATTTTTCTCGTGGATATGGGGATTGCGCGGGGACGCCTGACAACAATCAGTTACGGCGAGGAGAAACCTCTTGATCCACGGCACAATGAAGAAGCATGGGCCAAGAACAGACGGGCCCACTTTGTTATAGACTAACAGACCATCCCCTTGCTTGCCTTGGCACTTGGTGGTTGCTGGAGGCTATGAAGCTGGCAAACCAGGCCCGCTCTGCCCGCCCTGGCGCGACACGTTCGCGAGAGGCTATCACGCGCTCCCCAACCAGGTCTGGGCCAGGGGTGCGTCTGCTTGTTATAAGGTATTAAGCTGTTAAACCCGGTCTGGGCCAGGGTTTGTTTGGTTAACAACGAACCCAATAAACCCGAACGGTTGCTGTAGCTGTAGGGTCGGCTTTATGCCGACCGCCACAGGGCGGGGTAAACCCGCCCCTATCTATTTTCTATGCGTGCAAAGACTGTGACATCGTGTGTGGTCCTTATAACAACCGTGCTGATTTCCTTGGGCGGTTGCGCCCTCCAAGAGGATCTTGTACTGCTCAATGATCAGGTCATAGCCTTAGAGCAGAAGGCCGGAGCAGACAGGGCGTCGCTTCGGTCTGAAGTGAAGCGTTATCACGAGGATCAGTTAAAGTTTGACCAGGCGTCTCGCAGTAGACATGCCGAACTGCATGCGCTCACAAATGATCTCAGAGATGAAATGAGGCAGCTTCGTGGAGGTCTGGAAAAAGGTCAATATGATGCCCGGAAAAGCATAAAGGAGCAGGCCAGGCTGGAGGTGGGCTCGAAAAGCCTGGAAAAGTCTATCCAAAACAATCTTGATCGGATTGTTCGAATAGAACAATATCTGGGGATGGAGCCTTCAGAGAAACTTGTCGCCTCGGATACGGACCAAGACGAGGGGAAGAAGGGGAAATTGGAGGTAGAGGGTAGCCACGAAAAACTCTATGCAAAGGCCAAACAACTCTTCGACAAGGGTGAGTACGAGAATGCTCGAGAACTGTTTCGGGCCTTCTTGAAGCAATATCCGAAGTCCAAGAAAGCTGACAATGCGCAGTTTTGGCTTGGGGAGATCTACTATCGCGAGAAGTGGTACGAAAAGGCCATATTAGAATATCAAAAGGTGATTGAAAACTACCCCAAGGGGAATAAGACCCCCAGTGCCCTGCTTAAACAAGGGTTTGCTTTTCTTAATCTTGATGACAAAGCCAATGCCCGACTCATCTTGAAGGAATTGATTCGAAAGTTCCCGGATTGCAATGAGGCTAATGTCGCCAAGAACAAGTTGAAGACATTGAAATGATCAACAAGGCCGAAACCTGCGTTTGAAACCAGCACTTAAAGTCATCGGGATAGATCCTGGCTTAGCTGATACAGGTTTTGGGATAGTTCAGGGGTCTGGCTCCCGGATTAGAGACTATGCCTTCGGCACGATCCGAACCTCAAAGACCGAGACTTTGCCCAACCGGCTTCACCACATCTTTTCTGAACTTTGTTCCGTTCTGAATTCCGAAAAACCTGACCTGATGGTCATTGAAGGTATCTTTTCCCTGAAGCAATATCCCAAAACGGGTATTGCCCTCGGAAAGGTTTGCGGTGCTATTCTTCTTGCAGGTGCTCAGTGTGGAGTATCGGCCGCAGAACTTCCTGCAAGGGAAGCCAAACGGATTCTAACCGGAAACGGTAATGCCTCCAAGGCGCAGATGGAAAGAGCTGTTAGCCATTTTTTAAATAGACAGACGGCTATTACACCGTCTCATGCCTCTGATGCGCTAGCCTTTGCCCTTGTGGGCCTGTTCAGGTACGAATAACGAATAACCAATAACGGATAACGGATGGGTGTAAATCAAGATTGTTGGTTATTGAGTTCAATGGCCAGGTGTCAGTGTTCAGGTTTGCGGCTTACGCCTTGAGAACAGTACAGCTCTTTAAGTTTCTCAATCCTGACACCCTGGCCCAGACCGGGATTTATTAGCTTATAGCCCATAGTAAGCATGTCGCGCCAGGGCGGGCCTGAAACCCGAAACCTGACACCTTTTCC
>Ga0114922_10006274_pt1 | contig 10935 bp, 11 predicted proteins | sample AartaG_FD_100975 | JGI IMG/M metagenome (GOLD analysis project Ga0114922, IMG submission 100975) | Deep subsurface microbial communities from Aarhus Bay to uncover new lineages of life (NeLLi) - Aarhus_00045 metaG | ecosystem: Environmental > Aquatic > Marine > Oceanic > Sediment | place...
CGATCTCACTCTTGATCCTATCGCGGCGCTGCAACTTTACTGCCACAGAGTTACCATCGAGACATTATTCGACACTCTCAAGAATACCATGGGTGGTATGGCTTACCATTTCTGGTCGCAATATCTCAGCCCGGCGTCACGCCGTCCTCGCAAAAAAACTCTCCAATGCCAGAACTCCTCGGCTCCTGCAAAAACGCAAAACACTATAGCTGCCATCGAGAAGTTTGTTAATGTTCAACTGCTCGTGATCGGAATACTGCAACTGCTGGCAAAGAGTTATCTCAAGCAGGTCAAGGCCAAAGCTCAATGCTGGCTACGAACTGTTACATCCAATACGCCTTCTGAATTCGTCACGCAGACGGCGATGGCCAAAACCATCAAAAACAATTTATACGGTCTCGGAAAAGACTGGATAACACAGTTAATTCGAGAAAAGCAAATAGAACACAAGAATAGAGACCTTCACAAGAAGGTTGCCTGATGCAAAACTTGCCACTGTCGAGTTAGTAAAATTGCCTCGGAAAAGAAATTTCTTGGCCGCTCAAGGTGAATATGGTAAGATTATTGATGTCGTACGGAGAAAATTATATTTGTTAAGTGTTTAAATGGGAAATCCCAGTTAATACGATGTTCGTAAAGATTGTCGACGAAAAAGAGCAGACAGTTGGCTCCGGAAAGAAAGGAGAGATAGCTCTCGGCGGGCCTTGTATCATAAAGGGCTACTACAAGAATCCGAAGGCCACCGAGGCGGTCATAAGGACCGACAACAAAGGTGTCCGCTGGCTGCTGACGGGCGATCTCGGCTATCTGGATGACAATGGTGACCTTCATATCAGCGGCCGCAAGAATGTCAATCCCGAGCGGGTCGAATCGGCGCTTTCGCAGGCTCCGTTCGTCGGAGAGATACTGGCTGTTTCCGGTTTCTGGAAGGACTCAGCCGGAATCGAGCAGGAAACCGTCAGGGCAATCGTCCGTCCGGCCTGGGACATGATAGAAAGTCAGGGGCAGCACTCGCCAGAGGATTTGCGCAAAGAGCCCAAGCTGCTCAAGAACGTTCTGTGGCAAAGCATCAACGAGTGCCAGCAGAAGAACCGGCAGTTGTCCAATTTTGAAAAGATATCGTCGCAGCATCTTGAGATAAGGATCGAGGAGTTCCAAAAGACCTCGACCGGAAAGATTAAGCGAGAAGCGTATATGAAAATGTAGCAGTTTTGTAATAGCTCAAAAGGAGGCCTGTAAAATGTCCGAACGTCACGAAGCATCAATCGCCGCCAACAAACACGAGACTGTTAGTCGCCGTCGGTTTATCGCCGCCGCCGGCGCGGCTGCTTTATCGTTTACTATAGTCAAACCCGAGCTTGTCCGCGGGGCCGGCGCCAATTCGAAGGTCAAACTGGGGTTGATCGGCTGCGGCGGCAGGGGGACATGGATCGCACAACTATTCAAGCAGCATGGCGGATACGAAGTTGTCGCCGTGTCGGACTACTTCCAGGACAGGGCGGACAACGCAGGTGGCAAACTCGGTGTACCGGAGGCGAATCGCTTCACGGGTCTTTATGGTTACAAAAAGCTGCTGGAGAAGGTCGACGCCGTGGCGATTGAGAGCCCACCGTATTTTCATCCCGAACAGGCGGCGCTCGCGGTGGATGCAGGCTGTCACACGTACGTCGCCAAGCCTATCGCGGTGGACGTGCCGGGCTGTCACAGCATCGGTGACAGCGGCAGGAAGGCATCGAGAAAGAAACTGGCCTTCCTCATAGATTTCCAGACCCGCGCCGATCCGTTCTTTATGGAGGCACTGAAGCGGGTCCATACCGGCGCGATAGGTGAGTTCACCTTCGGTGAGGCAATCTATCATGCGAATTGTCCGTTCAAGCGGATGTACGATGCCTGGCGAAGCGATCCCGACAATCCCGAAGTCCGTCTGCGGTCGTGGGGACTCGACAAGGTCATCTCCGGCGACATTATTACCGAGCAGAATATCCATACGCTCGATGTGATGAGTTGGATTATGGATTCTGAGCCAGTTTCGGCCGTCGGAGTGGGCGCGAGGACCATTCGCCAGGTCGGGACCTGCAACGATCATTTCGCGCTTCTGTTCGAGTATCCGAACAAGGTCGGCATCACGTTCAGCTCGAAGCAGTTCAACGGCCACGGTACTCAGCCGGGTGGGATCAGGAATCGCATGTTCGGCTCGAAAGGTGTGCTCGAAACAGCGTACGGCAACGACGTTACGATGATTCGCGGCGAGAATTTCTATCGCGGCGGTAAAAGCCCAGCCATTTACAAAGACGGCGCGGTGGCCAACATCAAGACGTTTCACGAAAGCATTGTCGAGGGCAACTTCGAGAACCCAACCGTGGAGCCGAGCGTGCGGAGTAATCTGGTGACAATCCTCGGCCGGACCGCCGCCTATACTGGGCGCAAGGTCAATTGGAAGAGGCTCGTCAAGAGCACAGAGAAACTCGACGCCAATCTCAAAGGCCTGAAGTCCTGACGGATCGAACTTTCTCACGGAGGTATAGTAGAATGAGGCACTCGCATATTACCCGTCGGCAGATGCTGGTCGGAGCCGCTCACGCCGCCGGGCTGACCCTGGTTTCTTCCTGCGCTTCTTCTGCGAAACGCAAAGCGAAAGCTCGCCCCGCAGGGTTCAAGATCGGTGTCTGTGACTGGACAATAAGAAAGATGACAGACCCCGTCTCGCTGGAGGTGGCCAGGCGGATAGGTCTTGACGGTGTACAGGTAGACTTCGGCAGGGGAGAGGATGATCTGCCGCTGTTCGACCCGAAACTGCAAGAGAAGTTCGTCGAGGCCCGGCAGGAGCATGGAACGGAAATAGCGTCGTTGGCCCTGGGAGTTCTCAACGGCGTTCCGTACAAGAACGATCCGCGCGCCGAGCGATGGGTGCCGCAGGCGATCGATGTCGCCGAGGCGATGGGCGTCAGTGTGATCCTGCTAGCCTTCTTCGGTGAGGGGGATCTACGGAACGACCGGCGGGGCGTGGACGCAGTTGTTCAAAGGCTCAAACAGGTGGCTCCCAAAGCGGAAAAAGCCGGCGTTACGCTCGGCATCGAATCCTGGCTCAGCGCCGGCCAGCACATGGACATCATCGAGAGGGTCGGCTCGCCTGCGGTCAAAGTTTACTACGACGTGGCCAACTCGGACAAAGCCGGCTACGACATTTACAGCGAGATACGCCGGCTCGGCAAGCTCATTTGTGAGTTCCACGCCAAAGACTACGATGATTTGTACGGCAAAGGCTCGATCGACTTCGAACGAGTCCGTGATGCAATGGATGACATCGGCTATCGCGGGTGGTTCGTGATGGAAGGTACGAAGATGGCGTTGGGAGTAGAGGAAAGTTGCCGGTATGACGGCGAGTATCTGCGAGGCATCTTCCCGGCAAAGGTTTAGCACAAAGCGAAGGAAGGACATGATGTGAAATCCCGTGGGGTGTAAATATTACCTCACTGTAACTGTTTGCCTTATAGGGGTGAAGTTTCTAAGAAAACCTACCATTGACCAGATGATAGCTTGGGTGCAGGCTACAGCGGTAGCATCACTGAATTACTTGTTGAGGAACTTGAGAAATGAGATCCTATTGCAAAACTGAAGATGATTCAGGAAACTAAGCTGTTGGCGCCGCAACCGAAGAAGTGTATACTTACCAGAGTTTGTAGGGGATTTGCTATGATTAGATGTTGGCCTTCATTTCAAAAGCTTGATTTGCTAACAGATCCCGCACAGAAAAATGCTTTTCACGGAACCATGAACCGCCTGCACTTTACAGGCTTTCTACTGGTCACGGTACTGTTACTGACGTTCACGATCTCTTGTGGAGAGCCGCCATCTGCATCGAAGAGCGTATTGGCTGGGGAACATCCGGTGCTGTCAATTCTGCGAGACCAGGAATCTGCTTGGAACGAGGGAGATATCGAACGTTTCATGGAGCACTACTGGAAATCTGACAGTCTGACTTTTAGTTCGACGGGTACCACCACTCGCGGCTGGGAAGAGACTCTGGCTAATTACCGCAGACGCTACCCCACCGTCGAGAAGATGGGCAAGACACGCTTTTACGACCTCGAAGTCTATCCTCTATGTGATGAAGCCGCTCTCGTGCTGGGCCGGTGGTTTCTGAATCGGCAGCCTGATCCTTTGAAGGGCAATTTCTCGGTCGTATTCCAGAAGATTGACGGCCGGTGGGTGATTATCCATGACCATACCTCGCGCGTTGTGGAAGATGATGCCCAGACAAGCGAGGAGTCGGAGAATTAGCGAACCGGCAGCATTCACAGATGAAAGATAAACATTAAAGGAGAAGCGGTTGTGGCGGTCGTGTTGGTAAGAGAAAAACGAATTTAGCTGGTTCTACGAGCGTAAAGTGGCTGTGAAAGGTGTCCTGTGAGGTTTTGTGGGATGGCTTATCAACTGGAGCTTTTGTCCCAGACAGTCCCTTCCCATCCGGTAATCTGACCTTCATCCTCACAGAAGAAGCAAGACCAATTGATAGTCGAAGGATCGTTTGGATCAAAAAAAGCAATAACATCTCCGTCACATCTGTCAGAGCCATGCCTACATTTTAGCTGTGTGACATAATTTTCGTCTTCGGGGTCTCTTGATGTAACAGCTTCAACCAAACAGCCGAGAAACTTCCTTAATGTAGCTGCGGGCGCGGGAATTTTTATCAAGATCAGATCATCGCCAAAATAATACCTTAAATTTGCTATTAGCGCCATAAGATTTAGTCCTGTTTACTCTTGGATTTTTCACAAATTGACCAACAAAGGGTTTTCAATTCGGACAGCTTCGTTTCTATTTCTTTCGGCTTGAGGTCTTCAGGGACTTCGGTAAAATATTCATCTCTGATACGCATGAAGTCTTTGAGAGCTTGGGCCTCTTCGTCAGAGGCAGACTTGGCCATCGATCTTGGGGCGAATTGTTCCGGTCCCGTCCGCAAAAAGCGGAGTGATGCAGACGAGTGGTTTCTCCGGTATTGTAAGTTCTGTCTGCATCGGCAGGCTGTTTTCTAATTCATCGTAAACTTCTTTGAAATGGTAACCTGTTGCCAAATTCGTGTTTTTGCAATTGTTACTGCTAAAATGTTTTCAAAATGAAGTTGGAAAGTTTGAGTTTTCGAGACAGATTTGATATTCTATTGGAAAAGAGGCCCAGCGGCGTAGCTGAGCAATGATATAAAATGTTATATGGGAAATGTCAGATTGTGTTATAAAATTAAAGAAGGAGCGACTAAAATGGCTACAAAACAATTTGCACGAGGATGTACAATTTTGCTCACCATGCTGGCCCTGGTGATCACACTTGTCGGCTGCGCTTCTGAGCAAACCAAACCCAACACGGAAAACTGGGTCAGCCTTTTTAACGGCAAAGACCTTACAGGCTGGATGCCCAAAATCACCGGCTGCGAACTAAATGACAATTACAAAAACACTTTCCGAGTTGAAGACGGCGTCATGAAAGTCTCATTCGATCAGTACGAAAAATTTAACGACGAATTCGGCCATATCTTCTACAAGGACAAATTCTCACATTACAGACTTCGACTCGAATACCGTTTTACAGGCAACCAGGTCCCCGGCGGCCCCGGCTGGGCCTTTCGCAACAGTGGTATCATGACTCACTGCCAATCGCCATATTCTATGGCAAAGGATCAGAACTTCCCCGTCAGCGCGGAAATACAACTGCTCGGCGGCGACGGAACAAACAATCGCTCTACAGGCAACGTCTGTACGCCCGGCACACACATCGTCATGAATGACAAACTAATAACAACACACTGCATCAATTCCAGTTCACCAACCTATCATGGCGACCAGTGGGTAAGAGCCGAAGTCCAGGTCCATGGCAACGGAATTACAAAATGCCTCATCAACGGCCAAGCCGTTCTCGAATTCGAACAGCCCCAGCTTGACGAAAACGACGCCGACGCAAAAAAACTCATCGCCGATGGCGCTGACTTGATGGTCTCGGAAGGCTACATTTCGCTGCAGTCTGAGAGTCACCCGGTGGAATTCCGAAATATCGAAATACTTCTATTGGAAGAATAATAAACAAAGTGCAATCGGAACTTAAGCTTGGTTTTTCTGGAAGCTTATGATGCTCTTTGATTCCAAGGCATGGACGATGCCGAGGGTGATGAGGGTAATTTTGCTGGCTTTGGAGACATAAAAGCTTACGGGCAAGCAGCGCCGCTAAGCTTTTATGTTAGAAGTTTCGTAATTGAACCCTCAGAAGATTTCGTCGGTTTTTTGGGGATTTATTTCTTTGAAGGTTTTATGCCATATAAAAGCGATTGAAAAATATCGGTATTTTGTGAGCTAGTGCTCCGAGCCTCTAGATAAACCGCCTGTCCCCCCGAAAAACCTCGTCTGCCTTGTCATTACCGCACTTACGTGAACTTGCCACATGCGACCAATTGTATTATCTTGGCAAGTTGAATGCTATAAGAAACCTTCTGACAAACCTCTGTAGTGTTCTTGGCGGTGCTTGTGAAACGCTTTGATAAATTCTCCCTTCATTGCCAAACTCTCTCAGACCAGTCCCACCAGCCCATAATACGCTACTCATCCCTCTACATTTTGCTGCCAGGTCCTTCGAGTGTCCCGGGCTCGCGGGACTGGATGGGCATTACCATTTGTACCCCTAATATGACCTGGTCCGACTGCCATACCGCCATACTTCCTTCTTCGCCTCGTTGGAAGCTTCTTTGGGAACTGTATGGCTCTCCCGAGTTCCACTGTGAACAGTTGAATGACCCGCTATGGTCTGCGACCCCGGCCCGCCGCTAACACACTCGCCGTTACCGTATGTAGCGATGCTGGCTTCAGAGTGGAGAAACCCTTGGCCCAATGGAATTAGACAAATTTCGGGGCTAAAAACCTTTACTTGCGTTATGGCTGACCATTCGCCTTTCCTTGAGCTTTGCATATCTCGTTACCTCAATACACATCAAGTTCAGTTCTGGCCTGGTAGCTAACCTTTGACTAGGCTGGATTGCCCAGCTGATTCACAGCAGCTTATCTCGGTACACTCACCATTTTGTCACCACAAATGTTGATTTTGATGATTTTTTATGGAAGCACCGAACCTCTAATTCTTGCCGAAAAATGAACATTTTTTGAAAATTATTTGCTAAAGAAAGGCTCTTGAAATCATCGTCATCTCTTTATTGACAATGAGTTATGAATTCATCTCTCTGAAGGAAATCTGAGAGTTCTAAAAGCCATTTTGCCCTGGATTTCCGCCTATTCATGATTAAACTGACCTAGATAGCAGCCGATTAAAGATGGTATAGAGCATGTTAGATGAGAGGATATCAACGATGCCATCTGAGCCATTCACAAAAGAGCTACCCCTGCCTAAAGCTTGGAAGCAATCCATCAAATCCGCGGTGATCCATACCTTGACCCTGGCCTTCAATGCCATCACCTTGACACTGAGCCAGTTATTCCTCTCTGGATCCGGCCGCCTTTTATATCCCGTCCCATCGGCATAAAGCAACTTAAAGGTACCCTGGTCTGGATTGATATGGTCACAATCACTTTGGGCAACCCAGCGGTGAAGGTAAGAATAATTGTCGCTGATCAGTGGGACATAAATAAACGTGTTTTCATGCATTTTTTAGTAAAATTGTCTCGGAAAAGAAGATTCTTGGCTGCTCAAGGTGAATATGGTAAGATTATTGATGTCATACGGAGAAAATTAGTTTGTTAAGTGTTTAAATGGGAAATCCCAGATTAAAACGATCCCCCGGAACCTTGGGGGTGTCAGCCTGCCGAACGTGCAGGAACAGGAGTAGATCATGACCAGGAGGCACCCAATCAAAACAGTGTTGACCCTGATCGCCACAGCGATGGCAATACTCTTCCTTCCTGCTGCTAAGGAGATTCCCGCCCAGATTCCCGATCCGGATACTGCACCGGTCGATACCAGCAAACCGGTCAAGATGTTGCAGGACGACTTCCGGAAACTGAATTTCGGTATGTTCATCCATTATAACATGGCAACATACAAGGGTGTCGAATGGGTCTCGGGCTACCATAGTTCTTCCGACTTCAATCCGGGGGTCGATCGTATCGACACTGACGCATGGGCGGACGCAGCGGTATCTGCTGGCATGACATATGCTGTACTTACGGTAAAACATGTCTCAGGCTTTTGCCTGTGGGACAGCAAGTACACGACCTATGACGTTATGCATCCTGATTGTCCGTATAAGAAGGATATCATCGCGCAGTTCGTAAAATCATTCAAGAGCCGTGGATTGAAGGTGGGGCTTTACTACTGCTGGCGCCATCCGGGATTTGGTGATCCGAGCAAATTTAAGGTCCTGCCACCGGAATGCGATCCTGCGATCCATACTCTGAAAGAACAGAATGAATTCCAAAAAGCACAGATCGCCGAACTTCTGACCAAGTATCCGGATGTATTTTACGTATGGAATGATGCCCTCGACGACAAGGTGATGCCTGCGGATGAAATACTTGCTCACATAAGAGGCCTACGTCCAAACACTGTTGTCAGTGCAAATTGGTGGAGCTGGGCCAAGAAAGGTACACCGTATGTGGATATTGCTGTAAAGGAATTGAGGCACTTTCCAGAGGGGAATACGGCGCCGGGCGAAACATGCTGGAAACTGGAACAGAAATGGTTCTGGAAAGAGGGGGCTCGGGCTGGAAGTGCACAGGGCGTCATGGGTCACCTGGCTAGAGCGCACAGCAGAAATTCGAATTTCCTGCTCAATGTCGGCCCAGATCGGAATGGTAAGATTGTAGAATCAAGTATTCGGACGCTTGCGGAGATCGGGAAGCTACGGAAGCCCTGAATAAGATGAAAATCCAGTCCAATGATTACGGCAAAGCTGTCAGCGAAAACGAAAAAATAATTGAAAATCAAAATGAAGGAAGAAGAATATGACAACAAAAACCGGGATTAAAACTCTATTGAGTCTCGCCGTTGTGGCTCTGATGCTTGTTGTTCAATCGGCGGCTGCGAAGGAAATTCCGGCGCAGTTGCCCGATCCCGACACAAAACCGCCAGTCACCAATAAACCGGTCAAGGTGTACATTCTGTCCGGCCAGTCCAATATGGTCGGTATAGGCCAGATAAGTGGAAGGTCCTCACGGTGGGGAAACCAATTCTTGGATCCGGTAGTTTCAATCTATACCGGGGAGTACACGCCGACAGCCGACTACGATGAAATGACGCCGAAAGAAACAAGGAAATTGCCGGCATTTGGCGGGGTAAAACCCACTCCATTTCCCAGTGACGGCACTGCGGTCGTCAGGGGTTCTATAGAGATGAAAACCGCAGGTTTTTACAAATTTAACGCTGGCTACCGCGATTCGTCGTACAATATAATGGAAGTCGACAGTGCGGAGGTCTACAGAAGAGAGGTCGGCCAAGAGGCTGTGCACAGCGCTTTCAGATTTGTCGCAGGGAAAAAATACCCCTTCAAGATCACATTCTTAACCAAGGCGGCCAGTGGTTTGGGTTGGGTCTGGAGAACGGACATTCCCGGCACCCTGGATACGGTTGTAAAAACGGACAAGAAATTTCCCCACATAGTTGATGAGAAGGGTAACTGGACAGTGCGAAATGATGTCTGGTACAAGGGCGTGGTTACCGCAACTGCAAACAAATGGTTGACTGTAGGTTGCGGCGCCGGCGCCGGTTCAATAGGACCTGAGCTGCAGTTCGGTCACATTATGGGCTATTACCACGACGAACCGGTCATCATCATCAAGGCCTCACAGGGAAACAGAAGCCTTGGCTGGGATTACCTTACTCCGGGCAGCGAGAGATTCACGTTCGATGGGAGAACGTATGCCGGATACAAGGACACGCCTTCTTCATGGATCGAAGGTGAGGAAAAGAAGCTGGTGAACTGGTATGCCGGCAAGCAGTACGATGAGTGTTTTACGGCGGTACATGAAGTACTGGATAACGTCGCTGCCCATTTTCCGCAGTACAAGGACCAGGGGTATGAAATCGCCGGGTTTGTCTGGTGGCAGGGCCACAAGGATGGAAATGCGGCACACGCCAGTCGCTACGAGTTCAACCTGGTCAACCTCATCAAGAGCCTTCGCAAAGAGTTTGATGCGCCTAGAGCGCCATTTGTGATAGCCACCATCGGATTTGGCGGTTGGAAGATGGCCGGTCATCACCTGACCATCGCCAACGCTCAGCTTGCGGTCAGCGGTGAAAAGGGCAAATACCCCGAGTTTGGCCGGCAATGTCTTAACCGTTGAAACCAGGGATTTCTGGAAGGAAGCGGACGAATCTCCCAGAAACCAGGGTTTTCACTACAATGGGAATGCCGAGACCTACATGATGGTCGGTGATGCACTCGGCCGTGGAATGGTGAACCTGCTGAATAAGTAAGAAGGAGTATGAATAGTGATGAGACATTGTGATACCCCAGAGATGCGATACAAGACAGGTGCATGCAGGCTCGCGCATTTTGTGAGTAGACAGGAGACTCCCGGAACTTAGGACGAAGTTAGTTTTCTCTGTTTGCCGTCTGTTTTCACGAAGGTGCCACAATATCTCTTCCATATACCAGTCTTACTCCTGCCCGTGCAGTGCAATTATTAGTCAGCAGTTAAACCTTTGTTCTTTAACAAGTTAATATTGAATATTTCGTTGGTGATATTGCAATAAACTTATGATTCACTCACAAGTTTTACTTGAAGGCTTTTGAAATTGATTGTTTTTGGCATGAGATTTTCACAAAGTACTTACTGCTTCCGCCGGAATAATGAGAATTGCCAAGATTGTCAAGCGGCTAATCTGTGATATGATTTCAGCAGTCCACCAAGGCGTTCAATACAGGTGATATCAGCACTGTCGTCAATTCTATGTATCGGCTCAATTATTCTGCCGAGTGATTGGTGAATTCGTTCATGGTGA